>Ga0207791_1000315_pt1 | contig 12630 bp, 14 predicted proteins | sample HigsolmetaGSP16D_FD_184844 | JGI IMG/M metagenome (GOLD analysis project Ga0207791, IMG submission 184844) | High solid enriched microbial communities from the Joint BioEnergy Institute, USA - SP1-6-D (SPAdes) | ecosystem: Engineered > Bioreactor > SSF (Solid state fermentation) > Aerobic >...
CTGATGCGCTGAGCGCACGCCGGCGCAACGGTCCGGTGCCTACAATGCGCCGATGACCGAGACGCCGATCTTCGACCTGCACCGCGGCACCGTCCCGCTGCTGATCAGCCTGCCGCACGACGGCACGCGTGTGCCAGACGCCATTGCCGGGCGGCTCACGCCGAGCGCACGTCGCGTGCCCGATACCGACTGGCATATCGCGCGCCTGTACGCGTTCGCGCGCGCGCTGGGTGCCTCGGTGCTGGTGCCGACGCACTCGCGCTACGTGATCGACGTCAATCGCGCCGAGGATGACGTGTCGCTGTATCCCGGACAGAACACCACCGGCCTGTGCCCGATCGTGCAGTTCGACGGCTCGCCGGTCTATCGCGACGGGCTCGAGCCCGACGAGGCCGAGGTGCGCGCCCGCATCGAGGACTACTGGCGTCCTTACCACGCCGCGCTGCAGGCGGAAATCGCGCGACTGCACGCGGACCACGGCCGGGTGGTGCTCTGGGAAGGCCACTCGATCAAGGGCGACCTGCCGTTCCTGTTCGAAGGCCGCCTGCCCGACCTCAACCTCGGCACGGCTGGCGGCGCAAGCTGCAGCCCGGCACTGCAGACGGCGCTCGAAGCGGTGCTCGCCGCGCAGGCCGACTACGGCTGGGTCGCCAACGGCCGTTTCAAGGGCGGGCACATCACCCGCCACTTCGGTCGGCCCGAAGCGGGCATCGAAGCGGTGCAGCTGGAGATCAGCCAGCGCTGCTACATGGACGAGGACAGCTTCGCCTGGCGCGACGATCGCGCCGCGGCTCTGACGCCGCTCCTGCGGGCACTGCTCGAACGCGCGGTTTTGTACGCGCGCGGCGGGTGAGCGCGACGCGTCCTCCGGTCCGATGAGCCGCGCCACCGACCGCGAAACCCTGCGTCCGTTCCGGCCGATGCTGTGGCTGGTCGCGGCCGCGGTGTTCATGCAGATGCTCGACACCACGATCGTCAACACGGCGCTGCCGTCGATGGCGGTCGATCTGGGCCAGTCGCCGCTGCGCATGCAGTCGGTGGTCGTCGCCTACGCGCTGACGGTCGCGATGCTGATTCCCGCGTCCGGGTGGCTGGCCGACCGGCTCGGCACGCGGCGCCTGTTCGTCGCGGCGATCGCCCTGTTCTCGATCGGCTCGCTGGCCTGCGCGCTGTCGCCCGATCTCGATGTGCTGGTCGCTTCGCGCGTGCTGCAGGGCGTCGGCGGCGCGATGATGATGCCGGTCGGACGGCTTGCGGTCCTGCGCGCGGTGCCGCGCACCGCGTTCCTGGCGGCAATGAGTTTCGTCACCGTGCCCGGGCTGCTCGGCCCGTTGATCGGCCCGGCCCTCGGCGGCTGGCTCGCCGACGTCGCGTCCTGGCACTGGATCTTCCTGATCAACCTGCCGCTGGGCGTGGCCGGCACGGTCGCGGCGCTGAAGTGGATGCCCGACCTGCGCGCGCCGGTGTCGCGGTTCGACGTACCCGGCTACGCGATGCTCGCCTTTGGTCTGATCGCCGTGTCGCTGTCGGTGGAGGGCCTGTCGGGCCACGCGGCGCGCCATGCCGCCCTGGTGGTCCTGCTGGTCGTGGGCCTGGCCTCGCTGGTCGCCTACTGGCTGCATGCGGCGCGGGTACCGGCGCCGCTGTTCCCGCTGAGCGTGTTCCGCACGCGCAGCTTCAGCGTGGGCCTGCTCGGCAACCTGTTCTCGCGGCTGGGCAGCAGCGGCATGCCGTACATGATTCCGCTGCTGCTGCAGGTCGCACTGGGCTTTTCGCCCACGCATGCGGGCCTGATGATGATTCCGGTCGCGCTGGCCGGCATGTTCTCCAAACGCATCGTCGTCCCGCTGGTGACGCGCTACGGCTACCGCAACGTGCTGGTGGTCAATACCGTGCTGACCGGCCTGACGATGGCCAGCTTCGCCCTTGTCGACGCCGGCCAGCCGGTCTGGCTGCACGTGATCCAGTTCGCGGTCTTCGGGGCGGTCAACTCGCTGCAGTTCACCGCGATGAACACCCTGGCGCTGCGCGACCTGGGCGGGCCGGAGGCCAGTGCCGGCAACAGCATGCTGTCGATGGTGATGATGCTGGCCGTCAGCCTGGGCGTGGCCACCGCGGGCGGGCTGCTCGGCGCCTTCAGTGGTGAACCGGCGGGCGACGCGCCGGTGATGGCGGCCTTCCGCTGGACCTTCGTCTGCATCGGGGCGCTCACCCTGGCGTCGGCGGCGATCTTCGCCCAGCTCGGGCGCACCCATCGCATCCCCGGGCGCGTCGTCGACAGTGCCGAGGGGTCGTGATCAGCGTGGCGGTTTGACCGCCCGCAGCTCCCACAGCAGGTAGGGTGCCCGGGGCGTGTGGGCGCGGCCCCGCAGCCAGCGCATCCAGCGGCGGACCGCGCGGGCGGCCAGCTTGCGGGGCGCGTGATTGTCGGGTGCGCGGGGCAGGGCGCTGTAGACGGCGCCGCGTTCGGTCCGTGCCACGCGCACCACTTCGAAATGCCCGCCGAAGCCATACATGCGCCCGTCCGGTGCCGGGCCGCAGAAGTAGGTATGGCTGTCGTCGGTGACGATGTTCACGTGGGTGGGATCGACGAAGGCATCCGTGTGCGGGAAGGCTGGCGTCACCGCCCACAGCCGGCCGTCGTGCGCGAGCACCCGCCAGATCTCGTCCATCAGCTCGACGAACGGAAACCGCGTGCCGCCGGCGCCGTCGGGAAGGATGCGCGGCACGTGTTCGAGGAAGTCGTAGGCCGACACCGAGCCGAAATGGTCGTCGGGGTAGGGGATGGGCGCGACGACCAGGTTGGCGATCCGGTGCTCATGGGTGATGGCACCCTCGGGCATGCGCAGGTCGATGCCGCACAGCTGCGCGCGGCCATACGGGTTCCGGGGCGAGTCTCCGCAGCCCAGATCGAGGTGGCGGTCGGGGATCGGCATCGCGCCAGTCTGCCGACCAAAGCCTATTCAGGCGTTAGCGAAACGTGAGGCCGTCGACGCCGCCACCCAGGCCGGGAGCTGCAGTGCGAGCGGAATCGTCGCGACGGCCAGCAGCGATTGCAGCGTGACCAGTGAGGCCCTCAACGGCGCATCGCCGCGCATCCGCCGGGCCATGACGTAGGCGTTGGAGGCGGCCTGCAGGTCCGCGTGGAAGCGGGCCGCGCGTCACCCTGTCATTCGCGCCGAGCAGGCGGGAGATGCCGACCGCCAGCAGCGGCAGCGCCAGCAGCTTCAATGCCCAGGTGACGCCGAGCGCCAGCGGTCGTGCGCTGGACCCGCGGAAAGCGAGGCCGCCGCCCACGCAGACCAGCCCCAGTGCCAGCGATGCGCTGCCCATGAGGTCCGGCCCGTTGCCCAGCGACGCGGGCAAGCGGGAGGCCCGACACGTTCACCAGCGCGCCGGCGGCGGTGGCGACGATGATCGGCTTCTTCGCCAGCGCCATCGCGATACCCGACACGCTCACGCGCGTGCCGCTCCACCAGGCCAGCGCGACCACGGCCACCCCGTTGACCACCGGCACTCAGATCGCCAGCGCCAGCATCACCAGCGCCAGCATCACCAGCGCGGCCGTGGCGTCCTCGAACAGCAGCGAGGCGACGGCGAGACCGAAGTAGGTGCTCGGGCGCACGGCGCCCTGGACGCTCGAGGAGCGGCCGGGGGCGGGCAGGCGGCGTGCCAGCGGCAGGGCCGCCACCAGCAGCGCGACCATCGCCGGCGTCGGCAGCAGCGTCGCGGCGGTCAGGTCGCGCAGCGCAATGCCGGAAAGCTCGAGCTGCGCGGTGTTGACGAACAGCAAGGCCGGAAACGCCATGTAGAACGGGAACCACTCGAGCGCCGGCAAGAAGCCTTCCGGCGCACACCGGCTGCGCCTGAGCCAGGCGCCGGGCAGGATGATCAGCGGACCGCAACGGTGGTGTCGAACATCGCGGGCGCGGTGTGCGGCGGGGACGGCCGTGCCGTCACCCGCAGGTGCCCTCAGAGCTCCGGCGACGCCGGATCGCCCGCGCCACGCGGCGTCCGCCGGCGCGGTGGTGCCGGCGCCATCGCCACGGCAGGACCGGACGAACCGCCTTCAGACATCCAGCGTCGCCAGATCGCCCTTGGTCTCCAGCCACGCCTTGCGATCGCTGGCGCGCTTCTTGGCCAGCAGCATGTCGATCAGCGAGCGGGTCTGCACGTCGTCCTCGACCGTCAGCTGCACCAGGCGCCGCGTGTCGGGATGGATCGCCGACTCGCGCAGCTGCGAGGGGTTCATTTCGCCCAGGCCCTTGAAGCGCGTCACGTTGACCTGGCCCTTGATCTTCTCGCGCTCGATCTTCTCCAGCAGCAGGCGCTTCTCTTCCTCGTCGAGCGCGTAGAACACCTGCTTGCCCACGTCGACGCGGAACAACGGCGGCATCGCCACGAAGATGTGCCCGGCCGCGACCAGCGCCGGGAAATGCCGCAGGAACAGCGCGCACAGCAGGGTCGCGATGTGCAGGCCGTCGGAGTCGGCGTCGGCCAGGATCACGACCTTGCCGTAGCGCAGGCCGGAGATGTCCTCCTTGCCCGGGTCGCAGCCGATCGCGATGGCCAGGTTGTGCACTTCCTCCGATGCCAGCACCGACGTGCTCGCCACTTCCCAGGTGTTGAGGATCTTGCCTCGAAGGGGAAGGATCGCCTGGAAGTCCTTGTCGCGCGCCTGCTTGGCACTGCCGCCCGCCGAATCGCCCTCGACCAGGAACAGTTCGGTGCGCGAGAGATCCTGGCTGATGCAGTCGGCCAGCTTGCCCGGCAGCGCCGGGCCCTGGGTGACCTTCTTGCGGACGATCTGCTTCTCGGTCTTGAGCCGCGCGCTGGCGCGGTCGATCGCGAGCTGGGCGATCTTCTCGCCGAGGTCGGTGTGCTGGTTGAGCCACAGGCTGAAGGCATCGTGCGCGGCGCCCTCGACGAAGCCCGCGGCCTGGCGCGAGGACAGACGTTCCTTGGTCTGGCCGGAGAACTGCGGGTCGGTCATCTTCATCGACAGCACGAAGGCGACGCGGTCCCAGACATCTTCCGGCGCCAGCTTGACGCCGCGCGGCAACAGATTGCGGAAGTCGCAGAACTCGCGCAGCGCATCCGTGAAGCCGGTGCGCAGGCCGTTGACGTGGGTGCCGTGCTGCGCGGTCGGGATCAGGTTGACGTAGCTTTCCTGCACCAGCTCGCCTTCGACCACCCAGGCGACCGCCCAGTCGACGGTCTCGGTGTCCTTCTTCAGCGCGCCGACGAAGAGTTCGGGCGGCAGGAGTTCGCGCTCGGCCAGTTCGCCCTTGAGATAATCGCGCAGACCGTCCTCGAACAGCCATTGGTCGCGCTCGCCGGTGGCTTCATCGAGCAGCGTCACCGTCAGGCCCGGGCACAGCACCGCCTTGGCGCGCAGCAGATGCCGCAGGGCGCGCACGCTGAACTTCGGGCTGTCGAAATACTTCGGGTCGGCCCAGAAACGCACGCGCGTGCCGGTGTTCTTCTTGCCGACCGTGCCGACGACTTCCAGCGGCGTGGCGCGGTCGCCATCACGGAAGGTGATGCGGTGTTCCTGGCCCTCGCGCTTGATGTGCACTTCCACCAGCGTCGACAGCGCATTGACCACGCTCACGCCCACGCCGTGCAGGCCGCCGCTGAAGGTGTAGTTCTTGTTGCTGAACTTTCCGCCGGCATGCAGACGCGTGAGGATGAGTTCCACGCCCGGAATCTTTTCTTCCGGATGGATGTCGACCGGCATGCCGCGGCCGTCGTCGGACACCTCGCAGCTGCCGTCCTTGAACAGCGTGACGGCGATCTCCCGGGCGTGCCCGGCCAGCGCCTCGTCGACGGCGTTGTCGATGACTTCCTGCGCCAGATGGTTCGGACGCGCGGTGTCGGTGTACATGCCCGGACGGCGTTTGACGGGGTCCAGGCCGGAGAGGACTTCGATGTCGGCGGCGTTGTAGCGGGTGTTCATTCGGTGCTGCGCAGCGGGAATCGGCGCATGTTAAAGGAATTGCCGCCGCGCCGATTCCGGCCCCCGTAAACCCGCGAAATCCGCGTATCCGCGCCACGAATGCGTGTAAGCGGTTGCAGCGAAGTTAGCCTCGCGTGCACGCGAAGTAAGACAGCCGTTGTTCAGTCTGAGGCCGGGTTCGGGTGGCTAGGTTCGAACCGTCGAGCCGTCAGGCCGACACCCTTCATCCGCAAGCACAACGCGGATGGCTTGCAGGAGAGTTGTTGCTCCATCAAATCGAATCACGCCAGGAGAGTTCCCATGAAGACCCGCAACGTGCTGTTCGCCGCCATCGTCGCCACCGCGTTCGCCGCGCCCGCCTTCGCGCAGGACGCCTCGATCGAGCAGCAGGCCCGCGACGCCGAGGTCGCCGCCCAGCAGGCCGAGCAGGCCGCACGGACCGCCGAAGCTTCGGCGCAGGCCGCCGAGACCGCCGCCGACAATGCCGATTACGCGTCCGATGCGGTGAACGAGGCGGTCGATACCCAGGCCGAAGCCGCGGCCACCGCCGACGAGCCGACCCCGCAGGTCGAAGAGGAAGAGGAAGATCCGGCCTGATCCACGGCCCCGGCATCACACGGCGAGCGCCCCGGTCTTCCGGGGCGTTCTGCTGTCTGGAGCAAGATTGGGCCGGCTGTCGACACCGTCCACCGGACACATCGTCCGGGCGCGTGTCGCCCGCAGCCTGTAGAATGGGGCTTTCCAGCGACCCGCTGTCCCCATGACGCCTCCTTCCAGTTCCATCACGCCGCTCGTGTTCGTCACCGGCGGTGTCGTCTCTTCCCTCGGGAAGGGCATTGCGGCCGCCTCGCTGGCCGCCATCCTCGAGGCCCGCGGCCTGCGGGTGACGATGATGAAGCTCGATCCCTACATCAACGTCGATCCCGGCACGATGAGCCCGTTCCAGCACGGCGAGGTCTACGTGACCGACGACGGCGCGGAAACCGATCTCGACCTCGGCCACTACGAGCGCTTCATCAACGTGCGCCTGTCGGGCAGGAACTCGATCACGACCGGCAAGATCTACGAAAGCGTGATCCGCAAGGAACGCCGCGGCGACTATCTCGGCGCGACCGTGCAGGTCATCCCGCACATCACCGACGCGATCAAGCGCGCCATCGACGAAGCCACCGCCGGGTACGACGTGGCGCTGGTCGAGATCGGCGGCACGGTCGGCGACATCGAGTCGCTGCCGTTTCTCGAGGCCATCCGCCAGATCCGCACCGATCGCGGCAGCGAGAAGGCGGTCTTCATGCATCTGACCCTGGTGCCGTACATCGCAGCCGCCGGCGAGCTGAAGACCAAGCCCACGCAGCACTCGGTCAAGGAACTGCGTTCGATCGGCATCCAGCCCGACATCCTGCTGTGCCGCAGCGAGCAGCCGCTGCCCGACGGCGAGCGCCGCAAGATCGCGTCGTTCACCAACGTCTCGGAAAAGGCGGTGATTTCGGCGGTCGATCTCGACAACATCCACAAGATCCCGATGTGGCTGCATGCGCAGGGCCTGGACGAGCTCGTCGTCGAGCGCCTGCGCCTGGGCGACAAGGCCAGGCCGAGCGCCGACCTGTCGGAATGGATCGACGTGGTCAACGCGGTCGAGCATCCCATCGACGAGGTCGTGATCGGCGTCGTCGGCAAGTACGTCGACCACAAGGACGCCTACAAGTCGGTCGGCGAAGCGCTCAAGCACGGCGGCATCCGCCAGCGCACCCAGGTGCGGCTGAAGTGGATCGAGTCGCAGGACATCGAGCGCGACGGCGCGGCCGCCTGGCTCGGCGACGTCGACGGCGTGCTGGTGCCCGGCGGCTTCGGCGACCGCGGCTTCGAGGGCAAGGTGCTTTCGGCGCAGCACGCGCGCGAATCCGGCCTGCCGTACTTCGGCATCTGCTACGGCATGCAGGCGGCGGTCGTCGACGTGGCGCGCAACCTCGCGGGCCTCGAAGGCGCCAACAGCACCGAGAACGACAAGCAGTCGCCGCATCCGGTGATCGGCCTGATCACCGAATGGCGCACGCAGACGGGCGAGGTGGAGCGTCGCGACGAGAAGAGCGACCTCGGCGGCACGATGCGCCTGGGCCTGCAGGAGCAGCGCCTCAAGCCGGGCACGAAGTCGCGTGCGGTCTACGGCAAGGACGTCGTCGGCGAGCGTCACCGCCATCGCTACGAGTTCAACAACCGCTACCGCACCCAGCTCGAGGACGCCGGCCTGGTCATCAGCGCCAAGTCGATGGACGACCTGCTGGTGGAGATGGTCGAGCTGCCGCAGCATCCGTGGTTCATCGCCTGCCAGGCGCACCCGGAATTCCTGTCCACGCCGCGCGGTGGCCATCCGCTGTTCGTCGGCTTCGTGCGCGCCGCGCGCGAGCACAAGGCCGGCGGCGCCCTGCTCAAGGAGGCACACGCATGAAGCTCTGTGGATTCGAGGTCGGTCTCGACCAGCCGTTCTTCCTGATCGCCGGCCCCTGCGTCATCGAGTCGGAGCAGCTGCAGCTCGACGTCGCCGGGCAGTTGAAGGAGATCACGTCCGATCTCGGCATCAACTTCATCTTCAAGTCGAGCTTCGACAAGGCCAATCGCACCTCCGGCACCAGCTTCCGCGGTCCGGGCATGGAAGAAGGCCTGCGCGTGCTGGGTGAAGTGAAGCGCCAGCTCGGCGTGCCGGTGCTGACCGATGTGCACGAATACACGCCGATGGACGAGGTCGCCTCGGTCGTCGACGTGCTGCAGACGCCGGCCTTCCTCGTGCGCCAGACCGATTTCATCAGGAAGGTCTGCAGCGCCGGCAAGCCGGTCAACATCAAGAAGGGCCAGTTCCTGTCGCCGTGGGACATGAAGCCCGTCGTCGAGAAGGCGAAGTCCACCGGCAACGACCAGATCATGGTCTGCGAGCGCGGCGCGAGCTTCGGCTACAACAACCTGGTCAGCGACATGCGTTCGCTGGCGGTGATGCGCGAGACGAATTGCCCGGTCGTGTTCGACGCGACCCATTCGGTGCAGCTGCCGGGCGGGCAGGGCAATTCCAGCGGTGGCCAGCGCGAGTTCGTGCCGGTGCTGGCGCGCGCGGCGATCGCTGTCGGCGTCGCCGGTGTCTTCATGGAAACGCATCCCAGGCCGGAAGAAGCGCTCAGCGACGGCCCGAACGCGTGGCCACTGGGCCGCATGCGCGCGCTGCTCGAAACGATGCTGGAACTCGACGCCGTCACCAAGCGTGCCGGCTTCGCGGAAGCCGACCTCTGAGCGGTTGGGTGCCCTGGCTGGTGGCGTTGGTGCTGTGTGCACTGGCGATCGTGCTGGCCTTCCGCAGCGCCCGCAATGCGCCCCTGACGCCCGAACCGCGCGCGGCTGACGCCGCGCCTCAATCCCCTGATTCCCGAAACGACGAGACCACGACCCGACCATGACCGCCATCGCCAAGATCCACGCCCGCGAGATTCTCGATTCCCGCGGCAACCCGACCCTCGAAGCCGAAGTCACCCTCGTAGACGGCAGCTTCGGCCGCGCGATGGTGCCCTCGGGTGCGTCGACCGGTGCCCGCGAGGCAGTGGAGCTGCGTGACGGCGACAAGACGCGGTATCTCGGCAAGGGCGTGCAGAAGGCGGTCGGCAACGTCAACGGTGCGATTGCCGACGCGCTCAAGGGCTTCGATGCCGCCGACCAGGCCGGGCTCGACAAGCGCCTGATCGATCTCGACGGTACCGAGAACAAGGGCCGCCTGGGCGCGAACGCGCTGCTGGGCGTTTCGATGGCGAACGCGCATGCGTTGGCCGCGTCGAAGAAGGTTCCGCTGTGGAAGCTGCTGGGCGGCGACCGCGCGCCGGTGCTGCCGGTGCCGATGATGAACATCATCAACGGCGGCGCGCATGCCGACAACAACGTCGATTTCCAGGAATTCATGGTGCTGCCGGTCGGCTTTTCGAGCTTCTCGGAATCGCTGCGCGCGGGCACCGAAATCTTCCATGCGCTCAAGTCGGTGCTCAAGGGCCACGGCCTGAGCACCGCGGTCGGCGACGAAGGCGGTTTCGCGCCGGACTTCCGCAGCAACGTCGAAGCGCTGGACACGATTCTCGAGGCGATCGGCAAGGCCGGTTACGCCGCGGGCGAGGACGTGCTGCTGGGTCTGGACGTCGCCTCGAGCGAATTCCACGACAACGGCAAGTACCACCTGGTCGGCGAGAACAAGCGCCTGACCGGCGAGCAGTTCGTCGACTTCCTCGCCGACTGGGCCGCGCAGTACCCGATCGTCACGATCGAGGACGGCATGGCCGAGGACGACTGGGCCGGCTGGAAGCAGCTGACCGACCGCATCGGCAGCAAGGTGCAGCTGGTCGGCGACGATCTGTTCGTCACCAATCCGAAGATCTTCAGGGAAGGCATCGATTCGCAGACCGCGAACGCGATCCTGATCAAGGTCAACCAGATCGGCACGCTGACCGAGACGCTCGAGGCCATCGCGATGGCCGATGCCGCCGGCTATGCCTCGGTCGTGTCGCACCGTTCGGGCGAGACCGAGGACACCACGATCGCCGACATCGCGGTCGCGACCACGGCCACGCAGATCAAGACCGGTTCGCTGTGTCGCAGCGACCGCGTCGCCAAGTACAACCAACTGCTCCGCATCGAGGAGGCGCTGGGTGCGAATGCCCGCTATGCCGGCCGCGATGCGTTCGTGTCGCTGAAGCGCTGAGTCCGGCGGTACACATCGCATGCGCGCCCTGCTGGTCGTGATGCTGGTCCTCGCCACGCTGCTCGCGTGGCTGCAGTACCGGCTGTGGTTCGGCGTCGGCGGGACCGAGCAGGTCGAGGAGCTGCGCGGCCGCGTCGAGGCGCAGGCGCGGCAGAACGAGGGGCTCACCCAGCGCAATGCCGCCCTCGCTGCCGAGGTCGCGGACCTGAAATCCGGCGAGGCGGCGATCGAGGAGCGCGCGCGCGGCGAGCTCGGCATGATCCGCCCGGGCGAGACGTTCTATCGCGTCGTCGACGACGCGCGCATCGCGCCGTTGCCGGCCGAGCACGCGATGGACCCCGACGCGCAACAGCGCGCACAGGAACGGCGACAGGACAGCGCGCCGGAGCCGCCGCGGGAAGACGCGCCGGAGCCGACGCCTTGAGCGTCTGGGTGATCGTGCCCGCGGCGGGCCGTGGCACCCGGTTCGGCGGCCACGTGCCCAAGCAGTTTCTCGAGGTCGGCGGGCGCAGCGTGCTCGCCCATACGCTCGACGTGCTTGCCGGCCATCCGGGCATCGGCGGTGTCGTGCTGGTGCTCGGCGCCGACGACGCGCCCGATCTGCCAGGCGTTGTACACGGCAAGCCGTTGCTGCGCGCGTCCGGTGGCGAGACACGTGCGGCGTCGGTGCTGTCGGGCCTGCACGCCCTGCCCGAGTCGGTGCGTCCCGACGAGTTCGTGCTGGTGCACGACGCCGCGCGCCCGAACCTGCATCCGGCCGATCTCGATGCGCTGCTGGAGCGCGGGCGCATGGACCCGGTCGGGGCGATCCTCGCCGCGCCGGTGCGCGACACGCTCAAGCGCGCGGGTGACGATGGCGGCATCGACGGCACCGAGCCGCGCGAACGCCTGTGGCGCGCGCTGACACCGCAACTGTTCCGCCGCCTGCAGCTGGGCCGTGCGCTCGAAGCCGCCGCGGCCGACGGCATCGCCGTGACCGACGAGGCGATGGCAATGGAGCGGCAGGGGCTGCGCCCGTTGCTGGTCGAAGGTCGCGAGGACAACTTCAAGGTCACCACGCCGGCCGATCTCGCGCGTTTCGCGTTCGAGTTGTCGCAGCGAAGCTGAGTTGCACCCGTAGGATGGGTAGAGCGCAGCGGAACCCATCGCGAGGCGTTCGAGGCTGACTTCCGCGTCGCTCACAGCGCGTCTTCGCCGACTTCCACCGTGAGCATGTAGACGCAATGATGGGTGTCGCTGTGCTCTACCCATGCTGCGGTCGCTTCGCGTGATCCGTGGCACGTGCGTCCCCGCCATGGCACTCTGCCGGCCCGCTTCGACCACGACACCGCCATGACCACCACGCCCGCCTTCCGCATCGGCCAGGGATTCGACGTCCACGCCTTCGGCGACGGCGATCACGTGATGATCGGCGGCATGCGCATCGCGCACGACCGCGGCGTGCTCGCGCACAGCGATGGCGACGTGGCGCTGCATGCGCTGTGCGATGCGATGCTCGGCGCACTCGCGCTTGGCGACATCGGGGTGCACTTCCCGCCGTCCGACGACCGCTGGAAGGGCGCCGACAGCCGAGCGCTGCTGCGGCACTGCAATGCGTTGCTCGCCGAGCGCGGCTGGCAGGTCGGCAATGCCGACGTGACCGTGATCTGCGAGCGTCCGAAGATCGGCCCCCATGCGCAGGCCATGCGCGAGGCGATCGCCGCCGATCTGGGCATCGCACTCGACCGCATATCGGTCAAGGCGACGACCAGCGAACGACTCGGCTTCACCGGTCGCAGCGAAGGCATCGCCGCGCAGGCGGCGTGCCTGCTGGTCCGCGTGCCGGACTGAGTGCGGGCATGACCTCCGCGATGCCCATGGCGCACGGCGCGCCGGTGCTCGCCGCGACGATCCGGCAGCACCCGGAGGATTTCCGCGTCGACGAGATCGACGGCTTCGAGGCCAGCGG
>Ga0207791_1000317_pt1 | contig 12532 bp, 10 predicted proteins | sample HigsolmetaGSP16D_FD_184844 | JGI IMG/M metagenome (GOLD analysis project Ga0207791, IMG submission 184844) | High solid enriched microbial communities from the Joint BioEnergy Institute, USA - SP1-6-D (SPAdes) | ecosystem: Engineered > Bioreactor > SSF (Solid state fermentation) > Aerobic >...
CGGAAAGCAGCACGGTGTAGGGCAGCACACCGCGTGGATTGCCCAGGCGCACGCCGGCATCGGCCGGACCGGGCGCGTCGAGCGCGATGGCGTAGTCGACGGGAATGTGCTGCAGGAAGTCGCGCACCGCCGCGGCATCGTCGAGCGCGATGCCCAGCACCTGCACGCCGTTGGCACCCTGTTCGCCGGCGAAGCGGTCGAGCTCGGGCATTTCCTCGATGCAGGGGCCGCACCAGCTGGCCCAGATGTTCACCAGCACCCGCTGGCCGGCATAGGCGGCCGGCACCCGGATCGCGTCGCCGCCGAGCCCGGCAACCTCGAACGGCGCGATGACGTCACCACGCTTCGCGACCGCCACGCCTTGGGGTGGTGCGGGCGCGGTGGCACTCAGCGTTTCGGCATACAGACGCTGGCCGGCCTCGGTCCCGAGCAACGGGCCGGGTCCGCCGACGAAGATGCTGGCGACCACGCCGAGGCCGCCGGCGACGAGCGCGATCGCGAGCACCGTCAGCGGACCGACCTTCAAGGCGCTGCGCCGCCAAGCGCCTCGACGACGACCGCGTCGCTCAGCACCGCCGGCAGCACGCGGCCTTCGCCACCGCCGGCCGGGTAGACCACGTACAGCGGCACGCCGACGGCGCCGTGGGCTTCGAGGAATGCGCTGATCCCGGGATCGACATTGGTCCAGTCGCCGACCATGTAGGTCGCGCCGGCCTCGGCCAGGGCGCCCTTGAACACCTCGCCCGACAGCACGCGGCGCTCGTTGGCCTTGCAGGTCACGCACCAGTCGGCGGTCATGTTGACGAACACCGGCGTACCGGCGGCGCGCAATGCAGCGAGACGCTCGGCCGAATAGGCGACAGGCGCGCCGCCTTCGGCCATGGCCGCACCTGCAGGCGCCGGCGCGGCAAGGCGGCCCACCGCGATCACCGGCACCAGCGCGACCAGCACCAGCAGCAATGCCAGCACGCGATCCAGCGCATGGCCGGTCCAGCGACGCCGCTCGAACCACCACAAGGCCAGCGCCAGCACGGTCATGCCGCCAACCAGCAAGGCCATCGCATCGACGCCGCGCTGCTTGCCCAGTACCCACGCCAGCCACAGCGCGGTCAGGTACATCGGGAACGCGAGCACCTGCTTGAACGTTTCCATCCACGCACCGGGCTTCGGCAGACGGTCGGCCAACGCGGGCACCAGGCCGATCAGCAGGAACGGCAGCGCCAGTCCCAGGCCCAGCATCAGGAACACCGCCAGGGCCATCGGCGTGGACGCCGTGAACGCATAGGCCAGCGCGCCGCCCATGAACGGCGCGATGCAGGGGCTGGCGACGACGCAGGCCAGCACGCCGGTGAAGAAGTCGCCGACCGGCCCGGTGCGTCCGGCCAGCGCCTGGCCGACATTGCCGATGCGCCCGCCGAGGGTGAACACGCCCGACAGGCTCAGGCCGACCGCGAACATCAGATAGGCCAGCGCGGCGACGAACCACGGCTGCTGCAACTGGAAGCCCCAGCCCAGTGCCCGGCCGGCGGCGCGCAGTGCGATGACCAGCAATCCGACTGCGGCGAACGCGACCAGCACGCCGGCCGTGTACCAGAGCGCATGCGACCGCGCCGATGCCCGGCTGCCACCGCTTTTCGCGATGCCCAGCACTTTCAGCGACAGGATCGGCAGTACGCAGGGCATGAGGTTCAGCAGCAGGCCGCCGAGCAGGGCGAGGCCGAGTGCGGCGAACAGGCCGATCGACGCGCGACCCGGCGGGCGGGTGCGATCGCCGTTGTCGGCGCTGGCGTCCCGGGGGCCGGCGGCGGTCGGGTCGACGTCCTCATCGCCGGCCGCCGGTGCATCGGCAGGCACCGCGGCGTCCGCGGATACAGGCATCGCCGGTGTCTCGGGCGCCGTCATCGGCGCGCCGCCGGCCAGTGCCGCGGCCGCCTCGGCAACGCTCTGCACGCGGCCGGCGGGCAGCGACACGCGCACCGTGCGCGTCATCGGCGGGTAGCAGATGCCCTCGTCCTGGCAGCCCTGGAAGGTCGCGACGACTTCGACATCGGCCGCGTCGGCCGTCGTGCGCACCAGCGGTAAAGGCACATCGACCTGGTCGAAATACACGGTGACGTCGCCGAAGTGCGCATCGCGATGCGACTGGCCCTTTGGCCAGCGCGGTGCGCCGGCGCGAATGCCGGCATGGCCGCGGACCTCGAAGCGGTTGCGGTCGCGATAAAGGTAGTAGCCCTTGGCCGGCGTGAAGCGCAGTAGCAGGGTGTCGCCGTCGCCTGCGATGGCCTCGAACGCGAAGGCGCGTTCGGGCGGCAGTGCGTCGGTGGCATTGGCGAGGCTCGGCGCCGCACCTGCCGCATTGCCGCCCAGCGCCTTGCCAAACGCCGCGAAGCCCGCGTCGGCGCCCTGCGGCGCGCGCGATGCGCTTGCGCCGCCGCGCGGCAGGGGGACCTGCAGCGTGCGCGTCTGTGGCGGGTAGCAGATGCCCGCGTCCGCGCAGCCCTGGTACTTCACCTCGACCTGCACCGCATCGACGCCGTCGGCCGGTGCGCCGGTCAACACCGCGGCCACGCGATCGCGATAGGTCTCCACTTCGCCGAAGAACTCGTCGGTATGCCGGCGGCCGGCGGGCAACTGCAGCGGGTTGGCCTTGAATCCGTGCTCGACCCGCGCGCCCATCCGATGGCGATAGAGGTAGTACCCGTCGGCGATCGCCCAGCGGATCTCGATGCGGTCCGGCGACACCGCCTCGGCGGAGACCCGCAGGGCTTCGTCGACCGGCAGCACGTCGTCCAAGCCGATGCCCTGGGCCCAGGCGGGCAGGCCGGCGATGCACAGCGCGCACGCCAACAGCCAGCGAGTGGCGAGGGACGCGGGTGCAGTCCGGCGCTCGCGGCCGGACGTGGAATCGGGAAGGGGCGCGCGCATCGGGCGAGTATCGCAGGCCGCCCGCGCCGATGCCCAACGCAGGTTCAGCGCGGCGCGGTCGAGTCGGCGATCCACTGCAGATAGGCCGGCAGGCCGTCCGTCACCGCGAGCACGACCAGTTCCGGCGTCTCGTAGGGGTGCAGCGCGGGCAGCCGCTCGCGCAATGCCTGCAGTTGCGCCGACGTCGTCTTGATCACGAGCAGCACTTCCTCGTCGACGACCACGTCGCCGTCCCAGCGATAGACCGAGCGCACGCGGGGCAACAGGTTCACGCAGGCGGCGAGCCGGTCCTCGACGAGGGCGCGGGCGATGCGCTCGGCGGTCGCGGCGTCAGGGCAGGTGCTCAGGCATGCAAGGGCGTCCATGGCGCCACCATAGCCTGCGCCGTACGCCTCTACGGCGCCTGCACGGGCACGCCGCCACGCTCGGCTGCCGCTGGGGCGGACGCTGCATCCCGCCCATGGGAGAAAGCAGGCATCCCTATTACTGAACTGGCCGGTATGATTACTGGCCATCCCCCTGGCCAGCCGGATCGCCATGCGATTCCCACCGAGTTCAATGCGTCCGATCACCTCTTCCATCGCCGCGGCCGTGCTGGCCTGCGCCACCCTGCCTGCCGCCGCCCAGTCAGCGCCGGTCGAAGTCGGCCTGGGTGCCTCGGCGACCCGCGAGAACGAAACCACGCCCGTCGCCAGCGTGGCCTGGCTGCCGGAATGGCGCCGGACCCAACACGGCGTGCTGCGCTGGGACATCGGTGCCGTCTACGTGCGCGGGCGTGACAACACGCGGTTCGATCTGGCCGAGGACGCCGGCGTGTTTCATGGCGGCGCACGTTACGAGCGCGACAACGGCTTCGTCGCGGGCTTCGGCGTCGGTGTCCAGGCAGGCCGCACCAGTGCGCTGTCGGGCAATCCGCAGTTCGTCAGTTCGGTCGGCTGGCGCTGGGACCGCTTCGCGCTGCTGGCGCGCCACATCTCCAATGCCAGCATCAAGCAGCCCAACGACGGCGAGACGATGCTGGTCGCGACCTGGCGCTTCCGCTGACCGGGCAGGCCGCTCTCCCGCGAAAATTTTTTCGCGCCCGGGCCTTGTAATCCCGGGCCCCACGCCCATTTCCTGACGCGTCCCGGGAACCCCGGGTGCGCGCGCCGCGATGTCTGGCAGTCTCCATGGTCGAGTGCTAGAATCCGCGCACGTTTTCTTCCCAATCAACCACTTAGCGAGGGTGAAATGAGCAACCTGAAGCCGCTGTACGACCGTCTCGTGGTCAAGCCTGTCGAAGCCGAAGAGAAGAGCGCGGGCGGCATCCTGATTCCGGACAACGCCAAGGAAAAGCCGACCAAGGGTGAGGTCGTCGCCGTGGGCGAGGGCAAGGCACTGGACAACGGCAGCGTGCGCGCCCCGAAGGTCAAGGTCGGCGACATCGTGATCTACGGCCAGTACGCCGGCAGCGCTTACAAGGCCGATGGCGTCGAGTTCAAGATCATCAAGGAAGACGACGTCCTCGCGATCGTCGGTTGATCCGCTGCGGACTCCACGTCCGCGCGTCCTGCGATCGATCCCGGCGGGCTCGGCCCGCCACTCCAACGAATCCACTTCTGAGGTAACAAGACAATGGCTGCAAAGGAAATCCGCTTCGGCGAAGACGCGCGCTCCAAGATGGTGCGCGGCGTGAACGTGCTCGCCAACGCCGTCAAGGCGACCCTGGGCCCGAAGGGCCGCAACGTCGTGCTCGAGAAGAGCTTCGGCGCGCCGACGATCACCAAGGACGGCGTCTCCGTCGCCAAGGAGATCGAGCTGGCCGACAAGTTCGAGAACATGGGCGCGCAGATGGTCAAGGAAGTCGCGTCCAAGACCTCCGACAACGCCGGTGACGGCACCACCACCGCGACCGTGCTGGCCCAGGCGTTCATCCGCGAAGGCTCCAAGGCCGTCGCCGCCGGCATGAACCCGATGGACCTCAAGCGCGGCATCGACAAGGCGGTGACCGCCGCAGTCGCCGAGCTCAAGAACCTGTCCAAGCCGACCGCCGACGACAAGGCGATCGCGCAGGTCGGCACGATCTCGGCCAACTCGGACGAGTCGATCGGCAACATCATCGCCGACGCGATGAAGAAGGTCGGCAAGGAAGGCGTGATCACGGTCGAGGAAGGCTCGGGCCTGGAGAACGAGCTCGACGTCGTCGAGGGCATGCAGTTCGACCGCGGCTACCTGTCGCCGTACTTCGTCAACAACCAGCAGTCGCAGGCCGCCGAACTCGACGACCCGTTCATCCTGCTGCACGACAAGAAGATCTCGAATGTCCGTGACCTGCTGCCCGTCCTCGAAGGCGTGGCCAAGGCCGGCAAGCCGCTGCTGATCGTCGCCGAGGAAGTCGAGGGCGAAGCCCTGGCCACGCTGGTCGTCAACACCATCCGCGGCATCGTCAAGGTCTGCGCCGTCAAGGCGCCGGGCTTCGGCGACCGTCGCAAGGCGATGCTCGAGGACATGGCCGTGCTGACCGGCGGCACCGTGATCTCCGAGGAAGTGGGCCTGTCGCTCGAGAAGGCGACTATCAACGACCTGGGTCGCGCGAAGAAGGTGCAGGTCTCCAAGGAGAACACCACCATCATCGACGGCGCCGGCGAGACCGGTTCGATCGAGTCGCGCATCAAGCAGATCAAGGCGCAGATCGAAGAGACCTCGTCGGACTACGACCGCGAGAAGCTGCAGGAGCGCGTGGCCAAGCTGGCCGGCGGCGTTGCGGTGATCAAGGTCGGTGCGTCGACCGAGATCGAAATGAAGGAAAAGAAGGCCCGCGTCGAAGACGCCCTGCACGCCACGCGCGCAGCAGTGGAAGAAGGCGTGGTCCCGGGCGGCGGCGTGGCCCTGGTGCGTGCCCTGCAGGCGATCGGCCAGCTCAAGGGTGCCAACGAGGACCAGAACCACGGCATCCAGATCGCCCTGCGCGCGATGGAAGCCCCGCTGCGCGAGATCGTCACCAACTGCGGTGAAGAGCCGAGCGTCGTGCTCAACGCCGTCAAGGACGGTTCGGGCAACTTCGGCTACAACGCCGCGACCGGCGAGTACGGCGACATGATCGCGTTCGGCATCCTGGACCCGACCAAGGTCACCCGCTCGGCCCTGCAGAACGCGGCTTCGATCGCCGGCCTGATGATCACGACCGAGGCGATGGTCGCCGAGCTGCCGAAGAAGGACGAGCCGGCGATGCCGGGCGGCGGCGGCATGGGCGGCATGGGCGGCATGGATTTCTGATCCAGCCCCACCGTGTCATCAGCACCAATCGAAACCCCGCCGCAAGGCGGGGTTTTTCGTTTGCGCGGTCCCACGACGGCGCAGTTTCGATAGTGACGTTCGTCACGTTTCGTGTTCAGATGCCCGCACCGGCGCGCGGGAAGGCGTGGCGGCAGGATCCGATGGACAGGCAGCGTTGCAGACAGGAGACGTCGATGCGGCAGACAGGGGACGGGCGCGACGTGCGTGAGGTGCGCGGCGCATGAGCGGTGGTCGACTGCAGGATTTCCGGAAGGCCGCCGACAAGGCGCGCGCCTGGGACTGCCCGTGGCCGCTCGCGGTCTGGGTGGGCGTGCGCTACGCACTCACCGGCAACAGCGGCCGCTTCCGCAGCCACGGCGGCTGGCGCGTGTCGCGCATCGTCCGGGACTGAAGCCGGGCACATCGCCTTGACCTGTGCCCGCGCATCGCTAGGCTTTCGCGATGCGCACAAGCCTGATGGTCATCGACGAATTCCTGTCCGAGCGCGACGCGTGGTCGCTGCGCGACGCCGGGCTCGGCCTGGAGTATCCGGACCTGCAGGGCAACTTCCCGGGGCGCAACTCGCTCCAGCGGATCCAGATCCCGGGCCTGCCGCAGGCAGTGTCACGGCTCGTGGGTGAGCCGCTGCGTCCGATCGAGCCGCTGCATTCCCACGGCAAGTTCCGCATCACCCGCGCCGATGATGTCGGCCTGGGCCGCGTGCACATCGACGGACCGGTCGAGTGGTCGGGCATCCTCTACCTCAGTCGCCCGCAGGACTGCCGCGGCGGCACCGAGTTCTTCCGGCACCTGCCGACCGGCACCGATCATGCGCCCACGAGTGCGGCCGAGCTTGCGGCCATGGGCCTGCAGCGCTTCGACCAGGTGCAGGACGAACTGATCGCCCGCGACGGCAACGATGCGTCGAAGTGGGAAATGACGATGCGCGTGCCGATGCGATTCAACCGCCTGGTACTGCTGCGCCCCTGGATGTGGCACAGCGCCGGAGAGGCCTTCGGCAGCACGATGGAGGACGCGCGTTTCGTGTACCTGATGTTCTTCACCCGCGCCTGAGCGCGCGTGCAGGCGGCCGTCACCGGGTATCGGTGATGCTGTCGACATGCCGACGACTTCCCTCGCGCCGTGGTGGCGTACGCACCGCAGGGGCCTGCGGCGTGCGGGTCTCGTGCTGGCCGCGCTTTATGTGCTGTACCTGCTCGCCGCGAACGTGTTTCTCAACAGCGCGTTCGGCGCGGGCGTGATCAACGGCAAGCCCGAGCGCTACCACGCGCGCTGGGACTGGGCGATGAGCCTGTATCCGGGCCACATCCACGCGCGTGGCATCGTCATGGGCGGGCACGCGCGGACCAACCGCTGGACGATCGCCAGCCCGCGTGCGACCGGGCGCATCAAGCTGCTGCCGCTGCTGTGGCGCGAAGTCGCGTTCGGTACGATCCGCGCGCATGACGTCTCGGTACACGTGGCGCGGACCGCGCAGGATCTGCCGTCGACGGTTCGGCCGGGCAAGGCGCCGTGGACACTGCGCTTCGATGCGATCACCACGCCCAGCCTGCTGCGTCTGGATTTCTACGACACGCGCGTGACCGGCCACGGCGAGGCGCGCTTCGTCTTCGAGAAGACGCTGCAGGGCGGCCCGATGGAGGTCGGCCGGTCCACGCTGCACATGCCCGACGCGACCCTGCAGGTCGGCGACGTGCCGCTGCTGCGCGACGGCCTGCTGGAATTCGAGATCGCGATCCCCGCGCACATCCGCGAGCAGGCGCAGGGCGAGGAAAAACTGGTGCTGCTCGATGCGCACATGCGCGTCGACGGCCCGGCCCCCGGCATCGATCTCGTTGCCCGCGACGACGACCCGCTGCCGATCGGCGCGGCCGGCTTCGTCGGACGCCTGCAGGCCGATCTGACGCTCGAACGCGGCGTGCTGATGCCCGGCAGCCGGCTCGACTGGTCGGCGCCGGTGTTTTCCAGCACACGGGACGACAGGCCGTTGCGGCATCCGTTGGGTGTGGCGCTGCGCACCACGCGCGATGCGATCCACGTGGCCGCGCGCGTCCCGCCGCCGGCCTCGGGCACGCCGCAGTTGCGCGCCGACCTGCGCGTTGCCGATCGCAGGATCGGTCCCGACGACTGGCTGCGTCCGCTGCGCGCACTGGGCGGCACCGTCGAGACGCGCTGGCCGGACGTGCCGTTGCGCTGGATCGACGTGATCCTCGACGACGTCGACTGGCTGGCCTTCGACGGGCGCGCCGATCTCGACGCGGACGTGCGCCTGGCCGATGGTGCGCTGCAGCCCGGCAGTCGCATCGACATCGACGACGCCGCGCTGGCGGCGCGCGTGCTCGACAACCGGTTCAGCGGGCAGGCGCACGCCCGCCTGCGCATGCAGGGCGATGCGGCCTCGCCGCGTACGACGGTCGCGATCGTCATGGACCGCTTCACACTCGCGCCCGAATCCGCGCCGGACCGGATCGACCTGCGCGGCCGCGACCTGCAGCTGGATCTCGCCTCGACCGGCGCGCTGGCCGAGTTCCACGAGCACCTCGATGCGCACCTGCGCTTTGCCGACGCCGAAGTGCCGGACCTGCGCACCTACAACCGCTACCTGCCCGGCGACAGTGCGCGCCTGCTCGGCGGCAGCGGCCATGCCAGCGGCGACATCCGGCTCGACAACGCCGGCGAGATGGTCAGCGGCCACATGCGCGTACGCGGGCAGGGCGTGCGCGTCGCACTCGGTCCGTCACGGCTGTCGGGCGATGTCGATCTCGACAGCCGCCTGTCGCGGATGCAGAAAGTCGGCCGGCGCTACGTCATCGACGCGCTGGCACTGCAGCTCGACGGTGTGCGGCTCGATGGCAGCGGGGCCGGCGCTGCGCCGTGGTGGGCCCGGATGGCGCTCGAGGACGGCACCCTGACCTGGGCGCAGCCGTTCGAGGTGTCGGGACGTGGACGGCTGGACATGCGTGACGTCAGTGTGTTGCTAGGCCTGTTCGCCGAACGCACGGCGTTTCCGCGCTGGATCGGCAACTTGATCGACTCGGGCGAAGTGCACGCGACCGGACAGCTGCGCCTGCGCGATCGTGAGCTGGTGTTCGATCGCGTGCAGGCGAGCAACGACCGCGTCGATCTTCAGGCACGCCTGCGCCTTCTCGACGGCACGCCGGACGGGGATCTGTACGCGCGTTGGGGCGTGCTCGGCATGGGCGTCGAGTTGCAGGGTGGCGACCGCAAGCTGCACATCGCCGGCGCCCGCGACTGGTATGAATCGCGTCCGCCGTTGCTGCCCGAATGAGTGCGCGCGGCGATGGTCGCGCCTGCAACCGTCGCAAGCCGCGAAACGCCGTGCTATCAAGGGCGCCATGACCGCACGCCACGCCACGTTCCTCTATTGGTATGCATTTCCGACGCCACCGGCGGCGGACGGTCCGCGCGCGCCCTGATCCAAGGCCGCACGCACACCCGACAAGCCGCCAGAGACCCTGGCGGCTTTTTCGTTTTTCGACGTTCCGCTTCCGAGACCGACCATGCCCCCGCACACCGACGATCTGCGCATCCGCGACCTCACGCCGCTGACCCCGCCCGCCACGCTGCTCGCCGAACTGCCCTGCAGCGATGCGATGTCGGCCACCGTCACCGACGCACGCGCGGCCTGCCACGCGATCCTGCACGGCGAGGACGATCGGCTGATCGTCGTGGTCGGCCCGTGTTCGATCCACGACCCCGTCGCGGCGATGGAATACGCGCATCGGCTGCGTGCGCTGCGCGACACGCACGGCGACGCGCTGGAGCTGGTGATGCGCGTCTACTTCGAGAAGCCGCGCACCACGATCGGCTGGAAGGGGCTGATCAACGATCCCGACCTCGACGGCAGTTTCCGCATCGACAAGGGCCTGCGCCTCGCGCGCGATCTGCTGCGGCAGATCAATGCGCTGGGCCTGCCGGCCGGCGTCGAGTTCCTCGACATCATCAGCCCGCAGTACCTCGCCGACCTGGTCGCCTGGGGCGCGATCGGTGCACGCACCACGGAAAGCCAGGTGCATCGCGAGATGGCTTCGGGCCTGTCGTGTCCGGTCGGCTTCAAGAACGGCACCGGCGGCGACGTGCGTATCGCAGTCGATGCGGTGGGCGCGGCCTCGCATCCGCACCATTTCCTCGCCGTCGGCAAGGACGGTCGTTGCGCGATCGCGACGACCGCGGGCAATCCCGACTGCCACGTGATCCTGCGCGGCGGTGCGGTCCCCAACTACGACGGCGCGCATGTGGACGCGGCCGCCGGCGTGCTGCAGGCACAAGACCTGCGCGCGGCGCTGATGATCGACGCCAGCCACGCCAACAGCGGCAAGAATCCCGACAACCAGCCGGAGGTGATCGAGGACATCGCGCGCCAGATCGAAGCCGGCGAGGACCGCATCGTCGGCGCGATGATCGAAAGCCATCTGGTCGCGGGCAAGCAGGCGCTCAAGCCGGGCGTGCCGCTGGTCTACGGCCAGAGCATCACCGACGGCTGCATCGACTGGTCGACGACGGTGCGCACGCTCGATCGTCTTGCCGACGCGGTGCGCACGCGCCGCGCGAAGGCGGGATCGCAGGCGGCCTGAGCGCGTTCTCGTCTGTGGGAGCGCGCTTGCGCGCGATGGGGGCTTTGCCGGTCCCGCTGCATCGCCGCGCGCAAGCGCGCTCCCAACGAAAGGCGTCAGGCGACGCTGCCGGCCGCCATGCCCGATGCCCAGGCCCACTGGAAGTTGTAGCCGCCGAGCCAGCCGGTCACGTCGAGCACCTCGCCGACGAAGTACAGCCCGGGCACGTGCTTCGATTCGAGCGTGCGCGAGGACACGTCGGCGGTGTCCACGCCGCCCAGCGTGACCTCGGCGGTGCGATAGCCCTCGGTGCCGCTGGCGACCAGCGGCCAGGCCTGCAGCAGGGCGGCGGTGTCCTGCAGCTGCGGCGGCGTGTACTGCTTCATCGGCCGGCTCTGCAGCCAGACCTCGCACAGACGCTGCGCGAAGCGGCGCGGCATCAGTTCGGCCAGCACGTTCTTCAGCTCGGTGCCGGGACGCTCGGCCTGCTGCGCCCGCAGCCAGGCCAGCGCGTCGCGGCCGGGCAGCAGGTCCAGACGCAGATCGTCGCCTGGCTGCCAGTAGGACGAGATCTGCAGCATCGCCGGACCGCTGATGCCGCGATGGGTGATCAGCATGCGGTTGCGGAAGAACGCGCCGTTGCAGCCGGCCTCGACGTCCAGTGCCACGCCCGAGAGTTCATTCAGCCGTTCCTGGTGCTTGCCGCTGAGCGTCAGCGGCACGAGGCCGGCGCGGGTCGGCACCAGGGCGTGACCGGACGCGGTGGCGATCTCGTAGCCGAAGCCGGTGGCGCCCATCGCCGGAATCGAGAGCCCGCCGGTGGCGACCACCAGCGATGCGCAGTGCACGCGGCCCGTCGAGGTCGCCAGCACGAAACCGTCGTCGACCTTGCGCGGCAGTTCGACCCTGCAGTGCGTGCGCACCTCGACACCGACCGCATCGGCTTCGTCGAGCAGCAGTTGCACGATCTGTTTCGACGACCCGTCGCAGAACAGCTGGCCCAGCTCCTTCTCGTGCCAGGCGATGCCGTGGCGGTCGACCAGATCGATGAAATCCTGCGGCAGATAGCGCGCGAGCGCGGATTTGGCGAAGTGCGGGTTGTTCGACAGGTACTGCGCCGGCGTCGTGCCGGTGTTGGTGAAATTGCAGTGCCCGCCGCCCGACATCAGGATCTTCTTGCCGACCTTGTTGGCATGGTCGAGCACCAGCACGCGCCGCCCGCGCTGTCCGGCGGCGATCGCCGTCATCAGGCCGGCCGCGCCGGCACCGAGGACCACGACGTCCCGGTCGGCGGACGGCGAAGACGGCGCGGGGGCAGGCACGCTGGACATCGGGAGAGGGGGCGAGGACGGGCCGCGCAGTCTAGCGGGCAGGCCCGGACGATGTGTGCGGCCCGATCACGCCCGCCGCCGTAGGCTCCGCGCGTCTCCACCCGGCGCGACGCGATGGACCTCAAGAGTGGCTACCCGTTCTGGGCCGTGTCCAACGGCCTCATGCACGCTTTCCCGCGGCTGGAATCCGACGTCGCCTGCGACGTGCTGGTGGTCGGCGGCGGCATCACCGGCGCGCTGATCGCCCACGAACTCGTCACGCACGGGCACGACGTCGTCGTGGTCGAACAGCGCGATGTCGCCTGGGGCAGCACCGCGGCCAGCACGGCCCTGCTGCAGTACGAGATCGACACCCATCTGACCGACCTCGCCGACCGCTACGGCGAGACCGACGCCGCGCTGGCCTACCGCGCCTGCAGCGACGCG
>Ga0207791_1000319_pt1 | contig 12502 bp, 16 predicted proteins | sample HigsolmetaGSP16D_FD_184844 | JGI IMG/M metagenome (GOLD analysis project Ga0207791, IMG submission 184844) | High solid enriched microbial communities from the Joint BioEnergy Institute, USA - SP1-6-D (SPAdes) | ecosystem: Engineered > Bioreactor > SSF (Solid state fermentation) > Aerobic >...
ATCACGCCTGATGGCAGGTGAAATGTTGGGTACGTTATTTATCACTGATGATGATCGCATGACTGCACATCAGCAATGGTTAGCAGCGCATCTGCAAACTGCAGGTCGTCTGGTGATTGATGATGGTGCGGTTAAAGCCATCAAAGAAAATCACCGTAGCTTGTTGCCTGTCGGTGTCAAAGCGGTAGAAGGACATTTTGACCGTGGTGATGTAGTGGAATGTGTCGATCGACAAGGTCACCGTATTGCTGTAGGACGTGTCAACTTCAGTTCGCGTTCAGCGGAAATTGTCAAAGGTCTGGCATCAGATAAAGTGCATCAAGTCCTTGGTGAAGCCCGTTCACTGGAAATGATTCATCGTAATCATATGGCAATATATTAGCAAAAACCTACCATAACCAAACATAACGCTAAGGCTTGATTCTGTAAGGAATTGAGCCTTTTTGTTGTGTGATGCAATAACATGCAATAGACTAACAGGAGGTTAAAGTGGGAGGTTAAAATGGAGGTTAAAAATAATTAATCGCCATAAGTACTCAAAAAGATACCTGTTTTTAGGGGGTGTGGAGGTTAAATCAACTACCAAGCCTCTTAATTGCCTGAAAGCTAAAGAATTGTCGTGAGGTTGCCGTGTTATCTAAATTACAGATTGATGCTATTAAGCCATCGAGTAAATTACAGAAAATCAATGATAGTGAGATGCTGTATTTATTCGTATCCCCGACAGGTCGTAAAACTTGGAAAGTGCTTTATACGCTTGATGGGAAAAAGAACACAATCACCCTGGGCGAGTATCCAAAGGTGCTCAATGCTAAAGATGCACGTTTAAGACGTGACGAGATAAAAAAACAAATATCCGAGGGCATCCACCCGACAGAACAAAAACGACAGGACAAGATAAAAGATTTATCAGAAATGAGTTTTGCCGACCTGATCCAGCTTTATGCTGAAAAAGTCACACCACACAAAAGGGGCGGACGTGTGGAAGCAATTATTTTGAGTAGCTATATAAAATCATTTCCCCGATTGATGAAGAAACCAGTAAACCAACTAGGACAACTCGACATGATTCAATTTAGGGATGAGCGATTAAAAAAGGTTAAGAGTGCGACAGTAGCAAGGGATTTAGGTTTATTAAGTGCTGTGTTCAAGTATGCACGACAAGAGCTAAGAATTATGACCAATTCCCCATTGGACGATGTAGCCAAGCCGAAACAGTCAGTAAGTAGAAACAGACGTATTTCACAAGATGAGATAGACCGAATCTTGGATGCTTTTAAATATGATGGACGTTCTCAACCAATCACTAAAAAACAACAAACAGCATGGGCATTTCTTTTTGCAATTGAAACAGCAATGAGGGCAAGCGAGATAACAGGCTTAAAGTGGGCGGACGTTTACGATAAGCATGTCGAGCTGGAGCTTACAAAGAACGGCGCAGCTAGAAAAGTGCCTTTATCCAAGCGAGCTATTGAGCTTTTGAGTTATATGCGAGGGATAGACGAAACCGATGTATGCACTCTTAAAAATAAGGTGGCTGATGGTGAAGTGGGTAGAGGTGGATTATCCGCATACTTTACCCAGGTGGTGAAAGGTAAATTAAAAATTAATGATTTAACTTTTCACGATACCCGACATGAAGCCATTTCACGCATGGTTAAGAATGCAAAGCTCCCAGTAGAGGTACTGGCAAAAATTACAGGCCATAAAACCATAAGCATTTTAATTAATACCTATTACAACCCCGACATTGAGGAACTAGCCAACCATCTACACAAAGACGATGACCCCGATATTATTCTGTTTAAGAAGTCTATTTGAGTACGACAAGCTAGGACGTGCAATAACTAGCAATTACTTAATTATTTGATATATTCAGATTGCTAAGTCTAGGTTAGCTCCCGAAAGTCGGACACCCAATCCGATTGGCTTAGCATCATTTTGGGGATGCTGTGGGGAGGCATGAATGGCTTACATAAGAAATGTATCTGAATTACCAAAGTGGTTTAACTTAGATAATTATAGGTTTAACTTGCCTGCCAATGATTTGCTTCAATTATTTATAATTAGATTTGCCATATTAGATTTGCTTTTAGATGATGTTTGTATTTCATGTGATGAGGTGCTGGAAGATCAAGATGCCCTACAAGTTGTAAATAATTTTAATAAAATTCCCTTAGCTTTTGTTAATCAAAGGACAGTATTTAAAAAGAGCATTCTTTCATTAAAGGAAAGGGAGTACTTATATAATGATTGTCTTGATTACGCATTCTCAAAAATTATAAATGACCCCTTAATACTGAAAGATTGGACGGATGTTAATAGCCAACCTTTTTTAGCTCTTAACTATTTATTAAAAAATCATATTGAAAGAAATATTAGAAAATATGGAATCAATCCAATACAAGAGCTAACTATTGATGACATAGGTATTATGAATGCGTGTCTGCCAACCCACATCCAAGAATATTTATCATACAAATATAGTGAATATAATGCTGGAAACGAGGAGTCTATTAGCCTGAAAGGTTATGATTTCTATTCAGAGGAGTTAGATAATTACTTTACAGCACTAGATTCGGATGACTGGGAGGGGTACGAGAAATTTTGTGAGCTAGATTATTATGACTTTGCTACTCAAGATGAGCACCCATATTCTGCGAATCCTTGTATTTCAATAGATTTAAATATGCCCGATGCGGTACTTAGAGAGCAATTTAGTGCATGGTTATCAAATACAAGAAAAAAAGCCAGTAAAGTGATAATAGAGGATGACTTAGGCTCTGATTTTTTAATAGATTCAAATGGGGTGAAAATTGCTGAAAAAATCAATAAATACAAGATAATTCCATTCATTGATTTAATGCTGTGGGAGTTAAAAACAGGAAATAAAATAAAACTATCCGTTTATGCTCATGCGCTTTTTAACGATGGTAGTGTTGATGGTGAATTTATTAGAAAAACCATAAAGCCATTTGTTCAAAATCTAATAAATGATGACTATAAAATTATGTCTGAATTATTTGCTTTAAAAAATATGGAAGATTTTAGTTTGTAAAAATTTCCGCTTTTTCACTTTTTTTAAAATTCCGTTTTTATCTAAAAAACAAAAACATACTTCACCCAAGCAATAACGCTTTATGAATTGCAAGGGTGCAATATGCTATACACAGAACAATATGCTCGTATTAAACAATTAGCGAGCGCACCATCTACCCCCGAAAAAATCTACACAGTAAAGACAGGCGAAAATGCAGGCATGAAGCGCAGAGTAAGCGCAAAGCCTGAGCGTGTCGGATTACTCCCAGTCAGTGAAAAAACAATATGGACTTGGGTCAAGCAGGGGAAATTTCCACAGCCTTTGAAGATTAGTGGCAACGTCACTGTATGGCGTATGTCTGAGGTGCAGGCATGGATTGAAGAACAAGCCACCATTGCAACGATGGAGGCTTAATCATGAACAACACCCAATTAAAACAAGTCCTAGCACACCTCAAGCAAGGTAAAACCATTTCACAGGCCGAGGCTATCGACCTTTTTAACTGCTACCGCCTGAGCGCAATTATTCAGCGTTTACGAAATGCAGGCTATGACATTGTGACCCATAACGAGCGCAATAAGTCAGGCATTGGCAGACATGCACGTTATGAACTTGTTAAGGAGGTGGAAGCATGAGCCAAATCATAGATTTTAAATCCGAAACTCAAGCCGATAGTCAGCCTATGACTGATGACGAAATGCGGTTAGCCAATATCTACGATGTTGCAGTCGGTTTAATTATTGATATTGAGGAGGGGCGTATTTTCTCAATGGCAGAAATCAAAGCACAGATGATTGAGATTTTAGAAATCATACAAGAGGAAGTTTAAGCATGAAAAACAAATTATTCGATATTGCTAACATGCCCAAGTATGGTTATATTAATCGGGCTTTGGGCAAAATCTCAAAGTTAGCTTTGGTCGGCTATATTCTACGAGGCGCACAGTCCGCAAGGACTTTTTTTGTGCGTAATATCTCTATGCGTTCGCATGTTATGGTGAAGCTGGAGAGGGACACTTTCGAGTGTGCAGGGAACCTTGTAGACCTGTCGACCAACCCTTTTCAGCTTTGCCACCATCACTTGGTCGTGAATGGTAAAGCTCCAAAACTACAAGGAGCGCATTCTCATGCCTAATCAAATCAATTCTAAAAATACACCTAAAACTTATGATGCAGGCGATATGGCTGACGTGTATAGCGAAATGCTGGAACGCAGTGAATCCATCGGCTATATGCTGCAAGTTCTGCAAGATGAAATAAACCTACTCCCAAAACTCACAAGATTAGACGAAATCTATTTTCAATCTATAACGCGATGCTTTGGTGTACTTGAGCAATTAAACTACGACAACATGCAGAAATTGGCACAAGGCGAGAAACGACTGAGTGCAGAATGGGAGAAAATGAAAGGGGGTAGTCACAATGCTTGATTATGACCACCCCAAAGAACTAATAACACCCGAAGCCATTTTAAACGAATGTACGCAGCTTGTATCGTTTAATAATGCTTATTCATCACATCCATTAATACAGCGTTTTGGCAGTCCTGAGCAGCCGATCTATGTTGATGATGGCAATGTGGATATAAACGGCGTTACCTATGCACAGCCTTTGATTGTGCCTATCTATGATGGGCAAATGGAGCTTGTTCAATGTGCTGTCATGCAAGATGGGCAGCGTGTGGCCGTCATACCTGATGGACTGGCTAGAGGCTTTGCAAGGTATGGCGATTTTGACCATGACAAGCCAGTCATTATCACGTACAGCCTAGAGGCATTCTTTAAGGTCGCACAGACTGGCTACGCCGTTGTATTGGTCGTATTGCCTACCCTATGCAGCAGCCATAAAACAGAACTCAAGCCGTATGATTTTGAGCAAATACAGTTCGTTATTAACCAGTTATCACAGGCAGGTTATAAGCAGCTTTATTTGCCAGTCAGAATTGAACAAATGCACCTTGAGCCATTTAAAAAGCTGGAGCAAAACACGGCTGTTAGACTGCTATGCCAGTATTTAAGAATCGGTGTAAATCAGTTCGAGATTGGATTAAGTCAGGATGAAAGTGTAAGTGAGGTGCTGGCGTTTATTGAGGAAGCTATTGAGCTATTAAGTAAGCCTACCGATTGGGGCGAGTTATTGCCACTACAACAAGAGGAATCAGTAGCAAGCAACCCTTACCCTATTGATGCACTACCCTTATTGGCAAAAGAAGCGGTTTTGGCTATTTCCGAGCATGTGCAATCACCCATAGCCATGACCGCTCAATGTGTTATTGGTGCAATGTCACATATTGCCCAAGCCAAAGTAAATGCACCCGATAGATTCAAGGCACAAGGCGAACCATGCAGCCTATTTTTGCTCACAGAGGGGCAAAGTGGCAGCCGTAAGAGTACAAGCAAAAATCTAGCAGATCGGGCGATTTTGGACTATGAGCGTAAGCAGTACGAAATATATCGAACCGAGTTAGAGCAATGGAAAAGTGGGCAAGCAGGATTGCCAAAAAAAGACCGTGAGGCGTACTGTGCAGAGAATCCCCCACCGAATGACCCAAGCACCCTATACAGTGATATTACCTTAGAATCTATTGCAGGGTTATTTATTGATGGAATCTTGCAAAACGCTTCAATCTCAAGTGATGAAGCAGGGCAATTTTTCGGTGGGCATACCATGAAAGCCGATACACGTAACCAAGCATTAGGTGGTTATACGAAATTGTTTGATGATGGATATGTGGAACGTACACGCTCAAAATCAAACCTAAATGGCAGTGGTCGGGCGCATGACGTTCGAGTGACGTTTAATCTACAAGGACAGCGTGAAGTCTTAGACAATGCCTTAAAAGACCCAGTGCTAAGAGGGCAAGGCTTTTTGCCTAGATTCATCTTAACCATTCCTGAAAACTTGGCAGGCACACGCCTACAAGATGCAGCATATCGCAACAAAAACGCCAACAAAGACCACAGGCTTATTGCTTACTGGACACGGTGCGAATACTTGCTCGATAGCTGCCCACAGGTGCAGACAGAGCATGAATTGCATAATGGGCGCTATGTCATTCCTATGAATGAGGAAGCCATAGCGATTGATACAGAGTTTTATAACGTCATTGAATCGCTACAACGTGCAGGCAAGCGTTTTGAGTACCTACAAGCATTCGCCAGTCGTGCCAGTCAATTAGCGCGCCGTTTGGCTACTGTATTCGCTTATTTTGAGGGCTTGCAGTGGATTGATGCCAAAACCCTAAAGGGAGCTTGTGAGGTTGTTAAGCATTCATTAAATGAATGGGCGATGTATGCAGAAATTGAGGTTAAAACCGAAACGGAAGCGGAACGCCTTATTAAATGGATTGCCAAAAAGTGCAATGAACAAAAGACTGACCGTATAGCGTATTCAAATGTTCAGACATCATGCCCTAGACCAATGCAAAAGAATAAAAACCTTTTGGAAATGGTTGTAGAGCAGTTGATTGATTCAAATCATATCAAGATCGAATCCATAGGGCGTACAAGGTACGTTGTAATTCACCCTTGTTTAGTAGAATCGTGACTAAGTGACTAAATGAGCCTGAAAGCCTTACAGCTAAAAGGATTTCGTTTAGCAGTCATGGTTTGACTAAGTGACTAAATGGAATTAATCATTTAATTTTTTCGTTTAGTCATTTAGTCATTGCGGTTTTAGGTGACTGCTAAACAGAGAGCCTTATATATCAATAGTTACAGGGCTATTTAGTCATTTAGTCAGACTTTTGAAGAAAATATATAAATTGAGAATTGAACAATGCCAAACGTAAACAAAGTAACTGTGATGGGTGTATTAGGCCGTGACCCTGAAACAAAACAATTTCCCAATGGGGGAAGCGTTACGACATTCAGCGTTGCAACTACTGAGTTTTGGAAAGACAAGACTACAGGCGAGCGTAAAGAGGCCACAGAATGGCACAGAATCACCACCAGCAACCGTTTAGCCGAGATTGCCAGTAAGTACCTCAAGAAAGGCAGCAAGGTTTATATTGAGGGCAGCTTGCGTACAAGGAAGTACAAGGATAAAAGCGGATCGGAAAAGGAAATAACCGAGATTCGAGCTGATGAGCTGCAATTGCTTTAATCAAAGCTCCCTAAATATGGGGAGCTTTTTTTATGCCTTAGATTCGATTAGATCGGCATAGTCTAATTAGATAAAAGCATTTCTTTCATAGGGTGAGTTTTGCAAAAAGTATTTCTTTCATAGGATTGTTTCGCAAATGCTGCTTTTATACCAGAAACGAGCTTTAGATCGGCTTAGATCAGTGCAGTCTAATTAGATAAAATATCTCTTTCATAGGGTTTGTTTCTCAAAATCATAAATGGAGTGATTGACCCCTATTTTGTCTAGGTACGTCTAGCAAAATCCGTATCAGTACGTATCAGTAAATGGCCTTAAATCTTGCATGACAAGCCTTGTATATTTGTTTGACAAGGTACTCATAAAAGCACCTATAAAAATGCACTCAATGCCAAGCCATACAAGGCATACGCCGTTTTAAGTAGATATGCAGTTCGTCAAACTACGTCCAACAAGAAAGGCGGTTTTGTCATGCTACGTCATGCTAAATTTTGTTTTACAAGGTACTTGTAAGAAATGCCAACTATGCCAATTACAGCAAGGCATACAGCGATTTAATCACTTTGATTCTGTATAGCTACGTAAAGCAAATATCAGGTTTTATCAGGTTTAACCAATCGAGTGATGACGGCTAACCAGTGGGGGGAGTTCATAACTTATGGATTGACCCAAAGCGGAGACCACTCCCAACCGCACCAGCAAAAAAAATCCTGATTGAGTTAAAAGTTAAAATAATGTTAAAGGTACTTACTATTGCTTAACAGCTACGGCGTTCTAAATGTCAGGTTTTGTCAGGTTGCGAACTTAGGATTACTTAGGATTTAAGCAGCTTATAACCATAGGTTTTGATAAGTCCGAGCAGCAAGTGGAAAGTAGTATTTTGTAGTAATCAGTACCGTAATCTAACCGTCCTGATTTCAAGTTTTATCAGGTTTGATAAGTTAAGCGAGTTTTACGATTAGCAAAACTTCTGTACCATTAACTTAATTATTTAAATAAGAGTATGATTATGAAAAATATAATATTAATTTCAGCGTTGCCATTAATCTTGATTGGTTGCGGAAATCCTAATAGTAAGCCTACCTATGGCGATTATGGATTACCTAAGAATTGTCGAGCACTTATACAAGCAAATATTGATGGATGGCGTTCTAAGCAATATACAACTGAAGAAGCCATGAATTCTATCGAACGTAACTGTGGTGCTAATGGAAAAAATTGGGACAATTAAAAAAAAGCACTATTAAGTGCTTTCCTGATGTATAGAAGAAAACCCTACATGTATTTGGCAACAGTGAGGGTTTATTGGCATCTACCTTTAATCAAAATAGGCCCATCATCTTCATACCACTAATTTGACCGATTGCCTGTGATACACCATTCCACATATCGGCACTTGCCTGACCTTTTGCTAAAGCCGCACCCGCTTGTGCTGCACCAGACTGTTGATACAGGTTTGAAATATTGCTAGCTGTTTGCATGCCAGCATTACCTGTCCCTGCTGCTGCGTTCTGACCCAATGATGTTAATCCAGCATAATTTTGGTAACGCTGATTAATCATTTGGTTTAGCAACTGTGGTCTAAATTGAGCTAATGCGGCCTGAGTATTACTACCACGCAGACCACCAGTAGCAGATGCATTTTGCAAAATGGCATTTTCGCCTTGTTGCAAATAGGTCTGCATTTCAGAACTGTTATTAATATTGTTAATCGCTGTTTGCTGGGCTGCTGTGCCATTAATGCCAAGCAAGTCTTGCTGACCAGTCAATCCGCTAAGACCCGCATCCGCATAAGGCTTTAAGAGTTTTTGAACCGCATCAAACTGTCGACGCTGTTCTTCTACACCCATTTCAGAGGCTTCGATCTGGGCGTTTGCTGCTGCATTTGCTGATTTTCTTTGTGCCCTGGATGACAAAGCACCACCAACCACACTGGCACCTACCATACCTACTGCAAGTTTTGTTCCTATTGCTGCTGCTGCAATTGGCATAAGCATTCTCCTATTTTTAAAATTACTTTTTTAGTGATTAATAGCCTCTTTTAGCTATTCAAAATTTTTAGTAAATTAGCCTTAATGGACTGCTATTTTTCACCAAAAATTTATTCTTAATTTTACCATGCTATTATTTAAATTTATTTATTAATTCAATAATTTATGTAAGTTTTTACGTACAAATTAGACATGATTTTTATACGTTTTTAAACTGATATTTTCATCAGAAAATAGGGTTCTAATTTCAAGTTTTATTAAGTTCAAAGGTTGGGTTTTGTGAGGTTCAATCTATCAGTGACGGCTAACCAGTCGGGGGGAGCTAATAAGTTCGGGGATAACATTAAACGGATACCACTCCCAACCGCACCAGCAAAAAATTCCGTTTGAGTTAAAATAATGTTAAAGCAGATACAATCAATATCATTATTTTAGAGCCTAAATAATTAGGGAAATTAGTGTGCTTTATGTCAAAAGGTAGCGTGGAAAATTACAGCTTTATAAGCATTAAGCAGCTTAATCTAAAAAGTTTACTCAGTGCTGACCACCTGAAAAAGTATAAAAACATCGGCATCACTGCAAGCAACGACTACGGTAGTTTTAACCTGGGCTTAACTCATTCACCTTGCAACTACGGCGGTGTAAGATTTTGGTTTTTATGCTCATGCGGTAAACGCTGTACCAAACTATATTTTAGATGCAGTACGTACGCTTGCAGACAATGCCAGCAACTCAACTACATGTCACAACAATGGAATAAGTCTGATTTACCATTACTACGTGTCAGACGGCTACGGAATCGCTTGCAATGGTCACAAGACCTTAGAGAGTGGTCGATACATCAAAAACCCAAAAACATGCACTGTAGAACATTTGCTGCACTTGTAAGGGAGCTAGAAAAAAGAGACCAGGAACGGCTACAGACCCTTGTTGATTATCTGTCAGGCCTGCCATAAATATTCATTCTCCAAATTACAGGTATTAAAAAACCTCCCGGAGGAGGTCTTGTTTATAAAGTATATGCTTCCCCGGTGTCTGGATGGTAGAAATGACCATAACCATCTTCCTTTTTTACAGGATTACCATTAATGATAATTGCCACTAAGTTTTCATATTCACTGCTAGGTTCATCAAGTGATGTGGATTTCTTTTTCTCATAAATGCCTTCAAATATAACCTTGTTACCCTGAAGATCTTTTAGCTCTACTTCTCTTTTAATAAAACTCATGATTGATGCCTTGTTGTTAGATAAATCTTGATCCTAAATGATTAATCCTCATAACACCACTTCAAATCATCCGGGATAGTTAAATACACGTCCAACCAAGTCATAGCAAAGTCATACAGTCTCAATACTTAAGATTGCCTGTCCTCCCTACAACAATTAAATTAACGTAAGAATTAAGCCAGTAACTCAGTTTTCCATCCTTCAATGGTTTTTCGATTAACCCTTCATTGATTCGAGCGTACAAAGTTGGGGATGAAATATTTAGACGCTCTGCAAATTCCCTTACACCAACACGGCGTTCATCTTTATGGGCTAAAGCTTTCTCCAATTCCTCGACTTTTGAGAAAATGGCTTGTAGTAATTCAATATCGTTCATGTCACTCTCTTTATAGCAATAGCTTAATGGTCGCCTTGGCTTTTCTTATGTTTTTATCATTTGAAAAATAGTTCTACCCAAAGGATAAATTTCAGCAAGTGTGAGTAGTAGCTCATTCAGGTCTATCAAATGTCCACTCCCCAAATTTAAAATATTAAAAAACCTCCTAGAGGAGGTTCTTGTAGATCCGACCTAATAACCATATCTCTTATTTCTTAGTTTGTGGTAAAGGTCATCGGCATGGCACCATCCAAAAAATAGAATGAGTACGGGTATAACTGTAATCCCCCACCGCAGCCAGCTCAGATTCTCTATAATCATTTGCTGAAAAGGCTGGCCATTTAAAATACTTAAATTGGCAACCCCTGCTAATAATGGGAAGTAGCCAATTACAGTCGCACCTGCTAACACCATATAAAACATTGAGCACCAATACACTTTAGGGTATTCATCATAGATACATCCTAGGTATTCAAGCTTCTCTTTAATCCACTCCATCTACTGCCCCATAACTTATTGTTTAAAAATTAATATATAAGGCTTTGAATATTTATCAAGCAGTTTAAAGTCCATCAATCCTGAGCTGAAGCCGAACTAAATTTTTTTGTACAGGTATTACAGTATAGGCCAAACAAAAAAACTGATAAAAGAACTACGCAATAGCCGGTCTACTTCTGAATTTTCGGAGTCCATAAAAGGGATGGGCTGCATGGTTATCTTGACCATCCAGCTATTGGGTTAGTGTTGGCCAGGTGGTATTCCTTTTCACTACATTTAAAGTGTAGTTAGCGTTCCGATAGTTTCCGGGTCGTAAGCATTCACCCCATTGGGGGATATGAGCAATCTTGCTCACATTTGAAAAGTGACCAAATGACTAGCTCTACCACTTGGACGGCCAAGTTAATTCAGCATTTGAGATGCGGATTTAAAATCTGAAATTCTAATGATGAGCTCAAGGTTGGTTAGTACGGATTTGCGCTTCACCAAAAAAGTGGAAGCCAAAAAGGACTATCAAAAGTGACGTGCAGCATAAGCTCCATAAAATTGAGGAGCTTTATAATCCGATCCATTAAGAACCTGATCCACTAAATAGAGGAGCAGCTAATAAAAAATAATTTATTGCCCAATATTAGGGGTACAGAACACGATGGGAGGTTAAATGGGAGGTTAAATATTTATACCTATTTTAATAAATTAATTAGAACAATGAATTACAGTTTTTATATATCGCAATCATATGGCGATTTACTAAGCTATCAAAATATAAAAAAATCCCGCTTTCGAGCGGGATTTTTTATGACATTTGGATTAAGTTTATTTAATCCAGCCCATTCGAATAAAAGGCTTAAACAGGAATTGATGAATACTGAAAATAAAGCTCATGATTTTATTCTCATATTTCCACCAGAGCGGTAAACCGGCAAGATTGACTGCTAAAGCAATCAGGAATGCTCCCAGCATATCAATCGGGAAGTGTACACCCACATAAACCCGTGACCAGGCCACCAACCAGGCAGTCCAAAGCAGGATTCGTCCCAAATCACGTTGTGCTGAGAAATAATAGGCAAAGGCAATCCCGCTAAAAATACTCATGTGATTGCTTGGGAATGAACCTGTAGGGGCGTGCTCAATCAGGGTTCGACCAACCTCCATGACAAAAGGGCGGGGTGTGTTTAGAACGGCAGATAATACCTCGCTAATCGACAAGGTGATTGCTGTGAAGATCGCAGCTTTAATAATCCCTGTTTTGATTTCACGACTGCCACG
>Ga0207791_1000320_pt1 | contig 12492 bp, 13 predicted proteins | sample HigsolmetaGSP16D_FD_184844 | JGI IMG/M metagenome (GOLD analysis project Ga0207791, IMG submission 184844) | High solid enriched microbial communities from the Joint BioEnergy Institute, USA - SP1-6-D (SPAdes) | ecosystem: Engineered > Bioreactor > SSF (Solid state fermentation) > Aerobic >...
GTGATGGCGTCCAGATCGAACGCCTGGCCGCTGCGGTACTGCACACCCGGCCACAGCACCAGCGCCAGCCGTGCGCCGTGCGTGGTAATGGCCCGCTCGATGGCCGCCATGGAAATCGTGCCGTTGGGTTCGTCCGGCTGCACTTCCACCAGGCAGTCGGCCGGGTCGAAGCCATGGAAGCGGATCTGCGCCTCCACCGCGTGGCGATCGGTCGGGAACGCACCGGCCTCCATCACGATCACCGGCCGCTGCGCCGTGGGGCGGTAGAAGCTCACCATCATCAGGTGCAGGTTCACGCTGAGCGTGTTCATCGCCACCACTTCGCTGGGCAGCGCGCCGACCACGCGGGCGAGCTGTTCGCTGACCAGCCGGTGATAGCCCAGCCACCGGGTGGGGCCGGTGAAGTGGCCTTCCACCGCCAGATCGGCCCACTGCTTCATCACTTCCTGCACCGCGGCCTGGGCACCGCGCGGCTGCAGGCCGAGCGAGTTGCCGACGAAGTAGGTCTGTTCGGCGCCGTTGTGGCGGGGAATCAGGAATTCCTGGCGCAGCGCACGCAGCGGATCGGCGGCGTCCAGGGCGATGGCATGGGTGCGGTCGAGCAGTTCGGACATGGTCAGGCAGCGGCTGCAACGGGGCTGCCAGTGTAGCGCCTGCACCGGGACTGTTAACGCAGCCCGGTGGGCGCCGGCTCAGCTGCCAGCAGGCGCCGGCAGCGGGTCCACATGCCCGCACTGTCCGCAGGTGCGCAGCGCGATGCTGGCTTCGTAGCGGGCGAACACCTTGGGCAGATCGCTCTCGATGTTCTGCAGGGTGAAGTACTCTTCGTACAGCTTGTGGTTGCAGCGTTCGCAGTGCCACATCACCCCGTCGCGTTCGTGCGCCAGCCGCCGCCGTTCCACCACCAGGCCGATGCCGCCGGGCGGGCGCCGCGGTGAGTGCGGCACCTTGCCCGGCAGCAGGAAGATCTCGCCGGCGCGGATCGGGATGTCACGCACCGCGCCGTCTTCCTGCACCTTCAGCACCATCTCGCCTTCCAGCTGGTAGAACCACTCCGGACCTTCGTCGTAGTGGTAATCCGTGCGCGAGTTCGGTCCGCCCACCACCATGATGATGAACTCGCCGTTCTCGATCATCCGGTTGCCGACCGGCGGCTTGAGCAGGTGGCGGTGTTCCTCGATCCAGGCCTGCAGGTTGAGCGGGGGTGCGAGCATGTGCGGCTCCGGCCGGGTCAGTCGCGCTTGCCGGTGCGCGGAACGTAAGCCAGCGCGTTGGCGTAGGCGGACTGCAGCTCGTCGGGGCCGCCGACATCGATGCCCATCTCGCGCACGCGGCCATCCTTCAGGCTGTAGACCCAGCCATGCACCATCAGCTTCTGTCCGCGCGACCAGGCATCCTGCACGATCGTGGACCGGCACAGGTTGGCCACCTGCTCGATCACGTTCAGTTCGCACAGGCGCGCGTGCCGAAGCTCGTCACTGTCCAGCGCATCGAGCAGGGCGGCATGCTTCTGTGCCACATCGCCCACGTGGCGCAGCCAGTTGTCGGCCAGGCCGACCCGGGTGTTGTGCAGGCAGGCATGCACGCCGCCGCAGCCGTAATGGCCGACGATCAGGATGTGCTTGACCTTCAGCTGGTCCACCGCGTACTGCACCACGCTCAGGCAGTTCAGGTCGGTATGGGCCACCACGTTGGCCACGTTGCGGTGCACGAACACCTCGCCCGGGGCCATGCCGATGATCTGGTTGGCCGGCACGCGCGAGTCGGAGCAGCCGATCCACAGGTATTCCGGGTGCTGCTGCTTGGCCAGCTGGTGGAAGAACTCGGGGTCTTCCTTCTCGATCCGGTCCGCCCACTGGCGGTTGTTCTGCAGCAGCTTGTGAATGTCTTTCATGGGCGCGTTTCCGTGACGTGGGAGGGAGAGCAAGGCGCCGCCGCAGCGGCTGCCTCGTCGCAGGGAAAAGGGGAGCCGTCGGGGTCGGCGGTGTCGTGCTGCCAGCGCATCCACTGCGCCAGTTCATCGGCCGCCGGCTGCTGCAGGTCGCGTAGCGCGGCGATTACGGCCAATGGATTGGCGGGCGGGTGGTTCTGGCCCAGCTTGAGCTTCAGTTGCACCTGTTCCACGTCGAAGCGGAACCCCACGATGCCACCCAGCAGGGCGCGATGGGCCGGGCGTGCGGGCTCGAACTGCCATGCCTGGCCGACCTGCCGCTCGAAATGGTCGCTGGTGCGTGCCACCAGCTGCGCAAGCGCGTCCGGCCCGGTGATGGGATGCAACTGCCCGCGCAGTTCGGCGGCGGCGTAGTTCCAGGTGGGTACGCGCGAGGCGGTTTCCTTGTCCGGATACCAGCTGGCGGAGACATAGCCGTGCGGGCCATCCACCAGGACCTTCGCGCTGCCTTGGTGGCCGGCCTGCGGGTTGGCGCGCGCCCAGTGGCCGAACAGTTGCACCTGCGTACCGTCGCGCTGGTAGAGCACCGGCAGCCGCGTCAGCTCCGGCAGGCCATCCGCACCGGTGGTCAGCACGGTGACGAACGGATCACGCGCCAGCAGCCGGTCCAGCCAGCGCAGGTCGGTTTCGGCGAAAGCGCGCGGGGTGAACATCCGGGGTGCCTCAGGCGCGCGCGCCCAGCGACTGCACCATGCGCCCGCGCAGCGCCTCGTCACTGTCGGCGCGCGGCGGCTGCACTTCGTGCAGGGTGAAGCCGCGCACCAGCGCGTCTTCCTCGTCCAGCCCGTCGTATTCGACGAACTCGGCATCGAACAGCTGCGAACGGGCGGTGTCCTCGCTGTCATAGCTCAGCGTGTTGCCGTCGCTGTCGAGCACTTCGGCGGTGCCGGCTTCGCGCACGCGCAGCCGGGCCCAGATCAGGGTGTTGCCGAGGCTGGCCAGCCACCAGCTGTCGCGCGTTTCGGGAGAAGAGGTCATGCGGGGATCACCAGAGCGAGGCCAGCCAGAGCAGGGCGGCCATGCCCAGACCCGCCAGCAGAGTCAACAGCGACACCCAGGCCGGTGTCGCCAGGCCGGACAGCGACCGGTCCGGGTGCTGCCGGTAATCGCGGCGCAGCAGCCAGCCCAGGGCGTCCGGCTTCAGGAAAGCGCCGCTGCCGAAGCGCTGCGCAAGCGCCGGATGGCGGTCGCGCAGGTGCACCAGGGTCAGCGGCCAGAAGATCACGAAGGCACTGAACCCGGCTACTGCGACTCCCACGAAACACAGGGCGAAGAACAGGGTCATGCGGGGGAGTGCCTCCGGGATCGTCGCGGCTTAGAAGTCCGCGCTGCCCGGGGCGCGCGGGTAGGGGATGGCATCGCGGATGTTCGACAGACCGCACACGTAGACCACCAGGCGTTCAAAGCCCAGGCCGAAACCGGCGTGCGGCACCGAGCCGTAGCGGCGGAAGTCGCGGTACCAGCTGTAGTGCTCACGGTCCAGACCGAACTGCGCCATGCGCGCATCCAGCACATCCAGGCGCTCTTCGCGCTGGCTGCCGCCGATGATCTCGCCGATGCCCGGGGCCAGCACGTCCATCGCCGCCACGGTGCGGCCATCATCGTTCAGGCGCATGTAGAACGCCTTGATGTGCTCGGGGTAGTTGGTCACCACCACCGGGCGGCCGACATGTTCCTCGGTCAGCCAGCGCTCGTGTTCGGTCTGCAGGTCCAGGCCCCATTCCACCGGGAACTCGAATTTGCGGTCGGCCTTCTGCAGCAGCGCCACCGCATCGGTGTAGTCGATGCGCTCGAAGGGGGCGTTGATGAAATCTTCCAGCTTGGTGATGGCGTTCTTGTCCACGCGCTCGGCCAGGAAGGCCAGGTCGTCGCTGCGCTCATCGAGCACGGCGCGGAACAGGTACTTCAGGAACTGCTCGGCCAGGCGCGCATCTTCGGCCAGGTCGGCGAAGGCGATTTCCGGCTCGATCATCCAGAATTCGGCCAGGTGGCGCGTGGTGTGGCTGTTTTCGGCGCGGAAGGTCGGGCCGAACGTGTACACCTTGCTCAGCGCCAGGCAGTACGCCTCCACGTTGAGCTGGCCGGACACGGTCAGGAAGGTTTCCTTGCCGAAGAAATCGCGGCTGAAGTCAATGCCGCCCTGGCCGTCGCGCGGCAGGTTCACCATGTCCAGCGTGGACACGCGGAACATCTGCCCGGCGCCTTCGGCGTCGGACGTGGTGATGATGGGGGTGCTGATCCAGTTGAAGCCGTTCTCGTGGAAGAACCGGTGCACGGCCTGGGCCAGGCAGTTGCGGATGCGGGTGACCGCGCCGAACAGGTTCGTGCGGGGACGCAGGTGCGCCACTTCGCGCAGGAACTCCGGCGACATCGGCTTGGGCTGGATCGGGTAGGTGAGCGGGTCTTCCACCCAGCCCACCACCTCCACCGCGCTGGCCTGGATCTCGAAGGACTGGCCCTTGCCCTGCGACTTCACCAGCGTGCCGGTGGCGGTCAGCGAGCAGCCCGAGCTGAGCCGCTTGATCTCGTCGTAGTTGGACAGCGTGTCGGTCGCCACCACCTGGATGGGGGCGAAGCAGGAGCCGTCGGACACGTTGATGAAGGCCAGGTTCGCCGAGCCGCGCACCGTGCGTACCCAGCCGCGTACCGTGACTTCGCCGCCTTCCGGGATCTTCCCGGCAAGCGCATGTTCAACGCTGACCACCGTCATGACTTGAATCCTCTGCTGATCGACTCGATCTGTGAACGCAGGAGTTTACCGGTTGCAGCGTTCTGCTTGCGAGGCATTTGTGCGGTGCCGGTGACCTTTATAATAGTTTCCTGCGTTTTCACGGAGTACGTCCCATGGCTGTCAGCCTGACCCCTGTTGCTTTCGAGCGCGTGCAGCGCTTTGTCGCCCAGACCCCGGGGGCGCTGGGGCTGCGTTTCGGCGTGACCCGCACCGGCTGTTCGGGGTGGGGCCATGTCACCGATCTGGCGCGGGATGAGCGCGAGGGCGACACGGTGTTCGAGCAGGACGGCGTGAAGATCTACGTGGACGCACAGAGCCTGGCGCTGGTGGACGGCACGCTGATCGATTTCGGCAAGCATGGCCTCAGCGAGACCTTCACGTTCAGCAACCCGAACGCCACCGCCGAATGCGGCTGTGGGGAGAGTTTCACCACCGACGACGCGCACCGCTGAGGGGCGGGGCAGGCGGGCCCGACGGCGCCGCCTGCGGAGTCACCGGCCGCCTGTGCGGCCGGATTCAGCGGCAGTCCATGGCCAGCGTCCCGCTGCGGCGGCGTTCCAGCGCCATGGCGCCGGCCCACAGCAGCAGACCGGCCGCGGCCGTGGCGGCGCCCACATAGCCGGTGGAGGCGTGGCCGAAGCCGGCGCCGATGGCCATGCCGCCCAGCCAGGGGCCGAGCGCATTGGCGGTGTTGAACGCCGCGTGGTTGGAGGCCGCCGCCAGCGTCTGCGCCTCACCGGCAGCGTCCATCAGGCGGGTCTGCAGGGCGACGGCCAGCGCGCCCATGGTGCCCACGGCGATGATGGCCGGCACCATCGCCCAGACCGAGCGTGCCGCCAGCGGGAACAGCAGCAGCACCACGATCGACCACAGCAGCAGCACGCCGGCGGCGCGGAACTGCAGCCGGTCCACCAGCTTGCCGCCCAGGACGTTGCCGATGATCGCGCCCACGCCGAACAGCCCCACGGCGACCGGCATCCAGCGCTCGGGCACCCCGGTCACGTTGACCAGGGTCGGCGCCAGGTAGGTGAACACGCAGAACATGCCGGCGAACCCGATCGCGCCGATCGCCAGTGCCAGCCACACCTGGGCGCGGTTGAACGCGCGCAGTTCGCGCATCGGCGAGGTGCGCACCTCGTTGGGGTCCGGCTGCAGGAACCGCGCCACCATCACCACGGTGGCCAGCGCCAGCAGGCTGACCAGCGCGAATGCCGTGCGCCAGGTGAACTGCTGGCCAAGCCAGGTGGTCAGCGGGTTGCCCACCAGGATGGCCACCGACAGCCCCAGCAGCACCTTGGAGACGGCCGCGCCGCGCTGCGCCGGCGGACTGATCGAGGCCGCCACCAGCATGGCCACCCCGAAATACGCGCCATGCGGCAGACCGGCGATGAACCGCGCCAGCAGCATGGTCGGATAGGTGGGCGCCAGCGCGCTGGCCAGGTTGCCGACGGCATAGAACCCCATCAGGCCCAGCAGCAGGGTGCGGCGGCGGATGCTGGCCCCACCGAAGGCCAGCAGCGGCGCACCCACCACCACGCCGATGGCGTAGGCGCTGATCAGGTGGCCCACCTGGGCTTCGCTGATCGACAGGCCGCGGCTGATCTCCAGCATCAGGCCCATGCTGGCGAACTCGCTGGTGCCGATGGCGAAGCCGCCCAGTGAGAGGGCCAGCAGGATGAGGGTGCGCTGGCGCGGTGTCAGCGCGAACGCCAGGGAAGTCGGGGACGTCACGACGGCAGGTCCAGAAGGCTTGGAAACGGTTACAGATTGTACTGCTGCACCGCACCAATTCCCATGCCTGCGGCCGTCCGTGGGCTGAACACGCAGGTCTTGCGCCGGTGGCCAGCTGGGCTGCCGGTCTGCCCGCAACTTGCCGCCGCGCCACGCCAGGTGCATAATGCGCGGCTTCCTGTGCCTTTGTGCATGGGAACCCTTGCCCCACCGCTGCCTGACTGCGGGGGGCTGTCCGGCCCTCCAGGGCCACATCCGAAAGGTATGAAAACATGAGTCGTCATTACGAAATCGTGTTCATGGTCCACCCGGACCAGAGCGAGCAGGTCCCGGCCATGATCGAGCGCTACAAGTCGCTGGTCGAGAACGGCAACGGCACCATCCACCGTCTGGAAGACTGGGGCCGCCGCCAGCTGGCGTACCCGATCCAGAACCTGGTGAAGGCGCATTACGTGCTGCTGAACATCGAAGTCGACCAGGCCGTGCTGAGCGAGCTGACCGAAAGCTTCCGCTTCAACGACGCCGTGCTGCGCAACCTCGTCATCAAGCGTGACGAAGCAGACACCGAGCAGTCGCTGATCATGAAGAGCAAGGACGAGAAGGGTGACAAGCCGGAGCGCGGTGAGCGCCGTCGTCGTGATGACGAAGAAGGCGATTCCACCCCCGCCGCTGACAACGATGCCGGCGACGACGCCGCGTCGGCCGCCTAAGGAGCACTGACATGTCCAAGTTCTTCCGTCGCCGCAAGTTCTGCAAGTTCACCGCCGAAGGTGTGAAGGAGATCGACTACAAGGATCTCAACACCCTGCGCCAGTACCTGACCGAGAACGGCAAGATCGTGCCGAGCCGCGTCACCGGTACCAAGTCGAAGTACCAGCGCCAGCTGGCGACCGCTGTCAAGCGCGCCCGCTTCCTGGCCCTGATTCCGTACACCGACAACCACGACGTCTGATGCACCGCGGGGCGGCCACGTGCCGTCCCGCCGTGCCAGCTATTCGGACAGCCTGAGTTGCGGGGCCGATCGCCTCGCTAACGAATACTTATCTGGAGCAATACCATGCAGCTGATTCTTCTGCAGAACGTGACCAACCTCGGCAGCCTGGGCGACCTGGTCGAAGTCAAGCCGGGCTACGGCCGCAACTTCCTGGTGCCGCAGGGCAAGGCCGTGCCGGCCACCGAGAGCAACAAGGCCGAATTCGAAGCCAAGCGCGCCGAATACGAAGCCAAGGCCAAGGCCATCCACGCTGAAGCCGAAGCCCGCAAGGCCAAGCTGGAAGGCGCCAGCGTCACCATCGCCGCCAATGCTTCGACCGAAGGCAAGCTGTACGGTTCGGTGGGTGCGCGCGAAATCGCCGATGCCTTCACCGCTGCCGGCCTGGAGCTGAGCAAGAGCGAAGTGATCCTGGGCGAAGGCGCGTTCCGCAACATCGGCGAGTACGACGTTGTGGTGCACCTGCACGCCGACGTTGAAACCACCGTCAAGGTTGTGGTCGAAGCCGAAAAGGCCTGATCACAGGCCGCAAGGCCGGGTTTCAGACAGACGGGCGCCCATGGGGCGCCCGTTTTGTTTCTGCCGGCAGGGCCGCGCCCGTCGTAGAACACGGCCACATCGGTATACTCGGGGCGTCACACCCGTCCGGTGGCCGGTGATCCCAGCAGGATCAAGGATCTGGCGGGTAAAAGCAGGCCGCCCGACGGCCCCGAGCGGGAATCCCATGCGTCTTTCCACGATCAAGCTGTCCGGCTTCAAGTCCTTCGTCGACCCGACCACGCTGCACCTGCCGACCAACATGACCGGCGTCGTGGGCCCCAATGGCTGCGGCAAGTCCAACATCATCGACGCGGTGCGCTGGGTGATGGGCGAAAGCTCGGCCAGCCGCCTGCGCGGCGATTCGCTCACCGACGTGATCTTTTCCGGCTCCTCGGCGCGCAAGCCGGTGTCGCAGGCCACGGTCGAGCTGATCTTCGACAACTCCGACCACACCATTTCCGGCGAGTACGCGTCCTTCAACGACATCTCGGTGAAGCGCACCGTCAGCCGCGACGGCAGCAGCAACTACTACCTCAACGGCACCAAGTGCCGGCGCCGCGACATCACCGATCTGTTCCTGGGCACCGGCCTGGGGCCGCGCAGCTACTCGATCATCGAGCAGGGCATGATCAGCCAGATCATCGAGGCGCGCCCGGAAGACCTGCGCGTCTATCTGGAAGAGGCCGCGGGCATTTCCAAGTACAAGGAACGCCGCAAGGAAACCGAAACCCGCATCCGCCACACGCGCGAGAACCTGGACCGGTTGAACGACCTGCGCGACGAGATCGGCAAGCAGCTGGAGCATCTCAAGCGCCAGGCACGGCAGGCCGAGCAGTACCAGGCGTTGCAGGAAGAACGGCGGATCAAGGACGCGGAGTGGAAGGCGCTGGAATACCGGGGGCTGGACGGCCGCCTGACCGCCCTGCGCGAAGGCTTGGCGCAGGAAGAGACCCGGCTGCAGCAGTACATCGCCGAACAGCGCGAGGCCGAAGCGCGCATTGAAACCTCGCGCGTGCAGCGCGAGGAGGCGGCCGACGCCCTGAATGCGGCGCAGGCCGAGGTCTACCAGGTCGGCAGCACGCTGGCACGGCTGGAACAGCAGATCCACCACCAGCGCGAACTGTCCCAGCGCCTGCACAAGGCGCGCGATGAGACCCGCCAGGCGCTGGCCGAGCTGGGCGAGCACATCAGCGGCGATGAGACCCGCCTGACGGTGCTGCGCGAGGCGGTGGAGGCCGCCGAGCCGCAGCTGGAAGCGCTGCAGGAAGAAAACGAGATCAAGCAGGAAAGCCTGCGTGAGGCCGAAGGGCGGCTGTCGGACTGGCAGCAGCGCTGGGAGCAGCACGCCTCGCAGCGTTCGGAAGCCTCGCGCGCCGGCGAGGTGGAGCGCACCCGCGTGGACTACCTGGACAAGCAGATACTGGATGCCGACCGGCGCCGCGAGGCGCTGCAGGGCGAGCGCGCCGGCCTGGACGTGGACGCGCTGGAAGAGGCCTTCGAGCAGCTGTACCTGCAGCACGAGACGCAGAAGAGCGCGTTGGACGAGCTCAGCGGGCAGGTCGAGCAGCGCCGGCAGGCGGTGCTGGCCGTGCAGGAGCAGCAGCGCGGCAGCCAGACCGAGCTGGCCGAGGTGCGCCAGCAGGCCAATGGGCTGCGCGGCCGGCTGGCCTCACTGGAAACACTGCAGCAGGCCGCGCTGGGCCAGGAACAGGGCGCGGCGGTGGCCTGGCTGAAGGCGCGCGGGCTGGAATCGGCCGCACGCGTGGGCGAGCGCCTGAGTGTCGATGCGGGCTGGGAAAACGCCGTGGAAAGCGCGCTGGGCCAGCTGATCGAAGGCGTGCTGGTGGATGATCCGGCGGCGCTGGTGGAGGCGTTGGGTGAGCTGGGCGAAGGGCACATCGCGCTGGTCGCCGACAGCGAAGAGGCGCTGGAGGTGGCTCCCACCTCGCTGGCCGCGCGTGTACGCGGCCCGGCGCCGATCCGCCGGCTGCTGGCGCGCCTGCACGGTGCCGCGGACCTGGTGCAGGCGCAGGCACTGCAGGCCACGCTGCCGGAGGGCGACGCGGTGATCACCCAGGGCGGTGAACGCGTTGGCCAGGGCTGGGTGCGGGTTGCGCGCTCCGGTGCGGCCAAGCAGGGCGCGCTGCTGCGCGAACGTGAGATCACGGCGCTGCGCGCGCAGCTCGACCAGTTGCACGACCGCGAAGCGGCGCTGGAAACCCGGCTGGGCGGACTGCGTGAGCAGCTGCAGGCCGCCGAGCAGCAGCGCGAGGACGTGCAGCGCACGCTGTACCAGTCGCACCGGGCCGTGTCCGAGCTGGCCGGCCAGCTGCAGGGCCAGCAGGGCAAAGTGGAGGCGGCGCGCACGCGCATCGACCGCATCGAAGGTGAACTGGCACAGCTGCTGGAGAGCCTGGAAATCAATCGCGAGCAGGCGCGCGAGGCGCGCGGCCGGCTGGAAGACGCGGTCAGCAGCATGGGCGACCTGGAAACCACCCGGCAGGCGCTGGACAGTGAGCGGCGCCGGCTGAGCGAGGCGCGTGACCTGGCCCGTGAGGCGGCCCGCAGCGTTCGCGAGCGCGCGCATGCGCTGGCCCTCACACTGGAATCCCAGCGTGCCCAGGTGGCCTCGCTGAGCCAGGCGCTGGAGCGCATGGCGGCCCAGCGCGGTCAGCTCGATTCGCGCCTGGGCGAGCTGCATTCGCAGCTGGATGAAGGCGATTCGCCGGTGGAGTCGCTGCAGGCCGAGCACCAGCAGGCGCTGGAGGCGCGGGTGCGCGCCGACAGCGCGCTGTCGCAGGCGCGCTCGCTGCTCGATGGCATCGACGCGCAGCTGCGCGAACTGGAACAGACCCGGCACGCGCGCGACGAGCAGGCCCTGACCCAGCGCGAGCGCATTTCCCAGCGCCGGCTGGACCAGCAGGCGCTCGTGCTCAGTGCCGAGCAGCTGGCGGCGGCGGTGGAAAAAGCCGGTTTCGTGCTGCAGGAGGTCATCGCCACGTTGCCCGAGCAGGCGCGCCTGGGTGAGTGGGAGCAGGCGGTGCAGCAGCTCGATGGGCGCATGCGCCGGCTGGAGCCGGTGAACCTGGCCGCCATCCACGAGTACGGCGAGGCCTCGCAGCGCGCAGAGTACCTGGAAGCGCAGAACGTGGACCTGACCACGGCGCTGGAGACGCTGGAAGATGCCATCCGCAAGATCGACCGTGAAACGCGCGGCCGCTTCAAGGACACGTTCGACCGCGTCAACGCCGGCGTGCAGTCGCTGTATCCGCGCCTGTTCGGCGGTGGGCATGCCTATCTGGAGCTGACCGGTGAAGACCTTCTCGACACGGGTGTGACCATCATGGCGCGCCCCCCGGGCAAGCGGGTGTCGAGCATTTCGCTGCTGTCCGGCGGCGAGAAGGCGATGACCGCGGTGGCGCTGGTGTTTGCGATCTTCCAGCTCAACCCGGCGCCGTTCTGCCTGCTGGACGAGGTGGACGCGCCGCTGGACGAGGCCAACGTCGGCCGCCTGGCGAACATGGTCAAGGAGATGAGCGAGAAAGTGCAGTTCCTGTTTGTCAGCCACAACAAGGCGACGATGGAAGCGGCGCATCAGCTGTCGGGGGTGACGATGCGCGAGCCGGGCGTCAGCCGCCTGGTCAGCGTGGACCTGGAGGAAGCCGCGCGCCTGGCCGGCGCGGCCTGATGCCGCAGGGCGTGGGCCGCTGACGGTGCAAGACGCAACGCAACATGCCATTCTTACCTGAATGAATTTAGCTGGAGATCCTTTCCAATGACCGAAACCGCACTTCTGCGCATCGGCATCCTGGCCGCCGGACTGCTGTTGATCGCTGCGATCTTCCTGTTCGGCCGCCCCCGCCGGAAGAGCCAGGGCCGCCGCGTGGAAGCCGCGGACGGCACGCCGGCCAAGGGCGAGCGCCGTGAGCCGCAGCTGGGCAACGCCGAGGGGGGCGATGCGGCCGGCGAAGCGGAGGACGGGACCACCGCCGGCGATGCCGGGGCCGACGCCGATGGCGCCAACAACGACCTCGGCCGGCGTGGCAACCAGGACTTTGACAAGATCGTCTCGCTGTTCGTGGCCGCACGCGCCGGCGAGCAGCTGCGGGGCGAGGACATTGTGGTGGCCGCCGAGAAAACCGGTCTGGTGTTCGGCCATATGAACGTGTTCCACCGCCTGGTGGAAGGGCATCCCGAACGTGGGCCGATCTTCTCCATGGCCAGCATCATGAAGCCCGGCAGTTTCGACATGGCGACCATCCGCGAGCTGCAGACGCCGGCCATTGCATTCTTCCTGACGCTGCCGGCCCCGATGACCGCGCTTGATGCGTGGGAGAAGATGCTGCCGACCGTGCAGCGCATGGCCGAGCTGCTGGACGGCGTGGTGCTTGATGACAGCCGCAACGCGCTGGGTCGCCAGCGCATCGCGCATATCCGTGACGACCTGCGTGCCTACGACCGCCAGCACCAGGCGCCGCCGCTGACCAAGACGCCGCGCTGGTAAGCCGCGCGTGCGTGCACTGCCGGGTGCTGCCCGGCGGTGTCATG
>Ga0207791_1000322_pt1 | contig 12449 bp, 8 predicted proteins | sample HigsolmetaGSP16D_FD_184844 | JGI IMG/M metagenome (GOLD analysis project Ga0207791, IMG submission 184844) | High solid enriched microbial communities from the Joint BioEnergy Institute, USA - SP1-6-D (SPAdes) | ecosystem: Engineered > Bioreactor > SSF (Solid state fermentation) > Aerobic >...
AACGCCCTGCACGCTCCGCGTCTAGCCATCGCCTTGGTCGCTGCCTTGATGATGGCGGCCTGTTCTCAATCCCAGGTCGAGTCCACCGACCATTCCGCTGGCGATCCCGGCCACGCCAGCGGCGAGTACGGCTCTGGCTCGTCGGCAGGCCTACCCACCGGCCGCGCCGACGCCGGCGACGAACTCGCCCACGCAAAGGGCAAGGCAACCGGGCAGAGTTGCGTCGATTGCCATGGTACCGATGGCAATGCGCCGATCGATCCCAGCTATCCCAAACTTGGCGGCCAATACGGCGATTACTTAGCGCATGCGCTGCAGGCTTACCGCAGCGGCGATCGTCAGCATCCGTTGATGACTGCCCAGGCCACCGTACTGAGCGATCGGGACATTGCCGATCTGGCTGCGTATTTCGGCGCTCGGCAGACGCAGTTGCGCGATCTGCACGGCGTCAACTGAGCGCACTGCGTGCGATGTGTTGGTCTTGTTCGGAATGAAAAAGCGCTTGCTCGAACATTAACAGGACGCTATGATTTCCTGCTGTCGATTCGTGGGGCCATAGCTCAGCTGGGAGAGCGCCTGCATGGCATGCAGGAGGTCGGCGGTTCGATCCCGCCTGGCTCCACCACATCAGGCATGATGTCCGCCTGATGTGGACAACGATGTTGTGATACGTGTCCCCATCGTCTAGAGGCCTAGGACACCACCCTTTCACGGTGGACACCGGGGTTCGAATCCCCGTTGGGACGCCAGTCACCGGAAAGCCCTGGCAATGCCGGGGTATTTTGAAGGGCGACAGTGCGTGAATACACGTTACGCGCCTACCTCGGCAGTTTGAGTGACGCACCACATTCACTCCGACGTGCGATGCGCTGACTCATCGACTCCCAGATACAGTTTTTTGCGTAGAACACTTCCCATGACGTGAAGATGTCGCTACAATTTCTTGATTGCAGCATCGCGGGGCCATAGCTCAGCTGGGAGAGCGCCTGCATGGCATGCAGGAGGTCGGCGGTTCGATCCCGCCTGGCTCCACCACTTCAGACATTAGGCCGTCTGAAATGGCCAACAAGGTTTTGATACGCGTCCCCATCGTCTAGAGGCCTAGGACACCACCCTTTCACGGTGGACACCGGGGTTCGAATCCCCGTGGGGACGCCAATCATCTGAAAGCCCCAGCGACTGCTGGGGCTTTTTTTATTTATCAGCTTTTGTGGGATCGTGCAGCGATCGCGGCGAGCGTTGCAACGAAGATGCAGCTGGTTCTCACCAACCAAGCGATCCCCGTACACCGTCAACCACGCTATTTCCTTGTTCTCGTCCGCTACACCTGCTTCGTGTAGTGGATGTCGCGCAGAATGCGCAGCTGTGGCGAACGTATTGACGCTCGTCGGCGCCGCTCGTGGCGAAGCGAGGCAATCTATGATGCACGAAGGCGATACACAGCAAAAAGCCCCACCGGATTTCTCCAGAAGGGCTTTAGCTGATACTGCAACAACCTGGTGCCGAAGGTGGGACTCGAACCCACACGCTTTTAAGGGCGGCGGATTTTGAGTCCGCTGCGTCTACCGATTCCGCCACTTCGGCGTGTCCGAATAGTATAGCGATTAGGTGTTGAAACGAACAGTGTTAACGCGCGCCTGACGAATTCAGGTGTTGGCGGGTCCGGCAGCGCTGCGTTTAGGCACTCTCGATATACTGGCAACCTTGGTGAAGGGGTAAGCAATGTCGGGGTTGCGTGGAATTCGGGTACTCGTGGTCGAAAACGATGACATGAATGCCATGCTGCTGGATATGCAGCTTGTTCAGGCGGGCGCTGTCGTTGTGGGACCAGTCGGCCAGGTACGTGATGCCTTGCAGCTGATCAGCTCCGACACATTGGATATCGCAGTGCTGGACTATCGCTTGGGCAATGGTGAAACCAGCGAACCGGTTGCTCGCCTGTTGGTTGAGCGCGGCATTCCGTTCGTGCTGGCGACCGGTGCTGCCAGCAGCAGCATTCCGAGTGGTTTTGAGCGCGGCGTCATCCTGACCAAGCCCTACCTGTCCGAAGAACTGGTTGGCGCGCTTTCCAAAGCACGCCAATTGAGCGGTGTCGACAGCTAAGCAACACCACGTCTTGCTGGCTGGCGCGCCACAGTACTGATGCCTGGAGCGGCAGAAGCACGCCTGCACGCCCCATTTTCCTTGCGACGGCTCGCCTGCCTGGTATGCGCGGTCGCTCAATCGCCTCTTTCTCGGGACAGCGTTGCCAGCCCGCTTGCTACTAAAATCCTGGATTGCAACGTAACGAGCGGGTTGCTGGATGGATATCGCCCTGTCCCCGTTAGCGGGCCTGTTGCCTGAAACGAGCGAAACGACAGCATTGCTATTTGCATCCGCCCAGACTGCGGACGCATTGCTGCTCGACAGCCCCGCGCTGCGCACAGCGTTGTCTGTCTGCTTGCATGCGCAGGTTCCGATGCTGCTGGTGTGGGGGCAGCGCGCCCGTTGTATCTACAATGATGCCTGCATTTCGCTACTGGGCCCACGCCATCCGGCAGCATTCGGGCAGCCGCTTGCACTACTGACCAACCCGGCTGCGGGCGATAGTCTGCAGGCGACTCCAAGCGCGCTGGATCTGGCGAGCTGGTCATGCAGCCCAGTGCTGCAAGCCGGCCAGCAGTTGGGCGCCTTGTACGTAAGCGCTGGGACCTTAACCACTGATGTCAGCAAACAGGTTCATAGCGACGGTCGCGACAGGTTCTTGTTAATGCTGGAGGACGCGCTGCAGCATGTATCCGATCCGCGACCGATCATCGACACAAGCGTGCGCCTGCTCGGCGAACATCTGCAGGTCAACCGCTGCGCATTTGGCTTAGCCGCAGCCGACGGCAGCACCATGCATGTGATCAGCGACCATGTGCAGGACATGCCGAGCCTGCAAGGCGATTTCCCGATGGAGCTGGCGCAGGGCCTGCGCGATGCGCTGCTGGAAAACCGCCCCTGGTTCACCAACGATGCGATGGCGCCGGGCGCACCGGAGTATGTGGCCGAGCAATATCGCCATTCCGGCTTGCGCGCCTCGCTGGCCATTCCGCTGCACAAACACGGTCGCCTGGTGGCTGCAATCGGCGTGCATCAGCGCGCACCGCGGCATTGGCTTTCAGCCGAGATCGAGCTGGTGCGACTGGTTGCCGCACGTTGTTGGGAGTCGATGCAACGGGCTAAGGCGCAGCAGCAACTCGCCGCCAACGAAGCCCGCCTACGTTCCCTCGCCAACACGCTGCCTCAGATCATCTTCACTGCCGATTCCAATGGACAGCCGCACTACTTCAACCAGCGCTGGTACGAGTACACCGGTCTGGATCCTTGTAACAACGAACACGCGGCTTGGCACCGGGCGCACACCGCTGATGGTCTACGTTTGTCCGCGCAGGCCTGGGCGTTGGCATTGCATGGCGAGCGAGCGTTCGAAGTGGAGTGCGAACTGCTCCGTCACGATGGGCAGTCGCGTTGGCACCTGGCGCGCGCGCTGCCGTTGCGCGGTGACGATGGCACCATCAGCGAATGGATCGGCACGTACACCGACATCCATGACCGGCGCGCGTTCGAACAACAGTTGCGCGAGAGCGAAGTGCGCTTCCGTGCACTGTGCGAAACCGTGCCAGCGATGATCTGGATGGCCGACGCGCAGGGCAGTTGCGTGTACTGGAATCCACGCTGGTATGACTTCACCGGACAGGGCGAGGACCAAGCCTTGGATCAGGGCTGGTGGGATGTGATGCATCCCGACGATGTAGCGCGCGTGCAGCACGCCTTCGAACAGGCGCTGAATCAACGCGAGGAATTTCTTGCCGAATACCGCGTGCGCCGCCACGACGGGCAATACCGTTGGTGTATCGACACCGCCTCGCCGCACTTCGCCAGCGACGGACGTTTTCTTGGGCACATCGGCTCGCTCACCGACATTTCCGAACGCAAACATATTGAGGATGCCACTGCTTCGGACCGTGCGATCCTGAGTTTGATCACCACCGGCGCGCCATTGGCAGTGGTGCTGGATGCGATTGCGTTGAGCGTGGAGGCGCGCGGCGAAATTCCGTTGTACTGCTCAGTGATGGTGCGTGATGAGGTGCGCCACACGTTGAGTTTCGGCTCGGCACCACATTTCCAGCGCGAGTACCGCGAGCAATTCGAGCCCTGCCCGATCAGGCCGGATGGCCCGCCCTACGCACGTTCGGCACATTCAGGCGGTCAAGTGATCTGCGCCGATATCCAAGCCGATGCAAGCTTCAGCAGCCACCATGTCATCTTAGCGGCAATGGGCATGGCGGCGTGCTGCGTCACTCCCATCGTAGCCAGCAATGGGGACTTACTCGGCACGCTTAATATCCATTACGACCGCCCTCACCTGCCTTCGTTACGCGAACAGGCAATGGCACGCTCAGCCTCGCACCTGGCTGGTATCGTGATCGAACGCACCCGCGTGGACGCGAAACTCAAGTTGTCGTTACAGGCAGAGACCGCCGCGCGTGCACAAGCCGAGCATGCCAGCCGAGTCAAGGATGAATTCCTGGCCACGCTCAGCCATGAATTGCGCACACCACTCAATGCGATTCTGGGTTGGTCGCGGTTGATGCAATCGGACACGGCTGATCCGGCCAATATGGGCCGAGGCCTGGCGATCATCGAGCGTAGTGCGCGTGCACAGACGCAGATCATCGACGACCTGCTGGACATGAGCGCGATCCTGTCCGGCAAGATCCGGTTACAGGTCGAGCGTTTCGATATCGCAGGATTGTTGCGCAGCACGCTGGACTTGATGCAGCCGACCGCGTTGGCGCGCGAAATCGCACTCGAACTTGATATGCCGTGTGATGGTCAATTGTGGTTCTCAGGCGATGTAGGACGCCTGCAGCAGGTGCTGACCAACCTGATCTGCAATGCGCTCAAGTTCACGACCGCAGGCGGCACGGTGCGGGTGGCGATGGATGTCGAGGACGAGCGTTTGCGCGTTCGCGTACAAGACACCGGCATCGGCATTGCAGCGGATTTCCTACCGCATGTCTTCGACCGTTTTAGGCAGGCCGACGCCGGCACCACCCGCCATGCTGGCGGGTTAGGGTTGGGTTTGTCGATCTCGCGTCAGTTGGTGGATCTACATGGCGGCCAACTGGCTGCGTCCAGTGCGGGGGAAGGCCAGGGTGCAATGTTCACTATCGTGTTGCCGTTCCAGCACTGGGTCAGCGACCAACAGGCATCGTCGGCAAATGCTGCGTACGCCGGCCCGTTGCCGGATGATTGCCGTGACCGTTTGGCTGGCGTGCGCCTATTACTTGTCGACGACGATCATGACTCGCGCGAAGCGGTGATGCAGTTCCTGATGCTCGCTGGTGCCCATGTGCAGGCCGCCGGTTCGGTGGACGCGGCCGAGCACTACTTGGCAAATGCGCACTTCGATGTGCTGGTTTCTGATATCGCCATGCCATTGCGCGATGGCTACGACCTGATACGCACCGTGCGTTCGGGACGAGCTGATCTACCCCGGCATATTCTAGCCATCGCACTGACCGCCTATGTTCACGAGGAAGACCGTGACCGCGCAGTGGTAGCCGGCTTTGATGCGCATATGGGCAAGCCGGTGGAGCCACCTGGCCTTGTCGATTTGATTGAACGTTTAATCCTGCCCAAGCGCATGTTGCGTGGCCAAGCGTGATAGCACCGGAGGATGATGAAGCAAATCACGGTCAGCGACGTTGACCAAGCTTGGTCGCACCGGGCGCCTTCGTTCCCGCGGCACTGAGAGAGAAGCTTGCTTGGTCGTGCGTCACGCGCCAAGTCATGATCTGCCGCCAAGACCTCGGCACGACGCCGCACACCAGCCGATCAACACGGTCAGTGCGCGCCAGCCAACCACACTCATCGTCCGAACGGTCTGACTCAACTCCGCTTGGCACGCGCGAATGCCGCTGCTAGTGCGCTATCGGTCGGCGGCGCGGTGATCGGCGGCCTGCTGTTTGCCTGCGCCTGACCTCGTCCACCAGCGTCTCGCCTGCCCTGCCCGGGACCACCGTTGCTGCGGGCAGCGCGTGGGTGCGCTGACGTATCTGCCGATGGCGGCGTGTCGGAAAGACGGCATGTCAGCGCGATGCGCTTGCGCGCTACATCCACTTCCAACACCTTGACCTTGACGATGTCGCCCGCCTTGACGACGTCGCGCGGATCCTTGACGAACGTCTCTGACAACGCCGAAATGTGAACCAGTCCATCCTGATGCACCCCGACATCGACGAATGCCCCGAACGCGGCCACGTTGCTGACCACACCTTCGAGCACCATGCCAGGCGTGAGATGCTGGATGTCCTCGATGCCTTCGGCAAACTGCGCTGCCTTGAACTCAGGACGCGGATCGCGACCGGGCTTTTCCAGTTCCTTGAGGATGTCGCGCACAGTCGGCACGCCGAACTGTTCGTCGGTGAACAGCTCCGGCTTCAGGCCACGTAGAAAACTGCCGTCGCCCAGCAATGCCTTGATCGGCCTACCGGTGCTGCGGACGATGCGCTCGACCACCGGATACGCTTCCGGATGCACCGCCGACACGTCCAGCGGCTCGTCGCCATCGGCAATCCGCAGAAAACCGGCGCATTGTTCGAAAGTCTTCTCGCCCAGCCGTGGCACGTTGAGCAAATCTTTACGACGCTTGAACGGGCCATTATCGTCACGGTGACGCACAATGTTTTCCGCTACCGTGCTCGACAATCCGGATACGCGCGTAAGCAACGCCGCCGATGCCGTATTGACGTAGACACCCACTGCATTGACGCAATCTTCCACGCGTGCTTCCAGTGCCTTGGCCAGACGATACTGATCCACATCGTGCTGGTACTGGCCCACGCCGATCGCCTTGGGCTCGATCTTCACCAGCTCGGCTAACGGATCTTGAAGACGGCGCGCAATCGACACCGCACCGCGTAGCGATACGTCCAGATTGGGAAACTCTTTGGCTGCGAACTCGGAAGCCGAATACACCGAAGCGCCCGCCTCGCTCACCACGACCTTCTGCAGCTTGGTCGTACCACACAGCGCGATCGCCTCGCTGGCCAGCTTGTCGGTCTCTCGGCTGGCGGTACCATTGCCGATGGCGATCAACTCCACGTGGTGCTGCATGCACAATTTTTTGATGGTCTGCAGCGACTGCTCCCATTGACGCTTGGGCTCGTGCGGATAAATTGTGTCGGTGGCTACCAACTTCCCAGTGGCATCGACCACCGCGATCTTGCAACCAGTACGGATGCCGGGATCCAGCCCAAGCACCACGCGCGGGCCAGCCGGCGCCGCCAGCATCAGGTCCTTGAGGTTATCGCCGAACACGGTGATCGCCTCGGCCTCGGCCTTTTCGCGCGCTTGATTGAACAAGTCCAGCAGCAAATGCATATGCAGCTTGGCACGCCAGGTCAGCCGGCAGGCATCCATCAACCAGCGATCGGCCGGACGGCCTTCATTGGAGATGCCAGCGTTGCGCGCCACGCGGCCTTCGGCGTACTGGTGCCCGGCCTCGGCATCGCTGCCCGGGTCCAGATCCAAGTGCAAGATTTCTTCACGGCGGGCACGGAACAGGGCCAGCAAGCGGTGCGACGGAATCTTCGCCAGCGTTTCGGCGTGATCAAAGTAATCGCGATACTTGGCACCGGCCTGTTCCTTGCCCTCGGCAACCCTTGCACGGATCAAACCATTGTCGCTCAACCAGCTGCGCAGCTCACCGACCAGCGCCGCATCTTCGCCCCAACGCTCCATCAGGATCGCGCGCGCGCCTTCCAGCGCGGCCTTGCTGTCGGCAATCCCCTTGTCGGCATCAATGAAGGCTGCAGCGGCAACTTCAGGCGTCTGCGTCGAGTCCGACAGCAGGCCATCGGCCAACGGCTCCAGCCCGGCTTCGCGTGCGATCTGTGCGCGGGTACGGCGCTTGGGCTTGTAAGGCAAATACAGATCTTCCAGCCGCGATTTTGTGTCGGCCGCGACGATTTCGTTGCGCAATTGGTCACTAAGCTTGCCCTGCTCACCAATGCTGGACAGGATCGAGGCACGGCGCTCTTCCAGCTCGCGCAGGTAAGTCAGGCGCGTTTCCAGATTGCGCAACTGAGTATCGTCCAGGCCCCCAGTTACTTCCTTCCGGTAACGTGCAATGAATGGCACGCTGGCGCCCTCATCAAGCAGGGCAATGGCGGCTCGCGCCTGGGCGGGCTGGGCACCGATCTCTTCGGCGATGGTACGAGCAATCTGCTGTGCAAGCTGGCTATCGTGCATGACGGTACGGCGTGAACCGCTTCACTGAAAACCAACATTTTCGCAGCGCAGGCTCGCCACGGAAACCCGTTGACAGCGCCGTCGTAACTCTATGTCGCCTCGCTCAGCTACCACGGCGGGCATAGTGAGTGGCGGCGCGTTCGATCAGAATGCTCTCGTGCAGCGATTCCAGCGCCATCACACGGACCTTGCCGACGTCCTTCAGCGGTACCACGCGTTCGACATATACCTCCGGGCCAGCTGGTGTCATGGTACGCGACTTGCTGAAACCGTAGGGCACCACGCCCTTGTCGCCATCTTTGCTGCCACCGACGTACAGGACAATTGACATACCCACACCTTTTTTGCTGCTGTTGCTGCGTCGTGGGGGAAGGTTAACCAGCGCTCCGTGAGGAGCTTTACACGCACGTTAACGCCGGCTGTTTGCGGTTTGGTGACGGTGGCAGGGTCGATCCCGCCTCACGGTTGCTTCAGCCAGCTCGGCGGTCAATCGCGATCCCTCCTCGGGTCACGGGGGGCGTTCGCGATGGCCGATGGCGGCAATGGCATTGCCTAAAGCGCCATCTGCGCGGGGCTCCTGCGCGCGCAACTGGAAGGCACGTCGCATCCGTTGTCCAGGTTGTTCGGCTTCTATCGTTTAGGATGAACACGCCACAGCCACCAGCCGTGGCATACCTAAGCCAACAGTCTAAAAAGCGCGACGGTAGCGCATTGTGACGGTGACACGGTCCGCTCAGCGCGGCGTCACACGCACATGCTGGAGCCAATGATGTCAGGCATTGGCGTTACGTGCCTGCAACCAGCGATGGATCGCCACCGGCACTTCGCGCTGCGCTCGCGCAGAGACGTAGATACCGATATGCCCACCGTGAAAGCTCAGTTCGCTGTAATCCTCGCTGCCAACCAGTGTGCGGAGCGCGCGCGAAGCATCCGGCGGCACCAGGTGGTCGTGTTCGGCGTAGATATTCAGCACTGGCATGTCGAGCGCCCGCAGATCCACCGTTTGCCCACCGATGCTCAGCTGCCCGGTCACCAGCCCATTGCGCTGATAGAACAAGGTGACGAATTCGCGGAAGGCTTCGCCAGCCAAGTCGGGCGAATCGAAGATCCACTTTTCCATTCGCAGGAAATCCTCCAGCGCCTGCTTGTCGTCCAAGATGTCGAGCAGGCCCACATATTTCTGCAGATTCAGCCGGAATGGCTTGAGCATCAGGTAACTGGCGTTCATCAGATCCGCGGGCACGTTCCCCAACGTGTCCACGAACAAATCCACATCGACCATGCGCACCCAATTGGACAGCATGTTGTCGGCGGTATGAAAATCTACCGGTGTCACCATGGTGATCAGGTTGCGTACTTTGTGCCGTTGCAACGCGGCATAGCACAGCGAGAACGTGCCGCCCTGGCAGATGCCGAGTACATCGACTGCTTCCAGCCCGGACTGCGAGCGCAAATGATCGACAGCGCCATCGATATAGCGCAGCAAATAATCTTCCAAGGTGAGGTAGCGCTCGGAGCGATCCGGGTAGCCCCAATCCAGCACGTAGACATCCTGGCCGTGACTTAATAGTCCCTTCACCAGCGAGCGATCGGCCTGCAGATCGACCATGTAGGGGCGATTGACCAACGCATAGACGATCAGCAGCGGCGTCTTGGCCACCGGCGCCTGCTCGCCGATGAAGCGATACAGCACCACCTTGCCATCGCGCCATATTTCTTCGCGCTCGGTAGCGCCATAATTGACGTCGTCCACGCCTGACAGAAGCTTGAGCCCCTCGCGCAACTTGCGCTGTATCCACAGCGTTTCCTGCATCAGGTCTTCGGCGCTGAATCCCAATGGGCCTGTCATGCCTGCGCTCCACGCTTCTTACGTGCACCGTCTTTGCCAGCAGGGGAATTGGCCGAAGGTTTTCCACCGGTGTTTTTATTGGCTGAACCGGCTTTAGCCAACGTCCTGACGGCTGAAGTTTTTTTAGTCGCCGTTGTTGCAGTCGTGGTCTTTTTAGCCAATGCGCGCTGCTTGGCCGCGCGTGCAGCATCAGCCGACCCGGATGCACTACTTGCCTTGAAGGCAGATCCACGCTTGCTGGCCGATGGCCTGACCGGATCAGGTGTGGGCGCGGCGGCGGGTTTGCGCGCCGGGGACGATGCGGTGCGCAGCATCCGCCTGACTGCACGTTCCAGTTCAGCGATGCGGCGGTGCGCGGCATCCATCTCAGAGCGTGTCGGCATGCCAAAGCGTTCGCTGAGTTGCTCGACCTCTTCCTGCAGTGCTGCGCGCAGGCGCATGTGCGCGTTGGCAAAGCCGCCGTAAACCTCGCGAAACTCATTCGATAAGGCAACATCCGCATAGGATTCTTCGGCCGCTTCGATCCATAGGTCGAACAAGGCGCGGGCGCTGGTCAACTGGCTGCCACTACTCTCGTGTTCACCGAGTTTGCTGGCGAAGCGACCGAACGCCTGCTCGATGGCCGCCTTCAACTGCTCGCTATAAGCCTGCCACTGGGCCTGAAACTCCTGCTGCGCGCGCGCCAGTTTTTGCAGGCGAGCCTGGTGATTGCGGTTTAAACCAAACGCCGGCATGTCCAGCCACTGGGCGTTTTCCTCCCGCCACTTTTGTAGCGTCTGGGCCGCTTCCTGCAGCCATGGGTCGAACCCGCCCGGGCTGCCGCCGCGCAGCGAACCCAGCGTCCATTGCATCAGGTGCTCCCCCTGCCCTTGCATCGCCTGGCGCCAGGCATCGGCTACCTCATTGGCCGAGGTATCGCGCCCGGCAAACTGCCCGGCCACTTGTTGCATGGTGCCGAACCAATCACCGGCCTGGGTGCGGAAGCGGTTGATCGCCTCCTGGGCCTGTGGTGCGGCCTGGCTGGGCAGCAACTGCGACCACCAATCCATCGCCTTGCGCCAATCCGGCGGGGCATCGCCGCCAGGCGTAGGCGGCGGTTGTTGCGCAGCAGCGCCGGCCTGGCCGTTGCGCATGGCATCTCCCCAGGCAGCCCAGTACTGGCGCGCCTTGTCGTCGAAGTTGCCGTTGTCCGAACCGCTGCTTGCCATCATTCCGTCTCGTGACTGTTCACCGGGCCATCCTACCGCGTGCGTACCGGCGTGCCGCTCGGGGTTTTGGGATTTGCAGCTTCTTGCCCACCATCAGCGAGCCGAACACCACAAACATCCGTCTTCTGCCAAGGCCCCAGTTACCAGTGCCCCCACGATTGTGAACCGGTCCACGCGTTGGAAAGCGCGCAGCATCAAAAATGGCGTCTCATGCGGAGCCCGCGCTGAGCAACACACGAAGGGTCACGTGTGCGCCATGCAGACGACCGTTTTGCCACACTCAGTTAGGCTGACGATCCGCATGACCGCTCCCGGTCGCGCATTACTTCGTGAGGACACCCGATGCGCAGCATCCTGATCACCGGCGCTGGTAGCGGCATTGGTGCAGGTATCGCCACCCAATTGGCGGTCGACGGCCACCACCTGATCGTCAGCGATGTGGATTGGACGGCAGCCGAGCGTACGGCGCAGGCGCTGCGCCGGGCCGGTGGTTCGGCAGAGGCGCTGGAGTTAGACGTGACCGACGCGGAAAGCATCGCGCAGGCACTAACCAACGCTTCGCGCGCGCCGCAGGTGCTTGTGAACAATGCCGGGCTGCAGCAGGTGGCCGCGCTGGAAGAGTTTCCGATGCAACAATGGGCGTTGCTGGTGGATGTGATGCTTACCGGTGCGGCACGTCTCAGTCGCGCCGTGCTGCCCGATATGCGCGCTGCCGGCTATGGCCGCATCGTCAACATCGGCAGCATCCACTCGCTGGTGGCCAGCCCGTATAAAAGCGCCTATGTCGCCGCCAAACATGGGTTGGTCGGCTTGGCCAAGGTCATCGCTCTGGAAACCGCCGATTGCGACATCACCGTCAACACGCTGTGCCCCAGCTATGTGCGCACGCCGCTGGTGGAGCGGCAGATCGCCGATCAGGCGCGTACCCGCAGCATTGCCGAGGACGCGGTGATCCGCGATGTCATGCTCAAGCCGATGCCCAGAGGCACCTTCATCGAATACGACGAGCTGGCCGGCACCGTGGCATTTCTGATGTCGCCTGCCGCGCGCAACATCACTGGGCAATCCATTGCCATCGATGGCGGCTGGACGGCGCAATAATCGCGCTG
>Ga0207791_1000323_pt1 | contig 12427 bp, 9 predicted proteins | sample HigsolmetaGSP16D_FD_184844 | JGI IMG/M metagenome (GOLD analysis project Ga0207791, IMG submission 184844) | High solid enriched microbial communities from the Joint BioEnergy Institute, USA - SP1-6-D (SPAdes) | ecosystem: Engineered > Bioreactor > SSF (Solid state fermentation) > Aerobic >...
CGACCTGTGGATGCGGTAGTAGTTTCAGCGTTTGACTGCGGGCTGACCGCTGACCGCTGACCGCTGACCGCTGACGGTGTCGCGTGTTGAGGTAACCCGCCTGCTGTGATGCGTGATGCCCCCCCCCACCCCCGCCGAGAACGCGCGCCTGCGCTTTACGCGGTGATGCAGCCATGATCAGCATGGTTCTAAGGGGGCGCGTCGTTGCTGATCGATGGACTGCTGCGCAGTTGGTTGCCCAGGTTTCGGTTGCAGCGCAGGACATCAGATACGTCTACTTAATGCTTGGCAAATAACGCTGCGATGTAGTTCGCCAAGCGCGCACCAACTTCGTGCGAGGGCGATGGTGCCTGGATCCGGATCACCATACTCCGTGGAACTATCACTGCTGGCGTGAGGATATGAGTGTCTTAATTGAGACATTGCCTGTGTCCATGCTGATGCAGCCTTGAGGCGCTCTGCACCTTGCCGACAGCACAGCCACCCTTCGGGTTGAGGCCATGCGCTGGCCAAGCAGACTTCCATCCCCCCCATACGTTGATTAAGTCGCTGATGCGGATCACGCGTTGCGCGATTGTTTCCTGCCCGTTCCCTCCATCCATCAAGAGAGCATCCCTATGTTGCAGATCAACTCCCGATCGGCGTTTGGCTTGGCTGTCATGCTGGGCATCGCCGGCACCTTGCTTGTTGCGAACGCACAGGCCGCGCCCGCACGCGGTACCTTGCTCACCAGCAACTTCCTGGATAGCTATACCAGTGACGCGATTGGCGCAATGCTTGCTTCCGACACGCAGCCCGAGCAGCCGAAATGCAACGTCCGCGTTGCCGAATTCACCTATGCAACCATCGGTGTCGAAGGCGAGCCTGCAACCGCATCCGGCGTGCTGTTGATTCCAGGTGGTGAGCGTTGCGCCGGGCCGTATCCGCTGCTCGGCTGGGGGCATCCGACCACAGCGGTTCGCACCGCGGAACAGGCAAAGGAGATCCACGATGCCAAGGGTAACGACCCGCTGGTCACGCGGTTCGCCAGCCAGGGGTATGTCGTTGTCGGCAGCGATTATCTGGGTCTTGGTAAATCCAACTACGGTTATCACCCGTATTTGCATAGTGCATCCGAGGCAAGTGCGACCATCGATGCGATGCGTGCGGCGCGCACCGTGTTGTACCGATTGAACACGCCTCTGTCCGGCAAGGTCATGCTCTCGGGGTATTCGCAGGGCGGTCATACCGCGATGGCCACACAGCGCGAAATAGAGGCGCATCTGTCCAAGGAGTTTCAGTTGGTTGCCAGCGCGCCTATTTCCGGGCCGTACGCGCTACAGCAATCATTCCTGGACAGTTGGAGCGGTCGCAATGCGGTAGGTGAAAGCACATTCGGCATCATGCTGGGTAGCTATGCCATCGTTGGGATGCAGCACATCTACCACAACGTTTATCTGTCGCCCGGACAGGTGTTTCAGGACCCGTGGGCTGACAAGGTGGAGCAATTGTTCCCGGGCAAGTACACGTTGACCGATATCCTGCTCAACAAGATTTTGCCAGGTGTCGATCAAGTCAAGGCGTATTTCCAGCCTGATTTCTACCGTGACTTCGCCAGCAATCCTGCCAACCCGTTCCGGCAGGATCTGGCGCGCAATGATCTGCTGGCGTGGGCGCCGCAGACGCCGACCTTGCTGTGCGGTTCGTCTAACGACGCCACTGTCCCGCTCAAGAATGCGCAGACGGCCATTGCCAGCTTCAAGGAGCACGGCAGCAACCAGGTGTCTCTGGTGGACATCGGCACTGGCAACCCGAAAGACAACTCGGCCTACGCCCATGTAGAGACCAACGAGCCATGCATTGTGGCGGCGCGGCATCAGCTGCTGGATAAACAGCGCTAACAGCACGGTCATTGTTCGGCGCTGTTTGAGTGTGACAGGTGGTGCGGGCACAGTGAGGCCCGCACTTCCATGGTTCGCTGCCGCTATTTCGTCCAGTGCAGGCCACAGGCGGCTAGGCTGGGTGTTCTGAGGTGACCTGGTCCGTGCATTGTCCTGCGATCGGGTTCCGTGAATCAAAAGATCAAAGACAGCAGCCAGCCTGACTAGCGCCCGTGTCTGAACACGCAGAGTCAGCATGTGCGGCAGAGCGCGTGTGACGGTTGCAGGCGCTGCAGATAATCGGCAGGCTTGCGCCGATGTCAGAGTCTTCTTTTTCATCTTGTGGTTTTGCCTTCACCCACGCGCCGCTCGATCGCGGCGATGTGCTGCGTGACGATCCTCACGCCTTGGCGCGTCTTTGGCCGCAGGGGCAGGTGTTATTGCTGGATGCCAAGGGCGCCGCGCTGGCCCATGCCGATGGTCGGCCAATGTTGATGGATGGTGCGGCGCTGGGCGACCGGCTGGAGGCGGCGATCTTCCTGGGCCTGCGCGATGCAGTGGGCTGGTTTTGTGCCTCAACCGACATTGGTGCGGTGCAGGCGCCACAGCGTATTGATCTGCGTCGGGCGGCGGTCGACTGGCCAGCCGATATCGCTAGTGCGTTTGCCTACGCACGCGCGATGCTGCACTGGCAATCGCGCACGCGCTTCTGCGGCGTCTGTAGTGGCGTGATCGCGTTCCAGCGCGCCGGCTTCATCGCGTATTGCACGCAATGCCAGACCGAGCATTACCCGCGCGTTGATCCGGCTATTATCGTCGCGGTCAGCGATGGCGAGCGCTTGCTGCTCGGCCGCCAAGCAAGTTGGGCATCAGGCCGTTATTCGGTCATTGCCGGGTTCGTTGAGCCAGGCGAGTCACTGGAGCAGACCGTGGTGCGCGAGGTGTTGGAAGAAACTGGCGTGCATGTGCAGGACTGCCGCTATCTGGGCGCGCAGCCGTGGCCATTCCCGGGCGCGCTGATGCTGGGTTTCACTGCGCGCGCCGCAGCGACCGAGCTGCCTCAGGTTACCGGAGAGCTGGAAGACGCGCGCTGGGTCAGCCACGCGCAGATCGGTGCCGCGCTGGCCGGCGAGGGCGAGATCGGATTGCCGCCGCGCATCTCTATTGCGCGTGCGTTGATCGAGCATTGGCATCGTACGCATGGCTGAGCTTGGCTGGCGCTCGCGACATTGCAGGGGCACCTGCGTCCGCTCGGCTAAACTCAGCTGAGGAGGCTCGCTCATGTTCACCACCCTGGTTGCTGTCGTCGTCGCACTCACGCTGGGCCATCTGGTGCCGGCGCAGGCGGCCAGACTGCGAAATTTCGCCTGGTTCAGCCGATGGGTGCATTGGCTCGATAGTGACGCTGCCGGGCGTGGCGCGTGGCAAAGCCGCTATGGCGTGCTGCTGGCCGTCCTGGCGGCGCTGCTGGTGCTGTTGGTGCAATGGCTGCTGGACAATATCTGGCACGGCTTTCTGGACTTGCTGTTCGGTGTGCTGGTGCTGGCCTGGACCTGGGGTCCGCGCGATCTGGATCGCGACGTGGAAGCGGTGATCGATGCCGACGAGCCGCACGCCCGGCGCGAGGCGATTGCGCACCTGCAGGCAGCTGGCGGCAGCGTGCACGAAGACGCGCCGTCGCTGGTGGAAGCGGTCATGGTGAATGGACTGCGGCGCTGGTTCGCGGTGCTGTGGTGGTTCCTGCTGCTGGGACCATTCGGTGCGGTGCTGTATCGGCTGACGGCATTGGCAGTGGAAAGCCCTCTGGTGGTCGTGTTGCCTCCACGCAATCTAGCAGGCGCACGTTGGCTGCTGGCGTTGCTGGAATGGCCGGTGGCGCAGTTGATGACGATCTCGATTGCGCTGGTGGGTAACTTCGATACGGTGTTCCGCGCCTGGCGCGAAGCGCATGGCAACCGCTGGTCGCTGAAACCGCATTTTCTTGGCGCTGTCGCACGTGCCAGCATCAGTGCGGAGCTGCGGGATGAAGCGCACGATTACACCGATGCAGGGCTGGTGCCAGTCTGGCGCCGTCTACCTGAAGTGCGCGATGCGATGAGCTTGATCTGGCGCGTGCTGCTGCTGTGGTTGGTGGTGCTGGCGTTGCTGGTGATTGCAGGGTGGGTGCGATAATTCGTGTCTTGGCGTCTGCCAACGGTGCTGAAACACCTGGCAGACGTGTTGAGAGCAACCTGAGTCAGGCGTGGTTGTGAGAGCCGGCAGTTCGAGTGACTGGGCTTGCTTTAGTTCTTGAAGGCCCATCCGATGGTGTCACGCAGGGGCCGTCGTGGAAGCTGCCATGACAATACGGTAGCGCACCGCTTGTTCAGTGCGCTGAAGAAGCGGTGGATCAAATGCGAACTCCACCCAACGCAACAGGTAGCAACATCGCATGTGTTCGACGACATCGAGCGGTGCCACTGCCCTAGTCGTCGACATGGCTCCTCCGGCGATCTGTCGTCTGTAGCGTTTGAGTGGTGATATGCGCAGAACCGGGCGTGAGTGTTTATGGAGCGCTGGTTGGTTCACCAGACGAACTGGCATGCTCCGCTTTCACACGGTTGACCAGACCGTCAAGTGGCGTACTCTTACCGGTGTTGTCTAATTGGACTTTTGTCAATGTCCATATAAGAGGGATGTGGCTTTCCACTCCGATCTTTTCTCGCAACGAGTGCAAGAACTGGACAGCCTTCTCGGTTTTGAATCTAAACTCCCCATAGTTAGGGTCAAAAAATGTGATCATGCCATCTTCGGCGCTTCGGTGCATGGCCATTTGATGCGCACCCTTCATATCTGCACGGTAGTATCCGAATCTGGCATAGCCATCGAAGCTCGCTATTGTGGCGGCCATTTCCGCCAAGGATAATGTCATCTTATATGGCCGCGGATGACTGGTAATTCCGTACATTTCATCCATTTGTGCTCGTGCCTGTGATTGGACTGATTCGATGTCAGAGCTGCGCATCAGGTCATCAAGGTTAAGAACATATAATTTTTGGAAAATGAGGGCGTGTTGCATGCCTTCGAACGATGCCAGTGTTTGCAGTCTCGTGATGACGCTGACATCGGACGCCGCGTGGTGGATGTTTATCCATAGCGTGGATAAGCCAGCACACACCCCATTAATCCCTGTTTTATCGCCTTGGTATACAGCATTTAAGACGTTCGGTTCATGTACAAATCCGCATTGAAGACTCGTCTCGAAAATACTTGTATCTGAAGGACTGCTTCTGGTCGAACGGCCAAATGTGGCTTTCAAGCGAGTGAGTATATTGGCGTGCTCAACCGGCGCGGGAGCGGTCTTTGCCGGCTGAATGATTTGCGCGGGACGTGAAACCCGATTCGGGTCGACATGTGCATCCGTCAACGGCGCAGCGTTGAGGCGAGCACTTGCCGGTCGTCGCGACAGTCCTGCCAGCAATACAGGCGACCTAGCATCTTGAGTCGACCCCGCCTTGGGGCGCAGATCTGACGTCGCCGGAGCCTGCGTGTCTGAGTGAACTGTGGGCGGTGTTGCGACTGGACGTGAAAAACGCGTGATAGCCATGCGTCGCTCCTGAGTTCGAATAGAAAATACGCTGAGTAGTGACGAGGCAACCTCCGTCGTCATGCGCATTGCGCGAAGCGAAGACGATAAATCTAGAAACGCTCCCACAACTGCACCAATCCCGGATACAGGGCCGCATAGAGAATCTTTGATCTGTCTGTTGAGCAGGCCCGGCAAGCTCTGATCACAGCGAAACGACGTACGTGCCATCTATTCCCAGCACGTCTTGAAATCCAAGTCTTGCAATCGGAAGTCGCTTTTTTTACTGGCGCACACGCGAACATCCTGTGACGACACGTCAATGACTGATCCCGTCACGTGCCATCCAACGCGCCGCTCACCTGTGTTTGCCAGCGTCTTTCGGGGCGTGCGTCGTGCGACGTGCGTTTGTCCGGGACGTCCTACTATTGTTGGGGATCATGTGGGGGCAGTCGTTCGCCCTATCGGTCCCGATAACCGCCACCAGCATGTTTTGCCGGGTTCTTCACTGCGGCCATTGCCGCCAGCTGATAGGAACAGAGTGCTTTCCGCAGCACCGATGACATCGCTAGCGCGCTGGCGTGTACATACAACGCTTTGGACACTGTTGCGTCCGCTGCCTGTCGCGTTCGTGCGCACAATAGCGTGATAGTGTCTATGGAGCGCTGATCGGTTCACCAGACGAGCTGGCATGATCCGCTTTCACACGGTCGATCAAACCGTCAAGTGGCGTACTCTTGCCGTTGCTGTTTGGCTGGACTTTTGTCAATTCCCATTCGAAGGAGAGGTCGCTTTTCGCTCTGTAGTTCTCTCGTAATTCTCGCAGGAACTGGGCAGTTTCCTCACTCTTGAATCGAAACTCCCCAGAGTTAGGATCGAAAAACGTGATTATTCCGTCTTCGGCGTTCCGGTGCATGCTCATTTCATGCCCGCATCTTTTCCCATCGTTGGATGTACGCCAGTAAACGACGCTGGCATAGCCATTGATGCTGGTAATGGCGTCGGCCATCTTCGCAGCGGAAGATGTGCGTTTGGTTACCCGCTTGTCCCTGGTTGTTGCGTATATTTCATTCATTTGTGCTTTTGCTCTCGATTCGATTGAGTTTCTGAGGTAAAAGCCACGGGTCAGGTATTTGTGATTCGTAAGATACAATTTTTGGAAAATGAGCGCGTGTTGCATGCCTTCGAACGAGGCGAGTGCTTGCAGTCTGGTGATGACGTTGCCACCGGGGGCGGCGCAGTGGACATTCATCCATATGACAGATAATCCGGCGCACACGCCGTTTGGCCCTGTTTTATCGCCTTCATACACAAGGTTGAGGACGTCGGCTGTATGTACAAATCCGCATTGAAGACTTGGCTCCAAAACACTTGTGTCGGAAGGAGCGCTGCTGGCCAAACAGCCAAACGTGGCTTTCAAGCGAGTGAGTACATCGGCGCTACCGACCGAGGTCGCCTCGGTCGTTGCCGGCTGATTGGTTTGCCCAGTATGCGAACGCCGATTCGGGAAGGAACCCGAACCAGTCAACGACGCAGTGCTGGCGCTAGCGCGTAGCGCACGCCGCGACAGCACTGCCAGTAAGCCAGGCGCCGAAACATCTTGAGACGATCGTACTTCTGGCCGCGGGTCTGATGTGGCCGGAGCCTGAGTGTCCGAATGAACCGGGAGCGGTACTGCGAATGGACGTGGAAAAGGCGTGATAGCCATGCGTTGTTCCTGAGGTCGAACAAAAAACGCACTGAGTATTTACGAGATTCCCGCTGTACTCACAGTCATTGCACGAAGCGAAGACGAAAAATAGGAACGCTCCCATTACAGACCCGATTCCGCATGCAGGGCCACCTGGGCCACAAGAAAACCGTCGATGAGTTCTCGCCGGGCAGGCCGGGCAAGGCCCGACAACGCCAGACAACGCGAAACCTCGTGCGCGCTATTGCTCTCCAGCACGTCTTGAAATCGGTAGTCGCGTTTGCGCTGCTGCACACGCGCCAATCCGGTGACCACGCGTCGGTGGCATCGTTGAACAGGTGCGCCAACGAGGTGGCGTCTCGGGACCGCTGCATACTTGCGTCGACAGATTTCCACCGCTGCCGCGTGACGGCTGGTCGACGCCTGTGGGGCCTGCACTGTCACGCCGGTAAGAAATGACGGGGAAATTTAGAAAGCCTGAATACGCACTGACGGCAAGCCGTCGCTTCTGCGATCATTGCCGGTCTGTTGCCGGTTCACGGCGTCCTCACTGCCAGGCTTCTCATGTCCGAACACTCGCTACGCCGCGACGTTGGTCCATTCGCCCTCATGCTCACCGGCCTGGGGTCGATCATTGGCTCTGGATGGTTGTTTGGCGCTTGGCGCGCTGCCGGATTGGCCGGTCCTGGAGCGGTCTGGGCCTGGGTGCTGGGTGCAGCGATTATTACCACCATCGCGTTGTCCTACGCTGAGCTGGGTGCCATGTTCCCCGAATCCGGCGGCATGGTGCGCTACAGCCACTACTCGCATGGCTCGTTGGTCGGCTTCATTGCCGGCTGGGCCAACTGGATCGCTATCGTGTCGGTGATTCCGGTCGAGGCCGAGGCTTCGGTCCAATATATGGCGTCCTGGCCATGGGCGTGGGCACAGGGGTTGTACGTGCAGCAGCCTGGCGGGGCCGGCGAGTTGTCGGTCGCTGGCCTGCTGATTTCGGCAGCGCTGGTGCTGGTGTATTTCTTTCTGAATTTCTGGAGCGTCAAGCTGTTCGCACGCTCCAATAGCTTGATCACTGTGTTCAAGCTGGTGGTACCTGCTGCCACCGGCGTAGCATTGATTGCCAGCGGCTTCCACAGAGAAAACTTCAGCGTCAGCGTCCATGGCGATGCCCACGTGCTCGACTTGGCCGCGGTGCTGACTGCGGTGGCTACCGCAGGCATCGTCTTCAGCTTCAATGGTTTCCAGAGCCCGGTGAATCTGGCCGGCGAAGCGCGTAACCCAGGCCGCAGTATCCCCTTCGCGGTATTGGGATCGATCGTGCTGGCGACGGTGGTCTACGTGATTCTGCAGGTGGCCTACATCGGCGCGGTGCCCCCGCAGATGCTGGCCAAGGCTGGTTGGCACGGTATCGACTTCCGCTCGCCGTTTGCTGAGCTGGCCATCATCGTCAACCTGCATTGGCTGGCCATGCTGCTCTACTTCGATGCGTTCGTCAGTCCCAGCGGTACCGGTATCACTTACACCGCCACCACCGGGCGAATGATCTATGGCATGGAAAAGAACGGCACCATGCCGTCCGTGCTAGGCAAGCTGCATCCGGTCTGGGGGGTGCCGCGCATGGCGATGTTCTTCAATCTGGCGGTGTCGTTCGTGTTCTTGTTCTTCTTCCGCGGCTGGGGCACGCTGGCGGCGGTGATCTCGGTGGCCACCATCATTTCCTATCTCACCGGCCCGATCAGCGCGATGGCGCTGCGCCGCAATGCGCCGGAGCTACCTCGCCCGCTGCGCATCGCGGGATTGCCGGTGCTGGCCGGCGTGGCCTTCGTCATGGCCACCGAATTGCTGTACTGGGCACGCTGGCCGCTGACAGGCGAGATCATCCTGCTGATGGTTGTCGCGTTGCCGGTGTACTGTTATTACCAGGCCAAACAAGGCTGGCCAGACCTGCGTCGCAACCTCAAGGGCGCCGCTTGGATGATCTGCTACCTGCCGATGATCGCGCTGTTGTCCTGGGCTGGCAGCAGTGATTTCGGTGGTCACGGCTACCTCCCCTACGGCGCTGACTTGGCCGTGGTTGCTGGAGTGGGTGTGGTGTTCTATGGCTGGGGTGTGTGCAGCGGTTGGCGCACCTCGGCGGTAGAGAAGGCAATCGGGCAGGCGTGAGTGCGTTGCCCAGTCGGGCGTGCTGCGAGTATGCGCTCGCTGTTGCAAGCGTTACCGCAAACCAGCGTGCCGTTGTCGCTGGAACAAAGACAGCCGGTGCTGTTTGCACAGGCTGTCTTGAGTTTGCAGCGGAATCATCTCTGCAAGTGGCATCGTCTTGCGTCAATGCTTCACGACATCTGCATGCTGGCGCTCGTTAGGAATTGACCACTAGGCGCGGCGCGCCATCAAAGCGGTCGAGGTCGCGCAGCAGTTCGGTATAACGGCGTAGCCGGCCCATTTCGCGCATGTTGACGATGTCCTCGTGGCGCAACTCGCGCTTGGACGTCACCTCCTGTTTGTAGCGCAGCACCTCGGGATAGCGACGCGCCATGTCCAACGCGTCGGCAACGCACTCGACGGAGTCTGCGTCCGGTGCCAACCGCGCGCGGCTGTTGAAGGCGCGTAGCCAGCGTTCAAAGCCGGCGCTGTGGTCGAAAAGGTCGGCGATATACCACATCACGAACAAGATGGAGGCCCACGAGGTAAAGATGATCACCACGCGGCTGAAGGTCAGGTGGTAGTCGTTCTGCCACAGCTGGTGCGTGATGACTCCCAGCAGCACCAGTGAGATTGCCTGCCAGCCAATGATCGAGGCGATGACCCACTGCCTCTTGGCGACCTTGAGCAGGGTCAGTTCTGCGTCCAGCTGCGCGTCGGTCTTGTCGCGCCAGTGAGCCACCTGCTCCTCGAAGGGGCGCCGATGGAGTGCGTTGTCCTGCAATAGCAGGCCTAAACCCTGAAACAAAGCGATCATGACAAGCTCCTGACGGATGGCTGGTACGAACGACTTGCTGCACTGGCTGCGACCGGTGCATGAGAGCGACCGCAACACGCTGACGATGCAGGGTGTGATCGGACGGCCTTGGTTCTAGAACTTTCGCAAACGATGGTAATGCCTGATGAACTGAATTGGCTGAGTAATACTGCGCATGCGCGCACAGATCGCTGCATCAGGCGGATGTAGGTCGACATCGCTGCATCATGCCCGTGCCGCACCGCCCATCTTGTTGCGCTGCACACTTGACGCTGCGGCAACTGCGATGGTTGAGCCGGTGGGTCAGTGGTGTTGCTAGGCAGGGTGGGGGCGGTGACTAAGCACGGTCCCGATGCTTGCCGCGCTCACCGAGCCGAGTCTGCTTGCAGAGGAGGCCTGTCGCGCTTGATGACGGTCGGTTGCACGCTGACGTGGCGTTGCAGTGAGGTGCGTATCATTGCTGGATGTCAGCCGTCCTGCGAGCTCTTACCGCCCACGCTTCCGAACAGATCCGCCGCTGGGTGCTCGACGCGTTTCCGCGTGATCAGAACACTATTGAATACGATCGCCCGCTGGGCGACCCCGGCATCTTCGGACCCGATAGCGTCACCTGGCGCATCCACTCCGAGTTCCCGGGCATGCTCTCTGGTGGATTGTGCGCATTGATGCTGCAGCTGCTGCATCCGCGCGCGTTGGCTGGGGTCTACGACCACTCCAACTTCCGCGCTGACCTGATCGGGCGGCTGCGGCGTACGACCAATTTCGTCGCCGGCACCACGTACGCCCCGCGTGCAGAGGCAGAACAGTTGATCGCGCGGGTGCGAAGGGTTCACGAACACGTCCGCGGGCACACCGCCGATGGCGTGCCCTACGACGCCAACGCCCCGCAATTGCTGACCTGGGTGCATGTCACCGAGGCTTATGGGTTTTTGCAGGGATGTCGGCGGTATTGCCGCGACGTGCCTGCTGCCATCGCCGACCGTTATTACGACGAAGCGCGACGTGTGGCCGAAGCGTTGGGCGCGGCTGATGTGCCGGCCAGCGTGGCGCAGGTGGATGCGTACTTTGTGTCGGTCCTCGGAGAGCTACGCGTGGACGCACGCTCGCGCGAGGTACTCGACATCCTGACCAACATCCAACTGCCGGTGCCCGCCGCTGGTGTGTCGCGCGGCGTTTTTCTGGGCGCCGGCACAGCCTTGCTGCCCGGCTGGGCCAGCGACATGCTCGGCTGCACCGCCATACAACGCGCACAAGCGCGTGCAGCGGCACGTTTGCTACGCGGTCTGTCGCCGCTGTTTCGCACAGCCTTACGCGACGGGCTGTCTGCGCGCGCATGCAGGCGTATGCAATTACCGTCGGCGATCTTGCGGCAGTGGCCTGGCAGGATGTCATTGTTATAGCAGTGCAGTGCAGTGCAGTGCAGCGGCAAGCGGCAGAAGATTACCGCATAAGGGCTTGTGAATCAGGTGTGCTTGACGTTACAAACGCCAGAGCGACCATTGCCTCGAAGAATTACGCGACAGCCATCAGCACTAGCGCCACCATCAGTGCCTACCAGATCCTGACCCGCTGCTCCGGGGGCAGAGACAGCTGCTGACCCTGTGTGACATCGAAGGCCCGATACCATGCATCCAGATTGCGGACAGTTTGCGCCCGGAATCTTCCAGGGGCGTGCACGTCGGTGAGCACTTGGTTGCGCAGCGCCGCCTCGCGGTACTCGCTGCGCCAGGCCTGTGCAAAGCCGAGGAAAAAGCGCTGATCCGGGCTGAAACCGCCGATGTTCTGAGGGTGCTTGCCCTGCAACGACAATTGGTAGGCATCGTACGCAGTGGCCAGACCCGCAACGTCGGCGATGTTTTCGCCCAGTGTCAAGTTGCCGTTGACCGACAAGTCGTCGAACGGTTTGTAGGCACTGAACTGCGCAGCCAAGACCTTGCCAGCGCTCTCGAACTTCTTTAGGTCCTGTGGTGTCCACCAGTTGTGCAGTTCGCCATGTTCGTCGAACAGTGCGCCCATATTGTCGAAGCTGTGACTGATCTCATGGCCGATCACCGCACCCATCGCACCATAGTTCACCGCATCGTCGGCAGCGGGGTCGAAGAGTGGCGGTTGCAGAATGGCTGCCGGGAAGATCAGGCGGTTTTCCAGCGGTAAGTTCAGCGCGTTGACGTCCTGCGGTAGCAGGTACCACTCGCGGTGATCGACCGCCTTGCCGAGCTTGGCCAGGTTGCGTCGGTACTCGAACAACTCGGCGCGCTCCACGTTGCCCAGTGCATCGTCCCGGCGCACGTCCAACTTGCGGTAGTCCCGCCAGGTGTCCGGGTAGCCGACTGCCACTGTCAAGCCTGCGATCTTGG
>Ga0207791_1000324_pt1 | contig 12416 bp, 11 predicted proteins | sample HigsolmetaGSP16D_FD_184844 | JGI IMG/M metagenome (GOLD analysis project Ga0207791, IMG submission 184844) | High solid enriched microbial communities from the Joint BioEnergy Institute, USA - SP1-6-D (SPAdes) | ecosystem: Engineered > Bioreactor > SSF (Solid state fermentation) > Aerobic >...
TTCAACTCCCCCCTCGCGCACAGATGGCCCTGTATGGAAATCAAGGCCCCAGCTGTGTGGAAATAGAAAGGCAAAGCCGGTCGGTGGTGAAAATCCCGACCGGCTTCGTCGTTTCCGGGCCGATCGGCCGCCTTGAATGCTGATCTTCTTCATCTGAAGGGCATTCACTCAACACGAGTAGCCCCTTTCGGGGCTGCTCGGTTTTGTTCAGTTCGTGTCGGAGTTCAGTACCCCGGTGTGCAGGACCCAATGGAGCGCATTGACCCGGCCAAGTCGATGACAACGTCATTTTAGATTGTCCGAGGATGAGTTCAACGGTTGTAACGTCGCAGTCCGGTCAGTGTGAACCGCCGAGATGCCACGATCGCAGATGCCACCAGCGCAGGTCTTTCCACCATTCGCCCGTCCAGTCCGCGCTGTGGAAGCGAAAGAGCGTCACGGTGTCGGCGATGAAATCAGACGGGGCGGAGTGGGGAAGAGCTCGCAAAAAGCCTTCCACCTCGGACCGCAGGTGGGGGAGTTCTTCGAGGTCGTGAGACGCGAGTGACAGGTGGGCGCGGAAGCCCTCGGCGTCGAAAGGCTTCATCCTGAACCCCTCCCCATGGCCCCGCAGAGGCTCCAAGGCGGCGTTGACGGACACGGCGAGTGACTTGATCGCCTCATTCTTCTCGCCTTGGACCGTCTTATCCACGTCGAACGTCACAGCGATGTTGTGACGGGCGATGCCTGAGTTGTGGACGGGAATGGGTGACGCTGATCGCAGCACGGGGTCCAGCGCCGCGACGAGGTCGGCTTCATCGGCCTCGCTCGGAACGGCGCCGGCAAGCGTGGCGTGCGGGGGGAATGCGGCCGCGGAGACGATGCCGAATTGCTTCTTCAGGAGATCCGTGAGCTCGACGACGGCCCGACAGGTGAGGGGATCAGGCCTCAGGTAGACGCCATATGTGAAACCGTCGATCGGGACACTCATGGTGGACTCCTTATAGTAGGGAACGTTCCCTACTATACCTATGACGTCGGAATGTCCACGACTGCCGGATCATCAGCCCAGACTCGTCGAACCAACGTGAAGCTCTCCCGGGATGGCGAGGTGATCGACCGCAGCATCCCGGTGCTCGATCAGGTGGAGGAGCCGCTCGACGGCTGACGCACCTATCTCGGTGATGGGCTGGCGCCAGGTGGTGAGGTCGATGAGCTCGCTACCCAACCCGCCGACGCCGTCGAAGCCCGTCACAGCCAATCGGCGAGTTGCAGAGCGCAGTTCCAAGAGCGCGGCGGCAGCATATCGATCGTTCGGGCACATCACCGCGGAAGTCTCCCGTGGCAGTCGGGCGACTGCTTCCCTGGCATCCCCCGGGGTGGCCGTCTGGACGATGAGGGCTTCAGCGCCCGATTCGCGCAATCGTGCCCTCATGATTTCAGTGCGACGGTGCAGAATCGGCGATACGACTGCCGGCGGCTCGAAGATCGCGATACGGCGATGGCCCTCGTCGAGGAGATGGTCTGCGAGTTGCCGTGCCCCCTCATCCTCATCGCCGAAGACGCTGTCGACCGCCGGATCGACATCAGGCCGCCCGGCGACGACGACGGGAACCCTGGTTGAGAACCGCTTCACCTCTCCCAGCGGTAGACGGCCGCTGCAGACGATGAGTCCGTCCACGCGTAAGGCGATGAGATCTTCAAGAGCCCGCTGCTCATCTCGATTGTCCAGTGCGCCCGACGTGATGAAGACGCGCTGCCCCCGTGACGAGCCGCGCTTCTGAAGTGCGGACTGCATCTCGCCGTAGAACGGAGCCGCCGCGTCTCGGACGAGCACGCCGATCGTGTTGGTTCGGTAGGCGCTCAAATTCTGCGCTGCGGCGTTGGAGACGTAGCCCAACTCCTCGACGGCTGCCTTCACCCGGGCCTGCGCTTCGGCGCTCACACCATACTGCCCGCGGAGCGCGCGCGAGACCACCGACTTCGACAGGCCGCTGTGCTCCGCGAGGTCCAAGATGGTGGCCTGCTTGTCTCGCCGAGTCCGCGGGGCGGCAGTGCCCGCGGACTCCTCGGTGCCGACCCAGCGCCTCAGCCGATCGGCGGGGATGTTGTAGTGCTGGGCGGTGTCCTCGATGGATGCGCCGGCCGCGACGCGGGACACCGCGGCTTGACGAGGGCTCGGTCCACTCTTCACATCTGTCATCGTCTCACCCCCTGTCCATCTGCGATCGATCAGGCGGGATCGTTGTCGGATGCCGCTTCCACGCGCTGCACCCCTTTCACCTCGGTGAGCGCCTCGACCAGGTTGTCGATGGATGTGCGTCCGCGATTGAAGCGGAGACTCGCTGCGACGATGGGAGTTGCTCGCCCCGCCTCCTCGCGATGCGTGCCGGTCAGGGCGACTTCGAAGCCGAGCTCGGAAGCACGCTCGAGTACGGCGCGCAGCGCGCCGCGCCCGTCTTTGTAATGGACGACGAGGTCGCGTCCGCGTCCGGCGAGCGGAACCTTCCGCGCGAGCCGCGATAGGACGGTCACAGTCGTGAGGTGCAGCGCGGTTCCGACGACGGCGAGGACGGGCATCCCTGCTCCACACGCCATCCCGATTGCGGCGACGACCCAGATTGAGGCGGCCGTGGTCAGTCCGGACACGATGTTCTGGCGGACGAAGATGACCCCAGCGCCGAGGAATCCGATGCCGGACACGATCTGCGCAGCGATCCGGGACGGGTCGAGGGTGACGTCCGTCCCGATCACCATGCTAAAGCCGTACGCGGACACGAGGGTGAACAGCGCAGACCCCACGCCCACGAGCGTATGAGTCCGCAAGCCAGCGCTCTTGACCTGCCTGTGTCGTTCTATGCCGATGAGCGCGGAGAGGACGAAGGCGAGCAAGAGCAGGATGACCTCAGTGAGCGTTGAGGAGCCGATCCACTCGATGTTGAGAACCATGTGTTCACCCAATCTTCTGCTCGACGGTGTCCGGCGGACACGAGCTATGCAGAGGTTCTTGCAATAGTAGGGAACGTTCCCTACACTCTCAAACGTACCGACTCAGACGGAGACGAACATCGTGGTTGACACTTCCGCTCGCTCAGTGCCGAGCATTCGCCGCAGGCGGCGGGGCCCCCGGGTCTGGGCGCTTCTCTTCCTCGCACCGAGCGTCATCGCGATCTTCTCGTTCGACTATTGGCCGCTGCTTCGGACAGGCTTCCTGTCAACGCAGTCCACGAATCTCTTCGGTCAACCCAGCGGCTTCGTCGGGGCGGACAACTTCGTTGCGATGATCGAGGACGCCGACTTCTGGAAGACGCTCGGGATCACGGTCACGTTCATGGTGGGGTCGGTCGTGAGCAAGGTCGTCGTCGGCCTCGCCATCGCGTTGCCCCTCTCTCAGCGCCTCCGCGGGACGAGCGTCTTCAGAGCATCCGTGCTCATTCCGATGGCAGTCTCGACAGCCGTGGCCGGCCTTGCGTTCCGCGCCCTCATGACACCGTCGACGGGTCTCTTCGACGTGATTGCCAATGCTGTCGGGGGGAGCAACGTCGGCTGGCTGACTTCCACCAATGTCTCGCTCCTGTCGGTCATCGTCGTCGACGTATGGACTGCCCTCGGCTTCACCGTGCTCTTGCTGCTCGCAGCTCTCGACTCCATCGACCGACAGGTTTTCGAAGCCGCGGATGTCGACGGGGCGCGGTTCTGGCGACGCACGACGAGCATCACCCTGCCTCTCATCACGCCGACGCTCTTCTTCATCGTCGTCACCCAGTCGATTCAGGCCCTCCGTGAGTTCACCATCATCAACGTTCTGACCGGGGGCGGTCCCGCGGATTCGACACGCACGCTGGTCATCGACATCTACGACGCCGCGTTCGGTGGCACCGCTGACTACGGCGCGTCCTCGGCTCGCTCCCTCATCCTGCTCGTGCTCATCCTCGCGCTCACCGCGATTCAATTCGGAGTCCTCGAGAGAAGGGTCAACTACCGATGAGGAAATCTCTCGCTCACGCCGCGCTCTTCGGCTACCTCGCCATCGTGGCGCTCATCGTCATCCTTCCCCTCGCGTACGTCCTCTTCGGCTCCATCCGTCCGACGCCCGCAGTGACCGGGACGCTGTGGGATCTCGTGCCGACGGGCTTCACGTGGGAGCACTTCGCGTCGGCGTTCGAGAGGGCGCCGCTGCTGCGGCAGATGCTCAACAGCGCCCTCGTCGTGATCGCTCAAACCGGGTTGCAGGTCCTGACCAGCGTCCTCGCCGCGTACGCCATCGTGTTCGGCGGATTCCGGCGGCCAGGGCTGATCCTCGGGCTGTACCTGGTCACCATGATGATTCCGAATGAGGCGACCGTGGTCGCGAACTACCTCACCATCCGCCAGCTCGGCCTGTTCGACACCCTCGTCGCGGTGTTCATCCCGTTCGCGGCCTCGGCGTACTCGATCTTCCTCCTGCGCCAGAGCTTCCTGAGCTTCCCAACCGAGATCAAGGAAGCCGCCACAGTGGACGGAGCGGGACCCATGCGGTTCTTGTTCCGCTTCCTTCTCCCACTCACCAAACCGACCGTGATGACCGTGACGCTCGTCTCCGCGATCGCCGCCTGGAACGGCTACCTCTGGCCCCTCCTCGTCACGGAGTCACCCGCCGCGCGCACGGTCCAGGTGGGAGTCAAGACCCTCTTCGATGAGGCGGACACCGACTTCGGAGCGGGCCTGGCCGGTCTCATCGTCGTCAGCATCCCGACGATCATCCTGGTGATCGTCGGACAAAGGTTCCTCGCCCGAGGACTTACCGAAGGAGCAGTCAAGTGACCCATTCACGCCGGGGGGTGGTCGCGGGTGTCGCGCTGGCGGCCACCGCATCCCTCATCTTCGCCGGATGTTCTGCCGGACCGCAGTCGGAGGCGACCGTTGACGCCGACGGCCCGGTGGCCATCGATTTCTGGTACTCCGTCGGAGGACCGGCCGCAGACGCTCTGCTGAAGCAGGTCGATGCCTTCAACTCCAGCAACGACGTCGACGTGACCATCACCCCCATCTTCCAGGGGGACTACGTCGAGACCACGGCGAAGCTGACCAACGCGGTCCAGAGCGGCGACACCCCTGTCCTCCTGCAGGGCGGGGACACCTTCTCCGCCTATCTGCACGACAGCGGTCTCGCGACGGCACCCGAGAAGATCGCGACGTTCGACGGGGAGCCGTACCATGGGGACCGCGTCGTGGATGCCGCCGCGAACTACTACACCTTCGACGGTGAACTGTGGGCGGTGCCTCTCATGGTCTCGCAGCCGGCTGTCTTCTTTGATGCGGCCAAGATCGAGGCAGCAGGCTTGGACGGCGACAACCCGCCGACCAGCATCGACGAGCTCTTCGATTGGGCCGACGAGATCTTCGCGGCGACCGGAACACCCGGCCTCGTCTTCCACCAGAACGAGTGGTGGAACGAACAGTTCGCCGCACTCGACAACGTCGAGTACTGCACGCCCGACAACGGTCTCGGCACCGAACCGGCGACGGCGTTCAACTTCGTGAACGACGATCTCGTGGCCGTCTGGACTCACTTCCAGAAGTCGCTCGAGTCGGGCGCGATCGTCAACGTCGGCAGCGACGGCGTCGCGGCGCAGAACGCCTTCAGCGTGGGGCAGGCCGCCATGCTGCTCGCCTCGTCCGCCAGCCTGGGCACCACGACGGCGGCAGCCGACTTCGACATCAACGCCTTCGCTCTTCCGGTGAAGACCGATGGTGGCGGGGCGGTCCCGGGCGGAAGCGCGCTCTGGGTCCTGGGCGAGGGCCACAGCGACTCCGAGAAGGCCGCCGCCATCGAGTTCGCGCAGTTCATGGGGTCGTCCGATGTTCAGCAGCAGATCTTCGAGGACACCGGCTATCTCCCGAGCAACCAGGACGCCCTCGATGAGCTTCTGAGCTCCGAGACCGATCAGCCGAAGCTGGCTCTTTTGGATCAGCTCACGAACACGGCGAAGACGCCCGCTACCGGCGGGTGCCACAGCGGCGCCTTCGGGCAGGCGCGTGCCGATGTCCGCAGCGCGATTGAGGCGATCGCAGGCGGCGCGGACGTCAAGGCCGCGCTCGAGACGGCGCAGTCCAAGGGAACGGATCAGCTCGTCGCCTACAACGAGCGCGTAGACGGATAGTCCCGAACACACTGCGGCGGGGCGGGCGGTCGCCCGCCTGCCCCGCCTGAGAGGCCATTCCTTGACTGAGCACTTCCCAGACATCGGCCGACCCGATGAGCCGGCGGTTTCGGTGTTGCAGGCAGGGGTCGTTCGACGCCGGTCCCGCCTCGCCGACGGCCGGGAGCTGTTCTACTTCGACGATCCCGATACGACCCTTCCCGACCACCGTGCCCCGGACCTGCGCGCGTTGGGGCCCCGACCGCCGACGGCCACCATGCGTCACGACGTGCTCACGGGGGAGTGGATCACCTTCGCCACGGCTCGCCAGAATCGCGCCTTCATGCCGCCGGCGGACCAGGATCCATTGGCGCCTCAGTCGGCGACGAACCCCTCCGAGATCCCGTCCCGATACGACGTCGCCGTGTTCGAGAACAAGTCGCCGGCTTTCGCCCCCGCCGTCGAGGCCGGTGCGGGTGCGCAGGCGGGGGACGGAGATCCACTGTTTCGTGAGCGTCCCGCGGCGGGCCGGTGCGAGGTGGTGTGCTTCAGCCCGGAGCATGAAGGATCCTTCGCATCGCTGAGCCCGACGCGGGCTCGCACGGTGATCGAAGCCTGGGCTGACAGGACGACCGCGCTTTCGCAGATCCCGTCCGTCGAGCAGGTCTTCATCTTCGAGAACCGCGGTGCGGAGATCGGCGTGACGTTGCCGCATCCTCACGGACAGATCTACTCCTACCCCTTCATCACGCCTCGAACGCGAAGCCTTATGACCGCGTTGGAACGCGAGGGTCCCGATCTGTTCGAGAGGGTGATCGACGCGGAGAGGCGGGGACCTCGTGTCGTCCTCGAGACAGAGCACTGGGTCTCCTTCGTGCCGTACGCCGCGCGATGGCCGATCGAACTACACCTGCTCCCCAAACGCCACGTGCCCGACTTCGCGCTCGCGTCAGCTGCCGAACGGGACGACCTCGCGGTCGCGTACCTCCGCATCCTGAAGGCTGTCGACCGTCTGTACGGCACGCCGACGCCGTACATCGCGGCGTGGCATCAGGCGCCGGTTCGGAAATCACGTGACACCGTTCGGCTGCAACTCCAGCTCACATCTCCGCGTCGATCCGCTGACAAGCTGAAGTACCTCGCTGGGTCGGAAGCGGCAATGAACGCGTGGGTTGCAGACGTCTCCCCCGAAGAGACGGCTCAGCGGCTGCGGGCCGTCATCGATTAGTCCTCGCCGTCCGTGACACTCCGTCACGCACTGTCTACCGTCGCCTTTCTGATGGACTCTTGCGCATGGCGATAATGCGTATTACTGTCACTTGCAGGACAGATAATCCGCATTATCACCGGCATAGGAAGAGGGCAGATGTCTCGCTCAGAGTCGCGCCGAATCACTCAGCGCCAGATCGCTCACCTCGCAGGGGTGAGTCAGGCGACCGTATCGCTGGTCCTCAACGGGCGCACGGGGGACGGCGTCAGAATCCCCGACGAGACTCGCGAGCGCGTGTTGCGTGTCATCGAAGAGACGCACTACGTCGCGGACCCGTCTGCACGTCGACTGGCTGGGGCCGACAACCGCATCCTCGGAGTGTTCACCTACGAGCCGGCGTTCCCCACGCGCAGCCTCGACTTCTACACCCCTCTTCTCAACGGCATCGAGTCGGGAGCCGAGAAGCTCGGGAGCGACCTGCTGCTGTTCACCAGCACCCCGGTCGTCGACGGCCGTCGCAGACTTTTCCACGAACGCAACAGGCTTCGGCTGGCCGACGGCGTGCTGCTGCTCGGGGTGGAGATGGATTCCGAAGAACTGGCGCGCTTGGTCGACGAAGGAATCCGCGCGGTCGCTGTAGGTCGGCGTGACACCCCGGCCATCCCGTATGTCGGAATCGACTACGCTGCCGCAGCTGCGGAATTGGTGCGCCGCGCTATCGCCCTCGGACACGACCGTCTTCTGTATCTGCGCATCGACAGCGAGGGCGAGTCGGTCAAGGACCGACTCGAGGGCGTCGCGGCGGGCGTGGCCGGCACCGACGTTGTCTGGACGGATCGCGTCAGCGACGGTAGCGCCCTTGAAGACGACTGGGCGGCGGTCACGGCTTTCGCCCCCAGCCTGCTGGTCGTCGAGTCCCCGGACGTCGCTGAGGCGTTGTACGACCGGGCGGTGGAGGACGGGTATGAGATCCCGCGTGATCTCAGCATCGTCGCATTGGGGTCGTCTCCGCGCCTGAGCCCGGAGGATGTCGTCTTCACCCGGCTCAATCCCCCGCGCACCGAGCTCGGCGAACGTGCCGTCCATCTTCTGGCACGCGTGCTCTCGGACGACGACTACCCGGCTGCTAAGGAGCTTCGGACTCTTTTGCCCTGTCCCATTGTCACCGGTACGACGTTGAGCGCCCCGACCCAGGAGGCTGGCCGATGAACACGCTGTTCTCTGATGTTCTCGTCGTCGGCGGTGGGATGGGAGGCGTCGCCGCTGCGCTGGCAGCCGCGCGCGAGGGCCGCCACGTCATCCTCACGGAAGAGTACGAATGGCTCGGCGGCCAGCTCACGAGCCAAGCAGTCCCCCCGGACGAGCACACGTGGATCGAGCAGTTCGGTGCGACTGCGAGCTATCGCCGTCTTCGAGACGGGATCCGCGACTATTACCGGCAGTGGTACCCGCTGACGGCGGCCGCCCGCAGGGAGACCGCGCTCAACCCCGGCGCCGGCCTCGTGAGTCGAATCTGCTCCGAACCGCGTGTAGCGGTAGCGGTCATCGAGGCTTTGCTCGCTCCCCACATCTCCTCGGGACGCCTTCGAGTCATCAGAGGGGTGCGCCCGGTAGCGGCGACGACCGATGGCGACCGGGTCGAGTCGATCGAGTTCGAGGATGCGGCGGGGCACCGCACCGTCGTGAGTGCGAGTTATGTCCTGGATGCGACCGAGCTCGGGGATGTCCTCCCGCTGGCAGGTGTAGAGCACGTCACGGGATTTGAGTCTCGTGCTGAGACGGGCGAGCCCAGTGCGCCCGAGCAGGCCGAGCCGGAGAACCAGCAGGCATTCAGCTGGTGCTTCGTCATCGATCACGTCGAGGGCGACCACACCATCGCTAAGCCCGCCGATTACGACGAGTGGCGGGCGCGGCAGCCGGACTTCTGGGGTGCACCGATGATCTCCCTCACCGGGCCGCATCCCCGCACGTTGGAGATCTTCACCCGCTCGTTCACGCCCACCATCAGCGGCGACCCCCTCGCAATGCTCGCCGATCAGCGGGCCGGCGGAGGCGATGAAGAACTGTGGACATTCCGTCGCATCCTTGCGAAGGGTCTTTTCGAGCCGGGGTCGTTCGACAGCGATCTCGTCCTCGTCAACTGGCCGATGATCGACTACCTCGACGGAACGCTCACAGGTCCGGATGCGAACGCTCACCGTGAGGCAGCGAAGCGCCAGTCCCTTGCCATGTTCTATTGGCTGCAGACGGAGGCCCCTCGACCTGACGGCGGTCGCGGCTGGCCCGGTTTGCGCCTGCGGGGCGACGTGACGGGGACGGCGGACGGGTTTGCGATGGCGCCGTACATCCGCGAGTCCCGGCGCATCCGGGCGGAGTACACCGTCGTCGAACAGGACCTCTCGATCGACATCCGGGGGAACGCCAATCCCGCCCGGTATTCAGACACCGTCGGTGTCGGGATGTACCGCATCGATCTTCACCCGACCACCGGCGGCGACAACTACCTCGATGTCGCCTCTGTTCCGTACGAGATCCCGCTCGGGGCCATGATCCCCGTGCGCGTCAACAACCTGCTACCCGCGGGGAAGAACCTCGGAACGACACACATCACGAACGGTGCGTTCCGGCTCCATCCCGTCGAGTGGAACGTCGGTGAAGTGGCGGGAACCCTCGCAGCCTTCTGCATGGATCGTTCTGTCACACCGCGCGACGTGCGCGCGAACACGGAGCTCCTCCACACCTTCCAGCACCACCTCACTCAGCACGGCGTCGAGCTCCATTGGCCCGACGTCACCGGTTACTAAGGAGTAATCACATGAATTCAGCAAAGACGCTGAGCGCTGTCGCGATCGTCGTCGCAGCCTCGATTGCTGTCAGTGGGTGCAGCTCGTCCGGCCCTACCGCCAGCGAGCCCGTATCCCTCCGCATGACCGTCTGGACCTCTAATGAGGACCAGTTGGCATTGTTCGACGAGATCGCAGATGCGTACATCGCCGATCACCCCGAGGTTGAAAGCATCACCTTCGATCCGCTCGACTTCGACAGCTACACCACGACGCTCACGACGCAGCTCGCCGGTGGCAACCCGCCCGACATGGCGTGGTTGCTCGAAAATGCGGCTCCCGACTTCGTGTCCTCCGGCGCACTCGTCTCGCTGGATGACGTTCTCTCCGCGACCGAGGGCTATGAGCTGGACGATCTGTCCGAGTCGGCCACCGAACTCTGGCGAACGGCGGACGGCGATCTCGCTGCGTACCCGTTCTCGACGTCCCCCTTCGTGGTGTTCGCAAACGACGATCTCCTCGCTGAGGCGGGGCAGCCGACCGGCGCGGAGCTCCAGGCGGGCGGAGACTGGAACTGGGAGACCATCTCGGACATCGGGTCGAAGGTGAACGCGGCCACCGGCAAGGCAGGGTTCGTCATCCGAGACTTCGAATACACCCAGTGGGACTACCTGTCGACCGTGTGGAACGGCTGGGGCGCAGCGCCCTGGTCCGAGGACGGACAGACCTGCACCATGGACTCCGCCGAGATGGTCGATGCTTTCACCTTCCTGCACGACGCGGCATTCGAGAAGCAGTCCATGCCCGGGCCTGGGACGACAGCCGACTTCTTCGCGGGGGATGCGGCGTTCACCGTCACGCAGATCTCGCGTGCATCGCTGCTGCCGGAGTCGGGCATCGGCTCGTGGGAACTGCTTCCGTTGCCTGAGGGGCCTGATGGCGAGTACTCCGTGATCGGCCAGGCCGGAGTCGGCGCACTTGTGCAGGGGGATCACCCCGAGCAGGCCGCCGAATTCATCGCCTGGTTTACCAACCCGGAGAACTCGGCGAAACTCGCAACCTACTTCCCCCCGGCGCGTGAATCGCAGCTCACGCCCGAGACGCTGAGCGCGGCGAATCCGATCCTTACCGAGGCGCAGCTCGCCGACGTCGTGATTCCCGCCATCGCGGATGGGCAGGTCCGTCCGTCTCACACCGGCGCTGCGGAGATCCAGCAAGAGGTGCGCTCCGGTCTGGATGGTCTCTGGGTCGAGGATGCGGACATCGCCGGAACCCTGAGCGGCGTCTGCGACGCCATCGGCACCCTGCTCGAGCAATGAGCGGGGTACTCGACGAGGCTCCCGTGGTCCTGGCTTCCGGCGCACGACGCGCCGGAGCCGGGTTCCCGGGTATACGACGGCGACGTCGCCGGCTCTCCCAAGGAGACGCCCTCATCGGCTACCTCTTCGTGGCGCCTCAAGTCCTCGGCATCCTCCTCTTCGTCATTCTCCCGCTGGTGCTGATCCTCTACTACAACTTCCACGAGTGGAATGTGCTGGCGAACTCCTTCCGGTTCGTGGGGACCGAGAACGTCGAACGACTGTTCTCGGATCCGAAGGTGGGGCCGGTCCTGGGTGCGACGGCGATCTTCAGCGTCGGACTGGTCATCGGAAATCTCGGACTTGCGCTCCTGCTCGCTGTGCTTCTCAACCGCAAAGTCCGCGGGATCACCTTCTTCCGGACGCTGTTCTTCTCGCCGGTGGTGGTGTCCCTCGTCGCGTGGACGATCGTCTGGGGCTTCCTTCTGCAGGATGACGGTGGCATCAACGGTCTTCTCGCCACGATCGGGATCGAAGGTCCGAACTGGCTGCGAGAGGGGCCGACCGCGATGATCAGTGTGGTCGTCGTGCAGGTCTTCAAGAACGTCGGCCTGAACATGATCCTCTTCCTCTCCGCTCTGCAGGGCGTCCCAAGAGAGGTTGTTGAGGCGGCTTCGATCGACGGAGCCGGCAGAGGAGCGACCTTCGGGAGGATTACTCTCCCTCTTATCTCGCCGACGATCCTGCTCACGACGATCATCACGATCGTCGGATCCCTGCAGGTGTTCGCTCAGATCGCGGTGCTGACCCAGGGTGGACCGGGGATCTCCACGACGGTCCTGGTCTACTACCTCTTCCAGCAGGCATTCGAATTCCACCGGTTCGGCTACGGGTCCACGTTGGCGCTCGTGCTCTTCGTCATCGTTCTTCTGCTGACCATCGTGCAGTGGCAGCTCCGCAAGAGGTGGGTCTTCTATGAAAACTGAACGCCGACCTGTACGTCGGGTCCTCTTTTACGTCGGAA
>Ga0207791_1000326_pt1 | contig 12365 bp, 11 predicted proteins | sample HigsolmetaGSP16D_FD_184844 | JGI IMG/M metagenome (GOLD analysis project Ga0207791, IMG submission 184844) | High solid enriched microbial communities from the Joint BioEnergy Institute, USA - SP1-6-D (SPAdes) | ecosystem: Engineered > Bioreactor > SSF (Solid state fermentation) > Aerobic >...
TCACTGCAACAGCACCGCTGGCTGGCGGTACAGTCGCCCGACGGCAGCGAGGCGTACACCCGCAACGGCGAATTGGCGCTCACCGCCAATGGCCAGCTGGTCACCGCAAACGGGCATGCGGTGCTGGATGAAGGCGGTAACCCGATGACGATCCCGCCACATCAGGCGATGGAGATCGGCAGCGACGGCAGCATTTCAATCATTCCGCAGGGCGAAGGGCCGCAGACAATGGCGATCGTCGGCAAGATGAAGGTGGTCGATGCGCCCGCTGACCGCTTGACACGGCGACCGGACGGGCTGATGCGCAACACCAGCACCGATCCGGCGCAAGCATTTGCTGTCGCCACTGGCAAGACCATCAACAGCGGCATGCTGGAAGGAAGCAACGTGGACGCAGCCGGCGCGCTGGTAGAGATGATTCAGTTGCAGCGGCAGTTCGAAATGCAGGTCAAGATCATCAAGAACGGCGACGATAATGCCCAATCGGCTAATTCGTTGTTGCGGGTGAGCGGCTAAGCGTAATTCAAGCCGTTCATACACGCGTGCGGCCGGTGTTCGTTACCGGTCATGCCGATGCCGAAGGTTCTATGGCTGGGCCACAAGAAAGCTTCCCGACGTTGAGAGCGACCGACAGAACGCAGCCAGCAGCGTCGGACCTAGCGGCTGATCGCCCCTGCATGCTGCTGACGTTGCTGACCCAATATTGCCGCCACCTGCCCTGAGCAGGCCGCGACACAATCGCTCATGCCACAAACGACACAGCTGGCAGAAATCCGGCGCGATTTTGGCACGGCACGTGCATGTATCCAGCCGTGCCCGGAACACATCCCCGGGTCTAACGAGGAATCGGGTCATGAATCAGGCTTTGTGGGTCGCCAAAACCGGACTGGATGCGCAGCAGACGCGCATGTCGGTCATTTCCAACAATTTGGCCAATACCAATACCACCGGCTTCAAGCGCGACCGTGCCGCGTTCGAAGACCTGTTGTACCAACAAGTACGCGCGCCTGGCGGCTCCACTTCTGCGCAGACGCAACTGCCGACCGGCCTGCAATTGGGCACCGGCGTGCGTGTGGTGTCCACCTTCAAGGGCTTCGACCAGGGCAGCCAGCAGCAGACCGGTCGCGCGCTCGATGTGATGATCAACGGCCGTGGGTTCTTCGAGGTGCAAATGCCCGACGGCACGTCCGCCTACACCCGCGACGGCACCTTCCAGATCAATGCGCAGGGCGAGCTGGTTACCAACAGCGGCTACCCGCTGCAACCGGGCATCCAGGTGCCGGAAGGCGCGCAGTCGCTGACCATCGGCAACGATGGCACCATCAGCGTCACCCTGGCCGGTCAGGCCGCCGCGCAGGAAATCGGTGCACTGACGCTCACCGACTTCATCAACCCGTCGGGCCTGCAGGCCAAGGGAGAAAACCTGTTCGTCGAAACCACTGCTTCCGGCCCCGCACAAAACGGCACCCCTGGACTCAATGGCCTGGGCAACACCGTGCAGGGCGCGCTGGAAGGCAGCAACGTCAATACGGTGGAAGAGCTGGTGAGCATGATCGAGACGCAGCGCGCCTACGAAATGAACGCCAAAGCCATCTCCACCACCGACGCGATGCTCGGTTACTTGAACAACAACGTCTGATCAGCTCGTCGCTGGTCGTCTTCTCAGGACTCAATCCGATGTCACGCTTGCCTTCTCTTTGCTGCCTGTGCCTGGCCATTGCCTGCAGCGCGCTGCTGGGCGGCTGCGTGGCCGCAGGCGATGTGCGCCCGTTCGCCGAACTGGCACCGATCGTGCCGGTGGTTGCTCCGGTGGCACAGCCGACGCCCGGCGCGATCTACGCCGCTGGACCCGGTCTGAATCTGTACGGCGACCGCCGTGCCCGCGATGTCGGCGATCTGTTGACGGTGAATCTGGTCGAAAGCACCACCGCCTCGTCCACGGCCAATACCAGCATCAGCAAGAAAGACGCGACCACCATCGCGGCACCCACGCTGCTGGGCGCACCGCTCTCCATCGGTGGCATGAACGTACTGGAAAACAGTACCAATGGCGACCGCAGTTTTGCCGGCAAGGGCAACACCGCGCAGAGCAATCGCATGCAGGGCAGCGTGACCGTCACCGTCGTGCAACGCCTGCCCAACGGCAATCTGGTGATCCAGGGGCAGAAAAACCTGCGCCTGACCCAGGGCGACGAACTGGTGCAGGTGCAAGGCATCGTACGCGCCGCCGACATCGCTCCGGACAATACCGTGCCTTCCAGCAAAGTGGCCGACGCGCGCATCGCTTACGGCGGACGCGGCGCGATTGCACAGTCCAATGCGATGGGCTGGCTGAGCCGCTTCTTCAATTCCCGTCTGTCGCCCTACTGAGCCTGCGACCATGAATCTGTCATCCCTGCCCTTCCGGCTACTGGCTGCCGCCGTTGCGCTCTGCGCGATCACCGCGCCGGCCAGCGCCGAGCGCATCAAGGATCTCGCCCAGGTGGGCGGCGTGCGCGGCAATGCGCTGGTTGGTTACGGCCTGGTGGTTGGTCTGGACGGCAGCGGCGACCGCACCAGCCAGGCACCGTTCACCGTGCAGAGCCTGAAAAACCTGCTCGGCGAGTTGGGCGTCAATGTTCCGGCGAACGTCAACCCGCAACTGAAAAACGTCGCGGCAGTTGCCATCCACGCCGAATTGCCGCCGTTCGCCAAGCCAGGCCAGCCGATCGATATCACCGTCTCCTCGATCGCCAACGCGGTGTCGCTGCGTGGCGGTTCGCTGCTGATGGCACCGCTGAAAGGCGCCGATGGCCAGGTCTACGCGATCGCCCAGGGCAACCTGGTGGTCGGTGGCTTCGGCGCACAAGGCAAGGACGGCTCGCGCGTGTCGGTCAACGTTCCGAGCGTTGGCCGCATTCCCAACGGTGCCATCGTCGAACGTGCATTGCCGGACGTGTTCGCCGGTACCGGCGAGATCACATTGAATCTGCACCAGAACGACTTCACCACAGTCTCGCGCATGGTCGCGGCAATCGACAGCAGCTTCGGCGCCGGCACCGCGCGCGCGGTAGATGGCGTGACCGTGGCGGTGCGCTCGCCGACCGACCCGGGTGCGCGTATCGGCCTGTTATCGCGTCTTGAAAACGTTGAACTCTCGCCTGGCGATGCACCAGCCAAGGTGGTGGTCAATGCACGGACCGGCACCGTGGTCATCGGCCAGCTGGTGCGAGTGATGCCGGCAGCGATTGCGCATGGTTCGCTTACCGTGACCATCAGCGAAAACACTAACGTGAGCCAGCCGGGAGCCTTTAGCGGTGGACGTACGGCAGTGACGCCGCAATCGACCATCACCGCCACCTCCGAAGGCAGCCGCATGTTCAAATTCGAAGGCGGCACCACACTCGATCAGATCGTGCGCGCAGTCAACGAAGTGGGCGCCGCTCCCGGTGACCTTGTCGCCATCCTGGAGGCACTCAAGCAAGCCGGTGCGCTCACAGCGGAGCTAGAGGTGATCTGAGATGCGTATTGCAGCCTCGCCCATTGATCTTAACCCGAGTACCAAGGCCGATCCGGCAAAGATTGCCAAGGTCTCGCGTCAGCTCGAAGGACAGTTTGCGCAGATGCTGGTCAAGAGCATGCGCGATGCGAGCTCCGGCGATCCGATGTTTCCGGGCCAAAACCAGATGTTCCGCGAAATGTACGACCACCAGATCGCCAAGGCGTTGACCGAGGGCAAGGGGCTGGGGCTGTCGGCGATGATTTCCAAGCAACTGAGCGGCAATGCAGGCGGCCCGGCGTTGAACACCTCGTTGAACACCGCCGAGGTGGCCAAGGCGTACGCATTGGTTGCTGGCAAGCGCGATGCCTCGTTGCCACTGCCCACCCGAGATGGCGAGGGCACCGGCATCACGACAAATCCCCTCGCCAACGCTGCCCTGGGCGCAGGCAATCTGAACGGCATCGGCATGAGCCAGGTGCTGGATCTAATTGCCGGGCGCACCGGCGGTAGCGAATCCGGCGGCGACAATGCGACCGCACTGAGTTGGCCATCAACCAACGACCGTTGGGCCGACGTGGCTGCTAGCGACGCAGCCGAGGCAACTCGCGCAGTCAATGCGAGCGCTGCCAGCAGCGCGGCTGCAAGCCTGGGCGAGCATACGCCGGAAGGCTTCGTCGCCAAGATCTGGACGCATGCGCAGAAAGCCGCGCGCGAATTGGGGGTGGACCCGCGCGCGTTGGTGGCGCAGGCCGCATTGGAAACCGGCTGGGGTCGTCGCGGTATCGGCAATGGAGGCGATTCCAATAATCTGTTTGGCATCAAGGCTACCGGCTGGAACGGCAACAAGGTCACCAGCGGCACCCATGAATACGTCAATGGTGTGAAGACGACGGAAACTGCCGATTTTCGCGCCTATGGCTCGGCTGAAGAGAGCTTTTCCGACTACGTGCGGCTGCTGAAGACCAACAATCGTTACCAACCCGCGCTGCGGGCCGGCACCGATATCAAAGGTTTTGCACGCGGCTTGCAACAGGCTGGGTACGCCACCGATCCGGGCTACGCAGCCAAGATCGCGGCAATCGCCAACGGCCCGACCATCGACCGTGCGGTGGCCGCAATTGGCAACGCGGCAGCCAGCCTGTCCAACCGCTACGCCAGTATCGCCGAGCCGGCCGGGCTCGGTGCCATCCGTCGCTGAGGGAAACATCCATGTCCATCATGTCCACTGGGACCAGCGCGCTTATCGCCTTCCAACGGGCGTTGTCCACCGTTAGCCATAACGTGGCCAACATCAATACCGAAGGCTATAGCCGCCAACGCGCGGAATTTGCAACGCGTACGCCCACCGACATGGGCTTCGGATTCGTGGGCAATGGCGCCAAGATCACCGACGTGGGCCGGGTAGCCGACCAACTCGCCATCTCGCGCTTGCTCGACAGCGGCGGGGAACTCTCGCGCCTGCAACAGTTATCCTCGTTGTCCAATCGCGTCGATGCGCTGTATTCCAACACTGCCACCAACGTGGCCGGGCTGTGGTCGAATTTCTTCGATTCCACCAGCGCTGTGTCGTCCAACGCATCTTCCACTGCCGAGCGCCAGAGCATGCTCGACAGCGGAAATTCGCTGGCGACGCGCTTCAAGCAGCTCAACGGGCAGATGGACAGCCTGAGCAATGAGGTCAACAGCGGGCTCACCTCCGCGGTGGACGAGGTCAATCGCCTGACCCAGCAGATCGCCAAGCTCAATGGCAGCATTGGCAGCAGTGCGCAAAACGCAGCGCCGGACATGCTCGACCAGCGCGATGCATTGGTGACCAAACTGGTGAGCTACACCGGCGGCACTGCGGTGCTGCAGGACGGCGGCGTCATGAATATCTTCACCGCCGGCGGCCAGGCCCTGGTGGTAGGAACCAGCTCCTCCAAATTGACCACCGTTGCCGACCCGTATCAGCCGACAAAGCTGCAGGTGGCGATGCAGACCCAGGGCCAGAACATCAGCCTCAGCGCCAGTTCGCTGGGCGGACAGATCGGCGGCCTGCTGGAATTTCGCAGCAGTGTGCTCGAGCCCACACAGGCCGAACTCGGCCGCCTGGCCGTTGGCATGGCCAGCACCTTCAATGCCGGCCACAGCCAGGGCATGGACCTGTATGGCGCGATGGGCGGCAATTTCTTCAACATCGGTTCTCCGAAGACAGCCCCCAATCCGAGCAACACGGGCAACGCATCGCTGAGCGCCAGTTTCAGCAACGTCAGCGTCGTGGACGGCCAGAATGTCACGCTCAGCTTCGACGGCACGACGTGGAAGGCCACCAACGCCAACACCGGCTCCAGCGTGCCGTTGACCGGCGCCGGCACCGCAGCCAACCCGCTGGTGCTCAACGGCGTCAGCATCGTGGTCGGTGGCACGCCGGCCAACGGCGACAAATTCCTGCTGCAGCCCACTGCCGGGCTGGCCGGTACCTTGTCGGTGGCGATCACCGATCCATCGCGCATTGCCGCAGCCACCCCGGTCAAGGCCACCGCCACGGTTGCCAACCTAGGCACCGGCAAGATCAGCGACGTCAAAGTCACCAATGCGCAGAACCCGGCGCTGCTGACCCCGTCATCGATCGAGTTCATCGACGCTAACCAATACACCATCGATGGCACCGGCCCATTCGCCTATACCCCCGGCCAGACGATCAGCGCCAATGGTTGGAGCTTCGCGCTGGATGGCGCACCCAAGGCCGGTGACACTTTCGGCGTAGGCCCGATGGGCGCTGGCTCCAGCGATAACGGCAATGCCAAGTTGCTGGCCAAGATCGACGACGCCAAGGCGCTCAGCGGCGGCACCGTGACGCTCAACGGAGCTCTGTCCGGCCTGACTACCGCAGTGGGGTCGGCCGCGCGAGCAGCCAGTTACTCAGCCGATGCGCAGAAGGTCATCAACGACCAGGCGCAGGCCAGCCGCGATTCGATTTCCGGCGTCAATCTCGATGAGGAGGCCGCCAACATGCTGAAACTGCAGCAAGCCTATCAGGCCGCCGCACAGATGATCTCCACTGGCGACACTATCTTCCAAGCCATCCTGGGTGCCGTACGCCGATGACCGAACGTATCTCCACCAGCATGATGTACAGCCAGTCGGTCGCCTCGATGGGCGCCAAGCAGTCGCGGCTGAATCAACTTGAGTCCCAGCTCTCCAGCGGGCAGCGCCTGGTCACCGCCAAGGATGACCCGGTGGCCGCGGGTACCGCAGTCGGCCTGGATCGCGCCCTGGCGGCAATCACGCGCTTTGGCGAAAACGCCAACAACGTACAGAACCGGCTTGGCCTGCAGGAAAACGTATTGGCGCAAGCCGGCGACGCAATTGCACGCGTCAACGAGCTGGCCATCCAGGCAAACAACTCCTTGCTCAGCCCCGAGGACCGCAAGGCGATCGCCTCCGAACTGACGTCGCTGCGCGACAGCATGGTCAGCCTTGCCAACAGCACCGACGGTACCGGACGCTACCTGTTTGGCGGCGCCGCCGACGGTAGCGCACCGTTCATCAAAGGCAATGCTGGGGTCACCTACAGCGGCGACCAGACCCAGAAGCAGGTGGAAGTGGCACCGGACACTTTTGTCAGCGACACCCTGCCCGGCAGCGAAATCTTCATGCGCATTCGCACCGGCGACGGCACCGTGGATGCACACGCCAACGCCGCCAACACCGGTACCGGCCTGCTGCTTGAGTTCAGCCGTGATGCTAGCTCCGGTAGCTGGAATGGCAACAGCTACAGCGTGCAGTTCACCGCCGCCAATACCTATGAAGTGCGCGACAGTCACAACGCGGTGGTCGGCACCGGCACCTACACCGATGGCCAGGACATCAGCGCGGCCGGCGTGCGCATGCGCATTGGCGGTACACCGGCAGCTGGCGACAGTTTCCAGATCGGCGCATCGGGGACCAAGGACGTGTTCTCGACCATCGACAATTTGATAGGCGCGCTGAATTCGGACGCGGTCACCGCACCTCAGAAAGCATCGATGACCAACACATTGCAGTCGTCGATGCGCGACATCGCACAGGCCTCCTCGAAGATGATTGATGCGCGTGCGTCCGGAGGCGCGCAGTTGTCTGCGATCGGCAACGCAACCGCATTGCTCGATTCCAACGAAGTCACGCTCAAGACCACGCTATCGTCGATCCGCGATCTGGACTATGCCTCGGCGATTGGGCAGTACCAACTTGAGAAGGCTTCGTTGCAGGCCGCTCAAACGATCTTTCAGCAGATGCAGTCGTCATCGTTGTTCAACCTGCTTCGCTGATTTCATCAGAAAAAACGGGTTTTATTCGTCGCCTGGGGTAATCGTTTGCACAGGCGGGCGTAGTTTAAGTTTAGAAATTTATACGAGCGCTCAAGATGGGCCGGATGCTGCCGAATTAACCCTGTCGGTGCTACATAACATTGACGCATTTCATCCCGGCGTAGAAAAAACAGTAAAAAATACTGGATTTCGCTAAAGGTTCTCAACCTAACGCCGTTATTCATTTCAGCAGCGGCAACGGCCAACTTGATGGCCCCCCTGCGCAGACTCCAGGCAAGTCCCCCTTGCTGGAAACATCGCTTAGGAGAGATCACAATGGCACAAGTCATCAACACCAACGTAATGTCGCTGAACGCTCAGCGCAACCTGAACGCCAATAGTTCGAACATGGCGCTGACCATTCAGCAGCTGTCCTCCGGCAAGCGCATCCCCAGTTTTGCGGTCGACGCAGCCAGTGGCGCAATTGCCGAAGGTTTCACCACCCAGATTCGCGGATTGGACGTAGCCTCGCGCAATGCCAATGATGGCATCTCGCTGGCCCAAACGGCCGAAGGCGCAATGGTAGAAATCGGCAACAACCTGCAGCGTATTCGTGAGCTGTCGGTGCAATCGGCCAACGCCACCAACTCGGACACCGACCGTGACGCGTTGAACGCGGAAGTCAAGCAGCTCACCTCGGAAATTGATCGCGTCGCCAACCAGACCAGCTTCAACGGCACCAAGCTGCTGGACGGCTCGTTCACCGGCGCGCTGTTCCAAGTCGGCGCCAATGCAGGTCAGACCATCGGTGTCAGCGGCATCGTCGACGCCAATATCGACTCACTCGGCAAGGCCAGCTTCGCAGCAGCGGTCTCCGGCGCTGGTGTCACCGGCACGGCCACCGCGTCGGGTTCGATCACCGGCATCCAGCTGGCTTTCAAGGATGTCTCTGGCAACGCTAAAACCATCAACGTTGCCGATGTCAAGGTCGCTGCCGGTGATACTGCCGCAGACGTCAACAAGAAAGTCGCCTCGGCGATCAACGACAAGCTGGATCAGACCGGCATGTATGCCTCGATCAAGAGTGACGGTTCGGTACAGATCGAATCGCTGAAGGCTGGCCAGGACTTCACCTCACTGTCTGGTGGCACCTCCGGCGCCGCCGGCATCACCGCCGGTGCAGGCATCCAGACCGCCTCAGCCGCTTCCGGCTCTACTGCTTCTACTGTGAGCAGCCTGGATATCTCCACCTTCTCAGGTGCCCAGAAAGCACTGGAAATCGTCGACAAGGCGCTGACCACGGTCAACTCCTCACGCGCCGACATGGGTGCGGTGCAAAACCGCTTCACCTCCACCATCGCCAATCTGGCAACCACCTCGGAGAACTTGTCGGCCTCGCGCAGCCGGATCGCCGATACCGACTACGCAAAGGCCACCGCCGAGTTGACCCGTACGCAGATCCTGCAGCAGGCTGGTACCGCGATGCTGGCACAGGCCAAATCGGTTCCGCAAAACGTCCTGAGCCTTCTGCAGTAATCGCAAGCGCTGCACAGTACCTACGAAAGCCCCTCTTCGGAGGGGCTTTTTTGTGCTTGCGGATCTGGTGGCGTTTTTTTGACGTATCCGGGGCATTAAAGTTGCATCAACCTTCGTTGGAAGAAAAAACAGTCGATGACGCTAAAGTCCTTCCGGATGCGGCCGATACGACACTCGTAATCCCATGCGTCCGCTTCCGCTAGACGCCTAGACGAGGAATGCATCATGGCATCGTTGGTCAGCCCCTCCAGTTCCGGACTGGACATCCCAACAATCGTCTCCACGCTGGTGGCCCAGCGTAAAGATCCCGAACAGGCGCGCATCAACAAGGCCGGCAGCGCAGCGACAACCCAGCTGTCGGCCATCAGCCAGATCAAGAGCAGCATGACCACGCTCAAGTCCGCATTGGACAAGCTGGCCAGCAGCGCAGACACCAATGCCTATAAGGCAACAGTGCCGACCGATGCCGGCTTCACCGCCACCACCACCAGCTCGGCTGTAGCCGGCAACTATTCGGTGGAAGTCGTGTCGCTGGCCACCTCGCAGAAATTGGCCTCCGGCGCCTTCACTGCCGATGCCACTGTGGGCAGCGGCACGTTGACCATTGGCTACGGCGATCAGAGCGTCACCGTGGATATCAGTGGCACCGACAAGCTCACCGACATTGCAACGGCCATCAACAAGGCTGCTGGCGGCAAAGGGGTGACCGCCAGCGTGGTAACAACAAACGACGGGCAGCATTTGGTTTTCAATGCAGTCGAGACCGGATCCAAAGGTGCGCTCACCATCAGTGCCAGCGACCCGAGCCTGAGTGGCCTGACCTACGGCCCGGGCGTGACCGGCGGGCTGAACCAGACCGTGGCTGCAACCGACGCACTCGTGCGGGTGGACGGCTTCGAGCGCACCTCCAGCTCCAATACCGTCACCGACATCGTACCGGGCGTAGTGCTTAACCTCACCAAGGCCGCCGCAGGCACCAAGTTCAATCTGAGCGTGGCAACGGACACCAGCGCACTCAAAGGCAATCTCGCCGCCTTCGCGGCAGCCTACAATACCGCCAATACATTATTGGCCAAAAGCAGCGCCTACGACGCCAATACCAAGATCGCTTCTCCCCTGACAGGTGATTCGCTGGTGCGCAGCCTGCAGCAACAATTGCGTGGCCAGGTCAGCGGCAACATCAACGAACTCAAGTCGCTTGGCCTGACCCTGGACAAAGATGGGGTGATGAGTTTTGACACCACCCAGTTCGATTCCACCATCGCCGCCGACGGCGGTGCCGCCAAAGATGCGTTCGGCAAGGACAGCAAGTTCGGTTCTGGCATGGGTAAGCTGCTTGAAACCAATGTCAATGCGACCACCGGCACGCTCACCCTGCGCTCTGAAGGCCTGAACAAGCAGATCAAAGAGTGCGAGGCCGATCTGGACGATCTGGATACCCGTATGACCAGATTCAGCGATAACTTGACTGCGCAGTTCACCGCGATGGAAACCATGATCAGCAAATTGAAAAGCAGTACCGGCTCACTCAGCGGCCTGCTGGCAGGCTGACTTATGTGAGAACGCTCCTCAAGTCCTGTCAGGGTATTGCCGATACACCCAGGGCCTACGCCTTCGAGCAGGAGCATCGTTGCAGGAGCACAGCGCTTCGGGACAAGCGAAGGTCATACCATCGAGGAGTTATTCATGTACGGTTCCAATCGTCAATATGCCGAGCAATACCGCAAAGTCGGCGTGTCCACCAGCGTGACCGACGCCGGCCCGCACAAGCTGGTGGCGCTGCTGTTTGCCGGTGCCTGTCAGCGTATACGCCTTGCCCAAGCCTGCCTGGCGCGCGGCGACCAGTCGCGCAAAGGCAAGGCGATTGGCGAAGCCTGTGCCATCGTCGGGCACTTGAACGGCTCGCTCGATCACCAAGCAGGCGGCGAGATCGCCGGTAATCTTTCCTCGCTGTACGACTACGTGATGCAGCGGCTGACCGCAGCCAATCTGCACAACGATGAAACCGCGTTGACCGAAGCGCTTGAGTTACTCAACCAAATCGATTCGGCGTGGAACGCCATCCCTGTCGAACAACGTGGCCTTCCCGTCGTTTCGTGAGCCTGCCATGCATAGCGTGCAAAGCCTTCAAGCAGAAATAGCCGATATCCGTATTGCCATGGCGCATGAGGAGTTCGAGCGCGTGCCGCTGTTGCTTGACACACATGACCTGCACCTGCGCGAGTACGCCCAGTACGGCGACCTCAATCAAGATCGCGACGCGTTGCACATCCTGCTGGCGATGCACAATGATGTGATGCGCCTGATGCGCGAACGTCAGCGCAAATTGGCCGAAATGATCCGCAGCCAGCGCGCCTCGCTTTCGGCCAGCCAGGCCTACGCACGGGTCGGACGGATCTGATGACCGTGCTCAGCACGCTGGAGCCATCGGCCGATGCGGAACTGTTTGCCGACACGCTCAGTTGCCAATTGCAGCTGCCGGCGGGGTTCCGAGCCGGGACCGATGCCGGCGCGCACAGCACCGCAGAAACGCTGCTGCGCAGCCTTGGACAGGTCGAAGACCTGCGCAGCGAAGAAGCCAGCGAAGACCGCGGCGAGCTGCCGCTGCTAGTGCAGCGCATGGACGCCAAACTCGATCTGATGCTGGCGCTGATCGGTCGTTTGGTACGTCAGAGCGACAGCGGCCTGACCCAGAGCATGGTGCATTGGTCGGTGCGCGGAATTCGTATCAGTGGCGCCACCAGCCATGCACCAGGCACTTCCGGCAGCGTTTGCCTGCAGCCATCGGATTGGCTTGCTGAATTGGTGCAGCTTCCTGCCACGGTGCTGGCAAGCGCGAGCGATGGACATGTGTGCTGGCTGTGGCTGCGGTTTGCTCCGCTTGCACCCGGTCTGCACGACGCACTGGAACGCCACCTGTTCCGTCTGCACCGTCGTCAGATCGCCGACGCCCGTCGCCAGCGCTGATCCAGATGGTTGGCGCGAAGCACCGGGTCCGCTAAGGTGCCCTTTACTGAGAAAAGGGCTCTTCTGCGCCGTGCGAGTTATTATCGTCGACGATCACACTCTTGTACGCGCCG
>Ga0207791_1000327_pt1 | contig 12353 bp, 9 predicted proteins | sample HigsolmetaGSP16D_FD_184844 | JGI IMG/M metagenome (GOLD analysis project Ga0207791, IMG submission 184844) | High solid enriched microbial communities from the Joint BioEnergy Institute, USA - SP1-6-D (SPAdes) | ecosystem: Engineered > Bioreactor > SSF (Solid state fermentation) > Aerobic >...
TCGGTTGCAGAGTTCTTGAGGTATCTGCAGGTCGAGCGCCAAGTGTCGCCGCACACCTTGGACGCGTATCGGCGCGACCTTGCCGCTTTGGTGACATGGACGAGCGAGCACAACGCGCAAGACGGCGTCCAGCGAGCGGCGATGCCACTGGACACTGCCCAGCTGGAGAGTGCGCACTTGCGGCAGTTTCTCGCCGCCGAGCATCGACGTGGTCTGTCGGCAAAGAGTCTGCAGCGTCGTTTGTCTGCATGGCGCAGTTACTATGAATGGTTGCTCAAGCATGGCCGCATCGCCGCTAGTCCGGCAGCGGCGATGCGTGCACCCAAGGCGCCGCGCAAGTTGCCGCAAGTGCTGGATGCCGACGAAGCCGTGCGTTTGGTGGAGGTACCGACCGATGTGCCGTTGGGCCTGCGCGATCGCGCATTGCTGGAATTGTTCTATTCGTCCGGACTGCGCCTGAGCGAGTTATGCGCGCTGCGCTGGTGCGATCTGGAGTTGGAGAGCGGTTTGGTGATGGTGATGGGCAAGGGCAGCAAGCAGCGCTTGGTGCCGATGGGCTCGCATGCGATCGCCGCCCTGCGCGAGTGGAAGTGCGACAGTGGCGGCTGCGCCGACACGCACGTATTCCCAGGGCGTGCGGGCGGTGCGTTATCGCAACGCGCGGTGCAGATTCGCATCAAGCAGCTGGCCGTGCGCCAGGGCATGTTCAAGCACGTGCATCCGCATATGCTGCGCCATAGTTTCGCCAGTCATATCCTCGAATCGTCCGGCGATCTGCGCGGCGTGCAGGAGTTGCTGGGTCACGCGGACATCGCAACCACGCAGATCTATACGCATCTGGATTTCCAGCATCTGGCAAAGGTATACGATGCGACCCATCCTCGTGCCAAGCGCAAGAAAGCTGCCAAGTAAGCGCTTGGCGGTGAGTAGCAAGCGTCGCAGTGCTGTGAACGATGAAATCTCAATTGCGATCTGGCGATCCGCACGCAATCCTGATTGCTGTCTGGCAGGTGAGCATGGTAGTACGCGTTTGCAGCGCTTGGCCACTGCGCGCTTGAACCCATTATGGGCGTCCCCACCTTGCTGGAAACACCCGGAGGATCCATGGACCCTAGCCAGAACCCCAACATCGTTCACGCCACCACCATCATTTCGGTTCGACGTGGTGGGCATGTCGCCGTTGCTGGCGATGGTCAGGTCACCCTTGGACATACGGTGATGAAAGGCAACGCGCGCAAAGTGCGCCGCCTCGGGCGCGAGGGGCACGTACTGGCCGGTTTCGCCGGCGCCGCTGCCGATGCGTTTACCTTGTTCGAGCTGTTCGAAGCCAAGCTCGACAAGCACGGTCAGTTGACGCGCGCGGCAGTGGAGCTGGCCAAGGATTGGCGCACCGAGCGTCGCCTGGGCAAGCTTGAAGCGCTGCTTGCCGTGGCCAATCAAGAGACCTCGCTGATCATCAGCGGCACCGGCGATGTGATCGAACCGGAAGACGGCATCATCGCCATCGGTTCCGGCGGCTCGTACGCGCTGTCGGCCGCACGCGCGCTGCTGGCGCACACCGAACTGGATGCCAAGACCATTGCCACCGAAGCGATCAATATCGCCGGCGAGATCTGCATCTATACCAATCGTAACGTGGTAGTTGAGGAGCTGTGAATCGGGATCCGGCAGTCGGGATTTTTGGGAGTTACATGCCTGCTCCTGGCTTGGATCTTCACTCGCTTCTCTGGCGCACGCCCATCCTGCTCTTACCCATTTCCAAGCCCCAATCCCAATGCCTAATATCGATACCGCTACCATGACTCCGCGCGAAATCGTGCAGGAGCTCGACCGTCATATCGTTGGCCAGCACGACGCCAAGCGCGCGGTTGCCATCGCGCTGCGTAATCGCTGGCGCCGGATGCAGTTGCCGGAAGATCTGCGCAACGAAGTGATGCCGAAGAACATCCTGATGATCGGCCCCACCGGCGTGGGCAAGACCGAAATCGCGCGGCGCTTGGCCACCTTGGCCAATGCCCCGTTCGTCAAGGTCGAAGCCACGCGCTTTACCGAAGTAGGGTATGTGGGCAAGGACGTGGAACAGATCATTCGCGACCTGGCCGACACGTCCGTCAAGCTATATCGTGAGCAGGCCAAGGTGCGCGTGCGCAATCAGGCCGAAGAGCGCGCCGAAGATCGCATCCTGGACGCGCTGTTGCCGCGCCGCGCAGCTGGTATTGGTTTCGATCCGGAAGCGGCGCGCAACGAGCTGTCGTCGCAGGAAAATGAAACGCGCATCAAGTTTCGCCGCATGTTGCGCAACGGCGAGCTGGACGAGCGCGAGATCGAGCTGGAAGTGGCGGTGAACGCCAGCATGGACATCATGACTCCACCTGGCATGGAAGAAATGGGCCAGCAATTACGCCAAATGTTTGCCAATCTAGGCAGCGGCAAGTCGCATAAGCGCAAGCTCACCATCAAGGCGGCGCGCCCGCTGTTGATCGAGGAAGAAGCTGGCAAACTGGTCAACGAAGACGATGTGCGCACCGCGGCGATCGAGGCGTGCGAGCAGCACGGTATCGTGTTCATCGATGAGATCGATAAGGTGGCTAAGCGCAGCGAAGCTGGCACCAACGGCGGCGATGTCAGCCGTGAAGGTGTACAGCGCGATCTGTTGCCGCTGGTGGAAGGCTCCAACGTGTCGACCAAGTACGGCACGGTCAAGACCGACCATATCCTGTTCGTTGCTTCTGGTGCGTTTCACCTGGCCAAGCCGAGCGATCTGATTCCGGAATTGCAGGGTCGTTTTCCTATTCGTGTGGAATTGACCGCGCTGACCAAGGCTGATTTCGTGCGCATCCTTACCGAGCCCAAGGCCGCACTGATCAAGCAGTACGAAGCCTTGTTGCAAACCGAGGGCGTTGCGTTGACGTTTGCATCCGATGCGGTAGATCGGCTTGCCGAAATTGCAGCGCAGGTCAATGAGCGCCAGGAAAATATTGGCGCGCGTCGCCTGCACACGGTGTTGGAGCGTCTGCTCGATGTGCTGAGCTACGAGGCGCCGGACCGCGATGGGCACAGCGTGACCATCGATGCGGCGTATGTCGACGCGCAGCTGGGCGAGTTGGTGCAGGATCCTGACCTGAGTCGCTATATCCTCTGATTGGGTGGCACGATAGTGTGCGCACGGATGCAAAACGACCCGCCAGCGGTGGGCTCGTTTTGTTTTCAGATACTCGCTCACTCGCGTTGGGTTGATCAGCTAGGCACCGGTTGTCCCCACGGGATTTACTGAACGCGTCGCCGGTTGTAGTGCAGCGACGCTGGGCTGATCCCGGCGGGGACTGCGCATAGAGCTGCCAGTGGTGCCGGGACGTACGTGCTGAATACTCGCAGGACTGGTTGCAGTTAAGCCTGCGATTGTGGTGCGGTTGCGGGCATGGCGCCGTCAGCGGTGCGATAATCCGTCCATGAGCGAATCCCCCTATACCTCCGGAACCACCCATTTTGGCTTTCGCGATGTCGCTGCCAAGGACAAGCAGAAGCTGGTCGGCGACGTGTTCACCTCGGTCGCGCGCCACTATGACTTGATGAATGATTTGATGAGTCTGGGCGTGCACCGCGCGTGGAAGCGCTACTTCGTCGCGACTGCGCAGGTGAAGCCGGGCGACCGGGTGCTGGATCTGGCTGGCGGTACCGGCGACATCGCTGCGTTGCTGAAGGAGCGCATGGGCAACGAGGGTACCGTCGTGCTGGGCGACATTAACGCGGGCATGCTGTCGGTGGGTCGCGACAGGCTGACCAACCGTGGCCTGGTGTCTGGCTTCGACTACGTGCAATGCAACGCCGAAGCGCTGCCGTTCCCGGACCGGAGTTTCGATCTGGTGACCATCTCCTTCGGCCTGCGTAACGTCACCGATAAGGACGCCGCGCTCGGCGAAATGTACCGCGTCTTGAAGGTGGGCGGGCAGGCGCGTGTGCTTGAATTTTCCGAGGTCACTGCCGACTGGTTCAAGCCGATCTACGACTTTCACTCGTTCAAGATTCTGCCCAAGTTGGGTCAGCTGTTCGCGCGCGATGCCGCCAGCTACCGGTACCTGGCCGAAAGCATCCGTAAGCATCCGCCGCAGGAAACGCTCAGGGGCATGATGGGCGACGCCGGGTTTGCGCGTTGCCACTTCAAGAATCTCACTGGCGGCATCGTGGCGATCCACTCCGGCTACAAGATCTAGCACAGACCCTCCCAAAAATTTGACGCAGTCGCCCACTCGCCTGTCTTGGTGCTCGCCGCGTGTTTCCGCATGGGCTCGCTTGCGGAAACACGCATTGTCGTTCTGCGTTCGCGTATCAACGAGTTTCTGAGACTTTCGTCGCGGTGGCTCCACACGCTCTCGGTGACACTAACGTCCTTTTGCCGGAGTGTTGGATGCGCTTGTACGCCGGGCTCTCGCGCGTGTTTCCCCGCTCCTTCAGCGCCAAGCTGGTGGCGGTGGCATTTGTTGGCATCCATCTTCCCTTGGTGGTGCTGATTGCGTGGCTGGCATCGCAGAGCAAACTGGGCGGTCACCCGCCGTGGTGGGTGGTGATGACTGCGTTAATGGCCACGCTGGCTTGTACCGCGTTGACGTTGTCGGCGCTGTATTGCTTGCTGGCCCCGCTGCGCATTGCGGCCGATGCGCTGGATTCTTACTACGTCGATCAACGCCTGCCCAGCTTGCCCGAGCATGGCGACGATGAATTGGGCCGGCTGTTGCGCGGCATCAACCGTAGTCTGCGTGGTATCGATGCAGGCATGCGGGATCTCAAAAGATATGCCCTGTTCGATTCGTTGACCGAAGCGCTGAACCGGCGCGGCTGCGAACAGGCAATGCGCGATTCGGTCGCTGCCTCACAGCGTGAAGGTTGGCCGTTCGTGCTGTTCGTGCTGGACATGGACAACCTCAAACAGATCAACGACCGCTTCGGCCATTTGGCCGGCGACCGCGTACTGGTGCGCCTGGTGGAATCTGCTTATGGATGGCTGGGCGCGCAGGATTGGGTCGGGCGCTGGGGCGGCGACGAATTCCTGATCGGCATCCATGCCAGTGAAGACGAGGCCACGCTGAAGCTCAATCAATGGCTGTCCATGCTTGAGCGCGAAGATGCAGACGACCTGCCGCTGCATGTGAGCGCCGGTAGCGCGGTGTGCGAACAAGGTCTGGATGCCACCGAACTCTATTGCCGCGCAGATGCGGCAATGTACCGCGCCAAGTTCTCCGGTGGTCGGCGTTTGGTGCGCGATTGCCTTGACACTCCCCGTATTCATCCGGTGCATTGATCACCGGGAATCCGATTGCGGCGGTAGGCAGCAGGCAATCTCTTGCATCGCCGTAGATATCACGGGCAGGCTGCGGTCCAGAGCGCTAACATGGTCGCCTTACCTTGCTGCGGTGCTATCGATGCGCTTCCCGTTCCTGCCGCTGTCCTTGGCCGTGTCCATCGTGCTGGCCGGCTGTTCCAATGACGCCGCCCCGCCGGCATCCACGACTGCGCCGGCCGCCACTGCCAAGGCCACGGTGAAAGCAGATGCCCGTCACCACGACGAAAGTTCCTACGCGCAGCCGCAGCTGGTGGTCATCAAGGACCTGGCGCTGGACCTGGCGCTGGATTTCGATGCAAAGCAGATCGGCGGCACTGCCACTTACACGCTGGAGTGGAAGGACAAGGCCGCCAAACAAGTGGTGCTGGACACGCGCGAGCTGACCATTGCGCAGGTGCAGGCCGACGATGGCAAGGGCGGCTTGTCGCCGCTGCAGTTTGCCCTGGCGCCGTTTGACAAAACCTTCGGCAGCAAGCTCACCATCGAAGCGCCGCAGCAGCCGCGTCAGATTGTGATTACCTATCACACTGCCCCGACTGCATCTGGACTGCAGTGGTTGGAGCCGTCGATGACCGAAGGCAAGCAGTTGCCTTTCATGTTCAGTCAGTCGCAGGCGATCCACGCGCGCAGCTGGGTGCCGCTTCAGGACACTCCGAGTGTGCGCTTCACCTATAGCGCGCATGTGACTTCGCGCCCGGACGTGATGGTGCTGATGAGTGCCGACAACGACCCCAAGGCCGTGCGCGACGGCGATTACAGTTTCAAAATGCCTGAGCCGATTCCGTCCTACCTGCTGGCGATTGCCGCCGGCGACGTGGTGTTCAAGCCGATTTCCGCGCGTTCTGGCGTGTGGGCCGAGCCAGCCATGGCCGACAAAGCCGCCAAGGAATTCGAGGACACCGAAAAGATGATCGGGACCGCCGAAAAACTTTATGGCCCGTATCGCTGGAGCCGTTATGACATGCTGGTGCTGCCCCCGTCGTTCCCGTTCGGTGGCATGGAAAACCCACGTCTGACCTTTGCCACGCCCACCGTGATCGTCGGCGATAAATCGCTGGTGTCCTTGGTAGCCCACGAACTGGCGCATAGCTGGTCGGGTAATCTGGTGACCAATGCAAGCTGGAAGGATCTCTGGCTCAACGAAGGCTTTACCACCTACGTGCAGGGCCGCATCACCGAGGCGCTGTACGGCATCGAGATGGCCGAGATGGAGCGGGAGATCGACCAGGGCGACCTGTTGGCCGAACTGAAGGGGATGGCGCCAGCCGATCAGGTGCTGGAGTTGCCGCCGCTGGCGCAGCGCGACCCAGACGAGGCGTTGAATCAGGTCGCTTACGTCAAGGGTGCATGGTTCCTGCAGTTCCTGGAGCAGCGCTTCGGTCGCGCAGTGTTCGACCGGTTCCTGCGCGGCTGGTTCGACGATCATGCCTTCCAGAGCGCCACCACCGACCAGTTCGTGGATTACCTCAACAAGCACCTGCTGGATACCCATCCCAACACTGTGAGCGCAGCCGAAGTGGATGCGTGGCTGAAGCAGCCCGGCATTCCGGCGTTTGCGGCCAAGGCACGCTCGCGCAGCTTCTCGATCGTGGACTCCGCACGCATCGCCTGGAGTGGCAGCGCCACCTTGCCGAGCAAGCAGGTCACTATCCACTGGGGCACGCAGGAATGGGTCCGCTTCCTCAGTGGCATGGATGCCACGCTCAAGCCCGGGCAGCTCAAGCAGCTGGATGATGCGTATCACTTCACCGGCACGCCCAATGGTGAGATCGCCATGCGTTGGTATCCGCTGGCGATCCGTAGCGGTTACACCGACGCGCGCCCTGCCGCAGGCGCGTTCATCGAACGCGTCGGTCGCCGCAAACTGGTACTGCCGATCTACGCCGAACTGTTGAAGACCCCGGACGGCATTGCGTTCGCCGAACAGGCCTTCGAGAAAGCCAAGCCCAGCTACCACCCGATCACCACTGCTTCGGTGGCCGAGATGTTGGCCAGGGCCAAGACGGCAATGCCTGCGGCGGCGGTACCTGCACCTGCTCCGACGCAGCCGTAATTCGTCGCGCAATACGCAGCCGCCAGTGGTCAGGTGCAACGATCTGCGCAGCTGCGGATGGAGCGAATCGAGCACGTAGTCTGCATGTTGCTGCGCACTTCCATGTGCGTCAACCGGCACGTGTGTCGCGATGCCTGAGCACCGTCGGTCCTGCATGCGGCCTGCAACGCCAGGCTGGTATCGTTGCCACTGTGTTCCCCGTTTTTCGGAGTCGACGATGAAGTACCTGCTGCGAGCGGCCTTGTGCGTTGCTGCTTTGAGTGCCTGTACCGACCGTCAGGCGCAATATCAGGCGCAGGCAAACGCGCAGGCGCAGGCCAAGGAAATCCAGGCCGATGCGCTTGCCAAGCAATACGACGAAGCGGTCAAAGCACAGCGCTGGGATATGGCGCGTGCGCACGGCGCGGCCTTGCTCGAAGGTTATGCCGGCACTGCCGCTGCCACGCGCATCGAGCCTGGCTATGCCGACATCAAGGCCAAGGGGGAGCAGGCACGCGAGCTGCGCCGCATGCAGGCGCTCTGGCAGTACGCGCAAGTCCCGGCCAAGGGCGGCACGCAACGCTCGGCGATGATCGATGCCAAACAATATGTGGACGTGGATGGCAGCGGGCCGAAGCCGGTCAGCCTGGTGTTCCGCGACCACCCGCAGTGGAAGCGCCACAGCTATCTCGTACTCAAGGCCGGCGATTTCAATTGCCACCGCGGCTGCAATGTACAGGTGGCAGCCGATGGTGGTACACCGCGCGCGATGGCTGCGCACCGACCGGACACCGACGAAGCCATCGCCATGTTCATCGATGACGACCAGGCGTTGTGGAAGTTGGTACGCGATGCCAAGCGCATTAGCATAACGTTCCCGGTCAAGGCAGGCGGCACGCGCACTGCAGAGTTCGAGGTCGGCGGTCTGGATAACACGCAGATGCCCGGCTGGAAGTAGGCGTATCGGCGTCTGACGCCGCGTTGGAGCTGGAATGCTCGCGTGATCCGTGCAGATTCCGGGCACCAGCCGCGCCTGCCTTGCGGTGAGCGCCGTCACCTGTACTTGCTCTTGGACATATTGCCGATTGTGTACTGTGTCTTTATCTCGCTGCTGCCTGCAGTATTGAATTGATCACTTTCATAGCGTCGCACGTAGGAACAACATGACACTCGCTGCGCCATCTCCCAGGTTGTCCGACTACATCCATTGGGTTTTCGACATGGACGGCACCCTGACCGAGGCGGCGCACGACTTCGCCTTGATCCGCCGCGTGCTGGATATCCCGCCTCAGTCAGACATCCTGCATCATCTGGCTGCGCTCCCGATTGATGAGGCGGCGGCCAAGCATGCCTGGTTACTCGAACACGAGCGCGCGCTTGCACAGTCTGCCCGCGCGGCGCCTGGTGCAGTGGCGCTGGTGCGTGCGCTGCATGCAGCCGGATGTCGGCTTGGCATGCTCACTCGCAACGCACGCGAACTGGCAAAAATAACCTTGCAGGCGATCGGCCTGGACGATGCGTTTGCCTGGGATGACATCGTCGGCCGCGATGAAGCTGCCCCCAAACCCGCGCCAGATGGGCTGCACTATTTCGAACAGCGCTGGTCGGTGCGTGGCAGCGCGCTGGTGATGGTTGGCAACCACCACAATGATCTGGCCTGCGGCCGAGCCGTGGGCGCGTGTACTGTTCTGGTCAACACTCCTGGCGACCCCTGGCCCGGCGTTGCCGACTGGCATCTGCAAGATTGCACACAGTTGCTTGCGCAGTGGGAACGCTAGCGCAAGGCGCAAGCGCTTTTGCTTTTCCTGATGCCTTTCCAGGGCGCGCGTTTCTCGGCGGATAAGCAAGGCAATGTCCCGATCGGAGTCGTCGGGACGCAACGTGTGCAGCGCCCAGTCAGAGCGCGTAGCCGAACTGCTGCTTGAAGGTATCGTTGAATTCGGCGAAGTTAAAGCGCTGGTTCTGTGTGCCGGGATGCTCCACCTTCAGTGCGCCCATCAGGTTGCCCATGCGACCGATGGTCAACCAGTCGTAGCTGCCCTGGATGCCGTAGATCAAGCCGGCGCGGAAGGCGTCGCCGCAGCCGGTCGGGTCGACCACGCGCCGCTCGTGCGCCGGTGCGATGTCGTAGGTCTTTTCCGGGGTATGTACCAATGCGCCCTTCGGGCCCTGCGTGGTGATGTAGGCCTTCACGCGCGAGACGATGTCCTGTTCGTCCCAGCCGGTGCGTTCCTGCAACAAGTTGGACTCGTAGTCGTTGACCACGACGTACTGGGCTTGCTCGATGAACTGGCGCAGCTCCGGGCCGTTGAACAGTGGCATTGCCTGGCCGGGGTCGAAGATGAAGGGAATGCCGGCGGCAGCGAACTCTTCAGCGTTCTGGAGCATGCCCTCACGCCCGTCCGGGCCAACCAGACCCAGCGTCACGCCCGGCACATCTCTTACATGGTTTTCGTGGCTGCGCATCATCGCTCCCGGATGGAACGCGGTGATCTGGTTATTGTCGTGATCGGTCGTGATGAACGCTTGGGGTGTGAACATGTCCTCGATGATTTTCACCCGTGACAGGTTGATGCCCAGCGTTTCGAAATGCTCGCGGTACGGACCGAAATCCTGGCCTACCGTGCCCATCGGAATCGGCGCGCCACCCAGCAAATGCAGGTTGTAGGCGATGTTGCCGGCACATCCGCCGAACTCGCGGCGCATGCGCGGCACAAGGAACGACACATTCAGGATGTGCACCTTGTCCGGCAAGATATGGTTCTTGAACTGGTCCGGAAACACCATGATGGTGTCGTAGGCGAGGGAACCACAAATCAGTGCGGACATCGAGTCAGGCCTTTGCGTTGGGAAAACCCGCCAGTTGCCGGGCGTGTCAGTAGGACGGCGCGAGCGCCGCGGCGCAAAGGGTAACGGCTGCGACTGGTCAGGGCCATAACCGCATGCCATGTCCGGCGTGACCGGCACATGAAAATAGACGCGTATTCACTGTTTTTTTCTTGCCCGTACCGGGGGGCGGTTGCTAGGCTAGCCGACTTCGTTTTTTGCCCAAAATTTCGCCAGTCCGGCGGTGGGCGCGCGACTTCCCCAGGAACGACTCCCTCGATGTTCAAAAAACTCCGCGGCATGTTTTCCAACGACCTGTCCATCGATCTGGGCACGGCAAATACGCTGATCTACGTGCGCGGACAAGGCATCGTACTGAACGAGCCGTCGGTCGTTGCGGTGCGTCAGGACCGCGCAATCGGCGGCACGCGCTCGGTGGCCGCGGTCGGCGCAGAGGCCAAGCAGATGCTTGGCCGTACCCCTGGGCACATCACCACGATTCGCCCGATGAAAGACGGCGTCATCGCCGACTTTACCTATACCGAGGCAATGCTGAAGCACTTCATCAAGAAAGTGCACAAGTCGCGCTTTCTGCGCCCCAGCCCGCGCGTGCTGGTGTGCGTGCCGGCAGGCTCCACGCAGGTGGAGCGCCGCGCCATCAAAGAATCCGCGGAAGAGGCCGGTGCGCGCGATGTGTACTTGATCGAAGAGCCGATGGCAGCAGCGATCGGTGCCGGCATGCCGGTGACCGAAGCGCGCGGTTCGATGGTCATCGACATCGGCGGCGGTACCACCGAAGTGGCGGTCATTTCGCTCAACGGCATCGTCTACTCTCAGTCGGTGCGTGTGGGTGGCGACCGTTTCGACGAGTCGATCACCAATTACGTGCGCCGTAACCACGGGATGTTGATCGGTGAAGCCACAGCCGAGCGCATCAAGCTGCAGATCGGTTGCGCCTACCCGCAGGACGAGGTGCAAGAGATGGAAATCTCCGGTCGTAACCTCGCCGAGGGTGTGCCCAAGATGATCAAGATCAATTCTAATGAGGTGCTGGAAGCGCTGCATGAGCCGTTGTCAGGCATTGTCTCGGCAGTGAAGTTGGCGCTGGAGCAGACCCCGCCGGAGCTGTGCGCCGACGTCGCCGAGCGCGGGATCGTGCTCACCGGCGGTGGCGCGTTGCTGCGCGACCTGGACCGCCTGATCTCCGAGGAAACGGGCCTGCATGTGCAGGTCGCCGACGACCCGCTTACCTGCGTAGCGCGCGGCGGCGGTCGGGCGCTGGAGTTGGTTGACATGCACGGCAATGAGTTCTTTGCGCCGGAATAATGGAGCTGTTGATGGGGAATTGTCGCGCGGCTCCCCGCCTGCGGCCTGGCGCATGTGCTGTGCAGTCCTGTTCGTTTAGCCGCCAGCCTGTCCGTGGGCAGTCCACTGTTCACTGTTTACTGATTCCCGATCCCCCACTCCCGGCCCTGTAAAGTGCCCTCCTACGCCGGTCCTCCTGTCGCTGCCCGTCCAGGCGAAGTCACTTCCACGCTGCGCTTGTTGGTGTATCTGGTGCTGGCAGTCCTGTTGATCGCGCTCGATAGCCGCGGAGGATGGCTGAGCCAGGTGCGCATGCAGGCCAACCTGCTCATCCAGCCAATCTGGGCGGTGGCCGGGCTTCCTGGGCGGATCGGTTCTCAGGTGCGCGATAACGCGGCAACGCATGCGCAACTGGTGGAAGAGACGCGCGATCTGCGCAACCAACTGCTGGTTGCCAACGCGCGCCTGACCCGGTTGCAGACTGCTGCGCTGGACAATGCGCAGCTGCGCGAGCTGCTCAACGTGGCCGAACGCCGCGGTCTGGATGTACAGCTGGCCCCGATTCTGGATATCGATCTTGACCCCACCCGCCAACGCTTGTTGCTGGATGCCGGCAGCCGCGATGGTGTGGTGCTGGGTCAGGCGGTGATCGATGCCGGCGGGCTCATGGGGCAGGTGATCGAAGTCACCCCGCTGCATTCCACCGTGCTGCTGCTCACTGACCCCGACCACGCAGTGCCGGTCAGCGTCGCACGCAGCGGTGTGCGGCTCATCGTCTATGGCCGCGGCGACCGTCTGGAATTGCGCGACATCCCGCTCAGTGCGGGTGTGCAGGTGGGCGATGACATCGTC
>Ga0207791_1000329_pt1 | contig 12340 bp, 11 predicted proteins | sample HigsolmetaGSP16D_FD_184844 | JGI IMG/M metagenome (GOLD analysis project Ga0207791, IMG submission 184844) | High solid enriched microbial communities from the Joint BioEnergy Institute, USA - SP1-6-D (SPAdes) | ecosystem: Engineered > Bioreactor > SSF (Solid state fermentation) > Aerobic >...
ACTCTAAACCCGGCCGCTACTCAGAGCGGGGGGACGTCGCATCGCCAGCGAGTCGATCAGACAACGTGTCTCGATTGGGACATAGGGGCGGATGTGGTTGAAGGCCGCGGCGGCTTCCTCGATGCGCCGGCGGGTCTCGGCTTCGTCGTTGGCAACGAGCCGTGTCCGCCGATGGCGATACTGGGCCAGCATTTGAAGAATGATCTTCAGTGGTCGTGTTTTCAGTTGCCAGCGCATCGCCACCACACTGAGGAAGACGTCCAGGATCATGGTGGGGGCGATACGACAACCTAGGCTGGTGGCTTCAATTAGGCTTTGACTGGGCGGGCCAAGCGCAGGATAGGGGAGGGCGCTGGATGTCGCCGAGGTCTGGGATAGTAGGTTGTTCCTGATCAGATTGCCGATATCGAGGTCGGCGTGGTCTGGACTCTCCAGGTACCGGAGGAAGTCATGCTCCAGAGGCTGGGACAACTGGAAATAACGATCATGCTGCAGGTCCAGGAAATACAGGTGGCCATCCAGTTGGCAGTACGAAATGTCTTCGTTCAGATGCCGAGCCATTGTCAGCTCCATGAAGAGGGGCGCGCCTTTCAGCGCACCCCTTAGGCTCATTCTTCGGAGATGCCGGCGATGGGGGACATCCCATTCACCTCACCGGCTCCCGCGCCGCCCTGGGTTTCCACACTGGCAATTCCGAGCACGATGATGTCCTTGCCATGGTCTTCCTGGCTCGGAGCGCTATCGACGAACGTTTTCATCTCGATCTCCTGTGCGATGTCATGCCATTCATGACAGATCGAGCGTAGGAGGCCCTTCGTTTGATTTTCAATTAATTCTTGTCTGATCAGTGATTGATCAAACGTTGATCGTTGCCGGGGGGGAGGAGAAGGGGCGCAGGGCAGGGGCAGCGATTATCCAGTTGCTCGGTTGAGCATGGCCACGATGTCTGGCACCAGGCGCTGGCGGCGTAGGTGATAGGCGGCCAAGGCATGCTCCAGCGCCGGGAAGTCGCGATGTAGCAGACGGACATGAATATCAGCCAGCTCTTCGTAGGGGCGATCGAGAAAGCCCTGCTTGGCTCGCCGAATGGGGGCAAGCTGATCGTTTGCCAGCTTGATGGCGTGTTGCAGATGGGGTTGAGGAGCCATCTTCGCGATGGCGTCGAACAGCTTCCAAGTCAATTTGACCAGGTCCTCGTCGGGGCTGGGTGGCTCCAGCAATAGCGGTTGAGCACGTCTCTTTTGGTTCGCCAGGCCGATATCGCATGCCATCAGCAACAGGCGTTCCATCCAGTCGTAAAGCTGGTGAAGCTCCAGTTCGGTACTTCTCGGGACACGGAATCCATCCCGCTCGCAGTCTACCAACAGGCCTTCCCCGGCCAGACGATGCAAGGCCAGACGCACCGGTGTGGGACTGATTTTGAATTCGCTGGCCAAGAGGCCGGGCTCGATTCGATCTCCCGGCACGTAACGGCCGGACCGTAGAGCGCGACGGACCTGCCTGTAGAGCATCGTGCTCTTGATGCGGGATGGCGGCACCACCATGCCTCCGTTTGCTTATGGCCTACGCCACTGAGCATGACCTGAGGGTTTCTCCTCGTTCATACTACGAACGGAAGATGCATGGTGCAATGCATCATTTCTGTAATGCTGTGGAACAGTTGCGGGCCGGTTTTCGGTTGTTGCCGGGAGCATCATCAGTCGCCGCATCCGGATATGGGGATTTCAGTGGGTGTGATCCTCCACAAAGGGGCTGGATTGAATGGTCGGATCGCCCTGCACCCGGCGAGCGAATGCTTCGCGCTGTGCCGGCGTTAGCCCCGCCTTGAGGGCATCCAGGTAATCGGCGTACCACTGCATCATGGCCCTGCGTTGCTTCAGATAAATGGCATGGTTGTAGTCGCCGGCGGTGCCTTTCTCCTTGTGGGACAGTTGTGCGTCCACGAGTTGTTTGGCCCAGTTGTGCTCGCGCAGCAGGGTGCTGGCGGTGTGTCGGCCGCCATGGCCTACGATACGGCCCTTGTAGCCGATAAGACGAAACACGTTGTTGATCGTGTTCTCGCTGATGGTCGGGTTCTTGGTGCCGATGCCCGGGAACAGGTACTGGTGTCGGCCAGTGAGCTGATGCAGCAGCTCCAACTGCTCGACGAGTTGGGTCGGCAAAGGGGTCACATGCCTGCGGCGCATCTTCATCTTCTCGGCCGAGACGATCCAGGTCGCCTGTTTCAAGTCGATCTCGCTCCATTCGGCCAGACGGATCATGCCGGGACGGCAGGCGGTCCAGAGTTCCATCCAGGCTGCGATGCGATTGATCGGACGGCTGGTGGATGCCTCCAGTGCGCGGAGGAAGTCGGGTAGCTCCGGCTCCAGCAGGTGCGGGTAAGGCTTGGACCTGGGGGCTTCCTTGGCGACGAAGCGTAGTTCGGAGGCAGGATTCAGCTCGCATCTGCCTTTGGCAATGGCACGGCTGAAGATTTCGCGCAGCCAGCCACGGGCCTTCTTGGAGACGTTCAGAGCGCCGCGCTTTTCGATGCGGGTTTGGACTTCCACGCAATCGGCCCGCGAGACTTCCGGAAGGTACTTGTTGCCAAGAACTGGCAGGATGTCCTTGTCCAGGTAGATCCGCATCTTGTCGAGGGTGGAGGTGGAGCGCCCGGCTTCCTGCTTGGCCTTGAACCAATCCTGCGCGGCATCCTTGAAGAGGTTGGTGCGGGTCTCAATGCTCAGGCGGCGATCATCCTTGCGCTTCCGGCCGGGATCGATGCCGCGTGCCACGAGCAAGCGGGCCTCGTGGGCCTTCTCGCGTGCCAGCTGCAGCGAGACGGTCGGATAAACGCCCAGCGAGATGCGGGGCTGCTTGCCGTTGATGCGGTAGCGGAAGTGCCAGTACTTCTGCGCATCGGGCATGACCCATAGGAACAGGCCGCTGCCATCGGCGATGCCGTAAGGCTTGGCCCGTGGCCGGGCGGTCTGGACTTCGCGTGCGCTGAGAGACATGGTGAGTACATCTCCGAACTCGAAGTTCGACTGTACTCAAGAATGTACTCGTTTGCAGCTGGATTTCGGTAGAAGTGGCTGGTGGCCACTGGAACGAAAAGACCCGCTTTCGCGGGTCTTTTCAGTGACTTACAGACTTCCTTGGAAATCCTTGGAGCTAAGAGTGGTGCCCAGAAGAGGACTCGAACCTCCACGAAGTTGCCCCCGCTAGCACCTGAAGCTAGTGCGTCTACCAATTCCGCCACCTGGGCAGGTGAGCCGCAAATTCTGCAGCCTCGCGACAGGCTTGTCAACAATGTGCACACGACAATCGCTAATGATCGTCCCGGCATCGCCGCCCATCTCACTGTCTCAAGGGGGTACCATGTGAACAATGACAAAGAAAAACTCCTCAGGGTCTGATCGGCCAAGACGCCGCAAATCTACCAGCGCAGGCGAGTCCAGCACCGCCGAACAGCAGAAGTTGCCAGGCTGGATGCCAGACTTCTTGGTCCGTGCCGCAGCAGGCGCATCGCCGAAGTCCGCCAACAAGCGCGCTGCCGACAAAGCCTCCGGTGCGGCGCGACAGGTGTCGCACGCGCTGCCCACGCCGCCCGTTTCACGTGCACCGCATCCGCGCAAGAGTGGCCCGCAGGCGCCGCCGCCGGAACGTTTCCAGACTGCCGCACCTCCAATGGTTGAGTTCAAGGATCCGTACGCCGATCGCGAGGCCCTGCGTTACGCCGAGCCGATCGCCAGCCGCGAAGCCATTTTGCAATTGCTCGAAGCCTGTGATGGCCCGCAGACCGCCGAACAGATCGCCGAGCAGCTCAACCTCGGCGATCGCATCGACGCGTTGAGCAAGCGCCTGGCCGCCATGGTGCGCGAAGCGCAATTGGTACAGAACCGCCTGGGCGGTTATGCGCCGGTGCAGCAGACCAGTTTGATCGCCGGCGTGGTGATTGCCAATCCGGAGGGCTTCGGTTTCCTCAAGCCTGAAGGCGGCGGCGATGATCTGTTCCTGCCTCCGTTCGAGATGCGCAAGGTCATGCACGGCGATCGTGCGCTGGCCAACGTAACTGGCATCGACCGTCGGGGCCGTCGTGAAGGCGCGATCGCTCGTGTGCTTGAGCGCCGTATGTCCCGCATGATCGGGCGCTTCTTCTACGAGCACGGTGTGGCTTATGTGGACCCGGACGACAAGCGAGTGCAACGCAATGTGCAGATCGCACCGGACGGGATCGGCGAGGCACGCGAGGGGCAATTGGTGGTCTGCGAACTGATCTCACCGCCGGACGCGCGGCGCCCGGCCATCGGCAAGATCATCGCGGTGCTCGGCGACAAACTGACTCCATCGCTGGTCGTTGAAATGGCCATCCACGGGCATGAGTTGCCGCACGAATTTCCGCAGCAAGTGCTGGACGAAGCTGCGGCCGTACCGTTGGTGGTTGAGCCGCACACGATTGGCGGTCGCATGGACCTGCGGCAGATGCCGCTGGTCACCATTGATGGCGAAGACGCCAAGGATTTCGACGATGCGGTGTATTGCGAACCCAACGCCGACGGCTTCCGTCTGGTGGTGGCGATCGCTGACGTGTCTACCTATGTACGTCCCGGCACACCGTTGGACGAGGAGGCGCAAAAACGCGCCACCTCGGTGTATTTCCCAGGGTTCGTGGTGCCGATGCTGCCGGAAACGCTATCAAACGGCATCTGCTCATTGATGCCCAAGGTCGACCGCATGTGTTTCGTGTGCGACATGCAGGTGGGACGCGATGGCGAAGTGACCGGCTCGCGTTTTTACGAAGCAGTGATGAACTCGCATGCACGCCTGACGTATGACCAGGTTTGGAAAGCGGTGGGCGAGGACGATGCCGATACCAAGGCCTTCATCGGCCCGCTGTTGCCTCAGGTGCAGCGTCTGTATCAGCTCTATCACGTGCTGTCGAAGGCGCGCACGCACCGTGGCGCGATCGAGTTCGAGACCTCGGAAGTGCGTTTCGTGCTAGACAACACCGGTGAAGTCACCCAGGCCGGTATGCTGGTGCGCAACGATGCGCACAAGCTGATCGAAGAATGCATGATCGCTGCCAATGTCGAGGCGGCGCGATATCTGTTGAGCACGCATGTGCCCGCGCCGTACCGCGTTCATGAGCGTCCGCCGGAGAGCAAATACGAGGACCTGCTGGAATTTCTCAAGGAGTTCAGGTTGAGTCTGCCGGCCTGGAGCAAGGTTCGCCCGGGTGACTACACCAAGCTGTTGAAGAAGGTGCGCGCGCGTCCGGATGCGGAATTGCTGGAATCGGTGCTGCTACGCAGCCAGAGCCTGGCGGTGTATTCGCCGGAGAACAACGGACATTTCGGTCTGGCGTTGGATGCGTATGCGCACTTCACCTCGCCGATCCGCCGTTACCCGGATTTGCTGGTGCACCGCGCAATCAAGCACGCCTTGACGGGTACCAGCCCAGAAAAATTCATCTACACCCCGCGCCAGATGGCGGCGTTGGCGCTGCAATGCTCCGAGCGCGGACGGCGTGCCGACGAAGCCGAGCGCGAAGTGGACGAACGCTATCGCGCCGCGTGGATGGAGAAACATGTCGGTGGCCAGTTCGACGGCGTGATCAGTGGCGTGACCGGATTCGGTTTATTCGTTGAATTGACGCAGTCCAAGGTCAACGGCTTGGTGCATGTAACCCAGCTGCCACAGGACTATTACCAGTTCGACCCGATCCGCAAGACGCTCAGCGGCGAGCGCCGTGGCCGCGAGTTTCGCCTGGGCGATCCGGTACGCGTGCTGGTGCTCAAGGCCAGCATGGAAGAGCGCAAGATCGACTTCCGCCTGGCTGAAGATGGTATAGCACCGGCAGCACCCGTAGCGCCACTGCCGCCAAGCGAACAACCGACCAAGCGCAAGAAAAAGTCTTAACTGAGGTGATAGCGTTGCGGGCGGTCGGGACGGCGCCCGAGATGCGGCGTATCAGTTACCAAAAATGGTTACCGAGACCTCGCGCGTCCTCGCGTGCACGCGCTGGCTGGACCCTGCAGGCTCCTTGCGTCCAGCGTCAGCGTGGTTTGGCCACGTCGGTGTCGCCAACGTTCCCATCCAGTGGTCGTGACGTCACTGGCCGCAGGCTCTACCATTCCCGTTTATCTCTTCGTATTTCCGCGCAATGAGCAAGCAGAACCAGTGGATTGTCGGTGTCAATGCGGTCGCTTCGTCTGTCGAGAACGATGCCGATAACGTGCGCGAGGTATTGATCGAGGCCGGCAGCAAGAACCCTCGCCTTACTGAGATTGAAGCACAGGCGCGCCGCAAGGGCATCGACGTGCGTCGGGTCAATGCGCAGGCGCTGGACGGTGTGGGCGGGCAGGTGCGCCATCAGGGCGTAGCCGCGCGCTATGCGGTTGCACGGCTGTGGGCGGAGAACGAGCTCGCAGGCTTGGTCGAAGCCGCGGCGGGTCGCGCGCTGGTGCTGATCCTGGACGGCGTGCAGGATCCACACAATCTCGGTGCATGCCTGCGTAGCGCGGCGGCAGCTGGCGTCACCGCGGTGGTCATTCCCAAGGACAAGTCGGCAACGGTGAACGCGACCGTACGCAAGACCTCAGCCGGTGCGGCCGACCGCATACCGGTGGTGGCGGTGACGAATCTGGCTCGCTGCCTGCGCGATTTGCAAAAGCAGGGCGTGTGGCTGTATGGCTTGGCTGGCGAAGCGCAGATGTCATTGTATCGCGTGGATCTGCGCGGCAACGTTGGGCTGGTGCTGGGCGGCGAGGCCGATGGCTTACGCCGTCTCACGCGCGAGCACTGCGACGGCTTGGTCAAGATTCCGATGCCGGGCGAGATCGAGAGTCTCAACGTGTCTGTTGCGACGGGTGTGGCCCTATTCGAAGTGGTGCGCCAGCGCCTAGGAGCATAATCGCGCGTCTGCGCAAGGATCGATGCGGGCACGCGTGCCGGTCGCCACGGCGATGTGACGCAACGCGGGAAGCGCGCAGCAGTTGAATCTGGGAGAGATGGGAAGTGTGTACAGTCTGTTCGGCTTTCAGGCGATCGGCGAGGGCATATTCATATCGACCGATCGCGCCCCGTAGCGCGGGCGCAATGGTGCTCTGGCACGCGCGGATCTGGAGCAGGGCGGACGGGTGGACGCGGCGTTGCCGACAGTCGCGATTGGCGATTGGTCGCCCCGCGCGACCAGTGCTTCTAAACAGAGCAAAGCGTTTGCCAATCCACACCGCCCAATTCCCAATCCCGAACTCATACCGGGCCCGGCCAGGCGTTGGCGATCGTGCAAAACAGACGTGCGGTCTGTTCGGTATCATAGACCGCGCTGTGCGCGTCGGTGGCGTTCCAGTTCAGGCCTGCGGCCTGGGCCGCGCGTGCCAGCACGGTCTGGCCGTAGGCCACACCGGCCAGGGTCACCGTGTCAAATACGCTGAAGGGATGAAACGGGTTGCGTTTGTGGCCCACGCGGGCAACTGCAGCGTTAAGAAAGTTCAGGTCGAAATGCGCGTTGTGGCCGACCAGGATCGCGCGCTGGCAACCGTATTTTTTCACTGCCGCGCGAACCGGCGCGAACACGTGGTCCAGTGCGTCCTTCTCCTGTTTGGCCAGGCGGAACGGGTGGTCAAGCACGATGCCTGTGATCTCCAGCGACTTCGGGTCGATCTCCAGCCCTGGCGCAGGCACCAGATGCGCGCTGGAAGTCTCCCCGGGGAAGAAGCGACCGTTGGCATCCATCTCGATCGGCACGCAGGCGATTTCCAGTAGTGCGTGCTTGGTCCAGTCGAACCCGCCTGTTTCGACGTCCACCACCACGGGCAGATAGCCGCGGAAGCGGCGTGACATGGGTAAAAAGACGGGGGCAGGCTGCGCATCGACCGGTTGGTTCATCCGCATAGCCTAGCAGGTTGGCGCGCTGGACCCTGCCATGTCCGCAGGCTCCGCCTGTTTGGAATCAAGCAACATCAAATGCCGTGCGGATGCAACTCAGATGACGCCGGTGATGCTGGTATCGTCACGCTTCACGCGCGGCGGCAGCGGCTGTTCGCCATGCACTAGGAACCACACATTCTCGGCGATGTTGGTGGCGTGGTCACCGACGCGTTCCAGATTCTTTGCCATGAACAGCAGATGCGTGCATGGGGTGATATTGCGCGGGTCTTCCATCATGTAGGTCAGCAGCTCGCGGAACAGGGCGGTGTACTGCGCATCCAGGCGGGCGTCTTCATCCCGGACACGGATCGCCGCATTGGCATCCTTGTCGCGATATGCCAGCACGGCGTCGCGCACCGCGCTGGCTGCCATCTGACCGAGCGCGCGCAGGCCAACGGTCTGCGGCAGCGGCGGCGCGGAGTTAAGTGCGATCGAGCGCTTGGCCACATTGGCTGCATAATCGCCGATACGTTCGATATCGGCCGGAATGCGCAGGCCGGCGAGAATTTCGCGCAGGTCGCGTGCCATCGGTCCGCGCAATGCCAGCCGCATCACGTCTTGGCTGATCGCATGCTCCAGCGCGTCGATGGCCTCGTCGTTGACCACGATGCGATGCGCGGCGTGGTCGTCGCGACGCTCCACGACATCCAGTGCGGCTTCCAACTGCGCCACCGCCGTGTCGCCCATGCGCACGATCTCGGCGACAAGACGGTGCTGCTCCTCGTCGTAGCTTTTGACAATATGGTCGTTGAGGTGCTGGTTCATCGTGGTCTCGATTCGTGGCAGTGGTGGATATCCGCCGCCATCCTGGCGACAGTGCATGCGGTGAACGGCACGTAGGAAAAGGACGACGAAACTGCTGCAATAAGACCTTGGGCTGGTGCGCCTGACATCAACCGAAACGACCGGTGATGTAGTCCTCGGTCTGCTGCTTGGACGGCTGCGAGAAAATTGTTTCGGTGCGGTCGTGTTCGATCAGATTGCCCAGGTACATAAAAGCGGTGTAGTCAGAGACACGTGCGGCCTGCTGCATGTTGTGGGTCACGATCACGATGGTGTAGTCACGCTTGAGTTCCTCCACCAGTTGCTCGATGCGGCTGGTGGAAATCGGGTCAAGCGCCGATGTCGGTTCGTCCAGCAACAACACGTCCGGGCGCAGCGCTACTGCGCGTGCGATGCAAAGGCGCTGTTGCTGACCACCGGACAGACCCAATGCGCTCTGCCCCAGCTTGTCTTTGACCTCGTCCCACAGCGCACCCTGCCGCAGTGCCTGCTCGACCCGGTTCTGCATGTCGGCCTTGGACAGCTTTTCGTGGTGGCGGATGCCATAGGCGACGTTTTCGAAGATCGTCATCGGAAACGGCACCGGCTTCTGAAACACCATGCCGACTTTGCTGCGCAGACGATTCATCGGGTACTTCGGCGACAGGATATTTTCGTTGTCCAGCAACACCTCTCCACGCGCTTCCATTTTCGGATACAACGCGTAGATACGATTGAAGACGCGCAGCAAGGTCGATTTGCCGCACCCGGAAGGACCGATCAACGCAGTGACGCGTTTTTCCGGAATCTCGATGTTGATACTCTTGAGTGCGTGGTATTTGTCGTAATAGAAATCCAGATTACGCGCGGCCACCTTTACCGGCGCCTGCGCCGTCTGCGCCCCCTTTGCGACCGGAACAGCGATGCGATGCATCGGCTTGGCGTTTCGGAGATCGTTCATGTCGGGTGTCCGGAAGGAAAGGTCAATCATTGGAAATCTTGTTGCGCAATAGCAAAGCACGCGCGCCCAGGCTGACCAGCAATACAAACACGGTCAGCACCAGTGCCCCTGCCCAGGCCAGGGTCTGCCAGGTGTCGTAAGGGCTGCCGGCAAATTGATTCATGATCACCGGCACGCTGGCCATCGGCTGGAAAATATTGCTGTTCCAGTATTGATTGCCGAACGCGGTGAACAGCAGCGGTGCGGTTTCGCCGCTGATGCGTGCCAGGGCAAGCAGGGTGCCAGTAAGGATGCCGGTCGAGGCGGCGCGATACAGGACCTGCACGGTGACCTTCCACTGCGGAATGCCCAGCGACAACGCCGCTTCTCTCATCTGCGCCGGCACCAGACGTAGCATTTCGTCGGTGGTGCGCACCACCACCGGCAGCACGATGAATGCCAACGACAGCGCACCGGCAAACGCCGAGAAGCGCCCGCCGGTCTGCATCACATACAAGGTGTAGACAAACAGGCCCAGCACGATCGATGGCGCAGATAACAGAATGTCGTTGACAAAGCGCACCACCACGCCAGCAATGCGCGCATTGCCGTATTCTGCCAGCCAAGTGCCAGCAGCGATGCCCAGCGGCGTGCCGATGGCCAGCGCCAGCGCGCACATCACTGCACTACCGAAGAAGGCGTTGAGCAAGCCCCCTGTTTGCATTGGCGGCGGTGTCATCTTGATAAACAGATTGAAATCGATACCTGGCACGCCTTTGGACACCAGCGTCCACAGGATCCAGGCAAGAAAGAACAGGCCGAACATCGCAGTGACGCACGACAGCAGCAACGCAATGGCGTTGGTGATGCGACGGCGGTTGTACAGCGATTGCGACACCGAACCGGCGGGCATCAGTTGCCCTCCCGGCGCGACAGCTGCATCAGCATGAAGCGTGCGATTGCCAGCACGATGAAGGTCACGATGAACAGCACAAAGCCCAGCAGCAGCAACGCTGATCGGTAGGTCTCTGTGGCTTCGCCGAAATCATTGGCGATCAACGCTGCGATCGTGGTGCCGGGCTCCAGCAGCGACGGCGACAAGCGCACGGTGTTACCGACCACGAACGCGACTGCCATCGTTTCGCCCAGCGCACGTCCCAAGCCCAGAAAGATGCCGCCGATCACCGCCGAGCGGGTGTAGGGCAGCACGATGTCCCAGCTCACTTCCCACTTGGTCGACCCCAATGCATACGCCGATTCTTTCAACCGCGTGGGCACGGTCAGAAACACGTCGCGCATGACCGAGGAGATAAAGGGAATGACCATGATCGCCAGCACCAAGCCTGCGGTCAGCAGACCGATGCCCAGCGGCGGGCCCTGAAACAATGGGCCAATCAGCGGCAGCGTGCCGAGATGATCGTTGAGCCACGGCGTCACATGCTCGGTCATCACCGGCACCAGCACGAACAGGCCCCACATGCCGTAGATGATCGACGGAATGCCGGCCAGCAATTCGATACCAGTGCCGACCGGTCCACGCAACCAGCGTGGTGCCACTTCTGTGAGAAAGAATGCGATACCGAAACTCGCCGGCACCGCAATCAGCATGGCGATCAACGCAGTGACCAGGGTGCCGTAGATCGGTGCCAGCGCACCGTATTTGTTTTCGACCGGATTCCAGTCGGAAGAATAGAAAAAACTCAGACCCTGCATTTGCAAGGCATAACGTCCGCCCCAAAGCATCGACAGTGCCGCGCTGCCGAGCGCCAGCAGGACGAAAACGACCGTGGCGGCCAGCGCAAGTTTGAACAGTCGATCGGCGCGTGCATCGCGCAGATCGCGGCCGCGTGGCGCGGTCGTCGCTTCGGGAATGGCGGTGGCATTCATTCGATTGGGCTCGTCACCCGCGCAATTGCAGGAGCGTCAGACAGCAGGAACGGCGAGGCACCTTTGGGTACCTCGCCGCAGCGCATCCCGTCGCATGGACGGGTGCAGGGCATTACTTGAACTCGCTGCCCCAATAGGCCTCGATCTGCTTGACCAGTTCCGGCGGCAGCGGCACGTAATGCAGTTCGCTGGCCTGAGACTGACCGTTTTCCAACGCCCACTTGAAGAAGTCCAGCGTCGCTTTGCTGCGCGCCGCATCCTTGGGTTGTTTATGCATCAGCATGAAATTGGTCGCGGTGATCGGCCATGCTTTCTCGCCGGGTGCATTGGTAATCACCAAATTGAAGTCCTTGGCGTTGGCCCAGTCGGCGCTGGCAGCGGCGGCGGCGAAGCTTTCCGCATTCGGCTCGATCCATTGGCCGGCCGCGTTTTGCAGCGATGTGTACGGCATCTTGTTCTGCAGTGCATAGGCCAGTTCGACATAGCCGATGGAGCCTTTGATCTGCTGTACGTACGAGGCAACGCCTTCATTACCCTTGCCACCCACGCCGCCCGGCCACTGTACCGAGGTTCCTTCGCCGACTTTGCTCTTCCACTCCGGGCTGACCTTGGACAGGTAGTTGGAGAAATTGAAGGTGGTGCCCGAACCGTCTGAGCGATGCACGAGGTTGATCTTGGTGGCCGGCAGGGTTACGCCTGGGTTGGCCGCGACAATCGCCGCATCGTTCCACATCGTGACCTTGCCTAGGAAGATGTTGCCCAGCAGCGCACCAGTCAGGCGCAGCTTGCCCGGTGCGATGCCTTCCAGATTCACCACGGGTACCACCCCGCCAATGG
>Ga0207791_1000331_pt1 | contig 12325 bp, 6 predicted proteins | sample HigsolmetaGSP16D_FD_184844 | JGI IMG/M metagenome (GOLD analysis project Ga0207791, IMG submission 184844) | High solid enriched microbial communities from the Joint BioEnergy Institute, USA - SP1-6-D (SPAdes) | ecosystem: Engineered > Bioreactor > SSF (Solid state fermentation) > Aerobic >...
AGGCGTGCCTGCGGCCTCAGTGTTCGCGGCAGCCTTCGGCTCGCAACAACCGGTCGAGTCCAACGCCGATCAAGCCCGCCGCGCAAAGAACCGGCGCGTAGAGATCGCGCCGATCGCGCGTCCGTCTTCGCGTGCAACCTCATCACCCCGGCCCCAAGCGACTGCTGCACCGCGATGAGCAAGTCCGTTCTCTCGATACGCACGCAATTGGAGCACTGGCGCAGGCAGGGCGCCGATCAGCTGGACCCAGTGCAGTTCCATTTGATGGAATCCTTGGCGGCGCGTGCCGATGCGCAGGCCGATGCGGTGCGTGAGGTGTTGGAACGCAAACTGGGCGCCTTGGTGGATGGCTACGCCAAAGTGCTCAAGCAGACAACGCCTGGTCGTGCCGTCAACGTGGCTGGGTTGGCGGTAACGCAAGCCTCGTCGCAGCCCAGCGCATTGGGTGCACTCATCGCACAGATGGCCGGCCACGTGGCGCTGATGGACGTGGATAGCCGCGCAACCGCCGGCACAGATGCCACGCTGTTTCCCGAGTTACCGGCGCTGGACGATTTCCGCCGCACGTGGACCATCTTGCGTACCGCCAGCCAAGTGCGGCAGTCGCTGGAGGATGCGCCCAAGGATGCAGGCCCATTGAATTCCAGCGTGCTGGTGCATCGCTGCATCACGCTCATGCGTGAACGCTCGCCAGGCTATTTGCAGCACTTTCTCGGTTATCTCGATGCGCTATCGTGGCTGGAGCAACTGCACAGCGTCGGCGCGTTGGCCAACCTGCAGGCTGCACCGGTGGCGTCGGGCACCAAGCGCGGTAAGAGCCCGCCGAAGCGTGACAGCTGACCCTGCCAATGCGTTGGTCCGCGACATTTCCCATCGGCGCGGTAAGTTGCCTGCATGCTCGACGCGTCATGCCAGATGCGTGCCCCGCACTACCTAAAGGGCTTTGACAATCGCCTCATTCGTCGAGCCCAGCGTCATGCCACTGGGCACTCGACATACTTGCGCAGCATCGCAGTTGGTATTGCGCCTGGGTCAAAACCGCAAGTGCGCACCCACCGTCCAAGTCCGTGGCGCGCCCGGATACACCCATTGCTCGCTGTACGAAAACGCGGCGTAGCGGCGGTCAGTGAGATTTTCGACCTTGGCATAAAGGCGTATCCGCTCGCTCACATCGTAGTGACCAACCACGCGCCACATGGTGTAAGCGGGCAACACGAAATCGGTGTTGCTATCCACCGAGCCCAGCCGTTGACCGGTATGCGAGACGCCCAGACCAAGCGCCGCGCTCCGTTTACCGGTCAGCGGCTGCTCGTAATTCAAGAATGCATTGCCGCTCACGCGCGGTACATTCGGAAACTGTCGTCCCTCGGCCAACCCGGTCGTGGCGGCAGCCGCGCTGCTGCGGGTCACTTGCGAATCGGTATACGCCAGGCCCACCGATGCTGCCAGGTGCGGGGTGACCCTGCCGAGCAGATCCAGTTCCACGCCTTGGCTGCGCATCTGGCCCACTGGCAACGAAAAACTGGTGTCAGCCGGGTCCAAGCTCAGCACATTTTTCTTGTCGATGCGGAACCCGGCTAGCGTGGCCTCCAGGCCATCACCAGGCTGATCATATTTCAATCCGGTCTCCAGCGAACGACTCTTTTCTGGTGCAAAATTCTGTCCATTGGCGCCGACACCGCTATTGGGGCGGAAACCTCCCGCCGCGCTCGCATAGAGCGAGAGCGCATCGTCCAGATGGAAGGTCAGGCCCGCACGCGGGCTCACAACGCCGTCGGATACGTGCTGGGCGGTACCGCGCAAGCGGTCGTCCAGATCTTGCTGGTAGTGGTCGTAGCGCAACCCAAGCAAGGCCTTCCAGCGCGCGCCCAGATCGATCTGGTCCTGCGCGTAGATGCCCCATACCTGCTGGCGCTCTTGGGTGTCGGTGATGGTGGCCAATCGCCCCGGCTGTGCCACGCCGTAGCGCGGCGCCAGCACGTCGATGCTGTCTGGCATCGCGGCCGAGCGCGCGCGTTGCTGAAAGCGGTTGTCGTCGAAGCGATTGCCGTCGACGCCGAACAACACGTTATGCGTGACTCTGCCCGCCTGCAGGCGACCAAGCAACTCCGCACGCGCGGCGATATCGCGGCCGTGGTAATCACGGTAGCGGCGTTCGCGTCGCAAGGTGCGCTGGTCGGCCTGTAAACTCCATGGCTCGGTGGAAAAACCGCGCATGCCGCTATCGCGGTAGGTCGCCCCACCCTGCAACGACCAGGTCTGATTCAGACCATGCACCACGAACAACTGATGCCCACTGGAATGCAGATCGATATCGCCATCGCGCGGCTCGCCCAGAAAGCGCGAGGCCGGCAGCCGGTTCGCATCGCCATCGATGGCAGTCACACCACGATCAAACGGCGCATGGATACGCACAGCTTCAAGCTCGTACGACACCGTGGTATCGGCTGTCGGCATCCACAACAACGACGGTGCCAGCAAGGTGCTGTCGCTGTCGATGGTGTCGCGAAAGCTGTGCTGGTCCTTGTGCATCACGTTCAAACGGTACGCCACGTTCTCGCTCAGCGGTCCGGTGCTATCGGCGGCGGCGCGATAACTATCGAAGCGGCCTGCCGATACATCCACACTTTGCTGCGGTTGAAACAGCGGCTTCTTGGTGATGATGTTGACCGCTCCACCCGGCTCGCCACGTCCGTATAACGCCGACGCCGGCCCCTTGATCACCTCGATGCTCTGCGTGTTGGCGGCATCGCGCAGGCCGTTGTAGCCGCGGCTGGCATTGAAGCCATTGACCATGTAGTCCGAACTGAAATTCGGGTCGCCGGTGAAGCCGCGCATCGAATAGCTGTCCCACAGCCCGCCCAGGTTGTTGGCCTTGGTGATGCCGCTGGCCAACTCCAGCGCGCCTGCCAGGTCGGTGACGCCTGCATCGTCCAGCAAGGCTCGATCGAGGACGCGCGCGCTGATGGGCAAATCACGCAGCGGTGCATCGGTCTTGGTGGCACCGGTTATGGTCAGCGCGCGGTAAGGTGTGTATTGGCTGTGCACCTGAACCGTATCCAGGTCGCGCGCCTGCGGCTCGGCAGCCTGCGCGCAAGCAACACCACAGGCATAGGTCAGCAGGCTGAGCAAAGGGAGCGTACGCGGCAAGCGGCGCGGAAACACGTGCATCGGGCAGAACTCCTGAAAGATTGCGGACGCAGCACGTCCGAGTAGAAAAAAAGCAAGATGTAACGCGCAGCTGTTGCTATGCAGGAGGGTTGGCCGTTGCATCGAAACATGGCGCACGCCCGAAGTCATCGCGCATCGGTCTGCCTCAGAAACCGCAGTTGCGCACGCAGATCAATTTCTGCCAGCGTCATCGACACCTCGCGCAGCGCCACCGTCGAGCTTAGAAACGCAAACGCGCGCACCAGCACATTGTGTTGTTGCTGGATGGCGGCATTGCGGCCTGCATAGCGCCCGAACAGGTGTGCGCTCAGCCGCAGCGCTCTCAGGGCGCCGTGGTGGGCAGCATGCTGGTCGGAGATCGAAATCGCGGACGTCATGGGGGCTGGGAAGCATAAGTGATAGATGTGATGCAAATGATACTCTATCGCATTAGGTGAAAGCCAGAATCGGGATCGTTATCGGTTGTCGGCGGGGTGGCGACTAGACAGCTCTGGCATGGCGCTGGCCGCCCCTGTCCTGCACATTGGCAATCGGCGCGCCGCGGCATGCATGCCCAGGAAATCTCCGAACCCGGCATGGACCAGCGTCAGATCTTGCAATCTTGTTGAATTACGACAATTGTCCTTGCTTGAAATCAGCCGCTTACGCGCAATGCAGCCTGTCCCGGGCGTTGATCGGAAGCCTCTGTAAAGCGTTGTTCAGAGATTCCCCCAGCCGAATGCCACGCCCATTCACGTTTTCGCCGGCACCAGCACCCACGGCGATCCGCACTTGAGACCCTCTCACTCCCCCATGACGTCCGATACGCACAGCTTTCTCCCGTACGATGCGCTTGACGCATCTGACCACCGCGCTCCTGCCGACGCCGATGCCCGCAACCGGTCGAGCAGGCTCCCACACGCCGCCAGCTTGCTGGCAGCAACGCTGTTGGCCACCGCACAGCTCAACGCACAGTCCATCGATACCAGCGCGCCATTGCCACCGGTGCGCGCGTGGCACGGTGCGAGCGAGGCATTGATCGTCTCGCCCGACGATCCGTGGATCTCGCCGGCCGAGCGCAGCGATTTTGTCAGCACGCCCAGCTACGACCAGACGCGCGCGTGGCTGCAACGTCTAGTTGCCACCTCGCCGCTGCTGTCGCTGGAGGTGTTTGGCAAGACCGGCGAAGGGCGTGACCTGCTGCTGGTGCGCGCACACAAGGGCAAGCCGGGCAAACCCGTTGTGCTGGCGCAGGCCGGCATTCACGGCGGCGAGATCGATGGCAAGGACGCCGGCCTGATGCTGCTGCGCGATATCGCACACCGCGGCAAAGACGCTCTGCTGGACAACGTGGATTTCGTGTTCGTGCCCATCCTCAACAGCGATGGGCACGAACAACGCGGCCCGCTCATCGGTGCTGCATTGCGTGGCCCACAACAGATCGGGTGGAACAGCACCACGCGCGGCATCAACCTCAATCGCGATTATCTCAACCTGGAAGCGCCGGAAACGCGCGCGATCGTCAGGTTGCTGCACTCGCTTGACCCAGCTTTATATATCGACCTACATGTCAGTGGCGGGCTCGATCATCAATACGATATCACCTTCACCTTTGCTGGCTGGGGCATCTACGCACGTTCGCGCGCCACTGCCAGCTGGCTGCAGCAGCGCTTCACGCCGGCTGTCAACGCAGCGCTGCGTCGCCAAGGTCATGAACCTGCGATCTACCCCAGCCTGATCGACGAAACTGCGCCGCGTTCGGGACTGCGCTATTCACCGGAAGGTCCGCGTTATTCCACCGGCTACGGCGATTTCGCCGGCATTCCCACCGTGCTGGTAGAAAACCACCATTTGAAGTTGTACAGGCAGCGCGTGCTTGGCGATTATGTCCTGCTTGAAGAAGCGCTGCGCTTGGTGGGCCGCGATGCACACAAGATCGTGGCGGCCAAGCGTGCCGATCGTGCCGCACGCCCACACGAACTGATGGTGGCGTGGGAACGCCTGCCCCAGCCGATCGGCCACATCCCGTTCAAGGGGGTCACGTATACGCGCATGCCGTCGCCGGTCTCCGGCCGGCCAGAACTACGCTGGGAGGGCCGCGACGAAACCTGGTCGATGCCGGTGATTGGCTATCGGCAAACGCAGGCAGTGCAGTACCCGATTGCCTGGTGGATTGGGCCTGGCAACGACGATGTCATTGCCTTGCTCGACGCACATGGCATCCAGTACGAACGTTTGCAGCAACCGGTCCAGCGTACGGTGCAACAGATTCGCATCACCAACACCGGCGGCAACCAGGTCACGCACAACCACGACGTGGACGAGGTCTTCCCTGCTGGCAGCATCCGCGTGCCCGCCGATCAACCGATGCGCATGTTGGCCGCGGCCTTGCTGGAACCGCACAGTAGCGATTCGTTGCTGGCCAGCGGACGCTTCCGCCATGCCGGTAGCCCCGATAGCGGACTGTATGCCACCGAGCTGGTGGACTTCAGCGAACGTCTGTTGCGCAGCGATGCCGTCTTACGCAGCGAGTTCGAGCAGAAGCTGGCTGACGATGCTGCATTCCGCGCCGATGGCGATGCGCGCTTGCAGTGGGTGTATGCGCGCTCGCCCTACGCGGCGATCACTGGCTGGCGGTATCCGGTGCGGCGCGAAGTGATGCCATAGCGCGACACAACTGTGCAACGTCGACCTTGGCGCGAGCGGCACAACGGCGCATCCCCGGCCATCGGCGCATTCACCCAATCGATGCACACGCACCGCTTGATGCTGACGTGGCGCCTGGGTGGAAAGGCGATCAACGACGGCATCACTTGCAGATGCCAATCAGGGTTCAACCACCCAGATCACCGGCGTTGGCAGGCCTTGGTTGCTCCGAGGGCGCGCTGATTCCGGCAATGTGGAAACCACTCGACCAGCGTTACTCATCCCACAGCACCCGTTCGCCCATCAATTCGCGCTCGCGCTTTTCCAGTTCTTCCGCGTAACGCTTCCGTACGAATCCTTCCGACAATACGCCCAGTACCTGATGGTCGCTGTCGATCACTGCCAACTCGTCAGCCTGCGTCCCATCGAAGACCTTCATGATCGCCACGATGTCGGTGTCGGCCCGCAACGCCGCATCGCGGTGCTTGGCGTAGTTGCCAACCGGCGCGTCCAGCTGCACGTTGTCGGCATACAGCACAGCCACCGGCACGACGCCGGCATAGTGCCCGGCTGCATCTTCCAGCACCACGCGCTCGGTGGAGCCCAACGGAAAACGTCGGCGGAATTCGTCCACGCTGATGTCGTGCGCGGTGTGGTTGGCATCCTTGCGCATCATCTTGCCCGCCGACAGGTTGCGCACCCAACCCACATCGCGTGCACTGCGAATGTTTTCGCCGCGCAAATGCAGCCGCCACGTGGAGAACGAATACCCGAATACCTGACGCACCACGGTGTTGGCCACCAGCACCGCCACCATCACCGCGCTGGCCAGGACAAAGTCGTGCGTCCCTTCCAGAATCAGCATGGCCATGGTCATCGGCGCACCGACAATGGCCGCCGCCAGCGCAGCCATGCCCACCAGCGATGCACTGGTGGTGTCCACCATCGCAGCGCCCAGCAACAGGTTAAAACTCGCCGCGAACAAGCCGCCCACTAATGATCCCATGAATAACGACGCAAAGAACAATCCGCCACGAAAGCCAAAACCCAGCGAAATTCCCGACGCAAGACATTTGAGCACCAACAGGATGGCGAGCATCTGCAACGTGCTGGTGCTGGTCAGATCCAAATGCAGTGCGCCATGCCCTGACGACAGCACCTGCGGCGAATACAGTGCCAACGGAATCAGCAACAGCCCACCGATAACCGGGCGCCCCCACACCGGTAGATTGATGCGGCCCACACCGCGCTCAATGCCGGCAACCAAGCGCATCACCGCAATACCGATCAACGCGCATAACAACCCGAGTGCACTATAGATTGCATAGTCGCGCGGTTGTAATTGATAGACCACCGCAGCGGGTAATGCGTATGGCGCGGCACCCAGCGCATTGGCCATGAAGGCGCCGGCCAATGCGGCAGCCGCCACCGGCGCCAACGCCGATGCCGTGTAGGCGCCGATGACGATCTCGAACGCATAGAACGCACCGGCCAGCGGCGCACCGAAGGCACCAGCAATCGCACCAGCCGCACCAGCGCCGACCAACGTGCGCATGTCGGCACGCCGCACACGCAATACGCGCCCCAACTGCGAGCCGACGCCCGAACCCATTTGCGTGTAGGCTGCCTCCAGCCCCACCGACGCGCCGAAACCGTTGGACAACAGTGTCTGCGCCGCAACGATCAGGTTGTCGCGCATCGACATGCTCCCACCATGTAATGCATTGGCTTCCACCGCATCCACCAGTGCGCGCTTGCGCCGCCGCGCCATCAGTGTGACCAAGCCAACCAGCAACCCGCCCAGCGGTAGCACCAGCAACTGCGTGGTGGTCATGACGTCGACCGTGCTGAGCCGTTGCGCGGGCGCAAGGGCGTAAAGCCAGCTCTGCAGGCTGTGCGCGATGCCGGCCTGCAGCACCATCAACCCTGCGGCGATCAGCCCCACCAGCGCAGCAAGGCCGATGAACCAAAGATCGTTGGCACGCAGTTGCCTGCGCAGTCCATCCAATGGCCGGCGCAGTTGCGCAGCCATGGTGTGTACTACCTGCGCGGTTTGCAAACGTCGCTGCATGGGACCGTGATCGCTGGGCCAGTTTCCGGTAGAGCCGGCATCCGCTGTAGAGCGTAGTGTGCGTGAGTAACGCATACCTTGGGCAATCTGGCTGCAGTACGCGTTGGCCTGCTCCAACAGCCTGGACATCGTCCACTCCACTCGTTAATCCATTATCGCAGATCAGATTGCGTGATTGAGAGTTTCCTTGACGTTCAAACCGCCATCTTCGCAAGTCAGCGATGCCCACGCTCTTCGCGCGCACGCACGCGGCGGTCGAACAGCAGCGCGCTGACCACGATGCCCAGCCCCAGCACAACACCGAGCAGGAACAGCGCCATCGCAATAGCGGGATACCCCCACAGCCTCAAACCGGTTTCGATACGCATCATCTGCGCCGAGGCCATGATCAATGCGGCAGTCACGATGCCGGCCGCAACGCGGTTGGCAATCTTTTGCAGGCTCTCCATCAGGTGCGATTCTTCCAGCCCGGTGACGCGCATCTGCAGGCGGTTTTCCGCAGCTAGCGAGAGAATTTCGGACATGCGGCGCGGTCCTTCGCGTACTAGCTGCTGTAATTCCATCGCCTCGCTGGCCAGGTTGGCGGCGGACATGCACTTTTTCAGGCGTGCGCGCATGACGTGCTGCAGATGGCGTTCGACAATGCGACGCGTGTCCAGATTGGGCGACAGGGCGCGGCACACTCCTTCCAGATTGAGCAGGGTCTTGCCAAGCAGGCTGAGCTCGGGCGGCGTGCGCAGACCGGTGGAGGTGGCGATGCGGACCAGATCCAGCACGACACGACCTTCGGAGGTCGCATGGTGCGCGGCATAGCGTGCGATCATCTGCCCGGTTTCGCGCTGGTAGCGTTCTTCGTCGTAATCCTCCAACCGTGTGCTGAGCGCGATGGTCTCTTCGGCCACTTCTTCACCGCGGCCATCGACGGCGGCAAACAGCAGTTTGAGCAAGCGCTCGCGCAGGCGAGGTGGCACGTGCGCCACCATGCCCAAGTCGAAGATGGCCAGACGCCCGTCCTGCATTACCCGCAGGTTGCCTGGATGCGGATCGGCGTGGATTTCGCCATGCACGAACATCTGATCCAGATAACCCTTGACCAGCGCTTCTGCCAGTTCGTCCATCGGCTGCTCGGTGCGACGCAGGCCGGAGATCTTGTCCACGCGCACGCCTTCGGCCAGCTGCATGGTCAAGACACGGCGACTGCTCAAATCCCAGACCGGTTGGGGTATCCACAACTGCGCAAACGGCTTGAGATGGTTGCCGAAGCGGACAAGTGTTTCAGCCTCATCCTGATAATTGAGTTCGGCGCGCAGCGTCTTGCCGAATTCGCAAAGCCAGTCGGCAAAGCGCACCCGACGACCAATGCCGGTGAGCCGGTCGGCGGCGGTGGCGAAGCTTTTGAGCACGTCCAGGTCCGAGCGCACCTGCGCAGCCACTTCGGGCTTTTGCACTTTGATCGCTACCGGCGTGCCGTCGCGCAACCTGGCGCGGTGCACTTGCGCCAGCGAGGCGCAGCCAAGCGGTACCGGGTCGAAGTACGAGAACGCCTTGTTGATCGAGACGCCGAGCTCGTCTTCGATAATCTGGCGAATGCGCTCCACGGGCACTGAGCTGGTGTTCTCCTGCATGCGCTCCAGCGCGGTGGCGAACTCCGGTGGCACGATGTCCGGACGCGTGGAGAGCATCTGCCCCAGTTTGACGAACGTGGGACCAAGCGCCTCCAGGTCGGAGACGAACTGGTCCGGGGTTCCCTCCGAAGGCGCTTGGTATGCGTTGATGGCCGACGGATCCAGCTGTATCCCGGCGAACACGCCTGAGCCGCGGTAGCGCAACAACAAGCGCAGGATCTGCGTGCGCCGGCTCATCCCACCCACCACAGCGTTATCTGCCGGGCTTGCGGTCGGGTCCGTTGCGCGGTGCGGGTCGTTGGGGCTCAAGGCCATCTCCGAACGTCATGCAGGCGGCGAGTGTGGCCAGCGTTTGGTCATCGCGTGGTGAATCCGTGTACTCCCGCACACACTTGGATGCCTGCAATCATCCCTCCAACGACACGCAACGGCGGCGCAATGGCCAATCATCACCCGCTGCAGGTGCTAGATCGGCGAGAATTCACCAACATTTAAGAAGGATCTCTGCATGGCCGGTGCCAGCCTGTTCACGCTGCTCGACGACATCGCCACACTCCTGGACGACGTTTCCATCCTCACCAAGGTTGCGGCCAAGAAGACCGCCGGTGTGCTTGGCGACGATCTGGCGCTCAACGCGCAGCAAGTCACCGGGGTGACAGCCGATCGCGAGCTGCCGGTGGTGTGGGCGGTTGCCAAGGGCTCGCTGGTCAACAAGACGATTCTGGTGCCTGCGGCGCTGGCGATCAGCACGCTGGAAGCGTGGCTGGGTGGGCGCGGCTACCATGTGCCGTTGGTAATGCCGTTGATGATGATCGGCGGTGCCTATCTGTGTTTTGAGGGCGTTGAAAAGCTGGCGCACACCTTCCTGCATAACGACCAGGAACAACGGCTGCGGCATGCCGAACGCACCCGTGCGCTGGCTGACGAGGGCGTGGACGTGGTGGCGCTGGAAAAAGACAAGGTAACCGGAGCGATCCGCACCGATTTCATCCTGTCGGCGGAGATCATCGTGCTCTCACTCGGTGTGGTGTCCGGGGTGTCGTTCGGGCAGCAGGTGGCGGTGCTGGTGGCGATTGCGTTGGCGATGACGATCGGTGTGTACGGCCTGGTCGCGGTGATCGTGAAACTGGACGATCTAGGCCTGTCTCTGGCCAAGAAAGGTGCCGCGCTGGCTCTGTTCGGTCGCGGCATCCTGCTGGCTGCGCCGTGGCTGATGAAGTTCCTGTCGGTGGCTGGCACGCTGGCCATGTTCTTGGTCGGCGGCGGCATTCTGGTGCACAACATCCCGGTGCTGCATCAGTTGGTGCTGGATCTGGCCAACTCGGCCGGTGCGCTGGGCTGGTTGGTCCAAGCGCTGGGCAACATGCTGGTTGGCGTGGTGGCCGGCGCAATCGTGCTGGGTGCGGTAGTGCTCTTCCAAGCGCTGCGTGGCAACAAGACAGCGCAGTGATCGTGTGCCGCGGCCGACTGCCGAGGCGGCACGCGAGGTGATGTGCATGCTGCCGATCACCTCTGTAGGCTTGCCGGTGGCGCTTGTTAGGCGTGCGCCAGATCGTGTGTGCGGTGTGAGCCATGCGCGCTGATTGCGCTGGCATTGGCATGTGTCGGACCGGTTCGGCCGGTTCCCAGGACAGACAACCGATGGGAGTGCAGCATGCAAGAGAGAATCAACGAGCGTGGCCATGCAGGCCAATCTGCGCCTGCATCCGCGCAGACAGACGCGGGCAACGCAGTCGATGGCACGCACGCCGCACCGATCATCGGCGCGTGCACGGCGATCGGGCGCAGGCGCTTCCTGGGTTTGGCACCGGCGGCAATCGCAGCGAGCATGACAGGTGTGCCTGCACGGGCGGCTCTGCGCGGGCAACGCCAAATGCGGGCTACCTGGGTGGCGAGTGTGCTCAATCTCGATTGGCCAAGCGCGGCGTCCTCCCGAATCGCCGATCCACTCGCGCGTGTCGCGCAGCAGCAGCAGGAATTGCTGACGCTTCTCGATCAAGCCCAAGCGCTGCATCTCACGACGCTGGTTTTCCAGGTCAAGCCGTGTGCCGATGCACTCTACCGCTCGCAGATCCTGCCGTGGTCGCAGGTGCTCACTGGCGTGCTCGGGAAAGACCCTGGTTTCGATCCATTGGCGTTCTTGCTCGCCCACGCACATGCACGTGGCATCCAGGTCCATGCCTGGCTCAATCCTTACCGTGTTTCGACCAATATCAGCCCAGCCACGCTGGAGATGTTGACCGCTGCTTCGCCTGATTCCCCACCCAGCGTGTATGTGCAGCATCCCGAATGGGTCGGGGTGGCTGCCGACCGGCTTGTGCTGGATCCGGGTATTCCCGCTGTGCGTCGCTGGCTCTGCGCGGTAGTGGCGGAACTGATTGTCCGTTACAACGTCGATGGTGTGCAGTTCGACGATTATTTCTACAGCGAAACTGCCCAGTCGCCATTGGACGACGCACAAACCTACGCGCGCCACGGAGCAGGCTTCGCCGACAAAGGCGATTGGCGACGCGACAACACCTATCGCTTGATGCGCGACGTGGGCAGGATCATTCGGGCGATCCGCCCGAGCGTGGCGTTCGGGGTCAGTCCGGCAGGGGTATGGCGCAATCGGCAGGACGATCCTCTGGGATCGGACACGCAGGCAGGCGCGCCCTCGTTCGATGTCGCCTATGCCGATACCCGACGCTGGGTGCGCGAAGAACTAATCGATTACATCGTGCCGCAGATTTACTGGCCGTTTGCGCGGCAAATCGTGCGTTACGACACCATCGCGCGCTGGTGGGCCGACACCATCGGCAACGGGTGTGTGAGGCTTTATATCGGTATGGCG
>Ga0207791_1000335_pt1 | contig 12285 bp, 8 predicted proteins | sample HigsolmetaGSP16D_FD_184844 | JGI IMG/M metagenome (GOLD analysis project Ga0207791, IMG submission 184844) | High solid enriched microbial communities from the Joint BioEnergy Institute, USA - SP1-6-D (SPAdes) | ecosystem: Engineered > Bioreactor > SSF (Solid state fermentation) > Aerobic >...
AACCACGATTATATGACCAACTGTATATCTTTTTTTTAACTTGATCGAAAAAGTACTTTTTCGGACTTTCCTTGTAAAAGGAATTTATTAAATCCAAATTCTGAAAAAAAGAATAAGCGGATCCATATAAGATATATGCTATGAATAAACCGACGATAGCGAGACTTACAGAAGAAATAGCATTAGTAATAAATTCATATGAATTTATAGAAGAATTAAAACTTTCCCGAGTCAAGTTTATTGAGGGAGTTAACCACTTTGATAATAGGGTTAACTCTGCTATTCCATTATCCATTGCTCCATTATCAAAAGAGATTCCTATAAATCCAATGAATAAAGTAAAAAAGAGTAATATAAGAAGAGGAAATAACATAGTATTTTCCGTTTCATGCGGATAGGCAAAAGCGTTTTTAGCCCCAAAGGATGTACTAAAGCATCCTATTCTATTTCTTGTATTACCTTGAATTTGGGGTCTATTTTGTGAAAAAAAAGAAATTCCATTCTTTGTTGTTGATAAAAAAAAATCCCTATTAACTCCTTTGGATATCTTTTTTCCCCATAAGGATATTGAATACAAGGAACCCTCTCTAGTGGTACTGTAATTTTGAAAATGAACGCGCAAATACCCATCAAATGTAAGTAAATATATCCGAAACATATAAAAGGCAGTTAATCCTGCAGTAAAGGAGGCTATTATTCCAAAAAAGGGCGAATACAACCAACTATTACTAAGAATCTCATCTTTGGACCAAAAGCAAGCAAGAGGTGGAATACCACAAAGAGAAAGTGTACCCCATAAAAAAGTTGTTCTTGTAATTGGAATGTATTTTCTTAAACCGCCCATAAGAACCATATTCTGACTTTTTTCTGGTGAATATCCAACAAGAGGTTCCATTGAATGAATAATGGATCCAGATCCCAAGAACAATAAAGCTTTTGAATAAGCATGAGTGATCAAATGAAATAAAGCAGCTTGATAAGAACCTATACCTAGAGCTAACATCATATAACCCAATTGAGACATTGTAGAATAGGCTAAGCTTCTTTTAATATCTCTTTGAGCAATAGCTAAAGTAGCTCCTAAGAAAAGTGTTATTGTACCTACTAAAGAAATTAAAGTCATTATCAAAGGTAGAGATATGAAAAGAGGAAAAAGCCGAGCTAGAAGAAAAATCCCGGCAGCAACCATAGTTGCTGCGTGTATAAGAGCCGAAATGGGAGTGGGTCCTTCCATAGCATCTGGTAACCATACGTGAAGAGGGAATTGTGCAGATTTCGCAACTGCACCAAGGAATAATAAAAAAGCACACAAAGTAGTAAGTAAAGAGTTAATTCCATTATTAGGAATCCAGTTATTAGCTATTTTGAACAAATCCCTAAACTCTAAACTACCTGTTATCCAAAAAAAACCTAAAATTCCTAATAATAAACCAAAATCTCCTACACGATTAGTTACAAAAGCTTTTTGACAAGCACTCGCGGCGATCGGTCGTGTAAACCAAAAGCCTATCAATAAATAGGAACACATTCCCACGAGTTCCCAAAAAAAATAAATTTGTATCAAATTGGAGCTAGTAACCAATCCCAACATAGAAGTAGTGAAAAAACTTATATAAACAAAAAATCTCAAATATCCTTCATCGTGAGACATATAACCATCACTATAAATAAGAACCAGGATTCCTACAGTAGTAATTAGTATTAACATAATAGAAGTAAGTGGGTCAATCAAGTATCCAAATTCTAAGGAAAAATCATTATTGACGGTCCAAGACCATAGGTACTGATAGATAGAACTTCCATTTATTTGTTGAATAGACAGTTGAATGGAGAATACCATAGCTATACTTAAGAATAAAACACTAGGAAAAGCCCATATGCGACGAAGATTTCTTGTTGCTGTCGGAATAAAAAAAAGGCCAAACCCCATTGACATAATAACTGGAAGTGGGAGAAGAGGGATTACCCATGCATATTGATATGTATGTTCCATAAGAAAAGAAATTGCAATTTTTACTTTAATTTTTCTATAAAATAAAATTGTTTCCGATTCACCAAACCAATTCTTATCTCTTTCTGAAGGAATAAATAAAAAGAATAAGCAAAAATGAAGAATGGGTTTAATTGATTAAATTAAAAAAGTTAATCAAATAACTTCGTTACCTAGTTATTACCTAAATAAGGATATTTATTAAAATAAAAAAAAAAAGGTTGCATTTTTTTACTTTCTATTAATTTTTATATTTCTTTAAAACAAAGATGAAACAGCTCTCTTGTTTCGTAACTGATTAATGGAATTCCAATAAAAAGAAAACCCATGTTTATAATAAATTATCAAATAGTCGTTACTTCATATAGAACTGAAATCCTAATGACTATAATTACCTAAGTTTTAGAATGCCTTGTTTAAGAGACATGGAATACTATTCTGAACTTAATTAACTATTTTAATTTTCCCTTCTTTTTATCCACTCGTCTTATATAGGGGATAGGCTTCCATACCATATATCTATATATAGAGTATACTTTACTATATAAATATCTATAAATAGATTTAAACGGAAAACCTTTCTATATATTCTATATTATTAAAACAAAGTATAAAATATATACGGAAAAAAATTTACTGAAATTCTTGTCTTATCCAGATAAGACAAGAATTTCAGTAAAAAATAATTCAGAATTTCAGTATCTTTCAATATCTAAGTATAAATACCAAAGATGTCTTTCACATACAACTAGAAAAAAGTAATTTCCTTTTTGAATGGCAGTTCCAAAAAAACGTACTTCAATGTCAAAAAAGCGTATTCGTAAAAATATTTGGAAGAAAAAGACTTATTTTTCCATAGTACAGGCTTATTCTTTAGCAAAATCAAAATCATTTTCGAGTGGCAATGAGCATCCAAAACCAAAAGGTTTTTCTGGGCAACAAACAAACAAATAATAAGGTTTTGGAATAATATGAATTGACCTATCAAAAAATAATTCCAATTATTTAATATGAATAATTTGGATTAATTAATTAATTAATTAATGTACTTTTATGTGTCGAATTACTCAACACAAGATTCTTAGAACAAACCCCTCCTATATCCGCTATATGGAATAAAAGTTTTGGTATACTGTGTGCTAAGTATTCTTGATCAATAAACTTTTCCTATTTTTATAATAGAATTCTCATATTTTATTATGAGAATTCTATTATGAAAAGTGGAGTCTTCTTGCAATAAAACTTACCACTTACATCTATTTTCTCCAAAATCATTGGTTTAAGGTTAGTAAATCCTATTGAGCATAAAGACTTTCATTCTATAAATTTTTTCCATTTTATTTTTATTGAAAAAATGTAATTTTAGGGAGAAACTAATTAGAAAAAAAAATTTAGTTCTATATTGCAACTTATAAAAGAGGAGTTCCAAGTCTTTCAAGCGGTGTTTCCATTAGGCAAAGCAAGAGTTTATTGTAAAAAAAATCGCAACGATACTACATAAACGAAGTATATTTTAATGAAGACTCTAATGTTCCTAAATTTTATGGACTTTCCCAATCTCGACGATTCGCGAGATAATAGCTATTATTCTTTTAAGTTACCTATTATTTGAAGTTAGCCGCCATGGTGAAATTGGTAGACACGCTGCTCTTAGGAAGCAGTGCTCAAGCATCTCGGTTCGAATCCGAGTGGCGGCATTCTCGAAAAAGAATACAATAGATTAGAAAATGGATTCAATTCGAAATTTACAATTTTGTAATGAGACCTTCCCCTTATGCTATTTGCAACTTTAGAACATATATTAAATCATATCTCCTTCTCAACCATTTCCATTGTGATTACGATTCATTTGATAACCTTATTAGTTCATGAACTTGGGGGATTACGTGATTCGTCAGAAAAAGGAATGATAGTTACTTTTTTCTCTATAACAGGATTCCTAGTTTCTCGCTGGGCTTCTTCGGGACATTTTCCATTAAGTAATTTATATGAGTCGTTGATCTTCCTTTCATGGGCTCTGTATATTCTTCATACCATTCCTAAGATACAGAACTCTAAAAATGATTTAAGCACAATAACTACGCCAAGTACTATTTTAACGCAAGGCTTTGCCACATCGGGTCTTTTAACTGAAATGCATCAATCCACAATACTAGTACCCGCTCTCCAATCTCAGTGGTTAATGATGCATGTCAGTATGATGTTACTAAGCTATGCAACTCTTTTGTGCGGATCCTTATTATCTGCCGCTATTCTAATCATTAGATTTCGAAATAATTTCTTTTTCTTTTCTAAAAAGAAAAAAAATGTTTTACTTAAAACATTTTTCTTTAGTGATTTCTATGTAAAAAGAAGTTCTTTAAAAAGCACCTCTGTTCCTTCATTCCCAAATTATTACAAATATCAATTAACGGAGCGTTTAGATTCTTGGAGTTATCGTGTCATTAGCCTAGGATTTACCCTTTTAACCATAGGTATTCTTTGTGGAGCAGTATGGGCTAATGAGGCGTGGGGATCCTATTGGAATTGGGATCCTAAGGAAACTTGGGCATTTATTACTTGGACCATATTTGCAATTTATTTACATAGTAGAACAAATCTAAATTGGAAGGGTACGAATTCCGCACTTGTAGCTTCGATAGGATTTCTTATAATTTGGATCTGCTATTTTGGTATCAATCTATTAGGAATAGGTTTACATAGTTATGGTTCGTTTATATTAACATCTAAATGATTACATAAAAGAAAACCCTTCATAAAGGGTTTTCTTTTATGTTTTATTTGAGAACCCCTTGAACGCCTTATCAAAGGGTTCTCAAAAATTCAAGATAGATCTAATTAGACTTCTTCATTAATAGACCGGACTGGTAAAAAACCTATTTAGGATAATAATTGGATACGAGAGCCTCCACCCTGTCAATGGATAGGGAGAGAACAAAATCTGGATAAATACCAATTCCTATTACTGGTAAAAAGATACAGATTAAAATAAAGAGTTCTCGTGGTCCAGAATCCACAAAATTTGCGTTTGGAACATTAAATAGCTTGTATCCATAGAACATCTGGCGTAACATAGATAATAAATAAATAGGAGTTAATATCATTCCTATTGCCATTACAAAAGTAATTAGCATTTTTGGCATTAACAGAAATTTTGGACTAGTAATTAGGCCAAAAAAGACTACTAATTCTGCGACAAAACCACTCATTCCTGGTAAGGCAAGAGAAGCCATTGAAAAGCTACTAAACATAGTAAAAATTTTTGGCATTGGGATAGATATTCCTCCCAGTTCTTCGAGATAAACAAGACGCATTCTATCAGAAGCCGTTCCTGCCAAGAAAAAAAGTGTAGCACCAATAAATCCATGGGATAATATTTGTAAAATAGCTCCATTGAGTCCAATGTTGGTTATGGAACCAATTCCTATAATTATGAAACCCATGTGAGATACAGAGGAATAGGCTATTCTTTTTTTGAAATTTCGTTGACCAAGAGAAGTTGAAGCTGCATAGATTATTTGGATCGCTCCTATTATTACTAACCAGGGCGAAAATAGATAATGAGCATGAGGTAACAATTCCATGTTGATCCGAATCAATCCATATGCTCCCATCTTTAATAAGATTCCCGCTAAAAGCATACATGTACTATAATGCGCTTCCCCATGGGTATCGGGTAACCACGTATGTAGGGGTATAATTGGCAATTTGACAGCATAAGCAATAAGGAAGCCAAAATATAAAAGTATTTCCAAGGTTGCAGGGTATGATTGATTAATTAATCTTTCCAAATCTAATCCCAGTTCGTTGGAACCATAACCATATAAGCCCATACCCAGAACTCCGATTAAGAAAAAGATGGAACCGCCTGCAGTATACAAAATAAACTTTGTAGCTGAATATAGACGCCTCTTTCCCCCCCACATGGATAAAAGTAAGTAAACAGGAATTAATTCTAACTCCCACATGATAAAAAAAAGTAAAAGGTCTCGCGAAGAAAATAATCCTATTTGACCACTATACATTGCTAGCATCAAGAAATAGAATAATCGCGAATTCCGAGTAACTGGCCAAGCTGCTAAAGTAGCTAAAGTAGTGATAAATCCTGTCAATAAAATAGATCCTAATGAAAGTCCATCGATTCCCAATCTCCAGTGGAAATCGAAGATATCTATCCATTTATAATCCTCCTTTAATTGGATTAAAGGATCCTCCAGTTGGAAATGATAGCAGAATGCATAAGTCATTAGAAGGAATTCTAATAAACAAATGGATATAGTATACCACCTAACTATTTTGTTTCCCCTATGAGGTAAAAAGAAAATTAATGAACCTGCAAATATCGGCAAAACAACAAGTATTGTTAACCAAGGAAAATAACTCATGATAAAGTGGTAAAGACAAGATACGTTTTGACCAGAAAAGCCCGTGCTCGATTATTTCGAGCACAGGCTTCTTCGGTAAAGAGGAATCAGACGATTCAAATGAAGTTTTTTGTAACGTATCAATAAGATAAAGCCATGCTACGGGTTGTTTCAGGCCCTAAATAAACGCGTACACTTAAAAAATCCGTCGGGCAAGCGGATTCGCATCTCTTACAACCCACACAATCTTCAGTTCTCGGGGCAGAAGCTATTTGCTTGGCTTTACATCCATCCCAGGGTATCATTTCTAATACATCTGTTGGACAAGCTCGTACACATTGAGTGCATCCTATACATGTATCGTAAATTTTTACGGAATGTGACATTGGATCTATAAATTTTTCTTTTCAACATAAAAATTTTCGATCTGGTAAAAATAAAATTAGTATTATATGAGTAATATGTATTGTAGACACCAGACGAAGCAATGGTTTATCCAAACTTCAAAAATAGTAATCTATTTTTGAATCCGTTTGTGAGAAAGCGTGAAAAGAGCCAAGAGACTTGAATTTTTGACTTCAACAATCAGAATTATACTAATTGTACATATGAATTCGAATTAGCCAATAAATTGGCTATCCTCTTTTCAATATAAATTATTGCAATATTGAAATTGCAATATCAATGAATTAAAAAAATTCCTTTAAGTTAAAAAAGAATACTATGCAATAACCTACTTAAAGAGAATTTATATTCTCAAATAATACTAAGAAAATAGTATAGTATTGATTTCTATTCATCTTAATATTCAATATTGTTATATGTGCGCCTTTGTTTAGAGGATTGTATGTCTACTTAATTAAAAAGTCCAATTATTCCATAGTCTAATTATTCAATAAATTAGATTGATTGATACGAGTTGATTTCCTATTACGATGGATAGAAGAAAGAATGGATAGTCCAATAGCGGCCTCAGCAGCCGCAAGGGCTATCACAAAAATTGCGAAAATGTCTCCTTTTAATTGGCGACTATCAAATAGATCAGAAAATGTTACGAGATTTAGATTAATTGAATTAAGTATAAGTTCAAGACATATTAGAGCTCTAACCATGTTTCGGCTTGTGATCAATCCATAGATACCAATCGAAAATAAATAGACACTCAAAAAAAGTACAAGCTCAAACATCATTAATTAACTCCTTATCAATCCCGATTCATTTCAATATGAGGACAAGAATTGAACCGATTTAATTAATTACAATAGAACAATTACACAACAAAAGAGAAAAGAAAGAAGTTATTTGTTGGCGGTAGATGGTTTTTACTAAATCAAAATTGTGATTCTTTAGTTATTTATTTTAGATTTGCAATTCTTATAATTTTTACTCTTTCTAAGTTTTCTTATTGCCGAGCCATAGTAATTGCACCTATTAAAGAAACTAGAAGAATTATGGAAATGAGTTCAAACGGAAGATAAAAATCGGTTGCTAAATGAATCCCAATTTGTTGAACATTATTTATGAGACCCTGTTCTACTATTTGGTTTGATCTTGTCGTCCAAAGAATTCCATACCATGATGTATCTGGGATAGTAGTCATTAGTGAAAAAACAATAGTTATACAAACGATTGAAGTGAACCCATCCCCAATAGTCCAATAATTCTTATCTTTAGACCATTCTGAGCCATTTACGAACATGACAGCGAATATGATCAAGACATTTATGGCTCCCACATAAATAAGAAGTTGTGCCACAGCTACAAAGTAGGAATTTAATAAAAAATAGAATAAGGATATACAAACAAGAACTAATCCCAACGAAAAGGCAGAATAAATGGGGTTGGTAAGTAATACTACTCCTAGACCTCCTAGTAGAAGAACAAAGCCCCCAAATAGCATAAGAATCTCATGTATTGGTCCAGGTAAATCCATTATGGATAAAAAGAAATTAAAATAGTATAAAATTTTTCATGAACTGACTAAAACTAAAGGATTCAAGGAAGTAAAAAGGGATTAGGATATTTTTATAACAAAAAAAAATATGAGTTTAGTAATCAGTAATAGTTCTTGAATTCGACGATTTCTCTTCGTCTATTTTATTTTCAGTCGAATTCCTAATTGTTTGAATTGTGTAATCTTCCATTATGGAGATGGGTAACCGGCTTAAAGCAATTTGATTGTAATTCAATTCATGACGATCATAAGTAGAAAGTTCATATTCTTCAGTCATTGATAAACAGTTTGTCGGACAGTACTCAACACAATTGCCACAAAATATACAAACTCCGAAATCAATACTATAATTAAGCAACTGTTTCCTTTTAATATCCTTTTTAAATCTCCAATCCACAAGGGGTAGATCTATCGGACATACCCGAACACATACTTCACAAGCAATACATTTATCAAATTCAAAGTGGATTCGCCCCCGGAAACGCTCCGGTGTAATTGATTTTTCATAAGGGTAATGAATCGTTATAGGTAAACGATTTGTGTGGGATAAGGTAGTTATGAAACTTTGACCAATGTACCTTGTAGCACGTATTGTTTGTTGACCATAACTCATGAACCCAGTTATCATAGGGAACATATTCATTCTATATCTATGAAAAAGATATGTTTCTTTCTCTTGTTTGACAGAGCCTTTGTGTTGAAAATATTCTTACTGTTATTGTATTATTTTCTTTATAGTGAAACAAGTTGGGAAGAAGTTGTTAATAAGAGATTGCCCAAGGAAATAGGTAAAAGAAATTTCCATCCAAGATTTAATAACTGATCCATTCTCATCCTGGGTAAAGTCCATCTTATTGTGATAGAAATGAAGAGAAATAAATAAGCTTTAGTTAATGTAATAAAGATACCCATTGTTATTTCCAAAATTCCAACTGCGTTATTCATTTTGAAAAAATCAAAAAAGGATATATAGGGAATAGATAAATCCCACCCACCTAAGTAGAGAACTGTTACAAATAAAGAGGAAACTAATAAATTTAGGTAAGAAACAAGATAAAATAAAGCATATTTTATACCGGAATATTCGGTTTGATAACCTGCTACTAATTCTTCCTCCGCTTCTGGTAAATCAAAGGGTAATCTTTCACATTCTGCCAAAGAAGAAATTAGAAAAACCAGAAAACCTATAGGCTGGCGCCAAATATTCCATCCAAAAAACCCATATTTAGACTGTGCTTCAACTATATCAACTGTACTTGAACTGTTAGATAATCATAGTCGATGATAACATCACAGTTCCCACCGCTATTCCAAAACCGTACATGAAACCTTAGCTTCATACGGCTTCTCTATGATCAGAAAAAAAAGAAGACTGTTTCGTTTCGTTATTAGCCTCCGGAGCGTAGATAGAATTAGGGAAAATAAAATATATTGAAAAGTCCTAAATTAGACCAAAGGAATTCTGTCTGCTAGAATAAAAAAAAGCGCTTCCGAATTGATCTCATCCTTTATAATATAAGAAATTTTTTTCTTTGTTCAGTAATAACTTAATCTTGGAATAAAACACTTGTTATAGTAATTAAATTAATAAATGAAAAGATTTAGGCATTAGTTTATAAGGAATTCTGTATGAATATGTATTAGAGGAAGGAATAATTCCAATTTTTTTGGATTGCACTCCATATCTTTTGTCCTACTCTTCTTTCCCTGGGTAGGGGGTATTTAAAAAGAAAAAAGGGATAAAGGGTTAATTCGTTCTTTATAGCCATTTCTTTAACAAGTGAATAGGAATATACTCTGGATCGGAATCTGAAGAAAGTACTACTTGATAATTTCCACAAATTTCAAGTCCTTATTATGATTCCTTTTATGGGGAAAAATCTCTAATGTCTTAGATTCTCCATTACTAATCCTTTATGTACTTTAGTGTTTCTAACCCTTCACTAACTTTTGATGGATTCTTCTTATTATTATAAGTTATAGTAATAACTAGAAATGTTCTAGTAATGGAATTCCATATTGCGAATCCTTTATTCTTGCCTGCTTCAAGATATGATGACTAATTTAAAAAATCAACCTTGGGATAAAGAGTTTATACTGCTTATGTTTACTTCAACTTTTTCTTGTACGTAGGAAATGAGATTTTTTATTTTTACTACAAATTTTTAAGCTGTTTTGTTTCACTCATATAGCTATCTAGTTTAAATTATCAACCCGAATACAGAATAAGAAAAGGAAGATAAATAGTTAATGGATTTTAGAGGAAAAGGATCCTATTTTAACGAATCACACGTAGAGATATTGCTAGCACACAAAAAGTTAATGGTATTTCATAACTAATGGATTGAGCAGCAGCTCGTAGACCGCCTGAAAAAGAATATTTATTATTTGAGCTATATCCTGCCATCAGAAGACCAATAGGAGCAATACTTGAAATGGCAATCCATAAAAAAACACCAATACTAAGATCGGCTAAAACAAAATGATATGCCAAAGGGATAACTAAAAAACTTAATAAAATTGATATGACTGCTATAGAGGGTCCAATGCTAAATAAAGGAATATCTCCTCGGGATGGTAAGATATCCTCTTTAAAAAGTAGCTTAGTCCCATCTGCTATAGCTTGAAGCAGTCCTAGGGGGCCAGCATATTCAGGACCAATACGTTGTTGTATCGATGCAGATATTTCTCTTTCTAACCATACAATTACGAGTACCTCTATTGTGATTCCCAAAAGGAGGCTCAAAATGGGTAGAATCGATATGAGTCCATAGACTTCTTTTAATAATTCTGATTTCGAAAAAGAATTGATAATTTCTACTTCTACCCTATCTATTATCATTTCAACGATCAACTTCCCCCATAATGATATCTATACTACCTAATATCGTCATGATATCAGCCAATTTCATTTTTTTAACTAGCTGAGGAAGAATTTGTAAATTAATAAAACCGGGCGGACGAATTTTCCATCTCCAGGGGAAAAGACTATCATCTCCTACTAGATAAATTCCTAATTCACCTTTTGGGGCTTCCACTCTTACATAAAGCTCTTGCTTTGATAATTCAAAATTGGGTGAAGGTTTTTTACCAAGAAATTTATATTCAAAATCATTCCATTCGGAATTCTTTGCTTTCTTAAAGCGTCGGACTTCTAAATTCTCATAAGGGCCTCCAGGAATTTTTTCTATAGCTTGTTGAATTATTTTGATGGATTCCCTCATTTCACTGATTCGTACTAAATAGCGAGCTAACGAATCCCCTTCTTTTTGCCATTGGACTTTCCAATCAAATTGGTTGTAAGACTCATAAAGATCTACTTTACGAAGATCCCATTGTATTCCAGAAGCTCGTAACATTGGTCCTGATAAGCCCCAATTTACTGCTTCTTCGCCACTAATAAAACCTACTCCCTCAACTCGCTCTAAAAAAATGGGATTCTGTTTAATAAGTTGTTGATATTCACTAATTCCGCGTAAAAAATAATCACAGAAATCTAAACATTTATCGATCCATCCATAAGGTAGATCCGCGGCTACTCCTCCGATGCGAAAGTAATTGTGCATCATTCGCATACCTGTAGCAGCTTCAAATAGATCGTATATCAATTCTCTCTCTCTAAAAATATAGAAAAAAGGGGTCTGTGCCCCGAGATCCGCCATAAAAGGCCCAAGCCATAACAAGTGAGAAGCTATACGGCTCAACTCTAACATAATTACCCTAATATAGCTGGCTCTTTGGGGTATTTGAATATTCTCTAAGAATTCTGGTGCATTTACTGTTATTGCTTCCGTAAACATAGTAGCTAAATAATCCCACCGTGTTACATAAGGTAAGTATTGTATAATAGTTCTGTTTTCCGCGATTTTTTCCATTCCTCTGTGTAAATAGCCTAATATGGGTTCACAATCAATAACATCTTCACCATCGAGAGTAACGATCAGTCGAAGAACACCATGCATTGATGGGTGTTGAGG
>Ga0207791_1000336_pt1 | contig 12257 bp, 12 predicted proteins | sample HigsolmetaGSP16D_FD_184844 | JGI IMG/M metagenome (GOLD analysis project Ga0207791, IMG submission 184844) | High solid enriched microbial communities from the Joint BioEnergy Institute, USA - SP1-6-D (SPAdes) | ecosystem: Engineered > Bioreactor > SSF (Solid state fermentation) > Aerobic >...
CTCGAAGCGTCCGCGCGCGAGGGGGCTCGGCACCGCCAGCGCATCGACACGCAGCTGTTGACGGTGCAGTTGCGCGGGCGCGACGGCGAGCAGGGCCGCAGCGAGATCGGCGCCGCGTTCCGCGAATTCGGCGCCACGCTGGCGACCGGCACCGCGTGGACGATCCGTGCGACCGCGTTCCTGCTGCCGCTCGCGCTGGTCGGATTCCTCCTGTTCGCAGCGCTACGCGCGCTCTGGCGGCGCCGCCGGCGCGGCTGATCGACACGCCCATGCGCCGGTTGCCCGGCGTGGTGGCCTGCTGCAGACTCGGCCAGGCCGCTCGCTTGCCGGCCCTCCGGACGCGCCGCGCATCCGCGCACCTTCGCGCCGGCCCACGATGCAGGCCCGGACCTGCGTCATCCATGCAAGGAGAACGCCATGGTCACCCGTCGCGACGCCCTGAAACTTTCCCTCGGTGCCGGCCTGTCGCTGGCGCTGCCCGGCAGCCTGCTCGCCGCCACGCCCGCACCGCTGCTGACGCGTGCGATTCCCTCCAGCGGCCAGCGCATTCCGGTCGTCGGGCTCGGCAGTTCGGCCACGTTTTCCTCCACGGCGCGCGACAACGCATCGGCGCTCGACGACGTGCTGCGCGCGCTGGTCGAGCAGGGCGGCGCCGTGTTCGATACCGCGCCCAGCTACGGGGCGTCCGAGGAAGTCGCCGGCAAGGCGGTGCAGCGCCTGGGCATCGCCGATCGCGTGTTCTGGGCGACCAAGGTCAATGTGGCCGGGCGCGAGGCGGACGCCAAGGCCGACCCGGCCGCGGCCCGCGCGCAGATCGAAGCCTCGTTCGAGCGGCTCGGGCGCGACACCATCGATCTGCTCCAGGTGCACAACCTGGGCGACGTGCCGACCCAGCTCGGCATCCTCAAGGCGCTCAAGGCCGAGAAGCGCGTGCGCTACATCGGGGTGACCTCGACCAGCAAGCCGGCGTATCCGCGACTGGTCGAGACCATGCGCAACGAACCGCTGGATTTCATCGGCGTGGACTATGCGATCGACAACCGCGATGTCGAGGAGACGATCCTGCCGCTGGCCGCCGAACGCGGCATCGGCGTACTGGTCTATGCCCCGTTCGGACGCACGCGGCTGTGGGGCCGCGTCGAGGGACAGGCGCTGCCGGACTGGGCCGCGGAGTTCGACGCGACCAGTTGGGGCCAGTTCTTCCTGAAGTTCGTGCTGTCGCATCCCGCGGTGACGTGCGTGACCCCGGCGACGAGCCGCGTGTCGAACCTGATCGACAATCTCGGCGCGGGCCGCGGGCGCCTGCCGGACGCGGACCAGCGCAGGCGCATGGTGGAGTTCATCGACGGGTTGCCGCCGGCCACTTGATCCGAAGCGTCTCTGGGAGCGCGTGCAGCACGGCCTGCGGTGTCGACATCGAAGCCCTCCCCCAATGCGGAGGGAGGGCGCAGCACTCAGCCTTCTTCTTCGGTCTCGAACTCGACCACCGCGTCGAGATCGAAGGCGAGCGCCTCGATGGCCTCGCGGACCTTGCGCTCGGTCGCGGCGTTGCCGACCTCGACCTCGATCTCGTGCATCTTCGGTCCGGCGACGTCGCTCAGGCCCGCCGAGCTGGAATCGGCGTCGTCCATGTGCGACATCAGATCGTCGATCTCCTCGACGTGCTCGATCCCGTCCAGGCTCGACAGGAGGTTGATCACCGCGCGCGCGGTGTCGTCGCTGCCGGTCAGGCGGATGCGGAGCATGGGCATGTCGGTTCCTCGGTGTGGGCGTTGCGGGCAGGCTAGGCAGCGCCGGGGAAAGCCGACGTGACGATCGCCACGGACTGTCACACCTCGGGCGTTAGGCTGCAGGCATGAACACGACCGACGCGACACCGTCCCCCGCGGCCGGAACGACGGCGGTGCAGTTGCGCCCGCTGGAACGCGGCGATCTGCACTTCGTCCACGAGCTCAACAACAACCGCACGGTGATGAGCTACTGGTTCGAGGAACCCTACGAGTCCTTCGTCGAACTCGAGGAGCTGTTCCGCAAACATATCCATGACCAGAGCGAACGCCGCTTCATCGTCGAAGACGGCAGCCACACGCGCGTGGGCATGGTGGAGCTGGTCGAGATCGACCACCTGCACCGGCGCGCCGAGTTCGCGATCATGATCTCGCCCGCGCACCAGGGCCGGGGCTATGCGCGCCCGGCCACAGCGCTGGCGATCAGCTACGCATTCCGCGTGCTGAACCTCTACAAGCTGTTCCTGCTGGTGGACGTGGACAACGCCGCGGCGATCCACGTCTACGAATCGCTCGGCTTCCAGCGCGAAGGCGTGCTCGTCGACGAGTTCTTCAGCGACGGCCGCTACCGCAGTGCGATCCGCATGTGCCTGTTCCAGCACCAGGCCCTGGGCAGCGACGACAGCCGCCGCGACGCCTGATCAGGCCCGCGGGCGCAGACGCTCGAAGGTCAGCGTGGTGCTGCCGTGGTACTGCGCGGTGCCGGTCTCGACGTAGCCGAGCTTGCCGGCCAACTTGCGCGACGGCGCGTTGCCCGGATCGATGATGCAGACGCTGCGCCCGCCGAACGGCTGCGCATCGAACCAGGCGTGCATGGCCTGCGTCGCTTCCGAGGCGATGCCGCGGCCATGCGCTTCCTTCGCGAACACCCAGGCGCCTTCCGGCGACGCCTGGAATGCATCACCCAGACCACGCCGGAAATCCGCGACGCCCGCACCGCCGATGGTGCGGCCGGTCTCGCGTTCGACCACCGCGAAGATGCCGAAGCCGAATGCACTCCAGTGGCCGATGTAGCGCAGCAGCCGGTTCCAGACGTCTTCTTCGGTCGGCGACACCGGCGTGATGTGACGCATGACCTCGCGGTCGCGCAGCATCGCCAGCACCGCGTCGAAGTCCTCGACCGCGTGCGGACGCAACCGCAGGCGCGGCGTCTCGATGATCACGCGGTTCAGCCCGCCGGCGGCGTGCGCACCGGCACGCTGATGTTGCACAGGTCGATGTGGCCGGCCGGGCGCACGTACCAGTCGTCGCGACGGTTGCGGCGCGATTCGACCACCGCATCGAACAGCGGCGTGTCGGTGCGCAGCACCTGCAGCGGCGTGCGCTCGTGCGCCGGCACCTCGGACGCGAGGCGGATGCGCCGGATCGGCGTGCGCAGCGATGGATCCTCGTAGAAGCCGAGCGGGCCGGTGCCGCGCGGCAGCACGCTCAGCAGTTCCATGCCCTGCAGTACGCGGCCGACGACGGTGATGTTGCGGTCGAGCTGGCGCGGCGATTGTCCGGTGACGACGTAGAGCTCGGTGCCGTTGCTCGAATCGGGCGCCATGTCGCGGCCTGCGCCCAGCGCGCCGTAGCAGTGTGCCAGCCACGTGCGGCCGGCGCCGGTGCGGTCGTCGCGCGCGGCCGGAAAGCCGTCGGCGAAACCGGCCTGCGCCGACCAGCCATCGGCGTCGGGCAGGGCGTGGAAGGCGAGCCCGGCCGAGGCGCGGTCGAACTCGGCCGGCAACTTCGCGCGTGCGCTGCCGATCGGCTTGCCGGGCACGCCTTCTTCGGTGATGTCGCCGAACTGCACGACGAAGTTGTCCTGCGAGCGGTACAGGGTCAGCCCGTTCCAGAAGCCGCCGCGGGCAAGGGTGCGGATGTTGGCGACATGCTCGGGCGCGAACGCCGGTGCCAGTTCGATGATGACCCGCCCGCCGGCGAGATCCATGTACAGCAGGTTCGCCGGGTCGGGCGTACGCCAGTCCGCAGGCGTGGACGCGTCCAGCAGCTCCTGCGTCGAGCGGGTCTCGACGGCGGTCGCCGGCGCGCCGGAGGTGGCGCAGCCGGCCAGCGCGAGCACGCAGGCGGCGAGGGTGGCGGACAAGGCGTGGCGCATCGGCTGGTGCATGGATCATTCCCCGAGAGATGAAGCGGCGATTGTGGCCGAGCGGCGCGGCTGCGTGACTACCGGCACATCCGCTATAGCGAAGTCCGCACTAGTATTGCGCTCAACCTAGTGGAGGTGGCCGATGACCGACCCCGGCGACGACAGCGACCTGCAGCTGCGCAAGTTCCAGAAGGAACTCAGCGCGGGCACGGTCTCGCTCGCGCTGCTGGCGGTGCTGGGCAGCGCCGCCGAGCCGATGTACGGCTACCAGATCGCCAAGCGCCTGGAATCGCTGGACGGCGTGCTCAGCGGCAAGCAGAGCGCGCTGTATCCGGTGCTGCGCAATCTCAGCGCCGCTGGCCTGCTCGACAGCCACGTCGAACCGTCGGTGGCCGGACCGCCGCGCCGCTACTACCGCATCACCGAGGCAGGGCGGCTGACCCTGCAGCAGTGGACCGCCGCGTGGCGGGCCACACGGGATTCCGTCGACGCCGTCCTGGAGGGGGGCAACCCATGAGCAGCATCCGAACGAACATGCACCGCCCACCGCAAGGCATCCCGGAGTATCTGGAGCAGCTGCGCCAGTCGCTCGCCGGCGCCGACCCCGCACTCGTACAGGATGCGCTCTACGACGCCGAGGAATACCTGCGCTCGGAACTGGCCGAGCACCCCGGCAAGTCGGAAGCCGAGGTCATCGCCTCGGTGGCGTCGAGCTACGGCGCGCCGGAGGAAGTCGCCGAGATCTACCGCGACACCGAGGTCAAGGTGCAGACCGCGCTGCAGCCGCCCAGGCCCGCGCCGCGCAGCTCGCCGATCGGGCGCTTTTTCGGTGTCGCCGCCGATCCGCGCACCTACGCCTCGCTGTTCTACATGGTGCTGTCGCTGGCGACGGGCATCTTCTACTTCACCTGGGTGGTGACCGGCCTGTCGGTGTCGCTGAGCCTGGTGGTGGTGCTGGTCGGCATTCCGCTGCTGATCCTGTTCTTCGGATCGGTGCGGGTGCTGTCGCTCGTCGAGGGGCGCCTGGTGGAAGTGATGCTCGGCGAACGCATGCCGCGCCGGCCGCTGTACGCGGCGCGCGGCCGCAGCTGGCTGCAGCGCATCGGCGACATGTTCACCGACGCGCGGACCTGGAGCACGCTGTTGTACCTGCTGCTGATGCTGCCGCTGGGCATCGTCTACTTCACCATCAACGTGACCCTGCTGTCGCTGTCGCTGAGCATGATCGCAGCCCCGCTGCTGGCGTGGACCGGCGTCGCGGCGACCGGCGTCACCGACGGCGGCTGGATGGTGCTGGGCTGGAATCACGGCACGGGCCTGTCGACGTCGTTCCCGCTGCTGGCGACCCCACTCCTGCTGGTGTCCGGTGTGCTGCTGCTCTTCGCAAGCCTGCACCTGTTCCGCGCGATCGGGCGCATGCACGGCAGCATCGCCAAGCACCTGCTGGTGAAGACCGCGCAGTACAGCTGAGGGATCGGATTGCTGGAACGAAAAGGGCGCGTCGGAAGACGCGCCCTTCTGCGTTGTCACAAGCCGCGCTGAATCAGCCCGCAGGCTTCGCGCGTTTTGCCGCACGCTTGCGCGGCGTCTTCGTCGCGGCCCTCGCCGACGCCTCGCGCGCGCCCTGCGCATGCGAGGCGATGAAGGCACGCACTTGCGGATACACCTGGTTGCGCCACTTGCGGCCACTGAAGATGCCGTAGTGGCCGGCGCCGGCGACGGTCAGATGGGCGCGATCGGCCTCGGCGACGCCGGTGCACAGCGTGTGCGCGGCGCGGGTCTGGCCTTCGCCCGAGATGTCGTCGAGCTCGCCCTCGATGGTCAGCAGCGCGGTGCCGGTGATCTTCGACGGGTCCACCGTCTCGCCCGAGACCACCCACGTGCCGCGCGGCAGCAGATGCTGCTGGAACACGACGCGGATCGTGTCGAGGTAGTACTCGGCCGGCATGTCGAGCACGGCGTTGTATTCGTCGTAGAAGCGGCGGTGGTGCTCGGCGTCCTCGTCGTCGCCCTTGAGCAGGTTCCGGTAGAAATCCCAGTGCGATTCGAGGTGGCGCTCGGGGTTCATCGCCATGAAGCCCATGTGCTGCAGGAAGCCCGGATACACCAGGCGTCCGTGGCCGGGGAAGTTCGCCGGCACCGGATGGATGACGGTCTGTTCGAACCACGCGTAGGGCTTCTCGGTGGCGAGGTTGTTGACCGCGGTCGGCGACTGGCGGGTGTCGATCGGCCCGCCCATCATCACCAGCGAGCGCGGCGTGGGCTCGCCACGCGCGGCCATCAGCGACACCGCGGCGAGCACCGGGACGGTCGGCTGGCAGACGCTGATGACGTGCAGATCGTCCGCGCCGATGTGGCGGATGAAGTCCTCGATGTAGGCGACGTAGTCGTCGAGCGAGAACGCACCGGCTTCGGCCGGCACCATGCGCGCGTCGACCCAGTCGGTCACGTAGACCTTGTGGTCGCGCAGCAGCGTGCGCACGGTGTCGCGCAGCAGGGTGGCGTGGTGGCCCGACAGCGGCGCGACCACCAGCACGGTCGGCTGCGCCTTGATGACTTCCAGGTGCGCCGGGTCGTCGGTGTAGCGCTTGAAGCGCAGCAGCTTGCAGAAAGGCTTGTCGAGCACGTCGAGCTGCACGACCGGATAGGTCCGCGCGTTGTCGTCGTTGGCGACCTCGTGGATGCCGAACGCCGGCTTTTCGTAATCCTTGCCGATGCGGTACATCAGCTCGTTCGCCGCGGCGACCTGGTCGGCGCCGGGCAGCTGCGCCAGCCACGTACCGTCGTGACCGAATGCGCGCGCGTTGGCGTCGGCCAGCAGCGTCCACGGCTTCATCCAGGCGCGGCCGAGTTCGTGGAGTTGATAGAACAGCATGGGCGACGGTCCGGCGGGTTGTTGCGACGCAACATAGTGTAGTCGGCTTGAACCGCACCTGCCCGGGTTGCGGTCGTTCAGGTCGGGGCCAGCAGGGCGCAGGCGCGCCAGGGCTGCGATCAGGCCGGAAGTTCGAGCGAGGTCGCGGCGTCCGCGAGGGCGGGCGAGAGCCAGCAATGCGAGCCGAGCTGGCGGAAACCGGCGGCGGTGAAGCGCTCGCGGTAGAAGCGCGCCGGCCGCCTCTTGAAGTCGTGGTTGTCGCCGTCGGGACCGTCCTCGCGGGTGAAGGTCTCCAGGAACGCCACGCCGCCGCACAGCTCGGCCAGGCCCGGCAGGCCGCGGTCGAGCTCGCGCGTGTCGAGGTAATGCATCACATCGCTGCAGATCAGCAGATCGACCGGCGCGCACGGGCGCAGCATCCCGAAATCCGCGAAACGCGCATGGTGCAGATTGCGTGCCCGGCCGAAACGCGCGACCGCGTATTCGCTCGGATCGAAGCCGAGGTACTGCAGCTTCGGCCGCAGCTTGCGCAGCGGCGCGCGCCAGGCGGCCTCGCCGGCGCCGATGTCGAGCACGGTGCGCAGCGGGCGTTCGAGATGGTGCTCGGCGGTCGCGACGGCCAGCGCGACCTTGCGCGCCAGGCGTGCGGGGCCCCCGATGTCGCCGGCGCGGTACCAGCGGTCGAAATAGGCGCGGTCGTACTGCTTGGACATTGAAGGGCCGTGCGGATGCGGGACGCGCATTCTAGTGTCGATCGACCGCGACCGAAGGTCGCATGCCACGACGCTGCGGTCGCCGCGCCTGGAGCCCGTGCGATCCTGTGCACCTGTCGGAACGGAGCCAGCACGCGATGCAAGCCTATCTGTGGGTCAAGACCTTCCACCTGGTGTTCGTGATGGCGTGGATCGCATCGGCGTTCTACCTGCCGCGCATCCTGATCAATCTCGTCGAGGCCGGCAGCGACACCGCGGTGCGCGCGCGACTGGTGCTGATGGGGCGGCGTCTGTACCGCTTCGGCCACGTGATGCTGGGCCTCGCACTCGCGTTGGGCATGGTGCTGTGGATGGGTTACACCTTCATCACCGACTTTCCGACGATGGCGCCGATGGGCGGCGGCGCCGGCTGGCTGCACGCCAAGCTGGCGCTGGTCGTGTTGCTGATCGTGCACTTCGTCGTCGGCGGCCGCTGGTTGAAGGGCGTCGACAGGGACCGTGCGCTGCCGTCGACGAAAGCGCTGCGCTGGTTCAACGAGATTCCCGTGCTGCTGCTGGTCGGCGTGGTGTGGCTGGTGCTGGCCAAGCCGTTCTGAGGTCCTGCATCCAGTTCGCATGATCGAAACCCTCCCCCGCACGCCGGAGGAGGGGCGGGTGGGGGCGAACCGTCAATGACCCGCGCACTCTCGACCTGGGCAAACCGGGGCGTCTGCGAACCGATCGTCTCCGCGAACTGGGCGTTTGCCCCATCCCGACCTCCCCCCGCGCGCGGGGGAAGGGGCGGACATCGTGATCGGTTGCGGAGCAGCGTCGCCCTCCGCCGGCACAGAAACGCCCCGCCGCTGATGCGGCGAGGCGTTCCATTCGACGCCGATGTCGTCGCGCACCGCGCGACACGGTGGCACTACTGCGCGGTCACCGAAGCGTCGATGCGCGCGAAGTCGTTGCGTTCGACGCTGGTGCCGCTGGAAATCGAGAACAGCTTTTCGGCGATGCCGTAGTCGCTGCTGCCCAGATTGCGGCCGAGCGACAGCGCGAAGTCCATCGCATCGGGCGTCGGATAACTGCCGTCGCGGTTCATGTAACCGAGCAGATTGCCCAGCTGCATGTGGGCGCCGTTCGCGACCGCAGTGGCGGTCTGGCCGGCGAGGGCGTCCATCTGCTGTTCGCTGAAGCTCAACGTGACCGTCTGGCCTTCGCTGACCGGCTGGCCGTCGAGGCCGCCGCTCAAAGCGGCGTTGAGCAGTTGCACGTTGCTGCGATCCACCTTGACGTCGTAGCTGTAGATCCGCGCATCGGCGACCTCGTTGCCGTTCGCGTCCCAGCGCTGGCTGATGTTCATCGGCACGTTGCCCGCGTACTGCAGATCGACATTGCGTTCGACGCTGCCGTCGGCATGCGTGGTCACCACCGCGTTGCCGGTGTTCTTCGCGCCGTCCAGCGACAGGTTCACCGGGCCCAGCTTGGCGCTCAGGTTGGTCTGCGAGCTGTAGTCCAGGCGCTCGACCCTGGCGACATTGGACACGCCGTCACCGTTGTCGACCGGCAGCGTGCCGTTGGCGAGGAAGTCGTTGTAGGCGGCCTGGCCGGCGGCCCCGGACAGATCGAATTGCGCCGTGCGCACCGTCGCGCCCGACAGGCTGTCGTTGCGGCCCAGCATCACGCTGGCGACGCCGAAGTCGACACCGACGCCGTTGTAGGCCTTGATCGCCTCGGTCGGGCCCGCGGTCACGCGTACGGTGTCCTCGCCGGTGCGCTCGACTATCGTGCTCACGCCGCTCTCGTCGGTGACCTTCGTCTGCGTGGCGAGATTGCGGAAGGTCGCCTTGAACTCGTTGGTGCTGTAGTCGGAACCGTTCATGGTGATCTTCGTGCCGACCGGCATCGACTGCGGATCGAACGGATTCACCGACAGCGGGCTGACCCCCGCATCGGCCGGCATCGCGACCTGGTACGAGGCACGGATGCCTTCGGTGCGGCCGATCTCCAGCCCCGCCTGCGGCGTGCTGACGCCGCCCTTGAGGAACACCGACACGTCGCTGGACGCCTTGTACGTGGTGACCCCGTTCGCGGTGTTGACGCCGCCGGAGAGCGAGGCATTGGCGCCTGCGCCGAAGCTGATGCCATACCCCTTGGACGACTTCACCGACTCGTTGAACGCCACGCCGCCCGAGGCGGTGAGCGATCCCGTCTCCGGATTCACGCTGACGTTGCCGCTGGTCGACGACGTCGACTGGTGCACGGTACCGGCGTCGCTGGTGGTCGTGGTGCGTGCATCGCTGCGCGCGCCCTGGTTGGCGCTGACGCCGCCGGTGTTGGAAATCGACACGCCCTGGCTGCTGCTGTCGCTGACGCGCGCGGGAATCACCAGGCCGTCGCCGGGATAGATCATCTCCGGGTTGGCGATCTGCGGATTGGCCCTGAGGATGTCGCCGGGCGCCACGCCGTACCGGTTCGCGATCTGCGTCAGTGTCTCGGCCGATTGCACGGTGTGACGTGCGGGTTCGCGGGTCGGCTGGGGGGGAAGGCTGGACGGAGAGGACGAAGCAGTCGGCTGGATACTCATGCGGAACCTGTGGCGGAAAGACCCGTTCAGGGTATCCGCGGCGGCTATTCAGACCCAACTGGGGTTTCCCCGGGGTTGCGTTGCAAGTCGCTGATCCGCAAGGCCTTATGAAGACCGCGTGACGCCGGCGCCCGGCGTGACCCCGGCGCAGGATCGGTTCACTGCATGTACCACCCGTGGCTGACCACCAGGCTCTGCCCGGTCAGCGCATTGGTCTCGAATGCAGCCAGCATCAATGCCACATTGGCGACGTCGTCGACGGTCGTGAACTCGCCGTCCACGGTGTCCTTGAGCATCACGTTCTGGATCACCTCGTCCTCGCCGATGCCCAGTTCCTTCGCCTGCTCGGGAATCTGCTTGTCGACCAGCGGCGTGCGCACGAAGCCCGGACAGATCACGTTGGCGCGCACGCCGTAGCCGGCGGCTTCCTTGGCGACGGTGCGGGCGAGGCCCAGCAGGCCGTGCTTGGCGGTGACGTAGGGCGCCTTGAGCCTGGAGGCGGTGTGCGAATGCACCGAGCCCATGTAGATGATCGCGCCGCCGGTCTTGCGCCGTTCCATGTCGCGCAGGCATTCGCGCGTGGTGAGGAACGCGCCGTCGAGATGGATGGCGAGCATCTTCTTCCAGTCGGCGTAGCTGAAGTCGGTGACCTTGTTGACGATCTGGATGCCGGCGTTCGAGACGAGCACGTCGACCCGGCCGTAATGCGCGATCACCTGCGCGATGCCGTCGACCACCTGCGACTCGTCGGTGACGTCCATCGCCACTGCCAGCGCATCACCACCGGTATTGCGGATTTCGGTCGCGGTGGCTTCAGCCGCATCGAGCTTGAGATCGGCGATGACCACCTTGCCGCCCGCCTGCGCATAGACCTCGGCGATGCGCTTGCCGATGCCGCTGGCGGCGCCGGTGACCACGCAGACCTTGCCGTCGAGTCGATTCATGGGTGCCGCTCCGCTTCGAATGGGGATGCGGCCAGCTTATCCCGCCGTCGTGGCAGGCCGCGTCGTACTTTCGGGCGAGGTGGGGATCCGGCGGGTCGAAGCGCCTTCGTCGCGAGTGCGCGCTTGCGAACGGTCAAACCGTTCTCCCGATGCAACCGGCGCCCGTGTGGAAGCGCCCTCGGGCGCGAGGGGCGTTCCCGGGGAAGGCCCGCGCGCGCAAGCGCGCTCCCACACGGGGCGGCCAGGTGTGCTCAGTCGGTCGGGCGGTCCGGCGCGGTCACCGGCGTCATCGCGGGCAGGTCCACCGGCACGCCGTCGTCATTGCAGTGGCCGGTGGCGCACAGCTGCCGGCGCAGCGCGGGCGTGGCCTGCACGATGAGGTGGTAGATCACGTTCTGCTCGACCGTGCCGCGCACCGCATCGCTGCCCGGGCCACGCGCCCAGATACCGACGTCGTCGCCGCCGTGCGATTCGCTGCGCATCGGTACCAGCGCTTCCTGCATGAAATCCGGATGTTCGGTGTCGACCTCGCGCAGGTCCGGCCGACCGGCGGCGGGCTCGAAGCTGCTGGGCTTGTGCAGGAAGGTTTTCGGCCCCGCCGGCTGCTGGTTGCTCGCACCGGTGTAGCCGGGTCCGTTCGCGTACACCAGCGTCGTGTAGGGCAGGCCGGTCGCGTCGAGCGCATAGGCGTTCGGATCGTCGTCCTCGCTGACCCGGCCGCGCACCTTGCCCAGGATCGGGTTGCCGCGCGTGGGATACCCGACGAAGTTCAGCGTGTGCGAATGATCGGCGGTCACGAGGATCAGCGTGTCGTCGGCCGATGTGGCGTCGACTGCCGCCTGCACGGCGCGCGACATCGCCACGGTTTCGTCGAGCGCGCGGAACGCGTTGCCGTCGTGGTTGGCATGGTCGATGCGGCCGCCCTCGACCAGCAGCACATAGCCCTTGCCGTCCTTCGCCAGACGCTCGATCGCGAAGCGCGTCATCTCGGCCAGGTCCGGCTCGCCGTCATCGCCCGTGTTGCGGTCGTGTTCGTACTGCATGTGGTCGGGTTCGAACAGGCCGAAAACAGCATCGGCGTTCCTGGCCGCGCGCAGCTGCGCGGTGTTCCAGACGACGGCGCCGCCCGGATGCGCCGCGCGCCATTCGGCGGTGAGATCGCGGCCGTCGAGACGCTGGCCGACCTTGTCGTCGTACTCGGGATCGCGCACGCCGGCCGGCAGGAAGTTGCCGCGCCCGCCGCCCATCAGCACCTTCGGGCCGCGACCCGGAGCAAAATCGAG
>Ga0207791_1000341_pt1 | contig 12140 bp, 9 predicted proteins | sample HigsolmetaGSP16D_FD_184844 | JGI IMG/M metagenome (GOLD analysis project Ga0207791, IMG submission 184844) | High solid enriched microbial communities from the Joint BioEnergy Institute, USA - SP1-6-D (SPAdes) | ecosystem: Engineered > Bioreactor > SSF (Solid state fermentation) > Aerobic >...
GCACCGCGCTCACCCCGCTGCCCGGCACCGACGAACGCCGCTATGCGAGGCAGATCGCCGAACAGCTCGGTGTCGGACTTCTTGAAGAGACACTGGATCTCGGCGGAACCGAAATCGGCTTCCCCCTGCCATCGCACTCGCTGCGGCCGGCGACGTGGGCCCTAGGCCAGGCCGTCGCCCAGGCGATGGACAAGGCCGCGGCGGCCCAGGGCGTCCACAGCCACTTCTCCGGTAGCGGCGGCGATACGATCTTCGGCTACCTGACGACCGCGGCCCCCGCTGCCGATGCTTTTCGGGAACGCGGCCTCACAGCAGGCTGCCATGCAGTGGCGAACCTGTCCCGACTGCACGGATGCACGATCACCAAAGCCGCGCGTCTGACGCTGCGGAAGCTGTACCTGTCGCCCAGACCTGCCTGCCGGGCGGACGCCACGTTGCTGGCGCGTTCCCACGACATCCCGCCTCCACTGGAACCCCATCCATGGTTCAACGCGCCCGCCCATGCGCTCCCCGGTGACCGCGAGCGGATCTTCGACCTCGCCGGCAACCAGTTGTTCGCCGACGCTACCGTTCGCGCAGATGGACGACGGGTCCGGATGCCGCTGCTCTCACAACCGGTGGTGGAGGCCTGCCTTCGCGTTCCCAGCTGGATGTGGATAGAAGGCGGTCGGAACCGCGCCGTCGCCCGATCCGCCTTTTCGGGGCTGCTGCCTCAGGACGTACTCAACCGGCGCAGCAAGGGAACCTTCATGAACTACACCTTCTCGGCATACGCCCGGAACAAAGAGACGGTCCGCGACTTCCTGCTGGACGGCCGCCTGCGGGCACGTGGGCTGCTGAACGTGCAGGCGGTGAACCTGTTGCTCGATACTCCGCGGCCACCGCGCGACCGTTCCTTCCTACGCATCTTTGACCTGTGCATGATCGAGAACTGGATCCGCAATCACGGCTAGACGAGACTAGCGCCTACCCGCTCCGCCCCCCACAAGCCAATGGGGCGGAGGATCGCTCCCGCTTCACCTGCTCACGCAAGGCATGCCAGCGCGCATACTGCCCGGCCTTGGTGGGATCGGCATCCTCGATGCCCTGCAACCAGAAGCCGAACCAGTCCATGTTCCGTTCGTAGACCGCCAGCTTGTGCACGGGCTGGAATTTCTGGTGCGGTTCGTTCGGGAAGACATAGAGGTCGGCCAGGTCCTTTTTGATCAGCGGGATCAAGTAGTCGACCGCCTGCAGGTATTCCTGCTCGGGCATCTGGAACAGGATCGGCGCGGATATCCGGTCGAGGTTGAAGGCTGGCGACAGCACGCGCCATTGCGCCGGCGTGTCCTCGGGCGCGCCCAGCTTCCAGGAGTCCTTGATGCCCTCGGCGAAGGCCTTTCCTTTCAGCGAACCCAGCAAATAGTAGCCGGGCGACACCGATGCCGAACTCACCGAGGCGGCCGCGAGCAGATGCGATTTCATCGCCACCCAGACGGTCACCTCGCTGCCGAAGCTCAATCCCCCCATTCCCACGCGCCGGCAATCGATCTCGCCGTTCGCCGACAACAGCCTCACCGCACCTTCCACCGCGGACAGGCCGTCCTCGAAACGGCGCACGGGGTCCAGGGCATACGGGGAGGCATTGACGCAGAGCGCCGATATTCCATGCGCCGCCAAACTCGCAAAGGGCCATTCGTCGCCCACGCCGCCACGCACGAATCCCGCGCAGCGATAGTAGTTCACGAACAGCGCAGGCGCGTGCCCCGCCTGGTGCGCAGCAGGATAGAACTGCCCGGTGAAGAGCCGGCCCTGCGCATCCGTCCAGCGCAGCAGCCGCGCCCGGATCGAGACCATAGCCTGCGCCAGCGCCGCATTGGGATCGAACAGGACCAGGCGCCGCCCCGTCTCCAGGTCGATCCGCTCCAGCCGCGGCGGCTGGAGGACGGTGGCGCTTACGCAGACCGCCGCCGCCGCCGATACCGCGCAGGACCTGTCCGGCTCGCGCCCACCATTGAGCAGACCTTCCGACTGCGCCACCCGCGCCACGCTACCGGCGCGCACGTTCCAGCGATAGAGCGACTGCGCCCCGCCCACCGCGGGATCGGACACGGTAAACAGCACCTCGTCATGGCCGGGGCGCCACGCCACTGCGGTGATCGCCTTGCCGGTGCACGCCGCCGCCGTGCACACGCTTTCGCCGTAGCCCGGCAGCGCCGCCGACAGTTGCACGTCCGGCCTGTCACGCAAGCCCTCGCGCTCGCCGATCCGGGTCAGGATCGCGAGCTGGCCATCCCCCGGCCCCCGCGCCACTTTCCAGGCCGCAGGCATCTGCGCGCCTGGAACCGCAACGCCCGGCGGGACCTCACCCATGTCCAGGTCCCGCGTCGTTTGCGAGCGCAGGTCCACCGCCTTCCAGCGATCGGACACATCGGCCAGCAACGGCACCCGGTCGAACCAGATATTGCCGTAGCGCTGAGTCGCCAGCCGGCCATCGAGATTGCCCGAGCGGAACAGTCCCTGCCCGACCGGCACCGTGCTGTCGATACGGATGCCACGGTCGTACTCGGCCTGCTCGGCATCGCGTACCGCGTCCCGGGTCGCCCCGACGCTGTAGGTCAGCGTTAGGCCATCGGCGGAAAGCCTGAACTCGCGTACATCCGCAGGATCGCGGGTAACCGGCATTGCACCGGCGCCATCGGCCGAGGCTCGCCAGACTTCCAGCTTGCCGTTGACCAAGGCCCGATAGTAGAGCCCGCGCCCGTCCGGCGACCATTGCGCGACGGCGGGCAACGGCAGTCCTGCCGAGTCGCGCAGGACCACACCTTCATCGGCGATACGGCGCGGTGGCGAGGCTCCATCCATCCGCTGTACGTACCAGAACGCATCGTAGGTATTGCGCTCGATCGACGCTTGCTCGACTCGGAATGCCACCTGGGTTCCATCTGGCGACACGGCAGGCACGCCGAAGTCGACCACCTGGAGCAGATCCCGAGGCTCGACCGCCTGTGCTCCGCCGGTGACGCATACCCCGCCCACCAGTAGGCTCATAAAGAGACCCTTCATGACCCATCACCAGTGCTTGGACACGGACAGGCTCAGAAAGCGCCCCACGGCCGAATAGTTCGTCGAGTCGTAAGGAGCATTGGACAACGCTGTGACCGTGTGCAATGGCGGCGCGCGATTGAGCAGGTTCTGCGCGGAAAACTCAAACACCATGTTTGCGAGTGCGTCCTGGCGCTCACCGGTGTCATAGCGCAGCGTGCCATCGAAGGTGATGAACGAGGCACCCTCCGTATGATCCGCAGTGTTCTCCACCCTACTTCTGTAGTTGCCAAACGCCGAAGCAATGAAGCCCCCGTTGCTCCAGACCGCGCCCAGACGTCCGTTGAGCTTGGCCGGGTAGAACAGGATACCGGCCATGTCGGAGTAACCCGACGTTGAGGTAGTGGCTTGCTCGCTGTCCAGCCAACTGACTGAGCCGCGGAGCGCCATCCTGCCGACGCCCAGGTCGAACCGATACGTTCCGGACAGGTCGATGCCTCGTACTCGTTGCCGAGCCGCGTTGATATAGCGATTGTCTACGATCGCCACCACACGGCTGGCGTCATAGGCGACGCCGGTATAGTTGTAGAAGTTGCTGGAGTTGGCGAGCACCTCGGCCAAGGTGGCCTCTGCAGGATCGTAATCGAGGAATTCCGAGTAGATCGAGCTGCTCATCGCCTGCGAGGCATTGGCAACCGGCTGGACGATGCGCTCGGAGTAGTCGATATCGAACCAGGTCAGCTCCGACTCCAGCCCTGGGATTGCCTCGGGATGGAACGCCACCGACGCACTCAAGGTCCGCGCGCGTTCCGGGCGCAGATCCGCATTACCGCCAGACTGATACACGACCGTGGCATCGGCCGGGTAGCCAGTAGCTCCGAAGGTCTCCGGGGTGTAGTAGTAGGCGCTCTGGATCCAGTAGCGCTGCATCAGCGTAGGCGCCTTGAACGATTTTCCCCAGGAAGTCTTCAGGGTGAAGTCGGCCGTGGGCGAATAGACCACGCCGAGCTTGGGGGTTGTCACTCTGCCGTAGGCCCGGTAGTCCTCGGTACGCACCGCGCCGGTCAGCGACAGGCGCTCCACGCCGCGAACGCCCTGTCCCGGCGCCACCAGCGGCAAGTTCAGTTCGGCATAGACGAAACGGCTGCTTTCATCACCCTCGGCCTGGGTGACGTTTCCACTGATGCTCGCGTATAGGAAGTCGTTGTACCGATAGCCCGCCCCGACAGCCAAGCGCGCATCGCCGCCTGGCAGCGTGAACAACCGCCCTTCCCCGCCCAATTCGTAGGTCAGGCTCTTGTTGCTGTATGCACCGACGCTGGTGCTGGGTCCCGCGCTCGTCGCTGCGTTGATCGTCTGCTGGTAGTAGGACGTCTTGTCCTTTCCCCAGGCCGCGCCCAGGGTAAGTTTCCAGTCGTTCGGAAGGTCTATTTCGAGGCTTGGTGCCACGAAGTTGGACTTGGTCGTCGGGAAATAGCGATAGTAAATGCTCGAATACGACGAATAGGTCAGCAACCTGCGCTCGCTCGTCAACGCATCCAGACGCAGTTCGACGGCATCGCCGAACGCCTGGTGCAGGCTGAGCAGGCCGCTGCGCAAGTCGTTCTTCGGCCACAGCGTCGAAGGGCGATACATCGACTGCGTGTAGTCACGCTGGTCGGAATAGACCGGATCGTTCTCCGCCTTCTTCCAGGTCGCGATCAATCCACCCGTGGCCCAGTTGCTACCCGCCGTGGCGCTGTATTCACGAGTGATCAGTCCGCCATCGGTAGCGCCGCCGTAGCGCATGCCGACGGTCACCCCGTCGAAATCACGCTTGAGCATCACGTTGACCACGCCGCCCACCGCATCGGAGCCGTAAACCGCCGAAGCGCCATCCGGCACGATCTCCACGCGTTCCACCGCTTCGACAGGGATCGCGCTGATGTCGACAGCCTGGACATAGCCACCGTAGGACAAGCGGTGGCCATTCAGCAGGGTCAGTGTGGCGTCCTGACCGAGCCCACGCAGGTTGGCGCCCGAGCCTCCCGTGATGTTCTGGTTGTTGCTCCCTCCTCCGGTCGCACCTGTGACGACGCCTGGATTCTGCCCGCCGGAGAAGTTCTGCGGGATGCTGCGGATGACCTCGCCCAGGTCGGTGAAGCCTTCCTCGCGAATGCGCTCGGCCCCAATCGTGATCACAGGCGACGGCGTGCTGCCGCCCTTGATACGCGTGCCGGTAACCTCAATACGACCAAGTTCTGTCGCTTCTTCCTCCCCATATTCGGGTGCTGACCGCACTCCTTTTGACTCAGCATCCCTATCCCCTTTCGGCCAATGCTGTCCATCCCCATCTACTAGCTGCGTGCCCGCCATCGCCGGCTTGGAGAGACCCGCAATGCATGCGAGCAAGGCGATGGAAATGGCACTGCGTGACGTGCTGGTCTTCATACTTATCCTCTGGCTTGCATTGATGGCGATGGCTTGCGCGACCTGACGGCGCAGGCCTGTGCAAACCCTGTGAGCACGACTTTTCGCGTATCCCTGCGTGGGACACTGCTTCATCAATCCAGGCTGGTGCTGTGCACCGGTTTAGACACAGCTCCCGCCAAGCAACCGCGGCGTGTGCGGTGCCGCTCCCTCCCTTACCGTCGGATTCGCACCGATCAGCACCCCCAAATCGATCGACCCTGCCGATCCCTCGGCCTAGCGAATGCTTGTCTCAAGCTGTTAGCTAACTTCTTCATCTACGACCTTCTGGAAGGAGCACAAGCAAGTAATCTATGAGCTGGTAGATCGGAGAGTGGAAAATTCCCGAGTCAGATCATATCTGCTTTTCAGATATTTGAAAAGCGGATATAGCGTGCGTGTGGCCTCTAATCGGAGAAGCCACCATGGCCGCCAAGTCGATCTACAAACCCGAGTACCAGGTCCTGCTCAAGCTGCTACATGAGATGCGAGGTGACGCTGGCCTTGATCAGGATGAACTTGCTTTTTTACTGCGCCGGCCACAGTCCTACATCAGCGCCGTCGAAGGTGGCAGTCGCCGGCTGGATCTGTTGCAGTTGCGCGAGTACTGCATGGCTTGTGGCCATGATCTGGTCAATTTTGTAAGGCGATTCGAAGAGACGATTGCTGCCGCTTCAGATCGCCCCCTCTCCTAGAGATGCTTTGCTCCGCAAGTGCATCAACGCTCTAGGAATCCGCTTTTCAGATATCTAACAACCGGATATAAGGTAAGCGCCGCATTTCATTCGCGGCGCCAGAATGCCTCCCAAGTCGATCCACAGATCCGAGTACCAAACGCTGCTCGAATTGCTGGTAGAGATCAGGAACAAGGCCGGCCTAAAGCAAGCCGAGCTAGCTGAGGAATTGGGAAGGCCACAGTCCTATGTCAGCGCGGTTGAACGCGGAGGACGACGGCTTGATCTTCTGCAACTGTACGAATACTGCCGAGCATGTGACCACGATCTTGTCAGCTTCGTTCGAAGGTTTGAGAAGGCGATGTCTGGCGACCTGAACATAAAGAGAAGAGCCTCTCGCTTGCCCAAGTAACGTGCAGCCGAAAGGGCTCGTCATGCCGTCAATGGCTTCGAGGTCATTGCCCCTTGAGAGCAGCTCGTTCGGGCTCTTCCTGGTTGCTATTGCCAACGATGATCCGCTGGTACCCTCGCGGGTGATCGGTCGCCTGATCCACTTGGTTGTCACCCAACTGGAGAAGCCGCCGCGCTGTCCAACTGGACGTCGAGTCTGCCCCGTCAAGTGGCACCTGCGTCCGTCCGCCGCCCCTCGGCCCATGGCCTCAACATCGTCTATCGCTTTGGGGGCAAAGCGACGTCGCGCTATCCGATTCTGCGACACCAGTTGCTGTTCAAGCGGGTCTCTGCCCTGCCATACAGATGAATTGGCTGTCGCCGGGCAACACATCGCCGTCAATGGCCGCCACGTCACCACTGACAAGCCGTTGACGTGGACTGCTGACGTCGATCGCCCCGACCGTCATTCCGAAAGGCCACAATTTCAACAGCGGCGGCAGCCCGAACTCGTTCGATCTGCACCATGTCGCTAAACGCACCAGTTCGACTGGGCACTGGGAGGCTTTCTTGATCAGGTAATGGCCACAAGGAGTCCAGACAATGCCAGGACATTCAATTTCGGAGGTGTACTACCATCCAATCGACGCTGCGATCCGTTGGGCAGGCCTACTGAGATTCAGAACAGAGATCCTGGCATCGGCTCGACGCCAGCGCCTGCCGCCAACGCTAGACCACCCACGCAGCAGTGAACTCCGGCTCTATACCGAGCGCATTTACGATGCCATCTATCATGAGGAGCTCCCTTACGGTCAGAATGGCATCACGACGAATGACAGGGCGGTCTGGGACTCTCCGAGTCTGACCGTCCGGCACATCGACCTCAGACATTGGATGCTGCACTACTATCCGGGACAACGACCACCGTTCTTGTTCAGCCGCCTGGAACGTATCGCGCACCCAATGATTACACTCGAGGCCGGTCACGCACTTCTGGTCGAGCGTGAGGGTTTGAAGTCACAACTCGAACAATGCCGTCGCCAATTGCAAATCCTTCAAGCACAACAGAAAAATCTTGGCCCTACATCTCCTCCGCGCAATGTCAGCCACTTGAGTGACCGGGCCGAGGCCACCTACCTGAACATCATCGGGGGCATGCTGGAACTGATGCTCGGCCAGTCGCCTTCGGGCGCGTCGTACTCCAGCTTCAAGACGCAGGAGGCCGTGGTCAGCGCATTGGTTGCTCATTACGGCAATGCCATGGGGATTGCAGAGCGGACGTTGAACGGCAAGTTCGCCACGGCCAGGCGCAGGCTGCGTAGCGCCTCCCTCTGAAGTTTTCCAGCTTGTATGTGCAGTCGCGAATATTGCATTTGCAATGTCTTTCCGCAGCCGCGCCTATTGAATGGACGTCACGCCAACAAACGCCACCGAGCGTTCAGGAGTGACCGCCATGTCGCAAACAACGGCCCTTCCACCGAGTGAGCGTCGCATCCTGCGCCTTGTGGAAGTCGAAGCGAAATCCGGCTTCAAGCGCGCGCATATCTACAACCTGATGAAAGCCGGCAAGTTTCCAAGGGCGCTACGCCTGGGGATTCGTGCAGTCGGCTGGGATTCGCTCGAAATCGAGCAGTGGATCGCCGAGCGCCGCAAGCAGCGCGTCTGACCCCTCCGACCGTTCCATCCCGACGCGACGAGGAATCAGACCATGCTGGTCATCTCCATCATCTCGACCAAGGGCGGTGTCGGCAAGACGACGACCGCGGCCAACCTGGGCGGCTTCGCCGCCGACGCCGGCCTGCGCGTGCTGCTGATCGACTTGGACGTGCAGCCCACACTGTCCAGCTACTACCCGCTCGCGCACCAGGGACCAGCCGGTATCTATGAGTTGCTCGCGTTCAACGAGCGCGACCCGGACAAGCTGCTGTCGCACACCCACATCGACCGGCTCGACGTGGTGCTCTCAAACGACGACAAGGGCCAGTTGAACACGCTGTTGCTGCATGCGCCCGATGGTCGCCTGCGGTTGCGGTATCTGCTCCCGGCATTCCAGTCCAGCTACGACCTCGTGCTGCTCGACACCCAGGGCGCACGCAGCGCACTCCTGGAGATGGCCGTGCTCGCCTCCGACCTGGCGCTGTCGCCGGTGACGCCGGAGATCCTCGCGGCCCGCGAACTGCGCCGCGGCACCTTGCAGCTGATCGAGGACATCGCGCCGTTCCGCCACCTTGGAATCGAACCGCCGCCGCTGCATCTGCTGATCAACCGCGTGCCGCCTGTCTCAGCCAACGCCCGCCTCATCCAGCAGGCGCTGCGGCAGCTATTCGCGGACCGCGGCAACGTGCGCGTGCTGGACACCGCCATCCCGGCCATCGAAGCCTACCCGCGTGCGGCAACGCAGGGCCTGCCGGTCCATCGCGTCGAAGGCCGGCGACCGAGCGGCCGCAGCGCACCGGCCGCGCTGGAGTCGATCCGCATGCTCGCCAGCGAACTGTTTCCGCAATGGCGGGACTTGTTCGATCAGGTCGGTGCGAAAACCGCAAAGGAGGCCGCCCATGTCCAGCGCACATGAGCTGTCCCGCGGGCACAAGCAACTGCGCGGCCTGATCGAGTTCGCGCTCCAGCACGGCTGGGAAGTCGTGCGCACATCGGGCGGCCATCTCAAGTTCACCAAGCCGGGCCTGCCGCCGATCTACACCGGCTCCACCGCCAGCGACTACCGCGCCGAGCGCAATGTCCGCGCCCAGTTGCGGCGGGCGGTTCGGCACGCCAGCGCATCGGGAGGGGAACGTCATGGCTGACCTGACGCCCGACGACATGGCCGCCAAGTTGCTTGCCAGCGGCTTCCAGCGCCAGAGCCCCGCCGCGCAGGCGTTGAGCGATCCCATCACCGATACCCCGATGGTGGTCACGCTCGACGAGCTGAGGCCTTACGAACTCGACCCGCGGCTGACGCGCAACCCGCTCTTTGATGAGATCAAGGCCTCGATCCGCGAACGCGGCCTGGATGCGCCGCCGCCGATCACCCGGCGGCCAGGCGCCGACCACTACATCATCCGCAACGGCGGCAACACCCGACTGGCGATCCTGCGCGAGCTGTGGTCGGAGACGAAGGACGAGCGGTTCTTCCGCATCTCGTGCCTGTTCCGGCCCTGGCCCGAACGCGGCGAGATCGTCGCGCTGACCGGCCACCTGGCCGAGAATGAACTGCACGGCGGCCTGACCTTCATCGAACGCGCCTTGGGCGTGGAGAAAGCCCGCGAGCTTTACGAACAGGAGAGCGGCAAGCCGCCGTCGCAGTCCGAACTAGCCCGCCGCCTGGCCGCCGATGGCTACCCGGTCCAGCAGTCCCACATCAGCCGGATGCTCGACACCGTGCGCTACCTACTGCCGGCGATCCCGAACGTGCTCTACGGCGGGCTGGGCCGGCACCAGGTCGAACGGCTGGCGGTGCTGCGCAAGGCGGCGGAGTTCGTCTGGGAATCGCGCGTGCACGGCCGGCACCTGAGCGTCGATTTCGATACGCTGTTCCATGAGGTCCTGGCGCAGTTCGACGCGCAACCGGAGAACTTCTCGCCCCAGCGCGTACAGGACGAGCTGATCGGGCAGATGGCCGAGCTGCTCGGCGCGGACTACAACGCCCTGGAACTGGACATCGACAACATCGAGAACCGCCAGCGGGCGGTGAACAGTCCGCCCAGCCTGCCGGCCGAACCTCCGGCGCCGCCCGCGGTGCCCGCATCCGCGCCTGCCGCCCCGCCTGCAGCATCACCGCTGTCTGCCGCCGACACGTCGGAAACCGCCACGCCGTCCTCACGCGCGGCGACAATGCCGAAGCCGGCCACTTCAGCACCGGCCGCAGTACCGCCTGCGAAAGCCGAAGACGAAGATGAGGAGGCGGCGAAAGAACGCCTGCAAGGTCACATCGTTTCCCCAGCGGCCAGTACCGATCGCCTCCAGGCCATCCAGCAATTGGTCGCCGAGCACACGGGCGAGGCCTTGCCGGATTTCGCGGACAACGTGCTGCGTGCGATTCCGGTCCAGGTCGGCGGGCTGTTTCCGATCACCGACATCTGGTACATCGAACCGGGACTGGACAGTCCCGACCGGCTGCGCATCCACATCGGGCAGTTCGCCCGCGAGATCGCCGACGAAGCCGAGCTGGCCGACTGCATCGCGCCGAGCGATGCCGGGATCGGCTTCCTATGTTCGGCGGCGTTGCCTGTTGACCACGCCGCCCCGGCGTTTGGTCGCGCAGTGCTGGCGCTGCTGCATGCACTGAGCGGCGACGCGACCGACAGCGCGCCAGCCCATCGCGCCGGGCACGATCCCTCCGGCTTGAACACGCTGGGCGTGCTGCTACAAGGTGCTCGTCCCGGCCATCCCATCACGATTCCCCGATTGAGCGACAACGGGCTGGTCAAGCTCTTTCGCTTGTTGCGGTTGGCTCGCCACCTTTTGGAACTGGAAGCAGGTACGCGCGGTGTAACCGAGGATTGAACCGACGGGAGGCCATCCATGTCCGCACCCCACCCACTGAACCAAGCCGTCGTTGCGCAGGCGCTGCACGACCTGCGCAACGGACAGTTGCGCCGATGCCTGGCCATGGGATTCGGCGAGCGCGAACTGGACGTGCTGAAACAGCCGGCGCTGGTGGCGCTGCTGGCCAACGCGCGGGTGCCGTGGTGCTCGGTGAAAGTGGATCGGGAAATGCTTTGGCGACTGGTCAGCCAGATGCGCGACATCGAACAGGAGATCACCTCGATCGACCGGATGCTGCGGCTCGGTGCCTCGACCGAGATGGTCAGCAAGTTCTATGGCCTCACGCACCAGGAAGTGGCGCTGCGCCGCGAAATACTCGGCTTGCCCAAGCGCAAAGGCCGTCATCCCGTGCTGAGCGAGGAACAGGAAACCACCCTCTGGCATCGCTGGAAGCCCGCCATCACCGCACGCGGCATCGCGCTGGACGATGAAACCGCCATGCTCGGGCTGACGATGGAACTGGCTGAATCGCTGTCCTTGCCCATGTCGGTGATCTGGGCCGCAATACAGGGCTGGATCGAACAGAACCTGGTGTAGGCCATGACGATACCCAGTCCAGACTCGCCAAGTCCAATGCCGCTTTCGACGCTGCTCGACGGTGCGCGTCAGCATCTGGAGACGTCCAGTCGCGCCGCGCCCAGTCCCCCGCAGCCGCAGGACGGCTTTTTGTTCTCCGGCAACCGCCACGAAGCCGTGCCGCGGGTGCTGTTCTTCGACAGGCGACTGACCCCATTGGAGCGCAACGCCTGGCAGGTCTGCCGCCTCATGCTTAACGACGATGGCCTGACTGCCTGGCCGACCTACGAGCAGTTGCGCCCGTGGCTGACCTCGATGCCGTGCGCCCCGAAGGCCTCCCACGAGACCGTCGCGCGGGCGCTGACGGTACTGCGGCTCACGCGCTGGCTCAGCCTGGCTCGGCGCCGACGCGACCCCAAGACCGGCCGCATCCTCGGCAACCTCTACGTGCTGCACGACGAGCCGCTTAGCCCGTTCGAGGCCATGCAGTTGGACCCCGCTTACCTGGAACTGGTCAGCCAAGCGCTGACCCATGCCAGCAAAGCC
>Ga0207791_1000342_pt1 | contig 12136 bp, 9 predicted proteins | sample HigsolmetaGSP16D_FD_184844 | JGI IMG/M metagenome (GOLD analysis project Ga0207791, IMG submission 184844) | High solid enriched microbial communities from the Joint BioEnergy Institute, USA - SP1-6-D (SPAdes) | ecosystem: Engineered > Bioreactor > SSF (Solid state fermentation) > Aerobic >...
CCCGCCACACTGATACCGCGCGCTGACACTGAGCGGCTGGTGGAGCTGGCGCTGGAACGCTTCGACGCCCTACCGCGCCGTCGTGCCGCTGATCTGGGGACTGGCAGCGGCGCGATTGCGCTGGCCATTGCCAGCGAACGTCCACAGGCGCAGGTCATTGCCACCGATGTCAGTGCAGCGGCACTGGCGATTGCGCGGCGTAATGCTGACACCCATGACTTGCGTAACGTCGACTTCCGGCTGGGCAACTGGTTCGCGCCATTGGCTGGCGAGGCGTTCGACCTGATCGCCAGCAACCCGCCGTACGTCGCTGCACACGACCCGCATCTGCAACAGGGCGATCTGCGTTACGAGCCGTCCAGGGCGTTGGTCTCTGGCAGCGATGGGCTGGACGACATCCGCCTGATCGTGGCCGATGCGCCTGCGCACCTGCTGCCAGGCGGCTGGCTGCTGCTTGAGCACGGCTATGACCAGGGCGAGGCGGTGGCCGATCTGCTGGCTGCACGTGGCTTCGTTGCGGTGGCCACGCATCAGGACCTGGAACAGCGCGATCGCGTGACGTTGGGGCGCTGGTCGCCAACTACGGCGCACAGCGGCTGACTACCGTGTAGAGCACTGTCGTTGGGCGATTACGGACTGCGCGTCGCGCGTCGCAGTGGTGCACTCGATCTGCCTGTGACACGCCATGATTGCCCCGGAACGGCGGTGAGCGCGGATGGTTTGGTGAGCCTCTGTAGGCACTCCCCCAATGACGACGATGCACCTGCTGTTCCATGACGCAGTATTGCCTGCGTGCGTGCGCAGGCTGCCGATACACTAGCGTTTTCCAATAGGACAGACGTATGCGTACCCTTTATCCCGAGATCACGCCCTACGCGCAGAGCAGCCTGAAGGTTGACGACCGCCATACCTTGTATTTCGAGCTATGTGGAAATCCGCAGGGTAAGCCGGTGGTGATGCTGCACGGCGGCCCTGGTGGCGGCTGCAACGACAAGATGCGGCGTTTCCATGATCCAGCCAAGTACCGCATCGTGCTGTTCGATCAGCGCGGTTGCGGCCGCTCCACGCCGCATGCTGATCTGAACGACAACACCACTTGGCATCTGGTAGCCGATATCGAGCGGTTGCGCACGCATCTGGGCATCGACCGCTGGCAGGTCTTTGGCGGCAGCTGGGGCTCCACGCTGGCGCTGGCCTACGCGCAGACCCACCCGCAACAGGTCACTGAGCTGGTGTTGCGCGGCATTTTTTTGCTGCGCCGTTTTGAGCTGGAATGGTTCTATCAGCAAGGCGCCAGCCGTCTATTCCCGGATGCGTGGGAGCATTACGTCAACGCGATTGCGCCAGTGGAGCGTGCCGATTTGATATCTGCATTCCACCGCCGCCTCACCAGCGACGACCAGGCCACGCGCCTGGCTGCAGCCAAGGCCTGGAGCGTGTGGGAAGGTGCCACCAGCTTCCTGCATGTGGACGACGATTTCGTGATCGGGCACGAGGATGCGCATTTCGCCTTGGCGTTTGCACGCATCGAAAACCATTACTTCGTCAACGGTGGTTTCTTCGAAGTGGAAGACCAATTGCTACGCGACGCCCACCGCATTGCCGACATTCCCGGCGTGATCGTGCATGGCCGCTACGATGTGGTGTGCCCACTGCAAAGCGCCTGGGACCTGCACAAGGTATGGCCGAAGGCGCGGCTACAGATCAGCCCGGCCTCAGGACATTCGGCATTCGAGCCGGAAAATGTCGATGCATTGGTGCGTGCCACGGACGGGTTTGCATAAGGGAATCTCCGTCGTCGGTACACCGCATGGTGTGATCATGACATGACAGGTCCCGCCTGCGCGGGCTGATTCAATTGTGCCATGCGCCATGGCGTGCTGCTCGCGTTCTGCCTCCAGCGTGTGCGTTTGCACTTGCTGCATCGATTTCTGGAGCGACGTGGTGGGCTGGTCAAGCGGCATGTGTATCCGCGGGGTGGGGGCGGTGGCATGATCCAGCGTGGCTGGTTTCACCTGCTCGCGCGTGCGCCACGCTCTGCGCTGGATCAGCCCGGCCTTATACAAGCCGTTGATCGTCTCAGCCAGTGCGTTGTCATACACACTGCCGGTCCACGGTTCGATCCTGGCCTGGGCCAGCCGTTCGCTGTCATCAGTCTTTTCCAGTGAACACGCGCGCATGCCAGGCGGCCTGGAAGACGGCAGTGGCCGAGGCAACGTTGAGGCTTTCCACCTTGCCACTGCCGCGGATCGACAATTGCAGATCGCAGTCGCGGGCAAGGTCACGGTCCATGCCTTCGCTCTCAGCGCCCATGACGTACACCAGGCGCTGTGGCAATGCGGCAGCAAAGACATCCTGGCCGCCATCAACCAATGTCGCCGCAATCGTGAAACCGGCCTGACGCAATTGCGCTATCGCGGTTGGGGTGTCGGGCAGCTGCACAAACGGGACTGCTTCGGCGCCGCCTTCGGCCACGCGTGCCGCTGCGCCGGACACGCCCAGCGTGGAGCCGGGCGGCACCAACAGGCCAGCCACGCCGAAGTGAGCCGACGAGCGCAATATCGCGCCGACGTTATGCGGGTTGCCCACCCCGTCGAGCCATAGCGCCAGCACCGGAGCCTGCGGCAATGCGGCCAGCCATTGCTGCAACGGTTGCGGCGTGACGCGCAATACCTCGGCTAACACGCCTTCGTGGTGCGCACTGCCAGCAAGCTTGCCCAGATCAGCCTCCTCAACGACGCGATATCCGATGCGCTGGGTCACGCACCACGCCAGCAGCGCCTTAAACTGCGGAATGCGCGCCTGGCTCAGATACACCTTGCGCAACGCCTCCGGACGCGCCTTGAACACAGCCTGCACTGCGTTGATGCCGTACAGCCGCACCTCGCGCGGGTTGCCGCTTGCCGCACTGGCCGACGGCGCGCAGGCGTGCTGCGCCGGTGAGCGGGGTCCGCCACCGCGCGGTGCAGGCGTGCGCGGCGCGGCGCGGCCCCATGGGTTGTGCGAGGCACCGGAGCGGCCATCGCGTGGCGGCCGTCCACCGCGTCCATCATGTTGTGTCATCGTCGTATCCCAAAGTCTATGCCTTGCAGTGCGCAGTGGCTGTTTCGAACCCTTGCACCAAGTATGGAGTCTTAGCGTTCCAGTCCCAGATACTCAAGCACATGGCGCGCCAGCGCCTCTACATTCTCACCATCTGCATGAAGATGGATCTCCGGCGTTTCGGGCGCCTCATATGGCGAGTCGATACCAGTGAAATTGGGAATTTGCCCAGCGCGCGCTTTGCGGTACAGCCCTTTCACGTCACGCGCTTCGGCAACCGCCAGCGGCACGTCGACAAATATTTCGATGAACTCACCGTGATCGAAGCGGTTGCGCGCGAGCTGCCGCTCGGCGCGGAATGGGGAGATGAAACTCACCAGCACGATCAGGCCGGCATCGGCCATTAACTTCGCCACCTCAGCCACGCGGCGGATGTTTTCCACACGGTCTTCGTCGGTGAAGCCCAGATCGCGGTTAAGCCCGTGGCGCACGTTGTCGCCGTCCAGGATAAAGGTGTGATAGCCCAGGGCATGCAGACGTTTGTCGACCAGGTTGGCAACGGTGGACTTGCCTGCACCCGATAGGCCGGTAAACCACAGCACACGCGGCGTTTGGCCCTTGATCCGGGCACGTGCGTTGCGATCCACATCCAGATGCTGCCAATGCACATTACCAGCGCGACGTAACGCGAATTCCAGTGTGCCTGCGGCCACCGTGGCATTGCTTTGCCTGTCGATCAGGATAAATCCGCCAAGCACGCGGTGACGCGCATACGGCGAGAATGCGATGGGTTCGTCCAGCGCCAGATTACAGTAGCCCACTTCGTTGAGCTCCAGCCGCTTGGCCGCCAACCGCTCTTGCGTGTTCACATCGACCTTGTACTTGATCTGGCTGATGCTCGCAGTGACCGTGCGCGTGCCGATCTTGAGCCAGTATGGGCGACCGGGCAAAAGCGCGGTATCGTCCATCCACAGTAGATGCGTAGCGAACTGGTCGGCAACTTCCGGCGGGTCGTCGACAGCGGCGATAATGTCGCCACGGCTGATGTCGATCTGCTCGCGCAAGGTCAGCGTCACTGCCTGCCCGGCGCGTGCGCTGTTCACCTCACCAGTGGCATCGCGCAGGCGCGCCACCTGCGCGCGGCGCCCGGATGGCACCACAACCACCGCATCGCCCACCTGCACGCGACCGGCGGCAATCGTGCCGGCATACCCACGGAATTGAGCGTTGGGACGGTTGACCCACTGCACCGGCAGACGCAGGCCAGTGCCAGCGTCCGATGGCTCCAGCGCCACGGTGTCCAGATACTGGAGCAGATGCGGGCCGCTGTACCACGGCATCTGTGCCGAAGCGCTGGACACATTCTCGCCAGCCAGCGCAGACAGTGCAATGCAGTGCACATCGGTGATACCCAACTGCGCGGCGAGTGCCTTGTAACCTTCCGCAATCGCGGTGAACACCTGCGCGTCGTAGTCCACCAAGTCCATTTTGTTGACGGCCAGCACCACATGCCGGATGCCCAGCAACGCCACGATGTAACTGTGCCTGCGGGTTTGCGTCAGCAGGCCCTTGCGTGCATCCACCAGCACCACCGCAACATCGGCGGTGGATGCGCCGGTGGCCATGTTGCGCGTGTATTGCTCGTGCCCAGGGCAATCGGCCACGATGAATTTGCGGCGGTCTGTATCGAAATAGCGGTACGCCACGTCAATGGTGATGCCCTGCTCGCGCTCGGCCGCCAGCCCATCCATCAACAAGGCGTAATCGATTCCCTCGCCCTGCGTGCCATGTCGCCGGCTATCGCCTTCCAGCGCCGCAAGCTGGTCCTCGAACAGGCATTTGCTGTCGTATAGCAGCCGTCCGATCAGCGTACTTTTGCCATCGTCCACGCTGCCGCAGGTGATGAAACGCAGTAACGGTTTGGATTCGTGTTGCTGGAGGTAGGTGCTGATGGTGCCGCTCTTGGCAAAAGGGGATTGCGGATTGGCCAGCGCGCTCTGTGCACTCTCTCCACTCGTTGCAACGAGCGCTTGCACATCCCGACTGCCGCCTTGTGTACCACTACACATCAGAAATACCCCTCAAGCTTCTTCTGTTCCATCGATGCGCCAGGTGCGTGGTCAATCATGCGGCCTTGGCGCTCGGAGCTGGTGCTGACCAGCATTTCGGCGATGACCGCTTCCAGCGTATCGGCGCTGGAGTCGATCGCACCGGTGAGCGGATAGCAACCCAGCGTGCGGAAGCGTACCGAGCGCAGCTGAGGGGTTTCGCCCGGATGCAGCGGCAGGCGGGCGTCGTCGACCATGATCCAGGTGCCGTCGCGTTGCACCACCGGTCGCGCGGCTGCGAAGTACAACGGCACTACCGGTATCTTTTCTCGATAGATGTACAGCCAGATATCCAGTTCGGTCCAGTTCGAGAGCGGGAACACACGCACACTTTCGCCAGGCCCGATGCGTGGGTTGTACAGATTCCACAACTCCGGGCGCTGGTTCTTCGGGTCCCAGCGATGGCGCGCATTGCGGAACGAGAACACGCGCTCCTTGGCGCGCGATTTCTCCTCGTCGCGGCGGGCCCCGCCAATCGCCGCGTCGAAGCCGCCCTGCTCCAGTGCTTGTTTCAGGCTTTGTGTCTTCATGATCTCGGTATGCACGGCAGCGCCGTGGCTGATCGGACCAACGCCCTGCGCGATGCCATCGGGGTTGATGTGTACGCGTAGATCCACGCCGGTTTCGGCTGCGCGGCGGTCGCGGAAGGCGATCATTTCGCGGAACTTCCAGCGCGTGTCGATGTGCAGCAGCGGGATAGGGGGCCGCGACGGCGCGAACGCCTTGAGCAGCAGGTGCAGTAGCACCGAGCTGTCCTTGCCCACCGAATACAACATCACTGGCGCACGGAACTCGGCAGCGACTTCGCGCAGGATGTGGACGCTTTCGGCTTCGAGCCGATCGAGGTGGGACAGTGGCGGCAGGGTCATCGGGATGTCGTGTGCATCGGTGAGCAGACTAGCGGATGGTAGGGCAAGGCGATGCGGTGTGTGAGGCACTGATCACTGCACGAAATAAGTGCCCGGTGTAACCCGATAACGGCTGCTCCTTGCTGGTGGCCGCAATGCGCATTACCACGCGCCAGGCGTTCCAGTTCCATCGCGTGATCAAGCGCGAATTGGAAAATATTTAACCGTGATAGTGGATGACGACCCGATTATCCGTGCTTGTGGCGCGCAGCTCCTTCTGCTGAGGCATCTGCCTGCACACGCTGCATCCAGTAACGATCGAACGCCCACAGCAACAACAACGATAGCCCCACCAGCGGGAAAACCAGTCCACACAGCACCAGCAGCACCAACACGCCGCGCAGCGTGCGTGGATCGGCTGGCAACGGCGGCACACCCAAACCACCGCTGGGGCGGCGCTTGTACCACATCACCGCCGCACTGACGCACAACAGCACAATCGCGATGCAGGCAAACAGCAGGATCAACCGGTTGGCAGTGCCGTACTGCTGGCCCAGATGCACGTTGATGCCCCATTCCATCAGCTTTGCCAGCGGCCCGTAGTCGCGGTAGCGCATGTCCAGCAGGACCGCCCCACTGTACTGGTCCAGGTGGATCACACGCTGCTGCTGCAAATCGGCTGGATAGACCGACGCGGTATAGACTCCGGCGACACCACGCGGCGGTGCCACGCTATATCCAGGGGTGATGCCGCGTGCATCGAAGCGCGTCATCGCGGCATCCAGACCGATCGCTCCGTGCACGTGTTGCGCTGATCGGTCCAACTGGGCGAGGTGCTTTGAGTATTCCGACCGATCCGGGTTATCTGCGTGACCCGTCAGCGCTGTGTGCCCGGAGTGCTCGTTGCCTACCCGCAGCCCGCCGTCTTGCTCACCGTGCAACCGCTGATCCAGCCGGGCGATTGATTGCGCAGGCACCACAGATTCCGGCAACCGCGCCTGCCGCAACGACCACGCCGGCTCGGTACTGTCGGCCAACCGCTGGTGCGACATCGGCTGCTGCACGCGCAGCCCGGCGGGATAGCCGAAATCATGCCCATTGACCCAGCGATTGACCTGCGCGCCCCACAGCCACGACCATGGCATGCCAGTGAGCGCCAACACGAGCAGGATCGTGCCAACTCCGGCACCGGTCACTGCATGCAGGTCGCGCCAGAACAGCCGCTGCCTCGGCTTGCCACGCACACTGATCACGCCGCCGCCTCGGCCGCGCGGCCACCACAGATACACACCCGTGAGTACCAGCACAATCGTCCATCCCCCAGCCATTTCGATCAGGCCACGCGCATAAGGCCCGACCAACGCAAGGCTGTGCAGGCGGCGAATCGTCCAGCTCAGCGTGCCGTGTTCCGGCAAAGCGCCCAACACGCGCGCTCGATAAGGATCGACATAGACCACCTGTCGCACACCGTGTGTATCCACCAGTCCCACCTCGGCGCTGGCATCGGCGCGATCGGGCGTGGTGTAGACAAACAAGCGGCCACCGTAACGCTGTCGTGCAGCGCCAACCAACTGCTCTGCTGGCAGGCGCGCACCCCCTACCTGCACCACCTTCAACGCATGGTGCACGCTGCGATCGATCACATCCTGATACAAAAACGCAGCCCCGGTCACCGCCAGCAAAGTAATGAATGGCAGTACCAGCAGTCCAGCATAGAAATGCCACCGCCATATCGCGCGATAGAAACGCCAGCGGCTGTCCCGGCGTGTCTGGGCGGCATCGCTACGATCATTGGTGGCATGCATCAGAAACTCACATCCCACGACAGCGACAACGCACGCCCATCGCCCGGCGAGTAGCCGGTGCTGCCGCTGTCGTACCAGGCGTACACATACGCGCGATCGGTAAGGTTACGCAGTTGCAAGCCGAGCGTGTTGCGCGCATCCACATTCCAACGCGCCCCCAGATTGAGCAAGCAATAACCACCGGTGCGGCCCAAGGTGTTGGTGCGCTCCAGATAGTAATCGCCTTGCGCATTGCCCCATGCATTTAACTGCACATTCGACCTGACCTGCCACTCCACCCCGGCGCTGGCCAGCCAGTGCGGGACGTTTTCGATCTCCTTGCCGCGCGTAGCCGGGGCGCTAGGATCGGGTGTGGCGATGCTGGCCTTCTGCCGCGAATACGACACCCACGCGTGCCAGTGCTCGACCGGCTGCAGGTTGAGCTGCGCATCCCAACCGCGCCGCAGCGTGCGGCCGACGTTGGCCACCTCGCCAATGCCCGCCACACCATTCACGCCGAGAATGGTCGCCACCTCGCCGGATGCACGTTGCTCCCAATACGCCAAGCGCCCGTCCACCAGGGATGACGGTGCGAACTTGAAGCCGACCTCCCAGCCGTCGTTGATCGACGGCCACAGATGACCAGGCTGACGACGGTAGGCGCCGTCGCCGCTGCCGATCTGGAAGGTGCGCCCCCAATTCGCATACACGCTGCTCTGCTCGCCCACGTGGTAGCTCGCACTGAACTTGGGCTGCTTGATGGTGCCGTAGTCATAGGACGGCGCGAAGATGCCAGCAAGGACGTCGTGCAACTGGCCACCGACGTGGTCTATGCGATAGCCCGGCACCAGTTGCAGGCGCGCAAACGGCGTCAGCACCGCCTGCACATACGCACCGCGTGTGTGCAGGTCGTACATCCAATCGCGCAACTGCACGCCGCGTACGCGGGCCACGCTGCGATACCGCTGCGCCTGGTTGTTTTGCCACTGGGCATCCACCCCCGCTTCCAGATTGGCATCGAGCGCCCCCCAGTTCGGCTGCCAGTTGCCAATTAACAGTAGCCCGCGATAGGCCTCATCGGTATCGCGCTCCTGCTGCAGCCCGGCTGCGGAGAACCGCACCCAACGCCGATTGCGGTAATCGTTCTGGTAGGCCTTGGCGCTCAACTGCATCTGCTCACCGAACTCACCGTCGGCATGCAATGCGGTCTGGCGGACGCGGCGCTCGCTTTGGTCGTTTTGCGCGTAGTCCGGCGAACGACGCGGCGCCGCACGCGCGGCGGCTGCGTCCAGATAGCCTGCTTCCAATGCGTGGTTGTCGTAGTACCGCGTGGTGAGCCCGGCGCGGAATGCACCCTCCGGGGCGGTGTAGAACCACTTGCCGGCCACGCCGCGTTTGCGTGCATCGGCATGATCGCGATAGCCGTCCGAGTCGCGCCAGGCCAGTACGTAGTTCTGGCTCCAGGCGCCGCGCTCGAAGCCTTTGCCTAGTTGTATCTCGCGCGCATCGAAGCTGCCGGCCGTTACGCTCAAATAGCCGTCATTACCGCCGGTGCGGGTGACCACGTCCACGCTACCGGCAATGGCGTTCAAGCCATAGCGCGCATCGTTTGTACCGCGCACGATCTCGATCGCGCTGATGTCCTGCGGAAAGACCGCGTCCAGATACGGCATGGCGCCGGCATTATCGTTGCTTGGGATACCGTCGATCAGCAGTTTCACCGCATTGATCCGCCCCTCCCCGTTAAACCCGCGGAACGAAAAACGCCCCGCATCCGTGCCCATGCGGAACTGGGTGACCTGCATCCCCGGCGCGCGCATCAACAGTTCCCAGCTGTAGTCCACATGTTGATCGTGCAGCAGTTCACCGCCGATCACATCCACCGAACTCAGCACGCGCGCGGTACTCGGGCTGCGCCGGGTGTGTTCGCTCACCTGCACATTACCCAGCGTCAATGCCACGTCCTGCGCCTGTAAGTTGCATGCAGGCCCCAACACCAGCGCCAACGACGGCGCATACCACCTCGTTTTCAACCACCGTAGATGCATGAACAACTCTTTGCCGTGGCAGCACGACCGAACGGCCGTGCGTTGCCACACGCGTGACGTATACCGGCATCAGTCGATGAAGAAGCGAGTCGTCCGCGATGACCGGCAGCTACGCCGAAAACGTCAGGCGCGCACAGAGCACGCCTGCGTGGACGCCCGCGCAGGGGCAACCTGATGCGGGCAGGGGAGGCGCACGTGCACCGAGCGCGGTCCACCGCAAGACCGGGCGCACGCTCGCCTGGCGATGCTTCGCAGCCAGCGTTGGCCGCAGCCGCAGCAGGCACAGCAACGCCACGCTAAACAGCGGTATCAAGCGTGCGGCCAAAACGCAGTAGTCGCAGGCCTCGCCATGCGTCGCTGTATCGTGGGTGCCGGCGTGCGCAGGCGCCAATGCAGCGCCAGGGTATTGATGATGTACAGAGGTGTTGATCGGCTGGGTTCGATGGCCGTCATACAGCACGCTTTCTGCAGGCAGCGCCGGAGCACCCATGCACATCGGCTCGATCGAGCGCGTCTGGCTCCATCGGCTGATCAGCGGAGCTACCAGCATCAGCGCCACCGCCAGACAGGCAAGCAGGTGCAATAAACGATGGCGAGAGAACGAACGCAGCATGCGTAATAGTTTAAGCGGCCACGCGCCCTGGAGCGATGGTTGCGGGCGACACGCGACCGGATGTCGCACCTTGCCGGACATGCGCACCCGATGCTCCGCCCGGCGCGCGCAGGGCGCACGAGCGAGGCATGCGGCGGGGAGCGTGCATGGATGCCACCGTCGTCACGCCCGTTGCCCTCACATTCACCTCACCTACAAGGCGGTCTCCACGCAGCCAGTCACATTTCTGCCCGACGTCCTGGGCAGTAAACCGCTGCGGGGCCTGGGCATGCCCTATGCTTGCAATCCAATACCTGCCATCTGCGCGCATGAGTACTGTCGTGTCCGATCCCGCGGCTGAACCGCTTCCCTGCGCACCCAAGCCTCCCGGCGAAGCACAGCGCCTTCAGGCGCTGCGCAGCTACGGCATTCTCGACACCCCGCGCGAAGCGGCGTTCGAAGATATCACCCGGCTGGCCTCGATCATCTGCCAAACGCCGATCGCGCTGATCAGCTTGGTCGATGCGGACCGCCAGTGGTTCAAGAGCGAGATCGGGGTAGGCGAGCGCGAGACCCCCCTGTTCAAATCGATGTGCGCACACGCGCTGCTCGACAACGACGTGCTGGTCGTGCCCGACACTCGTGAAGACATTCGCTTTGCGCGCAATCCACTGGTCACTGGCGAAGCACCGCTGTACTTCTATGCCGGTGCCCAGTTGAAGACGCCCGATGGCCTGCCGCTGGGCACCGTCTGCGTTCTGGACAGGAAGCCGCGTCAATTGACCGATGCACAGGTGGACGCCTTGCGCGCACTGGCACGCCAGACCATGGCGCAGCTTGAATTGCGCCGGGCGCTGGCAATCGCCGAAGAATCCGACCGTTATCGCAGCCGTCTGATGGCCATCGCCGGTCACGATCTGAAGACGCCGTTGCGTACTGCCGCTTACGCCATCGACAAGATGCGCCGGCATGCCAACGTCGACTCCATCCCGTCCCTGGTTACCGCGCGCGATGCCATCGGCCTGGTGGGTCGTGGCCTGGACGAGCTGGCCACACTTGCCGCCGCCAGCAAAGCCGCCACGCCGGACCTGCAGCGGTTGCAGCTGGAAGACGTACTGCATGCGGTCTTGAGCGTATGGCGCCAGCCGGCCATCGACAAGTGCCTGGCGCTGCGCCATGTGCCCACCTCGCTACGCGTGCACAGCCACCCCACCTTGCTGAGCACCTTGATCGGCAACCTGGTCGGTAATGCCATCAAGTACACCGAGCGTGGTCGTGTCCTGGTCGGCACCCGCCGCCGCCCCGGTTTTGCGGTAGTGGAGATCATCGACAGCGGTATTGGCCTGAATCTCGACCGACCCGAGCAGGTGTTTCAGGCGTTCCGCCAAGCCGACCCGCACAGTGACGGGTTGGGCATCGGCCTGTGGATCGTACATCGCACTGCCGAGACATTGGGATGCGAGGTGGACGTGCGTCCGCGCGCGGAAGGCGGCACCTGTTTTTCGGTGCGGATTCCGTTGGCGTAAGGTCTAATGAGTCGCCTCTGAAAAACCACCCTCAAACACCAAATACCATGTTTGCTGGCCACATGATGCTTGAGAACGTTGAGGAACGCGCCCGCACCACCTGCAACCAGGCACGCAAAAAGGCGATCCAGCGCAGCAGCCACCGCAGGTTGTAGCCAGCGGCGCAGCCGAGCACGTGCAGTGCATCG
>Ga0207791_1000345_pt1 | contig 12046 bp, 9 predicted proteins | sample HigsolmetaGSP16D_FD_184844 | JGI IMG/M metagenome (GOLD analysis project Ga0207791, IMG submission 184844) | High solid enriched microbial communities from the Joint BioEnergy Institute, USA - SP1-6-D (SPAdes) | ecosystem: Engineered > Bioreactor > SSF (Solid state fermentation) > Aerobic >...
GTTGATGACGCGGATGAAGCCTTCCCCGAACGTGCCGTAACCGTACTGCTCCCAGATCTCGACGATCTCTGCGGGAACCCGGTCACGGTACGCAGCGATGACGTCGGGGTCGACAGGCGCGTGCTCGACGAAGTCAGCAATCTCGATCATTCCCACAACCTATCGACGGCGACGATGGTGATTACGTCTCCGATTGAAGCCATCGGACAGTCTCGACACGGGGTTCCCGCCGTCGGCTTCAGTGGCCGATGGGGCCCTGCAGGTCGACCATCACCTGGATAGCCGAGAGCGTCTGGCGCTTCTGAAGTGTCTCGGCCGTGCCCGGACCGCCCAAGGATGGCAGCGGAACGAAGATGAACGACTCATCGAAGTCCGGCGCTCCCTGCGCCGCGACCGCTTCGGGGAAGACGCCCCAGTTGAACTCCGAGGCCAAATGGTCGACACCCACCGCCTCGGTGAGAAGAAGGAATGAATCCACGTCCCCCAGGCCGACGCCTCTGTTCTCGCGGAAGATGAGCCCCACCAGTCCGCCGAGACTGGGCTCCCAGGTGATGAGATCTCCCAGCCCAGTGACCATGACGGGGATCGCCACACCGTCACCCTGGGTCTTGCCGATTCGGTCGCCGACTTCGGCCTCGTAGACCGCGGGATTGATCACTCGAAGAAAACCGTGAGCGAAAGTGCCGTACCCGTACGTGTCCCAGATCTCGACGATCTCTGCGGGCACCCGCTCCCGGTAGGCCGCGATGACCTCGGGTTCGACCGGCGCGTGCGGAACAAAATCAGCAATCTCGACCATGTGCTTCAACCTAACGGAAGACAACGTTCATGTAGACGCTCGATAGGTCGGCGCCCGGATTCGCCTGTATGTAGCGGACGACAGCGGCGTCGATGTCGCCCACCCGCGTGCGCCACTGTGAGCCGAGCGACGAGTTGATCCTCGAGTCGCCAACACCGGAGATATCGGTGACGTCCCCGCCCGCGATCCCGTCGAGGCGATGGGTGGCAGCCTGCGTGCGCATCCATTCCGCGGCGTTCGTGCGCGCCGCGTCGGGGCTTTGCCCGGAGCGGATCAGCTCAGCGAACTTCTTCTTCTCAGCGATCCCCCGCGCATACTCCTGCGCCCGCAGCGAGTCGGACGTCCGGCCGTTCTGGAGGTACTCCGTGCGGTTGCGCAGCCAGTCGGACAGCGGCATCTGCTGCAGGGCGTCCATCTGCTCGTTGTACTGGCGGTCGTACTCGACGGGGTCGTGCTTCCTGTTCCGCTTGAAGGGCCGCAGCGTGACATCGAACGTGTCGATGTCCTCGATCCCGTCGCGGTTGCGTCGCTGCTTGCCACGCAAGCCTCGCACCATGTCGCCGAGCTGCCGGCCGTGGACCGGGATGTCGTCCAGCGCCCGCAGCATCGGCTTGATGAGTTCGTCTCCGACTCGAGCCATGTGTCAGTCCCCCGTGATGTTCAGTCCGGCGAGGTCGGCCATGAGCCGGTCCATCAGCGATTCGATGTCGGCCGCGCGCAGATCGAGCTCCTCCTCGGATTGCTCGAGCGCCTGCAGGTCGGCGTAGAACTCGTCCGGGTTGCCGGCCACGGCCTCGACGACCGGAGCGTTCAGCGCGGCCATGACGACGGCGGGTAATTCATCGGCGAGCGGCTCGATGACGGTCGGCAGGATCTGGTTCAGCGCCTGCTCGATCGCGATGTCGACCGCGGCGTTCAGGAGCTTCTTCTTGATGATGAGCATAGGGCCGGCACCGACCGCGGTGACCGGGTTCGTGAGCATGCCGACCAGCGCGATCATCGTCGTCGTGACGTCGGCGATGACCTTGATCTTGAGTCCCAGCACGACGCCGGCGGCGATGTCCATCCCGGGCGGAACAGGCCCCAGCAGGTCGACGAGTTTCTGCAGATTCTGCGACCGGTTGGTGTTCCACGCCGACACGAACGCAGGCCCCGCCTGGCCCCGCATCGCCGCGGCCAGGTCCCCGTTCACCTTCCGGTCGATGGCCTGCAGGGAGTCCTCGAGGTCGTCCCGGAAGTGGGAGACGATCTGCGCACCGCGTCGCAGTTCGTCCTCGTCGACGTCGGGCCATTCGAATCCGAGCTTCTCCATCACCCAGATCAGTTCGTTCGGCAGCATCATGCCCACAGCGCATCACCTCCCTCTCGAGAGTAGAAAAGACTCGTCGCCACGTACATGGGGAGAAGTCCCCGTTTCGATCGAGGGTTATGCCCCCAGCGTCGCGCCCGCGGCATCCGCTGTCACCGCTTCGCGAGCCGCGGCACGCGTCGTCGGCACGCTGACGACCGGTTCCGCGGCAGGCGCGACGTCGGCGACGAGCGGCATCTGCACGGTGACGGCGCGACCCGCCTGCACGAAGATGCCGCGGCCGACGGGGAAGTCCGACCGCTTGACACGACCGAACGGCGTCTTGAAGATCGCCTCGCCGTCGTACGTGTCGGGCTTGAGCACGATGCCTTGCCTGCCGGCCTTCCACTCGCCGAGGACGCCGATGCTGCCGCTCGCGCGGGAGATCTCGGCCTCGCCGATCAGCATGTGCTCGCTGTCGTTCATGGCCTGCAGGAGCGCTCGCATAGGGCGGTCCGCCGGTCCGTCCGACAGGTGAGGCATGTCCTCGATGACGATCAGGATGCGACCCTCCGACAGCTCCCGCGTGACGAGTTCCGTCAGCTCGGTCGCGAGCTCCTTCTCGTCGTCGGGGCGCGTGGCGCTCTTCACCCATGGACGGAAGTCCTTGAGCTCGGACCTGCGGCTGCCGAAGTGGTACATCTGCACGCCCGGGTCGAAGCGCTCCATCGCCATGACGAGCGACTTGAGGCCGTTGGTGCGACCGGATGCCGGGGGCCCGGAGATCACGAACGAACCGATCGGCTCGAAACCGTGCGCCGACAGCGTGTCGTCCGCGACGCCGAACACCGGCATCCCGTCGACCCGTGCCGGCATGTCGGACGCCGGCACCGCCGTCGGCAGCGCGCCGATCTCGGGCAGATCCCGCACGCCCTCGGCGCGGAGCTTCTCGCCCAGCAAACCGAGCGCCTTCGTCTGCTCCACCGCGTTCGAGGTGCCGCCGAGGACGGCGATCTGCGCTTCGTGGCCGTCGATCACCGCGCGACCGGGGGCGGACTGCTCGTCCAGCACGTCACGCGGCGTGCCCAGCAGCATGTACTGCGAGGGGTCGCCCATGCGCAGCACGACCTTGCGCGGGATGTTCGAGGCGACCGCGCTCGGTACCGCGTTGCCGCGGTCCGCCGTCAGCACCGTGTGGACGCCGAGCGTGCGGCCTTCGCCGAGGATCCGCATGAAGGTGCGGTAGAACGGCCCGCGCCCGGGGGCGACCTCCCAGTCCTTCTTGAACTCGGGGAAGTTGTCGATGAGGAGGATGATGCGCGGGAGGTTCGGATCCGCGATCTCGCGGTATTCCTGCAGCGTCGCCGCGCTCGCGGCCGAGAACGCCGTCGCCCGCCGGTCCATCTCGCTGTCGAGGGTGCGGAACAGACGCTGGATACGCTCCACGTCGGACCCGTCGACGACCGATCCGACGTGCGGCAGCGCCGACAGCGCGCCGAGGGCACCGGTGGCGAAGTCGAGGCAGTACACGTTCACGCGGCCGCGGTCGGGACGCATGCCCGCGGCGGTGCCGATCGTCTTGAGGACGGTCGACTTGCCGGACCCCGACGTGCCGTAGACGACGAGGGAGCCGTCGCGATCGGGGACGAAGGCCGCCGACTCCTGCATCTGCTTCTCGGGGACGTCCATGAGGGCGATCGGGATGCGGGTGTCGCCGTCGTTCTCGAGATCGGCCAGGTCGACGAGCGGAGAGAGGTCGTCGAGCCACGGACGTCGCGGGAGCGGCAGCTCGGCGAGCTCCCGCGCGGCGACGAGCGTCGAGACGATGCGCTTCTGGTCGTTGGGGCCGAGGTCCTCCTCGTGGGAGTCCGACTCGGCGGGGCGATCCGGCTCCCACTCGGGGGCCGCACCGAAACGCAGCTCGGCCACGCGCACCTCGGCGACCGTCGTCTCCTCCTGGCTGGTCCACCCGCCGGTGTACGCGGACTGGAAGGGGACGAGCCGGCCGGGACCGGTCTTCGCGATCGCACGACCGGGGACGGATGCCGGGAAGCTCGCCGCGACGTCGTCGTCGACCACGTCGCGCGAGTCGGCCTCATCCGCCATTCGGAGCGCGATGCGCAGGTTCGTGTTGGCGCGGAGGTTGTCCTTGATGACGCCGGCGGGACGCTGGGTCGCCATGATGAGGTGGATGCCGAGGGAGCGGCCGCGCTGGGCGATGTCGACCACGCCGTCCACGAACTCCGGCATCTCCGATGCGAGCGCGGCGAACTCGTCGATCACCAGGACGAGCGAGGGCGGGCATTCGGGGTCCTGGCGCTTCTCGAGTTCGAGGAGGTCCTTGGCCTTCTTGCGGTTCAGCAGGTGCTCGCGGTGCTGCAGTTCGGCCCGGAGGCTGGTGAGCGCGCGTCGCACGAGGTGAGGGTTGAGGTCGGTCACGAGGCCGACGCAGTGCGGCAGGTCGACGCAGTCCGCGAATGCGGACCCGCCCTTGTAGTCGACGAAGAGGAACGTGACGCGGTCGGGGCTGTGCGCCGCCGCCATACCGAGCACCCACGCCTGCAGGAACTCGGACTTGCCCGAGCCGGTCGTACCACCGACGAGGGCGTGCGGGCCCTGCGTCCGGAGGTCGAGCGCCATCGCGTCGCTCGGGCCCTGGCCGATGATGGCGCGGAGCGTGCCCGCCTTCTTGAGCCGTGGCCGCGGCGTGGGCGTGCGGTCGAGGATCGTGTTGTTCTGCCGCCAGCGCTCGATGGCGGCGTTCGGGTTCTCGGCGATGGCCGGGTCGATGAGCTGGAGGAACATGACCGCGTTCGGGATGTCGGATGCGTCGTGCACCACGGTGCTCGCATCGACGACCGGAGCCAGCCGCCGCGCGAACATCTCCATGTACGCGTTGGAGACGCCTTCGACGGCGACGTGCTCGAAGCTCTCGCCGTTGCGCACGAGACCGACCCGAGCGTCACCGAGATCCGACGTCAGTTCGATGAAGCTGCGGCAGACGGCGGGAAGGGATTCCACGGTCTCCGAGATGAAGATGGCGTGGACCCCGTGGTCGGCGCCCCTCTCGAGCACATCCGTCAGCCGACCGCGGTCGACCGGTGCATCCCCGGTGACGAACACGATGACGGACACGGGAGGTGTCTTGGTTCGATCCTCAGCGGCGCGAGCCACATCGGTGCCGTAGAGGAGCGGGTTCCAGTCGTCCTTGAAAGGTCCGCGGGGCGCTCCGGTGCCACCGCCTGCGGCGCGCCGCACGTACTCCTCGAGCGAGTTGAGAAGGGCCGCGCCGCTCGGGGCGGAATCGGCGAGCGCCGCACCGCGGAACGGGCTCCGCTCGGCGGATGTGTGCGGCAGCCATTTGAGCCATTCGAGCTCGGGGGTCCAGGAGGAATCCGAGAACGCCACCGTGACGACGTCGTTCGGGGCGTGCAGCCCGAAGACCTGCACGGCGACGCCGCGCATGACGTCGGCGACGAGGGCGCGCGGGCCGGCGATGCCGATGGATCCGGCAGTGGGGAAGGTCTCGAAGACGGGGACGTTGTCGACCGTCGCGTAGCGCAGCCGCAGCCGATCGACACGGTCGATGTACTCGGGGAGTCCGTCGGGGGTCTCGGCGTCGTCGATCCCGTTGCGAGCCGGAAGCGAGCAGGTGCCGAGACGCAGCGCGAGGAAGTTCCAGTGCTCGGGACGCCTGGTCCACAGGAGCGGACCGAGGCGCATGGCCTCTTCGAAGACGTCGGCCACGGCCGGCACCTCCGCGTCGCGCGCTGCTTCCTCCTCAGGCTTGCCGCGGAAGAGATCCTCTTCGAGCTGCTCGAATTGACGCTCGAACAGCAGCCGCTCGTGGTCCTCGCTCTTGCGGCTCTGCACCGACTGGTTGATCAGGTTGCCGAACGCCATGAGCGGGGTCATGACGATCAACAGCAGGGAGCGGGGGTTGCCGTTGAGCGCGAAGAGGGCAGCACCCATGAGGATCGGCGCGACCATGATCGGCCACGGGAAGATCTTGCCGATCTTCTCGGTGGGCAGGCGCGGGGGCTTGAAACGGGTCCCCGGGTACCGCACCTCGACGCGAGGGCTGCGGTTGAAGAGCAGGCCTCCGCCGCGCTCGATGACCGGATCCTCGGTCGCCGCCCCGTCCCACGAACGGGTCAGGTACACCGCGAGGGTCGTGTTGCCGATGACGAACGGACGACCGTCCTCGACGCGGACGCGCTGCACCTCGACGCCTTCGACGAGCACGCCGTTGGCGGAGTTCAGGTCGACGACCTCGGCGTACGTCCCGACCTCGAGGCGGGCATGCCGCTTGGAGACCAGCGGGTCGGCCAGTACGACGTCATTGCTCGGGTCGCGGCCGATGGACACGTGACCCGCTGACAGCGCGAACTCCTGCCCGGCGAGCGGCCCCGCGAGAGCTCTGAGGATGCCGACCGTCTCGCCGCGACCGGCCTTGATGTACCCGGCCCCGTAGTTGACGATGGATGCCGCGAATCCCGACCCGATGGGCGCTTCACCGATCGGCAGGTCGTGCGGCAGCTCCACGGCGCGCGAGGCCGTGGGCGGCGCGACCGACAGAGTGAGGACGTCGTCCTCTGCGAAGGTCGTGGTCCGCATCGGATCGGACGCCGCGATGTAGCGGGCGACGTCGCCGACCGTCGCGGTCGAGTCCGCCGTCACGACGATGTCGACGGGGTCGTTGCCCTGCCGGTGCAGGGTGAGCTTCAGCCGCATGAGTCTTCTCCGAAGGGATGGGGTCGCGTTCGTTCGACGGGGGCGGGCAAGACGATCACAACACGACGATCTCAGCGAGGCGGTCGCCGAGACGGACGGTGTCTCCGACGGCGGCAGGCAGGGCGACACCGGGGACCGCCGGCGTCTCCGCACCCGCATGGATGACGGCGCTGCCGTTGGTCGACCCGCGGTCGATGAGCTCGAGGCCGCCTCGCGTCGGGACGAGCAGTGCGTGGGTCTTCGACAGCGACCGGCTCTCGTCGGTCAGCCGGGTCGGTTCGGCCCCGGGGGTGGACGCGGGGTCGGGATCGCGTCCGACGAGGAGCGCCGCCGACAGGACGACGGTCTCCCCCGTGTCGAAGCGAAGGCCGATCCGGGACGCGGGCGCAGGCGCAGGTTCCGGCTGCGACGGCGATACGGGCGCAGGCGCGACAGCCGGAGCCGGGGCTTCGGCGGGGGCGGACGTCGGCACGGCGACAGCCGCCTCGGGACCACCGACCGGTTCCGCGGGTACGAAGGTCCCGCGATCCGGCAACGGGGTGCGTCGCGATTCGTCGACACCGGGGGCGGCGTCGATGACCGGGGCCGATCCTGCCGCAGGCGCAGGCGCGGCATCCTTCCCCGCATCGGGGGTGCCGTCCTTCGACCGAACGACGCCGAGGACACCGGCGCTGATGCGGTTGCCCGGCCGGTACTCGGGAGTGGTGCCGGGACGCGTCGAGGTGGCCAACGAGGGGCGCTCGGCGCGCTCGCGCACGGGTTCCGCCTTCACCGCCTTCCGGGCGATCCGCATCCGCTTCTCGTCGTACGGGTTCAGCCCGAGCTTGACGTCGACGAGCCACATCCGTGCAGCGCGGTCGTGGAAGCCCCGCCCGCGCTCCGTCGAATCGAAGGTCGGCGAGGCGAGGATGACGGCCGTGCCGATGACCGGGATGATGCCGGCCGCCCCGACGATGAGAGCACGGAGGAGGACAGGACCCGCGCCGGGTCGCTCCAGGGTGCGGACGTTGACGCTGCGAAGTCCCATGAACCCCTTGCCGATCGTCAGTCCGCGGCGCGCCTGCAGGATCCACTGGACGATCGTGAGCGCGAGCGAGAGAGCGACCGAGACGGCCGCCATGACAGCGGCCAGCACGAAGTCGGGATGGTTGACGAGGCCATAGGGCGAGATCGAGCCGGTCGCGAGCTTCATCAGCAGGGGCAGCGCCCCCAGCCACAGGGGAAGCTGCAGCACGACCCAGACGAGCATGTCGATGACGTACGCCATCGACCGACGGCCGAACGGGGCACGGATGAGCCCCAGGGCCGCGGCGTACGCCGGATCGGGCCGTCCGAGGGCGTCAACGCCGTCGGGTCGGTCCTCGGGCTGATCGATCTCCCAGATCATGCCTGCGAGGAGTCCGGTTCGTCACCCGGCACGAAGTAGCGAGCGGGTGACAGTCCGGTCCGGATCACCGCATCGCCGGCGGCGTCGAGGAACTCGGTCATCGTCGCGACGCTGAGGGTGCCGGCGGGGTCGGCGATGATGACGTTGTCGACCACGGGGAGCAGTGTCGCGGTGCCCTGCGGCCATGCTGCGAAGGTCGTCGTCACGCCGGACTCGAGGACCTGGATCTTCGCGGGAGCGATGTGAACGTCGGGTCGCTGCAACGCGGCCGTCTGCACGTCGTATGCGCGCACCGAGAACAGGCGCAGCACCCGCTCGAAACGCATCTCCAGCTCGGGCAGACGCTCGCGCCACGGGAACGGCGCCCAACCGTCGTCGGTCAGGACGATGGGGTGCGCGCTGACGAGCGGCTGCTCCGCTTCGTACAGCTGCTCGGCGACGTCGAGAACGCGCCCGATCGCGGTGTCGTCGTCCGCGCCCACGATGATGACGCGATCCCGCGCATAGGGGAACGCCACCGGCGCCCCGGACAGACCCGCACCCGCGAGTCGCGAGGGGTCGAGAAGCATGGCGGCGGCGAGCGCCTCCTCGGTGATGACGAGTGAGCTCGCTCCCTCGACGGGGCTGTCGCCCGCAGCGGAGATCGCCGAACGCACGGCATCGCGGAAGTCCGCATCCGCCCCGTCGGTCTCACCCTGGGTGACGGGGGCGTTGCCGTCGCGGTGATCGAGCCCGACGAACACCTCGCCGCCGACGTACTCCACGCGGGGGTGGGCGGCGCCGGGAGCGGTCTGCGACAGCACGCCGAGCTCGCTCGCACCGTAGATCCGAAGGGTCACATCGGTGGCGATTCCGTCGACAGCACTCATTGGTCCAGCCCTCTCATCAGCTTGCTCACAGACTAAATCCTCGGTCGTGCTCGAAAAGTCCGACGACGTCGTGCCACGACCATCGCACGTCGATGTTCTTCACCGGTTTGCCTGCACGCGGCTCGGACACCCACGACGCCGGGACGACGTGGAGCGCGAGCGATGCCGTGCCGGCATCCGCTCTCCCCGCCCAGACGAGCGAGAGCCCCACCTCATGCGAGTACGTCCAGCAATCCACCCGGGTCGCCCCCGCCGTGCGGAGGGCGTCGGCGTATGAGCCGATGCTGTCGCTTCGCCGCTCCACGAGCTCGAGCAGGCGCCAGTTGCCGGCCCAGTGCATGCCGGCGGCGAGCATCTGCTCGGCGAGGGCATCGATCTCGGCCGTGTCGACGGTACGGACGGATGCCGTCGGGTCGCCGGACCACGCGAGCGGCAGGATCTTCGCTCGTCCGCGGACGAGGACCGGCGTGGACGGGGTCGCCCACCCGTCGACATCCGCGCGGAAGACCGCGGCCGGAAGCCCGTCGGGCGCCTGCAGTGCGGTTCTCCCCTCGTAAGGGAGAACCGCGCCGCCGACGGCGGACGCCGGCCCGAAAGCTTCGGACCGGCCCCGCCAGAGGTCGGTGTCATCACGCATGAGGGTGTCCGCCTACAGCTCGAAATGACGCGGGGTACCCGGCCAATAGGACGGGTCGAACCCGCCGTTGTTGAGGCCGGTGGCCGTCTCCGGGATATCGATCACGGCTTCGGGGATACCGCTGGGCAGGTAGCCCCCAGGAATCCACTTTTCGAGATCCGTTCCACCCTCGTTGCCCGTGGGGACCGTTAGTCCGTCGAGTTCGTGCGGCGCGAAGTCGCGAAGCTCCACTTCCGCACCGACGAAGAAGTCCTTCGGCAATCCCAGCGCGTCGCTCAGCTTGACGGGGTCGCCATCGGCCGCGCGGATGACGTCGCCCAGCTTGTCGGTCGGGAACACGTAGGTCGTGTTCCTGCCGTCCGGCCCGGAGTTGTTACCCGGCCCATAGCCGTCGAGGCTGGGCTTCTTGTAGATGCGGGTCGCACCGTCGGAGAACTGATCGAGATGCTGACGGATGTACTCCGCGTCGAGGTACTCGGACGGATGCGGTCGCTGCCCCTGAGGCACTTTGACGACGTCGCTCGGCGTCCAGTCGCCCTTCCACCCGTTCCGGAGGGCCTCCGGGACATCGGTGGCATCGAGATCGGTCACGCGAGCGGTGTTGTCCCCCTGCCTCTGACCGTGCTTGCGGAACATCTCGGCGAGCTGCCGAACGTGAACGGGAACCCCGTCCAGCGAGTTCTTGAGCGGCCGGATGACTTCTCCGATTCCCATGTATCCCCCCTGCTGAAGATGCTAACCACGCCCGTTGGAGAGCACATAGGTCTTGCGTATCAACCGGCTGCCCGTCTAGAAGGGCCCGCTCCATCCGACATCGACCTCCGGCACCCGCCGTGCGGGCCGCGCGTCGGAGACCCAGCCCAGCGGAACGACGTGCAGGGCGGCAGCCGACACGGGCTCGGGAACGGGGGCACCGTGCACGACGAGGACGAGAGCCTTGCCCTCCGTCGCCCACCACCCGGCGAACCGCGCTCCCTGACGTCGGAGCTCTCGGAGGTAGGGGTTGGCGGGAGGAGCTTTCTCGAGGTCCGCGACGATCCCGAAACCGTAGCGGAACTCGCATGCCGATCGGATGCTCGAACGCAGGTCCTCGGAGCGGCGTCGCAGGGCGCTGCCAGGGGCACTGGCCGCGGGCGGCTGCCACGACAGCGGGATGATCCATGCTTCCCCTCGACGGATCACGGGCACTCCCGGGAGCAGTTCCCCCTCCTCGAGCTCCGCTCCAGGACGAACGAGAAGCTCCTCGGCGGCGCCGACGATGCGCTCGCCCGTCATCAGGACGCCGTCACCGTCAACCGCCACGCCGGCGGCCACGCGCGGGTGTCCGGTGATCCACCCGCTTCCTCCCGACGGGGCGGCGGTCACCCGGCGATCTCCGCCCGCGACCAGCGAAGATCGGCCGGCACGCGCCCTGTCGGCGTCCCGCTCCGCCCCGAGACCCACCTCGCCGGGACCAGGTGGACGGCGAGCGCCAGGTCACCGGCATCCTCGTCGCCCGAACGCACGACCACGACACCTGTCTCGTTCAGCGTCCACCACTGGGCGGTTCGCGCATTCGCGTCACGAAGGGATGCCGCGTACTCCGCGACCGGGCCGTCGCCCCGCTGGTCGAGCGGGAAGGCGATCGGCCGTCCCGCCGCATACTCGAGCGCGCCGGCAAGGTCGGACGCCAGGTCGTCGACGCGCCGCTGCTCCTCGCGGGCGTCAAGGCCCGACTGCCGAGGGGATGCCCCCTGCACGAACACCGGGAGGATCTTCGCCGCGTCGCGCTCGATGACCGGCACGAGCGACGGCGTCGGCTCGAAGGCGGTGAGAGCGGTCACGGTGCCCAGGACCGTCGACGCGGAAGCGGGGAGACTCCACCGGCCGGGAACGGCGAGAGGTTCACCGGCGGCGATCGCGGCCCGCACGTACTCCTCCGCGGCCTCGATCGCGTCCAGATCGAAACGGCTCACATCGGTCGGAGCGGATGCCTCGATCAGCGCCGACCACGCACCGAACTCGGGGACGTCGATACGCTCCTGCTCGCTCACGGTGATCTCCGCGAACACATCCTCGTCGATCGGCGATGACCGCTCGATGCGCGCGACCCCGTCGGCGTACCCGTGCTGATCGACCGTCAGGAGCTGCGAGTACGGGACTCGACGCTTCGGGTCCCCTTCGGGGTAGAAGAGGTCGAGCGCGCGTCGCCGGAGAAGGCGGCCGACCGTCGCCTCCCACACGACCTCGCGGATGGGGGTCTTGTAGGACGAGTAGAAGGTGACCGTGAACCGCTGCTGCCCCGGCAGGATGTCGAGGTACCAGGTCGGCGGGGAGCCGGCATCCGTCACGG
>Ga0207791_1000348_pt1 | contig 12000 bp, 6 predicted proteins | sample HigsolmetaGSP16D_FD_184844 | JGI IMG/M metagenome (GOLD analysis project Ga0207791, IMG submission 184844) | High solid enriched microbial communities from the Joint BioEnergy Institute, USA - SP1-6-D (SPAdes) | ecosystem: Engineered > Bioreactor > SSF (Solid state fermentation) > Aerobic >...
AGTCTGATACCGGTACAGCGCTGTTCGCCAAGATCGTGGAGGCTTGCGAACGGTCCGAGCGGAGCTTTGCCGAGCGTATACGCGTTGTGCCATACAGCAAGGCCACTGTCCGGGCCATGCAGGGGGAGCGCTTTGATCCCGAGCAGACCAAGCTCCTGCTACAGCGCATGCCGTCGATGGCTGCTGGCGTTATGGAAGATGCGCTTGAGGCGTTGCAGCAGGCAGGCTTGATCGACACGCCGCAGCCGCCGACCGCGTGTCTGCGCGCCGTGCAGCCAGAGGACATTGCGTCGAAGGCGCAGGCTTTGTTGGCGCGTGCGCGCCAGATGGAACCCCAGGTCACCGACCTGCTGACGCGCATTGCCACGCGCCATGGTGGACAACTGGCTGGAACCCAGCATCAACTGAAATCGTATAGCTCGTTGCAGGGGAAGCTTAAACAGCAGATGGCATTGAAAAAGCAGACGCTGGAAGAAGCGGCAGCCGGCACAAACGACGCGTTGCGCTACAGTGTGGTGCTGCAGCCGCGGGACTTTACCGCCGGCTTGCGCGCTGTGCTGGCCGCACTGGATGATCAAGGACATGCACGCGTCAAGTTGCGCAATCAATTTACCAAGTATCCGCCATCCTTCAAGGCCATCAATGTCACATTGCGCAGCCCTGATGGTGCGCTTTGGGAGGTTCAGTTCCACACGCCGGAGACTTTTGAGCTCAAGGAGCGCTTCCACGATCTATACACGCGCACGCATGCATTGGTGCTTGCCGGCGCTTCGCGGGCCGAGCTGCGCAAGCTGCAGGCACCTGCGCTAGAGGCATTCAAGCGTGTGGCGTTGCCGCCGGAGTGTGACGACATCGACGACTGGCGGGAAGAGACCCTCCAGGCGTTGGCAAGCACGATGCGGACGCACGACCCCGAGCGGACTGCAATCAATCCAGACGCATCGCCGGCACGCAGCCTGTTCAATACTGCAGCAGGCAAGCAAGCGTCGCTGACGCCGGTGTTCACCAAGCTGGCCGACGAGGTGGGCGCGCGGCTGTGGGGGAGAGTGCGTTACAACGCGGTGGAAGGCCGCATCGAGCAGGTGCAGCACGCGCCGTTCCAGCAATCGGTCGCATCCATCAAGGACACGATTCGGCGCCATCTACGAGCGGGCATGACGCAGGCACAGGCCAACCAGAGCGTGGGCAATGCACTGCGATATGTGCTGCTGTTGCCTTCCGAAAATTTCGTGGCGAAGGTGCTGGTGGTACGTGAGGCGCTGCAACAGCAAGGCATTATCTGCGTGAAGCTGAAAAATCATTTCACCTCAGGAGACGGCACCTACAGGGGCATCAATGCCACCTTCACCGATGCTGAGGGTTATGCGTTTGCAGTACAGTTTCACACTGACGACAGCTTTAAAGCCAAGGCGCAAATGCACCTGCGATACAAACGGATGCGGTTGATAGAGAACAGACTTGACAGGGAGCAGCAAAAACGTCAGCCAAACCCCATCAAGCTGGAAAAACTGAGGGAAGCGATTGCAGGGCACACCGAGGCAATGCAAGCGATGACGGCGAAGGTGAGCAAGCCCGCCCGCGTCGAGCGTCTGGGTGAACGCGTATAAGATCATATCTATGTCCCCCCCCTCAGGTGGTGAGGGCACCGGCGCGTCGTGCATTGGCTGTGATCGGTATGAGCGCCAGTGCGCTGCGCGATTGCCCGCGCGAAGATCGCAACGTCGAACTGCGCGAACGCATCTGTGGGTCGGCGCATCGCCATCGCCGTTATGGCGTGGGAATGATCTATCTCACAGCTCGATTGTGGCAGGTCAGGATGGTTGTTTCGCGTTTCTTTCAGCCACTCGCGCCAAGCACACATTATTCGGCATGCAGTAACCGACGCAGCTGCGCCTTGAGCTGGCGGCCGTGTTCGTGGAAATAGCGACGCTCGTCGCGCCAAGCTGGGAAGCGTTGTTGCACTTCGGCCCAAAACGCGGGCGAGTGGTTGGCCTGCATCAGATGACACAGTTCGTGCACCAGCACGTACTCGAACGCGGAGGAGCGACCAAGCACCAACGCCAGATCCAATGCCATCGAGCCGTCGGGTGCGAGCGAGCCCCACTGCGAAGACATCACCTTCAGGCGCAGCCGGGCCGGTGCGCGCGGCAGGCCCGGCAGATAGCTCGGCAGCCAGCGGCCGACATCGGCGCGCGCCTGTGCTTCATAGAATTCCTTCAGGGTGCGGCGTAGACCTGCATCGTCCAAACGGTTGGGCACATAAAACTGTACGCCTTCGTCAGTGATATCGATGCGTGCATAGCGCCCTTCGTGCCAGCGCAACGGCAGCAATGCACCGCGCAGCGGTAGTTGCCCCGGCACACCGCGTACGAGCGCGGGGAATGCATCGACCTGCTGATACCGCGACAGCTGCGCGTTTAGCCAATCCAGGTGCGTATGCAGAAAGCGCTCGCCGGAAATCAGACTCGCGCGCAACGGTAAGGTCAGCCGTGCGCCGCGTTCGTCGACGCTGAGCCTGATGCGTCGCGCACGCGGATCGCGCACGCGTAATACCTGGATGTCGCGACCGTGCAGTTGCACGCGCACGCACTCGCGTTCAACAACCTGCGAAGGCGGCGCAATCAGTCGGCGGATGGGCGTGTCCATGCGCACAGGATACCGCCGCGATGTATCCAGCGGGGAGACGTAGGCAGCGCCTCGCGCGTGCAAGCTGAGGTCATTGGGGCTGCCCATGCAGACCCAATGCGCTGCCGCACGACACGTTGTCCAGGCCAAGTGCACCGCATAGCCTGCACGTGCCGGCGCCTGCGACACAGGCAACGTGCTGCGCGGCCAGGTGCCGGAAACAGCATCTGGTGCGCGCCGATCACTCTGCCTTGCTGAGTTTCAATGCGGTTTCCAGCAGCAGGAACAACCGGCGGATTTCGGCGCTCATCAACGTAAAGCGTGCGTCCAGTTCGGCGCGCGCGCCGTCGTCTTCGCTGTGTTCAAGCTGATCCAGGGCGCCATCGAGGAATTTGAGCTTGCGGATCACCAGATCGTCGCCGAGCACGAACGAGAGATTGTCATCCAGCACCAGCGCCAGCTTGGTGACCTGCTTGCCGGCTTCCAAATGCTTGTCGATTTCCTCGCCGCGCAGTTCCTGATGCTGGCACTTGACCACCGCACCGCCTTCGATCGGGTCCTTCATTTCGCACTCTTCGCCCAGGTTCAGGCCCTGGGGCAAGGGCTCGCCGGCGATCCAGCCGGTGAGGATGGCACGCGGGGCCACTTCGGCATTGAGCGGCAGAGCCGGAAAGCTGCCAAGCGCACCGCGGATCTCGCTCATCACATTCTCGCCGCTCTTGCGGCTGGAGCTGTTGACCGCGATATAACCGTGCCGCAGATCCAAGATGGCGTCGGTGCGCGAGCTCTTGACGAAGGCGCGCGGCAGCAGCTCATGAATCAGGTCGTCCTTGAGGCGTTTGCGTGCCTTGCCACTGGGGCGGCGGCCTTCTTTTTCTTCGATCTCGGCGACCTTGCGCTCAAGCAGATCGTTGACCACCGCGCCGGGCAGGATCTTGTCTTCGCTGCCGATGGTGAGCCACAGAAAATCTTCCAGGCGGTGCGAGAGTACTTGCTGCTCGTCGCGACCGAACGGCGAAACGAAACCGCGCGAGCTCATTTCCAGCGGGCCGACAGGCTTGAGCTGCACTGGCGGCAGCAACGTGTCGATTTGCGAAAAATCCAGCGTGTTAGGAAAGCGGAACAGAGTGAGATTGCGAAAGAACATGCATTGAACCAGCTGAAAAAAATGGTGGGTGGAAGACTGCTGGCAGCCTGATCGGCTGCGTCAGTCGCTAGCGTGTGCGGCGTCGCCGGCGGGCAGCCAAACGCTGGGATCAGGAGCAAGATCCGCTGGCGCTGCACCGGCGCGGCGCAGCGCCAGGAAATCGAACAGCGTACGGTCGGCCAGCTGCTCGGGGCGGACGTCGCCCAAGGCGCGTGCAATCTGTTCGACGCGTCCGGGTTGCTCGCGATCCCATTGTTGCAACATCTGGCCGACCTGTTGGCGTTGCAGGTTGTCCTGGCTGCCACACAGGTTGCACGGAATGATCGGGAATTGCCGCGCCTGCGCATATGCAGCGATGTCGGCTTCGCGCACGTAGGCCAATGGGCGGATCACCACATGCGCGCCGTCGTCGCTGCGCAACTTGGGCGCCATCGCCGCCAGCCGCGCGTGGTGAAACAGATTCATGAAAAACGTGGCCACGATGTCGTCGCGATGATGACCGAGCGCGATCTTGGTCACGCCATGCGTCTGGGCATAGGCATACAGTGCGCCGCGCCGCAGCCGCGAGCACAGCGAACACATCGTCTTGCCGGCTGGAATCACACGGCTGACCACCGAATAGGTGTCCTGCTCGATGATATCGAACGGCACGTCCAGCCTCCGCAGGTAGGCCGGTAGCACGCGGGCGGGAAAATCGGGTTGTTTCTGGTCCAGATTGACCGCGACAAGACTGAATGGCACCGGCGCCTTGCGCTGTAACTGCAACAGCATGTCCAGCAGGGTGTAGCTGTCCTTGCCGCCGGACAGACACACCATGATCTTGTCGCCGGGCACGATCATGCCGAAATCGGCAATTGCCTGGCCTACCTGGTGGTGCAGGCGTTTGCACAGGCGCAGATGGCCGCGCTGCAACCGCTGGCGCGGATCGCATGGCGAGGGGTCGGCCAGGGGGTGGGGCGGCGGTGGGCTAGCACTCATAAGCGTGCCATTGTAGCTGCCGGGACTGGTGGGCGACGGGGCTTGCCGCACGCCGAGCAGCATGACCGCCGCTCACGTCGATGCCGAGTACCGGCCACGCCACCTGGCGGCCAGCTTCCATCGCCACCACGCACGGCCTGCGGCGGTACCTTGAACACGGTGCCCATCTCGCAGCGCAGCAAGCCTTTCGGCGGCAGGCTCGGTACAGTCGGTCAGTCGCTTGATCAGGGGGCCGCCATTGGCATCTTCGGCTTCGCTACATCGCGCGACTTTTTTCAGGTGCAGGGGTGATAGCGCTAACACTTGCTGGCGTGTGTGCAGGTGATGGGCGCGCAGACGCATCGGTTATGCGTGACGAGGCACTGCGCAGCTGGCACATGGCGACCGCCTGCGCGCTGACAGCGCTGCAGTTGATGTTCGGTATCACGCGTTCCACAGTTTTGTCCTGCTACAGGATTTCACCTTATGAACACCACCGTATTCACTCGGCCGCATCGTCAGGTGCCGATGCGGCCACCGAATCCCGCTTGACCAGCAGGTGCGCGACCACATGATCGACCATTTCTGCCTTGCGCTCTTTGGTGCGAATCGCCTTCAGCAAGATGTCCAGCGCGGCATCGGCCATGGCGGCAATGGGCTGATGCACGGTGGTGATTTCAGGCCACACCGCAGTGGCGGCAGAGGTGTCGTCGAAACCGACCACCGACAGATCGCGCGGCACCTCCAGTCCACGCCGATGCGCGACCGAGATTGCCGCTGCGGCCATGTCGTCGTTACTGGCGAAGATGGCGCTGGGGCGGCGTTTGCGCGCCAGCAATTTTTCCGCGGCGACCAAGCCGGATTTGTAGGTGTAATCGCCCGGCTGAACCAGATGCCGATCCAGGCGCAAACCCGCGTCCGCCAGTGCGGCCTGAAAGCCTTCGAAGCGTCGCGTGCTGGCGGACAGGTTCGGATGCCCGACGATATAGCCGATACGCGTATGCCCCCGCGCGATCAAGTATTCGGTGACCTGCTTGGCAGCGGCGAATTCGTCGATGCGCACACACGCGATATCCGGGCTGAAATGGTTGGAGGCGATTGCAACCACCGGCACTTTGGCCCGCACCAGCTCCAGCACTGCGGCCCTGGATTCGCACAACGGCGGCGGCAGGATCACACCGGCAACGCCTTTTGCGAGCTTGCGTGCCGCTTTGCGTTGGGCATCGGTATCCAGGTCGTCCCAGCAATCGGTCACCAGCTGGATCGAGCTACGCGAGGCAACCCGCAACACGCCCAGCAGCAACTCGCGCAAATAAGCGCCGCTGGGATCGCTGTAGATCAACGCAATGCGCGTGCTCTGCGCAGCGGCCAATACGCTGGCGGCAAGATTGGGCGTGTATCCCAGCTTGTCGACCGCGCGCTTGACCCGTTCGCGCGTGGCATCGCGCACGCTACCGGTATTGTTGACCACGCGCGAGACCGTCATCGGCGACACTTTCGCCAGCGCCGCCACCTCGCCGATGGTGGTGGCGCGGCTGGTGCGGCGGAACGATTTCCTGACTTTCTTCAAGCGTGGCCTCCTCAACTACATGCGAGAGCTGCGGGATGCACAGGCGCTGCTGCGGTAACGCGGGCACCGTGTACATGCATGACCATACGCGTGATGGTACCGGGAAGCAGGCAGAGCAGTGATATGCGCCTGCATGCACCGGCCACGCTGGAGCACGCCGCATGTGCAGATCTGGGCAGAAGCGGCATAGCGCCGGTGTCGGCGCATTTGCGCCGCAGTGTGCGCCGTAGCTGGCGCGACTGTTTATTTTTAACGTGTGACTCGCCACCGGTACACCCGCTGGCGTCTCACCAGGCAACGACATTTCCGTATGTACAGGGGAAGCCGAAGTGAGCGCATCTCGCGTGAAGGTGTTGGTCGCTACGTTATCGACGTTGCTGCATCCGCTCGTTGCCAGCGCTGCCGATGTGTCGCTGCTGCATCCGGTCTTTCAGAACCATGTAGTGCTGCAACGCGATGCGCCGATCCGCCTGTGGGGCGATGCGGCCCCAGGCGCGCGTGTCACGGTGCAGCTGGAGACGACACAGGTGCAGGCCCGCGCAGACCGGCAAGGGCACTGGGAGACGCGCCTGCCCGCGCATACAGCCGGCGGCCCGTACCAGCTGAAGGCCAGCACCGCCAAGGGAGTGGTGCAGCAGATCGATGATGTTTTGATCGGCGATGTCTGGCTATGTTCGGGACAATCGAACATGGAGTTGCAGGTGTATCGCACGCTGGATTCGCGCAGCGAGATTGCCGATGCCGACCATCCCAACATCCGCATGTTCAACGTGCCTAAGCAGTCCAGCCCCACGCCGCAACGCAGCTTTGGTGGCACTGCAACCTGGCAGCGCACCACGCCGGAGACGGTGAAGGACTTTTCCGCGACGTGTTACTACTTCGCACGTGAGTTGCAGAAGAGTGTCCAGGTGCCGATGGGCTTGATCACTGCCTCCTGGGGCGGTTCGCAACTACAGGCTTGGATCAGCGAGAAGGCATTGCGTGCAGTCGGCGAGCATGGCCAGACGCTGGATGTGTTGACGCGCTATGCAGCCGACCCGGTCGCGGCCGCACCGCGTTGGGCGGCGCTGTGGGAGACCTGGTGGCATGCGCATGGCGAAGGCGAACCGTGGCAGCCGGATGCTCCCGGCGACTGGCAGAACGCGCCGCCGGCATTGGGTGCGTGGGACGACTGGGGCGTGCCGCAGCTGGTTGGCTTCAACGGCATGGTCTGGTACCGCACCAGCATCGAACTGACCCAGGCACAGGCGGCACAGGACGCCACGTTGTTACTGGGACCGGTGGACGAAATGGACCAGACCTGGGTCAACGGCCATGGCGTGGGCAGCGGCTATGGCGCAGACCAGCCGCGTCGCTACTCGCTGCCGCGCGGGCGGCTGCATGCCGGACGCAACAGCATCGTGCTCAATGTGCTCAATGCCTATCGGCGCGGCGGCTTGCTGGGCGACGCGCAATCGCGCGCACTGCAATTTGCCGATGGCAGCATCCTGGCATTGGATGCGCCTTGGCAATATCGCATTGTGCCGCGGTCTGTGGGCGCGCCACCGCGTGCACCGTGGTCGTCGGCTGCCGGGCTGACCACCTTGTACAACGGCATGATCGCCCCGCTTGGGCACCTGAGCTTACGCGGCGTGCTGTGGTACCAGGGCGAATCCAATGTCGTCGATGCGGCGCATTACCCCGCCCTGCTCAGCGCGTGGCGGCACAACTGGCGGCAGCGTTTCGGTGCAACGGTTCCGCTGCTGTTGGTGCAGCTGGCCAATTACGGCACGCCGCCCACCCAACCGACCGAAAGTGGGTGGGCACAAGTGCGTGAGGCGCAGCGGCGCTTGGTCGCTGACGATGCGCATGCAGGGCTGGCAGTGACGATCGATATCGGCGAGCGCTACGACATCCACCCAGCCAACAAGCAGGAGCTGGGCCGGCGCCTGTCGCGTGCGGCGCGGCATGTCGTGTATGGTCAAGCGATTCCCGCTTCCGGGCCGGTGCCACGCAATGCGCGCCGGGAGAATGAAGGCGTGCGCATCAGCTTCGACGATGTCGATACCGCGCTGCGCAGCTATGGCAACGATGCGCCGATTGGCTTCGAAGTCTGCGGCGATGCCATCGGAAGCTGCCGCTACACCAGTGCCACGCTGTCCGGGCGCGAAATCCGCTTGCGTATTCCCGACGGCGTCCAGGCCACCAGGGTGCGCTACTGCTGGGCCGACAGCCCGGTGTGCACCTTGTACGATCGCAGCGGCCTGCCGGCCGGCCCGTTCGAACTTGCCATCACCGCTACTCCTTCCCCCTGAGTGAAATCACGATGTCACAGATGTCCGACTCGCCTGTGCTGCTGCAACGTTCTGCCCGCAGTCGCGAGAGTGTCCAGGCGTGCGCCATCGTCGCCTGTCCCGGCTGCAATGTCGTCACCGTGATTGAAAAACGGCGCCAGACCGGACGGGTGATGCGCGGGCTTTCCATCCTCTGTGCGACATTGCTGATGGCCGCGGCAGCGCCTGCGACCGTTCAGGCGCAGGCATCTGCCGACGTGGCTTTCGACTGGTTCGATTACCGCGGCGACGATGCGGTGTTCGCCACGCCACTACCGGCTGGCGATTATCGCAATCCGATCCTGGCAGGCTTCCATCCCGATCCCAGCATTACCCGCGTGGGCGAGCGTTATTATCTGGTCAATTCCACCTTCACGTATTTCCCGGCCATCCCGGTCTTCCAGAGTACCGATCTGGTGCACTGGACGCAGATCGGCAATGTTGTCGAGAGAACCGACCAGCTCGACTACGACGGTTTGGAGGTGTCACGTGGCATGTTCGCGCCCAGCATCGGTTACCACAATGGTCGCTATTACGTGGTGGGCACGTCGGTCGACAACGGCGGCAACTTCATCGCCAGCACTCGCAATCCAGCTGGTCCATGGCCGGCGCTGACCTGGCTGCGTGGCATCGATGGCATCGATCTGTCGTTGTTCTTCGATCGCGATGGCAGCGCCTATCTGCTCAACAACGGCCCACCGGAAGGCACACCGCAGTATGAAGGCCACCGTGCGATCTGGATGCAACGCTTCGACCTGGCCAGCAATCAACCGGTCGGTCCGCGCAAGGTGTTGCTGGACCGCGGCGTGGATCCGGCCAGCAAGCCGATCTGGATCGAAGCGCCGCATGTGTATCAGCGCAATGGCTGGTACTACCTGTCTTGCGCCGAAGGCGGCACCTTGCCGAGCCAGCAGCATGAGCAGGTGGTCTTGCGCAGCCGTCATGTGTGGGGACCGTATGTGCCTGCGCCCAACAATCCCATTCTGAGTCAGAACGGCCTGCCGGCCGGGCGGGCGCATCCGGTCATCAATGCTGGACACGCCGATTTTGTGACCACGCCCGATGGACAATGGTGGGCTGTGTTCCTGGCCGCTCGCCCGTATGCCAGTGATCGCTACAACACCGGACGCGAGACCTTCCTGTTGCCCGTGCAATGGCACGATGACTGGCCCTCGATCCTGCCAGCGGGCGAGCCGATTCCCAGCATCGCCAAGGCCCCCGCTCTGGCCGCTACAGCCGGCGACCAGGCACCGTTGTCGGGCAACTTCGTTTGGCACGACGACTTCGATACCAACACCTTGCAGCGCCAATGGCTGTTTCTGCGCGTGCCGCATCAATCGGTCGCCGACCTGAGCACACGCACCGGCTGGTTGACACTGCATGCCAGCAGCCAGGGTCTGGACGGCACCGGCACGCCGGCGTTTCTGGCGCGGCGACAACAACATGCGCGCTTCACCGCCAGCACCGCGCTGACGGTGCCCACCCAGTCCGGCGTGCGCGCGGGATTGGCCGCCTTTCAGAATGCCGCCGCGTGGTACGCATTGGGCGCCCGTCGCGATGGCGATGCGGTACAGGTGTTCCTGGAAAAGCGCCAGGGCGCAACGACGACTGTCTTGGCACAGGCCCGCATTCGGGCGACCACACAGGTGCGGCTGCAAATCAGCGGCGATGGCGGTGCGTACAGCTTCGCCTTCGATGCCGATGGCCGTGGCTGGCAGGTACTCGACCGCAACGACGATGCCGGATTTCTCAGCACCGCACAGGCTGGTGGGTTCGTCGGCAGCATGATCGGGCCGTTTGCCCAGTTGGAACCACCCCGCACCGGCGAAGACTGACCATGCATTCCCGCCCCGCTACGTCTGCCACCGCCGGACACCGTATGGCTCGCGCGTTGCCTGCTGCTCGTTCCCGGATGCATCGCAACCGGCGCGCTGGCTGCGACACCGCCGCCGTATCTCGATACGCAGCGCTCGTTCGAAGCGCGCGCTGCCGATCTGGTCTCGCGCATGTCGCTGGAAGAAAAGGTCGGGCAGATGCAGAACGCCGCGCCGGCGATTCCGCGCCTTGGGGTTCCTGCCTACGATTGGTGGAACGAGGCGCTGCATGGCGTGGCGCGTGCCGGCGCAGCGACGGTGTTTCCACAGGCAATCGGCATGGCCGCCACCTTCGACCTGCCGTTGATGCACGAAGTCGCCACCGCGATCAGCGATGAAGCGCGTGCCAAGCATCATCAGTTCCTGCGCAGTCATCAGCACGAGCGCTATCAGGGGCTGACGTTCTGGTCGCCAAACATCAATATTTTCCGTGATCCACGCTGGGGTCGCGGGCAGGAGACCTACGGCGAGGATCCCTTTCTCACCGCGCGCATGGGCGTGACCTTCGTGCAGGGCTTGCAGGGCGAAGGCGCAGATGCGCCGAAGAACGCGCAGGGCCAAAGCTACCGCAAGCTCGATGCCACCGCCAAGCATTTCGCCGTGCACAGCGGCCCGGAAGCGGATCGTCACCACTTCGATGCGCGCCCCTCCCAACGCGATCTGTACGAGACCTACCTGCCGGCGTTCGAGGCGCTGGTCAAGGATGGCAAGGTGGATGCGGTGATGGGCGCCTACAACCGCGTGTACGGCGCGTCGGCCACCGCCAGCACCTTCCTGCTGCAGGATGTACTGCGCCAGCAATGGGGCTTCAAGGGCTACGTCGTGTCCGACTGTTGGGCGATCGTGGATATCTGGAAGCACCACAAGATTGTCGCCACCCGCGAACAAGCCGCCGCCCTTGCGGTCACGCACGGTACCGAGCTGGAATGCGGGCAGGAGTATTCCACCCTGCCGGCGGCCGTCCATCAGGGTCTGATCGATGAAGCACAGATCGACACCTCCTTGCAGACCTTGATGACCGCGCGCATGCGCCTTGGCATGTTCGACCCGCCAGGGCAGTTGCGCTGGGCGCAGATCCCCGCCTCGGTCAACCAATCGCCGGCGCACGACGCACTGGCGCGACGTACAGCGCGCGAATCGCTGGTGCTGTTGAAGAACGATGGCCTGCTGCCGTTGTCGCGGGCCACGCTCAAGCGCATCGCAGTGATCGGCCCAACTGCCGACAACATCATGGCATTGCTCGGCAATTACTACGGCACCCCAGCTGCGCCAGTGACCGTGTTGCAAGGCATTCGTAACGCGGCCCCGAACGCGCAGGTGTTGTATGAACGCGGCGCCGATCTGGTCGAAGGTCGCGACGATCCCGCCGCCACGCCGCTGATCGAACCGCAATACCTGCGTCCTTCGGCCAACTCGCCCGAGCGCGGTTTACGTGGCGAATACTTCCGCAATCGCGCGCTCTCCGGCACGCCGGCCCTGGTGCGGGTGGATGCGCAGATCGGATTCAAATGGGGC
>Ga0207791_1000350_pt1 | contig 11975 bp, 11 predicted proteins | sample HigsolmetaGSP16D_FD_184844 | JGI IMG/M metagenome (GOLD analysis project Ga0207791, IMG submission 184844) | High solid enriched microbial communities from the Joint BioEnergy Institute, USA - SP1-6-D (SPAdes) | ecosystem: Engineered > Bioreactor > SSF (Solid state fermentation) > Aerobic >...
CCGATGCAATCAGCATAGGTTCTGCGAGATGACGAATGCAGGCTAGCCCATAACGCTCGATCAAACCGAGCTGGTAATCCAGTTCGAATGCTGCGCTGGGCCCGGTGGGGAAGCCGCCGTCGGCCAGCAGCGTGCGCTGCCGGAACACCCAGTGCTGCGAGAGCGTCGCCGGCGCGCTCAACAGCATGTCCAGATACAGCGCTGGTCGCAGTGCCAGCCCCAGCTGGCCGTTGTCCAGCGTCATCACTTGGTCTGCGTAGATGGCCTGGCAGTCGTCGGGGAGCGCGAGCATTTCAAGCGCCAGCACCATCAGGCCGCTGATGGTGAACAGGCTGCCGGCATCAACCAGCACCACCCAATCAACCGCGTGTTGCGCAGCGATCACACGATTGAGTGTTGCCACCAAGCCGTGCGCGTCGATAAGCACGCCGTGCTCACCATGCGCGGCAACCTGTTGCCGCGAACTGCTGATGACCCAGGTTTGATGGCGTTGATAGCAGGCCACTGCATCCAGGCTGGCCCTGGTTGCTGCCACCGCACCAGCATCGCCGTGACGATCAATCAGCAATACGCCGATGCACGGCCCGCCGCCATGCCGTTGCAAGCGTTGCTCGATCAACCCACGCTGCACGGTGCTTGGATGACGCACCCCCAGCCAAATGTCCGGAGACACGCGCTCAGCCATGTGGGCGCTCTGCATGAGCGCATTGACCAGATCCACCGATTTGAAGACGCGCGCCTTATGGGGACTGAGCGGGGCTACGCGCACGTATCGGTTGTCCCCGCTCTCGCGCCGCCAGCCGAGTTGACAGATGCCCTGACGCAAATCTTCATGGCCCTGATCGCCGATGCCAGGCTGATCGCGACCACCCTGACTGAACTGCGCACTGGAGACACGAAACTGCGTGAGCGGGCTGGCCAGCAGCGCTAGATTGCCGTGCCGCAGCAGCTTCACGTAAATGGCCAGATCGCCGACCCAATGGATGGTCTTGCCGTTCACTGCCATCAGCTCGCTTCCAAATGCCAGCAGATCCGCACGCCGCACCAGCACGCAACTGGGTTCACCAATGAAATTGATGGTGTGGTCGGACAGAAACGACACCAACTCCGGTCCGTCGATCAACACGTCATCGGCGAACGGAAAGCAGGTGGCTGGGATATCCGGCAACCGCTGCCCGTCTTCGTCGATACGCACCCGCCGCGAAGACGCCAGCGCTGTGCCCGGGTTGCGCTCGATCGCCTGCACCAATCGCGCAACGCAATCGGGCTGGAGTACATCGTCATCATGCAGAAACTTGATGTAAGTGCCCTGCGCAAGGCTGATCCCTTTGAGTTTGCTGCCAAGCTCGCCCAGGCGAACTGTATTGCGTACATAGCGGATCGGGAACGGGCATTGCAGCGCGTGACGTGCGATGCATTGTTCGATCAACGCATCAGCACTGTCGTCGCAAACGAGCAACTCCAGCCTTGGGTAAGACTGCGCAACGACACTCCCAAGCGCCTCATCGAGAAAGCGCAGCTTGTAGGCGGGCATCACGATACTGACGAGCGCACAGGTGGCGGAACGATCTTCTGGAAGATGCATCATGATTCAATGCGCAGTTCGAAAAATAAGGAGGTGCCGATAGAACTCCAGATGTGGCGCAAACGTGCGGGCTGTCGCAGTGGCCAGCGCCACCTCCGCTTTGCCACGCTGTGCCGGAGCTTCAAAGGCAGCGCTGTTTTCACAATGGGCTCAGAGATGTTCAGCACGAGTCTTCGTTCGAGGGAGCCATCCAACGTCGTGAATGTTGCTGAGCTTAGTTTGCCCAGGGCGGGGGGGCGCTGCCGCTGACGGGTGACGCATACAACACCAGGTCGTAGTAGTGGCCGGGAGAGTGCTGGCGCAGACGCAGGTGGTAGCCATCGGCCACTGTGTCCAGTTGTTCCACGATATCCAGTAAATCCTGGGCGTAGTGGTAGACACAAATAGCCATGCGGGGGCGCTGGGTACGGATGAGGTGAGATGCGCCTTCCAGCGCCCTGGCTTCAAACCCTTCGATGTCCAACTTCAGTAGCGTGAGCTTTTCCAATTCGTCGTCCAGACGCGTCGTAGCAACGCAGATTCCGCCATCCGGCGATAGATGGCTGGAAACGGTGCCAGTTTGCTCGAAGCGCAGCGTCGCATGCTCGTTGGAGATGGCTTTGTTGATGGCCTTGAAATTGTGCGGTGGCAGGGGGCTGGTACTGGTGATGCCCTCCAATTTCTGGAAATTGATGCGATCGGGTTCGAAGGCAGTGATGCTTTCGTAGTGATAGCGTGATGCTTCTAGAAACTTGTGGACGATGGAGCCCTGGAAGGCACCGCCATCGCAGAAATGTTCGCGCTGACCCAGCTGGAATGTGCTGCCATCAGCGTATGTTGAAAAGTACTCGTTGATCGGCGTTGCCCAGCAGTCCAACAGGAAGCTGGAATCGTAGGTCAGTCGGAACAAGAGGTTGCTGTAGAGCGTAAAAACGCTGAGTGCATCGTCCAGTCGATCCGCAAGACGCAGAAATTCATCCAGGCGCACGAGCGTGCGTTGACGGTAGACCTGGGCTGGTTCGTAGACGGCGGGCAGCCCACAGTGCGCAACAGCCAGGCAGGCATCTCTCCGTTCAATGCCTGCTTGCTCGCAGAGCGTGCGGACCAAGCTCGATTCTCCGGGGCCGTAAGAAAAATCGATGGCCAATGCCTCGGGATGCCGGGACGCCTGTTCGATGAACTGGCGCGAACTCCAACGTGGCACCCCATGAACGGTATCGCTGTTGCTTGGTTCGTCATCAACGGCGGCAATGACATGGCTGTGACGCTGGACGAACTGTGGGCCGTAGATGGTGCCAAGGCCCGAGCGCGGCTGGAGCAGAAACACAGGGCGCTGCTCGAAACGTTGGATCAACGGGTCCAAGCAAGCGGCAACGCGCAATTGCTCGATGCCCGCACTGGTGCACAGGTGAGTTGCAAACGCCCGTCCGCGCGGGCTGCAAGAGAAGTCGATAGCGATTGCGTCTGCATACTGCCGTGCCTTGGCAAGGAACTGCTGACTGGTCCAGCGAGGCGCGCCGTGAATACGGTCCAGGTGGAGGTTTTGGTCATCGATCGCGGCAACCACATGGCGCAGGTCGGCAACGACCCTGGGACCATGCACCAGGCCTACATGAGACGCGGGAGCGAGAACGAATACGGGACGGTCGACAATCGCTGGTAGGCCCGCAATGACATCGGCAAGTGCAGGGCGCTCCTGCTCGGCAATACGAAGAATTCGCTGGCGGAGCTGCGCGTTTGTCGAGGTCATGCACATCACCTCTCGTAGGTATGAATGGGGGCGTCGTAGCGGGTGTCGAAATAGGTCTTGGCAGGCACGTCCTCGCCATAGATACGTGGCCAGCCAAGTTCGCAGCTTCGTCCCACCTTGACACCCCCGCGCACGATGGCACCGGTCCGCAGGATGCTATTGCTGCCTATCTCCACGCCTGCGCCGATTTGCACGCCATTGTCTATCCAGCATGACGATTTGACGCGGCATGCCGGTCCGAGGTGCGCGCTGGCATGGATGACAGTGTTGTAATCGATCCTGCATCCGTGTCCGATGACCACATTGGCACCCACGAAAGCGTTGAGCCCGATGACCGTCTCAGCGCCAATGGCTGCGCTGGAGTGGATGAATGGCTCCAGCTTGAACCCTCGTTCCATCGCTGCCTGCATCAGTTCTGCGCGCTTGAAATTGCCCAGGCGTTCGTCGAATGCCACGAACATGGCCCCGTCGGTCGGATTCAGCCCATCCAGAACGCCAAGATCGAATGCGTGCTGCGTGTCTTGTGGCACCTCGATCCTGATGACCATCTCGTTTTGACGCGCCTGCTTCCAGGCGTGAAAGGCCAGGTCCAGGTAATGACTGCGGCCGACGATCCACCTAGATGCCATGCTCGGTCTCCATCAGCAGCGCGTACCAGCGCTCGACCAGCCGATTCATGGATTCGTAGGCTCCCTGGGTGGGGAGCGGAGCGTGCGTGTGCAATGCCGCCTGAACCCGCTCCATGATGTCCACGTCTTCGCCCACGACCACTTTGCTTCCGTGCATCTGTGCCAGTAGCACTTGGCTGGAAGAGCCGTAAGGCCGTTTCTTGCGGGCGCTGAACCAATGGATTTCCAGATCGGTCCGGTCCGGTGCGACCGGGATGTGGTGTTCCAGTGTGAAGGAATAACCGCCGTTGGAACTGGCGATATGCATGTTCGGGAAGGCCAACCAGTTGAAGTAGGCGTCCTGCGTGCCCCAGCGTTCCACGTTCTCGTGCCAGCCGAAGTGCTGAAGCTTGGCGATGGGTGCTTCCGGACCACCGAAACTGAAGCGGCGCATCTCGCGCCTCAATGCAGCAGGCGAGCTGTCTTGCAACGCTTCCATGGACTGCTTGGCGTGTTCCTCGTTTACCTGGGGAACGAAGCTGACACGCTTGGCCAAGGTCTTGGGATGGACAAAGCGTGGGTGGTTGGCATCCCGCAGATTTTCGTAAGCGAGTTTCCAGTTGTACCGGCCATGCCATGTGGTCACCATGACTTCACTGTCGTAGGCGTTGGAACTACTTTCCAGCAAGGCGATGAAATCTTCGGAAAACTGCTCCTCGATGGGCATTGGGTGGGAATCGAGGTTGACAAACAGCAGGTTGCCGATGGCGCGCAGTGAGAATTCGCGCAGCTTCAAATTGTCTTTTTCGCGATCATTCAGGCGATAGATCGCATCGCAGTCCGGGATGTTCTTTACCCGGCCTTGTTCGTCGTAACTCCAGGAGTGGTAGGGGCACACCAAAGGCCGGCAACCGACAGCTCCGGTTTGAATCAATGCACTGCGGTGAAGACAGATGTTCTCGAACGCTCGGAGTTGGCCGTGGAAGTTCTGGATCAGCACCGGAATGCCAGCGACCTTGCGGGTGATGAAGCAGTTGTTGTCGGGCAGCAGCATCTTCAAGCCGGCAAACAGCCAAATCTTGCGGAAGATCTTGCGCTGTTCGCGGGCGAAGATCTCCGTCGACAGGTAGAAGCTGGGGTGCATTCGCGATCGCATCGGCGCGGCGTCCTCAGGAATTCTTGTGGTAGATGACCCGGGCCGGGTTGCCGAACACGCTGGCGCCGGCTGGCACATCCTTCACCACGACCGAACCGGCGCCGACCACTGCGCCGTCGCCGATGCGGATGCCAGGCAGAATGGTGGCGTGCGGGTGCACGATGGCGTGCCGGCCAATCCTCGCGCCGCCGCCGACGAAGGTCATTGCCCCGATCTGTGCGTAGTCGCCGACATGGACATCGTGCCCAAGCATCGTATTGGCATGCACGTTGGCGAAGTCGCCGAGCCACACGTCTGGGCTGAGCTGTACGCGGTGGCACAGAAAGCAGCCCTGGCTGATGTGCACGCGCGGGCTTAGGAATGCACCGGTCAGGATCGCCATGAATTGCGCGCCACGCGCCAGCAAAGGTTGCGCATAGTGTTGGCGCGACTGCGGATCCCCGATTGCGCAGACGAAGCGCTCATCCTCTTGCGGCAGGTAAGTGAGTGGGCTGCCGACGATGGTCAGATCGCAGCCCAGACCGTCCAGCATCCGTGGTCGCGTGTCGAGAAAGCCCACCGGACGCCACAGTGTTCCGCACGCCGGATCGCCTTGCATCTGCGCGAGGACTTCGCGGCCCCATCCGCCGGCGCCAATGATCAAGACAGGATGGGTCATAGGATCGAACCACCGTCCATGACCAGACTGGTGCCAGTGACCCAGCGGCTGGCGTCGGCCAGCAGGTAAATCGCGGCGTTGGCCACATCCTGCGGCGTGCCCAGGCCCAGCGGGTGCCTGGCTTTCTGCGCCTCAAGCTGGTCAGCGCCCCATATCGGTGTGGCTACCGCCGACGGGGAAATACCGTTGACCCGGATGCTGCGCTTGGCCTGTTCCAATGCCAGACACTTGATGATACCGATCAGACCGGCCTTCATCGCCGAATAGGGTCCCACGCCGCGGGTGCCTTGGTGCGCGGCAGTGGACAGCATGAATACGATCGAGCCTCGCGGCGCGACGGCACTGGCCTGCAGCAGGCGCTGCGTCAGCATCACCGGGGCAAGGAAATTGACCGTGTACATCTCGGTCATCGCTGCCTCGGTCAGCTGCCGGATCGGGCAATGCTTCTGCATGCCTGCGCAGTGCACCAGACCATGTATCGTCGCACCCGCTGCAATAGCCAATGCCTCGCGATCGGCGGCGCTTGTCAGGTCGCCGAGCACGCGAACATGCCCCGTGCCGTGCAGCTGCGCGTGGGTCTGCGCGAGGCGGTCTGTGTCCCGACCGGCGAGAACCATGCGGGCACCTCGCTGCGCGCAACTGATGGCGATCTGCCGTCCCAGCCCTGACGACGCTCCCGTCACCAGGATCGTCTTGCCTTCGAGCGAAAACGCCGTGTGTGTCTGTGTGTTCATGCGTAGATGTCCATCGGCACGGTAAGGCCGCCATCTACGACGAAATAGTTGCGTGTGATCCAGCGACTCGCATCGGCCAGCAAGAACGCGGCGGCATAGGCGACATCCTCCGGCTCGCCCATGCCGAGCGGTGTCAGTTTGAACAATCCCTCCATGTTGCCGCCGCTGCCCTTCAAGCCGTCCAGCAACGGCGTGCGCACGTAGCCGGGGGCGATGCAGTTGGCGCGGATGCCGTGCTTGGCAATTTCCTGGCCCAGCGATCTCACCATGCCGAGCAGGGCGCTCTTGCTGGCCGCGTACGCACTGCTGGCCACCGGCCCGATGTGCGAGGCGACCGAAGCGACGAACACCAGTGAGCCGTTCACGGCGACGCGCTTGTGCGCCAGCAGGCCGCGCGTCAGCAGCATCGGCGCGAACGTATTGCTAGAAAAGATGTCGTCCAAATGCGCTCGATTGATCAAGCGTAGCGGCACCAGTCGGGAGATCCCGGCGGCGTGCGCCACCCCGTCCAACAGGCCAATGTTGGCGATCAGGCGATCGATGTCCTCCTGCCGGTCAAGGTCTGCCGCAATTGCCAAGTGTCCTTCGCCCGGCAACGCCTCCATGGTCGAGGCCAGTCGCGCGTGATCGCGTCCGCTGATGGTCAGTCGGGCACCAAGATCGGCGCAGGAAATGGCGATCTGGCGACCGATACCCGAGGATGCGCCGGTGACAAGGAGATGTTTGCCTGTAAGCGAGAATGGGTCGGCAGCAATACTCACGATTCGACAAAATCCGGAAAGACGGCCCCTTCGATGTCAAGCAGGCAGCTGCCCCAAGACAAGCCGATGCCGAAGCCGCACAACAATAGGCGCTTGGGTCCTGCCTCCAGCTCCTTGTTGATACGCGCGGTCATGGTCAAGGGCAAGGATGCGCCGCTGGTGTTGCCGAACTCGCGCAGCGTGGAGGGAACCTTGTCCACCGGCAGGCCGAGCTTCTTTCGAATGGTCTCGTTGATCATGCGGTTGGCTTGGTGGAACACGAAATAATCGATGTCATCCTTGCTTGCACCTGCATAGGCGATCAATTTTTCAACCGCCGGGGGAACGCGCTGTGTCGAGAAGCTGAGTACGGCGGTGCCATCGAGTTGCAGATCGATGCCCCGGTGCCAGCGATCCTTCTCGTTTTCACGATAGGGCAGCAGGTGCCCGATGGCGACAGGCTCGCGTTGACCACCGACCGGCAGAATGATGGCGTTGTAGCCGCTGCCGTCGCTGTTGAGGTCGAAATACATGGGTGTGGCGTCGGCGCTGAATTCCAGTGCGGTGGCGGTGCCGGCGTCCGAGAAGATGGGGTCTTCCAGGTTCGCGCTGCAGTCGCCGACCAATAGCAGGCCTTTCTTGACGCCGCCTGCGGCGATCATCGAGCCGAGCAGATTGATGCCAAACGGGTAGGCCGAGCAGCCCAGATTGACATCGAACGCCACGGTGGCATGCGACAGCCCCAGCCTGTCTTGCAGGATGATCGCGGTGGCGGGAACCGGATAATCCGGCGACTGCGTCACCACGATCAGCGCATCGATCTGCTCGCGCTTCCACTGCACATGCTCCAGCAGCAGTTCGGTGGCATCGAAGGCCAGGTCGGAGAAGCACTGCCATTCCGACGCCATGCGGCGGGTTTCGATGCCGATGTTGCGCACCAGACGCTCGCGCTCGGAACGAATCTGCGGCCGACAGTCTGTGAGATTGGACACCACCCGCTTGGGCACGCATGTCGCCATGCCGGCAAAGCGAACGTTGTGCAACGTGGAGGTCGGCATGATGCTTACACCTCGGTCAGTCTGTAGAGATCGCCGACGGTGATGGCCGCAGTGAGATCGTCGCCGGTAATGGTCTTGCCGTATTCCATATCGAACATCACGATCACGCCCAGTGCGGCCAGCGAATCCCATTCCGGGAGTTCGAGCAGCACAGTGTCAACGGTCACTTCCACCGGCTCCTGGAAGTCTGTGGCGGAAATGAAATTGTCGATGAACGTTGCCTGGGTCATGCGGTCTGCCCTGGTTGCCTGTTGAAGATGCGGTGAGCCGAAAAGTACGTGAATACTGGTGTGGTCATGTTGTTTATTGGCCAGCGATGAGGTCGGCAATGGTATCGATCTGGTCGCCACCCAGGCCGGGGTAGATCGGCAGGCACAGCACCTGCGCAGCTACGGATCGCGCCACCGGCAACCATGCCGGCGCCGACGAGGGCAGGGCGCGATACATCGGGAAATCGCTGATCAACGGATAGAAATAACGCCGCACCAGAATGCCGTGTTCGCGCATCAATTGATACAGCGCATCGCGCGCGAGCGGGTAGTCTTCCTGCACCAGCACTGGGAAATACGCATAGTTGGCGCTGACGTGCGCCGGCCGCGCAACGCAGCGGATACCACGAACCTGGCTCAATCGCTGCCGATAGTGCGCATCGATGACGCTGCGCTGGTTGATTGCTGTATCGATGTGCTGAAGTTGCAACAAGCCGAATGCGGCGCTGATCTCATTCATTTTGCCGTTGATACCCGGCGCTACCACGGTGGTTTCATCGACAAAGCCGAAGTTCTTCAGATGCCCGATGCGCTGATAGGTTTTTTCGTCGGGACAAACAATTGCGCCGCCTTCGAAGGTATTGAACACCTTGGTCGCATGAAAGCTCAATACGCTCAGGTCGCCATGACGCAGGATCGAGCCACCGCCATCGCGCACGCCGAAGGCATGCGCGGCGTCGTAGATCACCTTGAGGTTGTAGATCTCGGCGATACGCGTGATGGCAGTTGTATCGCATGCGGTGCCGTAGCAATGCACCGGCATGATCGCGGTGGTCTGCGGAGTGATGGCCGCTTCGATCTTCGAAGGATCCATGTTGAGCGTCACCGGATCGATGTCCACGAACACCGGGGTGATGCTTTTCCACAGCAATGCATGCGCGGTGGCGACGAAAGAATAGGGCGTGGTGATTACTTCGCCGGTGATACGCAACGCCTGCAGCGCGGTGATCAGGGCGGTGGTGCCGTTGGTGACCAATGCCAGATGCGGTACACCCAGATAATGGCACAGCGCGTGTTCGAGTGCGTGGTGCATCTGGCCGCCGTTGCTGACGACGCGGCTGGTCCAGATCCGCTCCAGATAGGGCAGAAATTCTTCCAGGGGCGGCAGCAACGGACTGGTGACGGGGATGGGCATCAATGCCTCGGCAGGTGCCGGTGGAGGTCGGGATTGCATCGCGGCCGGCAGCCCATAATGGAGCCATCCTGCGACGCTAGCGCTATGCCAGCAAGCGAAACCTGAGTGACGCCGCGCTCAGTTGGCCAGCTCGGTTTGCTCGCGATCAATGCCGTACTTGCGCAGCTTCTCCACTAGCGTGGTGCGGCGCAGCCCGAGCAGTTGGGCAGCGTGCGCCACCACGCCCTGGGTGCGTTCGAGCGCTTCGTTGATCAATGCCAGCTCGATGTTGGCCATGTGTCCACGCAAATCGATTCCTTCGTCCGGCAAGCTGGCAGCCGTGCCCGGTTCGGCATCGACCGCTTTGGGTTGCAGCATGACCACGTTGCTCGCCAAATCGGTGGTCTGGACCGGTGCAGCCAACAACGCCGGTTCTGGCGGCAGCTCCACTGGCATGGCCGAGGCGAAATTGCCGCGATAACGCGCCGGCAGATCCTGCACTCGCACCAGACCGCCCGGATGCAGCACCGCCAGGCGCTCCACCAGATTGGTCAGCTCGCGCACGTTGCCCGGCCAGTCGTAGCTGCGCAGCGCCTGCAAGGCTTCCTCGGCAAAGCGCACCTCACCACGACCGGTACGTGCCAGCTGGCCGGCGATCGTCCGCACGAGCATGGCAAGATCGTCAACGCGCTCGCGCAGCGCGGGCATTTCGATCGGAAACACGTTGAGCCGATAAAACAGGTCCGCGCGAAACTGGCCGTCGCTAATGCGGGTTTCCAGATTGCGGTGGGTTGCAGCGATAACGCGCACGTTGCAGCGGATGGTTTGCCCGCCGCCAACGCGCTCGAAGCTGCGCTCCTGCAGTACGCGCAGTAGCTTGACTTGCATCGGAAGACTCATGTCCCCAATTTCGTCCAGCAGCAACGTGCCGCCTTCGGCCATTTCGAAGCGGCCCTTGCGGGTGCTCAGCGCGCCGGTGAAGGCGCCTTTTTCGTGGCCGAACAATTCGCTTTCCAGCAGATCAGGCGGGATCGCGCCGCAATTGATTGCCACGAAGGGCCCATCGCGTCGCGGCGAATGTTGGTGGATGGAGCGCGCTACGACTTCCTTGCCGGTGCCGGATTCGCCCAGAACCAGCACAGTGGTATCGAACGCAGCCACCTGGTCGATCAACCTGCGCAGCTGGGTCACCGCCGCACTGTCCCCGGTTGGTCCGGAGTCTTGCTGCACGCTGGCCTGATGCTCAGCGTCCAGCCGCTTGAGGCTTGCGCGGCGCAGCAGGGATTCCAATTGCGCATGACGCAGCGGGGGGTCCAATGCCCACACATTGGCTTCGTGCAGGCCGTGGGCTTGCGCGAACGCGGTCGGGCTGCCTTCCATTAGCAGCACCGGTGGCGGTAGCTTGGCGTCGGCCAGCCAGTCGAAGAAACTGTTCGCCTGTGCAGCGTCCTGCGCCGAGCCAACCATCACCGCCATCCACTCATCGTGGCGATGACGACCGGGATTGATGTCGGCGCCATCGGCGACCCAGCGCGGATTGAAGTCCATGAATTCGAGCAGGGACACGGTACGCTCGGCGCGCACCGCGTCACTGTCGATCAACAGAATGCGGGACTCACTCATTCCTGGCTCCTTCCGTCAGGCCCTCCAGGATTGGCATGACTTCCTGGATATAGGACAGCTTGCTGACAAAATTGTCAGCACCTGCGCGAAGAGCGTGTTCACGATGCTCGGCATCATCGAAGTGGCTCGCGATGACAATATACGGTGGATCGTCCTGTGTCTTGATCAAGCGCGTAGCCTGCAGTCCGCCCATCTCTGGCATGGCCAGGTCCATCAGCACAACGTTAGGGCGCAGCGACTCGGAGCGCTCGATCGCTTCCAGCCCGTTGGCGGCGCTGCCGATGATATCGAGCCACTCAACCTTGCGAAAATGACGCATCGCAGCGTTGATGAAGCCCTCGTGGTCATCGACCAGCAGCACGGTGAGTTTGCTCATAGTAATCCTTATCCTGCCCGGGCAAGCAGCGGTTTAGTGGCGTGGCGGCGCTCGCGAGCCGGGGCAATGTCGAGTTGTTCGCGGTACTTGGCGACGGTTCGACGCGCGATAATAACTCCTTGTCTTGACAGCAAGCCGGCAATGGCCTCGTCGGCCAGCGGCCGGCCGGCCGGTTCGCTTTCGATCAAGCGGCGCACCATCGCCTTGACGGCCTGGCCGGAGACGCTGGCACCGTCCAGCCGCACGGCGAAGAAATGCTTGAGTTCGAAGGTGCCGCGCGGGGTCTGGATGTATTTGCCGGTCGTGATGCGTGAAATCGTCGATT
>Ga0207791_1000354_pt1 | contig 11902 bp, 8 predicted proteins | sample HigsolmetaGSP16D_FD_184844 | JGI IMG/M metagenome (GOLD analysis project Ga0207791, IMG submission 184844) | High solid enriched microbial communities from the Joint BioEnergy Institute, USA - SP1-6-D (SPAdes) | ecosystem: Engineered > Bioreactor > SSF (Solid state fermentation) > Aerobic >...
TGCCGATGCCGGCGTACCAGCTGTTGCGACCATCGCTGCCGCCGCTCTCGAGACCGAGGTCCTGGCCGACCGAGTTGTAGTAGTCGATGTTGTTGTCCGACGCGCGGAAGAAACCACCGCGGCCGCTGACGTACCAGGCCGGCGTCACGTTGAGGCGGGCGTTACCGCCGACCTGCCAGCCGCGCAGCGCGTTGCGGTCGCTGCGCTGGTTCACATCGTCACCGTTGTTGATGTTGCGGACTTCGATGTTGCCCAGGTCCGTGTAACCGCCTTCGACACCAAGGCCGAAGTTCTGCGACAGCTTCCAGCGGTAGCCGCCGACCAGGCCGTAGCCGGTCTTGCGGCCGTCACGGCTCTCGAACACGTTGAAATCGCCGGTGCCGAAACGGCCGGCGGTGCCGCCGTCGGTGCGACCGACGTTACCGGCCACGAACGCGTTGCCCTGGCCGACCTGCAGGTCCGGACGGTAGGTGTCGCCGCCGGCGCTCTGCGCGAATGCGGTGGGTGCGCCCAGCGCGGCCGCGATCGCGGCGGGAATCAGGAGCTTCTTCATCGGGGCCTTCCTTTCTTGGTCTTGGACGCGCGGATGCACGTCTGCGGGGGACATTCCGCAACGCCAGTAGGCGTCGCGGGCCGCAGTAAAGACCGCCCTGCCTGAAGCGCACGCAAACCTTCACCCCGCCTGCACGCAAACCCGCCCTGAACGTTCAAGCTGCGTTTACGGCCGCGCGGAACCGTGGCATCGCCACGCGGTCCCGCGCAGATCTCACGCTGCCACGGCACGCAGGCTTCAGGGTGCAGTCACCTCTTCCTCGATCGGCGCGTCGACGCCATCAATGCGCGCTTCGATCTCGAACATGCCCGAGCCGCCCCCGAGGCTTTCGACACGCACCGTGTATCGGCCGGCCGCGAGCCGGTTCGACAGCCGCGAATCCGTGCCCGAACCACCATCGTCGTTCTCGAAGCTGCCGCCAGGGCCGTCGACGTACAACACCGTGTCGAACTCCTCCGATCGTGCGTCGATGGTCACCTGTGCATCGACCGGCACATCCAGGACGAACCGGCGTGCGCTGCCACCGTCGACGCGCGAGACCACCACCCGGCCGGATGCGAGCGCAACGCCGTCCTGCGTGACCATGCCGCCGGGCAGCGGCGCGTAGCGCACGGCGAGATTGAAGTCGCCGCGATCGCTGCCACCCTCGAGCGCCGCGGCATTCATCGTGTAGGTGCCCGGCTCGAGATACAGACGCAGCATCGAATCGGTGCTGCCGCCGCTGTCGTCGTTCTCGGCATCGACACCGGGGCCGCGCACCCGCAGCACCGGGTCGAACACCGTCGACGCCAGCGTGATCGTGTACAGACCGGCGCGCTCGACCTGCAGCGTATAGTCCTGCGCCTGCCCGGTGAGCCAGTCCATGATCGCGCCCTCGCCCACCAGCGGCTTGCCGTCGTAGGCGGTGATGGTCTTCGCGGCAAGGGTGAACGGACCGAAGGCGTTGGCACCCTCGCCGCTCACGGCCACCACGTAGTCGCCGTCGGCATCCGCGCGGAATGCGAGCGCGCCACCGCTGCCCTGGGCCACCATCCGCTCGTCCTTGAACACCGCCAGCGTGCCGGACAATGCACCGTCCAGCGACACCGAGACCGCCTGGTCCTGCTTGAGCGCGATCGAGAACCGCTGGTAGCGACTCCCGTCGCTGTAGTTCAGGCCGCTCGAGGAGGTGATCTCGCCGCGCGCCTCGCCGTCGAGGGGCAGCGGCGTGGCCTGCGTGGCTTCCGCCGTGTCGGACGCGGCCGTGCCGTCGCCTCCCGGCAGCTTCACGCCACAACCCGACACCAGCAATGCGGCCGACACGGCCGCCGTCAACGCCAACACACGCATGCCATCGATCCCGGATCATGGACGCGGCGCGTCCGGAAGCCGGATTCTCGTCGATGCGCGCCGTTCCCGACAGGGGGCCGCGCGGGGTCGGGTACGATGCCCGCCCGCCTGCCGGACCTGCGCGATGCCACACGCCCCCACGCCGCTGTTGACCCGCGACATCGCCGACGCGATGCGGGCCGCGCGCGATGCCGGTGCGGCGACCTGGCAGGGCTCACTGGATCTGGGCCGCAGCGTCGAAGACGTGCAGTTCGTCGACGGCCGGTGGACGTGGCGCGGCAGCGCATTCCCGTGGCCGGACACGCTCAGGGACCGCACGATCTACGCCTTCGACGGCGACGGCTGGTCGGCGGTGTCGCGCTACGGCCGCTCGCTGATCAAGCTGGTGCCCACGCAGTGGGGCACGCCGACGTTCGAGATCGACGGCATCAAGATGCTGGTGTCGGCGCGCATCGCGCCGATGGACGACGCCCGGCAGAAGGTCGCGCTGGTCGCGCCGCGCGGCAAGGTGGTGCTCGATACCTGCGGCGGGCTCGGTTACTTCGCCGCGTGCTGTCTCGATGCGGGCGTCGCGCAGATCCGCTCGTTCGAGAAGAACGAGGACGTGCTGTGGCTGCGCACGCTCAACCCGTGGTCGCCCGATCCCGACGCCGCGGAGACGGGCGGCCGATTGCAGCTCCTGCACGCCGACGTGTCGCAGGCGGTCGTCGCCATGGCCGACGCCAGCGTCGATGCGGTGCTGCACGATCCGCCGCGCTTCGGCATCGCCGGCGAACTGTACGCGCAGGTCTTCTACGATCATCTCGCCCGCGTGCTGCGCAAGGGCGGCCGGATGTTCCACTACACCGGCGCGCCGAACCGCCTGACCAGTGGTCGCGACGTGCCACGCGAAGTCGCGAAGCGGCTGGAGAAGGCCGGACTGAAGACCGAGCTCGCACTGGACGGCGTGCTCGCGATCAAGCGCTGAGCGCCTCGCGGCGCGCATTGTTCGCGTGGCGCGAAGGCCGGCGATGCAAAAAAAGCCACCGGATGCGCGTGCGTCCGGTGGCGTGGTGGTGCGGCGTCTCCCGCCACGCGGGATCCGCCCTGTCGATCAGAACTGGTAGCGCACCCGCATGCCGTAGGCACGTGCATCGTTGAGGAAGCGGATGTTGAGCCGCGAGCCCACGATGGCCTTCTGCGACACGTCGTTGTCGAGCAGGTTGCTGCCGTACAACTCGTAGCGCCAGCGGCCGTCGAGCGACGTCAGGCCGATACCTGCATTGAGCGTGACCTCGCCGCGCTGGCGATCCGGGAAGCCCGCCTCGGCCGCCGTTTCCTGTCGTACGAACTCGCCTGCCTGGTCCACATAGACCACGTCGCGGTTGTTGTACTGGGTGAGGTAGTAGGCCGAGCGGTAGGACGCCAGCAGCTGCCAGTCGAGCGAGCCGAACGACAGTTCCGACATCTGCTGCAGGCGCACGTTGCCGGTGAAGCGCGAGGCCAGCGGCAATTCGTTGCCGGTCAGGTCGATCAGCGAGGTGACACCGCCTGCGCCGTAGTTCTGGCTGCGCGCGTCGCCGACCGTGCCTTCCTTGATCTCGCTGTCGAGCGCCAGCGCATTGATATGCAGCATGAAACCGCCGGCGAAGCGGGTCACGCTCTCGGCCTCGATGCCGTAGATCGCAGAGCGTCCGATGTTGCGGTTGACCAGCGAGTAACCCGCCGGCTCGCCCTCGTTGTTGAGCGAGATCACCGTCAGGTCCTGGAACACCTGGTCGGTGTAGTCGTAGTAGAACGCGCTGAGGTTGAGCGTGCCCGGGCGCCCGAACCAGCGGTGGCTCATCTTGCTGCCGATCTCGTAGGCCTTGATCGACTCGGGACTGAAGGTTTCGGGAATCACGTTGACGTCGAAGGTGTCGTTGAAGCCACCCGACTTGTGACCGGTCGACACCGTGCCGTAGAGCATGTGGTCGTCGCTCAGGTCGAACTCCACGCCGGCGCGCCAGTCGTTGAACTGGAAGCGGCTTTCGCCGAACTGCTGCGAGGGGATCGAATTGACCTGCACCCACGGCTGGTAGGGACAGTCGATGGTGTCGCCGCCGATGTCGGGACGGTCGACGCAGCCGAATGCACCGCCGTTGGCAACGCCGCCGATCTGTTCGGCGATCGTGTCGCGCTGGCCGTGCTGCAGGATGCCCTGCAGCAGGAAACGCGCCTTGTCGGCATCCGAGGTCAGGCCGGTCACGTCGAAGTTCGGGCGCTTCATGAAGGCGGGCATGAAGCCTTCGGTGCCCAGGCGCGTGGCGAAGTCGCCGCCCTGCCCCGGCAGGCCCAGCGCCCAGTTGCCGCCGATGCCGTAGCGCGACTTGGCTTCGCGCGTGCGGCGCACGCCGGCCTTCAGCCGGGTGCGGTCGTTGACCTCGAAAGTGCCGTCGGCGAACAGCGCCGTCGAACGGCCGTTGACGCGCGGCATCGTGAACTCGGTGCCGGAGAACCAGGTGCCCTTGTCCGACAGCGACAGGTAACCGACCTGCTGGTCCTCGTTGAAGTGGAAGGCGCCGCCGGTCCACTGGAAGCGACCGTCGCCCGACGAGGACAGGCGCAGTTCGTGCGTGGTCGATTGCGACAGCGTCTCCCAGTACTGGGTCGAGAAATTGTCGTAATCGAATCCGTCCGGGTTGCCGGGCCCGCGCGGGCTGACGTCGCGACCCGGCCACAGGATGCCTTCGCTCGCGGCATTGGTCTGGCGGTAGTCGACGTCGCGATAGCTGGTGTTGTACTCGGCGACGATCGGGCCGAAGTCGTAGCTCACGTTCGCCATCGCGCCCCAGTTGGTGCTGTCGAGCGTGCCCTGCGCGCCGCGGTACACCACCTCGCGCAGGTCGAGATCGTCGGGCGACAGCCCCGGGCTGTCCGGGCAGGTGCCGGGATCGGCGCTGCCGCAGGCCGCACTCCAGATGTTGGCGCCCGGATAGCCGGTGCCGCCTTCCTTGCCCATGTCCGCCATCGCGAACACGCTGAGCTTGTCGTCGGGCTGGTAGAGGAACGACACGCGACCGCCCTTCTCGTCCTGGATGCCGGCCGGGTCGAGGCGCGGGTCGCCGGCGTTGCGGAACGCGCTGTCCTTCTCGACCTTGTAGCCGGCCAAGCGCAGCGCGGCCCAGCCGCCGAGCGGCAGGTTGAGCGCGAACTCGCCGGCGCGGTGATCGCGGTTGCCGGCCTCGAGCTGCGCGTAGCCGCCGAATGCTTCGAGATCCGGACGCCTGGTGACGATGTTGAGCGAGCCGGCGAGCGCGTTGCGGCCGCGCAGCGTGCCCTGAGGACCCTTGTTGATCTCCACGCGCTCGACGTCGTAGAACATGCCGCCCAGCCCGCGCGGCCGCGCGATGTAGGCACCGTTGATGTGCGGCGCCGCACCCGGATCGCCCAGCTCGGTGTTGTTGGCCGAGCCTACGCCGCGGATGAAGATTTCCAGGTTGCCCTCCTGGTTGGCCATGCTCAGGCCCGGCACGACGGTCTGGATGTTGCGCAGCTCGTTGTTGATGCCGAGCGCACGCGCGTCGTCGCCCGAGATCGCCTGCGCGGTACCGGCGTACTTCTGCAGATCCTGCTCGCGGCGCTCGACGGTGACGATGACGGCATCCAGTGTCGCCGCCTCGTCGGCGGGCGGCGCGGTCGGGCCGGCGCGCTCCTGCGCGGCTGCGCTGAAGACCATCGTGGCGAAGGCGAGCGGCGTGAGCGCGAGGTACAGCCGCGACCGGCGGAGTCGATCCATGTGTTCCCTCCCCAGGGAGTTGCGAAGCGTCGGATGCGTGCGGACACACGCGAAGGGCGCGACTGTCGTTCGGGATGACAACGCTGTCAAGTTGCACGGCAACAGGACGCGGTGCAACCCGGACGAAAGTCGAACCGCCGTCACCCGACGCGTGCAGTACCGGCACGCACGGGTGATCGCGGTGCAGGCGTCCGCGGGTCCACGCGCCCGATACGTCGATCTGCGTGCCGCTGCCGGGCGGCATTCCGGTCAGCAGGCCGGCACGGTGAGGATCTGGCAGACCACGCCTGTCGCGGACACGCGGCCGGTGGTGGTAGCCGCAGGTGCACGGTGTCGTCGGGGCACCGGCACGGATCGGCGCTTGCCGCCGGCGAGGACGAGACCGACGCCCTGCGTTGACGCAGCCCTGCAGTAGCATCGCCGTCCCCCCGCAACGCCGAGTCCAGCATGATGGCCACGTCCATTCCGACCCTCGACGAAGCCTCCCGCCAACGTGCGCTCGATCGCTATCACGTGCTCGACAGCCTGCCCGAAGGCGCGTTCGACGACATCGTGCAGCTCGCCGCCACCTTGTGCGGCACGCCGACGGCGTTGATCTCGCTACTCGACCACGATCGACAGTGGTTCAAGGCGCGCACCGGATTCGACGGGGCACAGACCGAGCGCAGCATCGCGGTGTGCGATCACGCGATCCGGGCGCCCGACACGCTGCTGGAGATTACCGACCTCACCCGGGACCCCCGCTTCGCGGACAACCCCTTGGTCGACGGCACGCAGGGCGACGCGCGGTTCTACGCGGGCATGCCGCTGGTCACGCCCGAGGGGGCCGCGATCGGCACCGTCTGCGTGCTCGACGACATGCCGCGCCATCTGACCGACGCGCAGCGCGCGGCGCTGCAGGCGCTCGCCCGGCTGACCATGACGCTGTTCGATGCGCGCGCGCGCGAGCGCGCACACGAGCACGAGGCGTTCGTCGCCAACGCCGTCGCGCCGGTGGCCGTGCAGCCGAAATCCGAGCCCGAGGCGCCCGGCTACCTGCTCGTGCTGACCGAACTGCAGGACCTCGCCGGCACCGTGGCGCGTCTGGGCGAACGCGCCACCGAAAAGCTGTTGCAGGATCTCGACGCGGCGCTCGAAGCGGCCCTGCCGCCGGGAGGCCCGGATGCGGTGAGCCGCAGCAGTGGCAGCGGCGAGTACGTGGCGGTGCTGCACGGACCCGAGGCCATGCGCACGCTCGACCGGCTGCAGGCCGAGCTGGCTGGCCGCGCGGCCGCGCACGGGATGCGCTTCGTCACAGGCACCACGCAGGGTACGGCGGGCGAACACACCGGCACGGTGTTCCTGCGTGCCGAGGCGGACCTGCTCGACCGCAAGGCCGCGTCGCCGTCGCATTGAAGACCGGTCCCCCGACGGCGTCGGCGCACGGGTCACGCGCGGCTCACTGCGTCGCCGCCACCCTGTCGATCCCCCCGATCGATGGAGCCGTCATGAAGATGTTGAGAATCGTGGCCGCTGGCGCCCTGAGCTACCTCGCCTACCGCAGCTGGAAACGCAATCGTGATGCGCAGATGATCCCCGACGCGCCTTCGCACGGCCGCACCTTGCGCGACGACGGCGCGCGCACCGCGCCGCACGGCGACCCGCTGATCGCCGAAGAGGATCTCGACGTCTCGGTGCCGCGCAGCAGCGCGCATTCGAGTCCCGGCTTCGGCGCGCCCTGACACCGCAGACGCTGCGCGCGCCGGGCGTTCGGCGCCGCGCGCCGCGGGACCGCAGTGGCCGGCGTGCGCCGGCCGCGGCGGTGCGACTCACTCGCGCCGCATCTCCCGCCACCAGGCCTGCGTCGGCCCGGGCGCCGCAAGATCGACGCGCTCGCCCATCCGTGGCGTCGACAGCGGAACACCCCGCGCCGCGGCGGCCGCACTGACCCGTTCGAAGGGATCGTCCCAGGCGTGCATCGCCAGGTCGAAGGTGCCGTTGTGGATCGGCAACAGCGTGCGCGCACCCAGGTCCAGATGCGCCTGCACGGTCTGCTCGGGCTGCATGTGCACGAAGGCCCAGCGCGGGTCGTAGGCGCCGGTCTCGATGGCCGCCACGTCGAACGGTCCCAGCCGCCGGCCGATTTCGGAAAAGCCGTCGAAGTAGCCGGTGTCGCCGCTGAAGTAGAGCTTCAGTCCGGTCACGTCGTCCGTTCGCGCGGGATCTTCGATGACCCACGATGCCCACAGCGTGCGGTCGCCATCGAGCAGCCCGCGTCCGGAAAAGTGCTGGGCGGGCGTGGCGGTGAAGCGCAGCCCGTCGATCTCCGCGGCCTGCCACCAGTCGAACTGCCGCACCTTGCCGCGCGGCACGCCCCACGCGACCAGGCGGTCGCCGACCCCGAGCGGTGCCAGGAACACGTCTGCGCGCGTGGCGAGGGCCTCGATGCTCGCGCGATCGAGATGATCGTAGTGGTCGTGCGACAGCACGACGCCCCGCAGCGGCGGCAGCGCATCGAGCGCGATCGGCGGGGCGTGCCAGCGCCGGGGACCGGCGAACTGCACCGGCGAGGCACGTTCGGCGAACACCGGATCGGTGATCCAGAAGCCGCCGCGCAGCTTCAGCAACAGCGTCGAATGGCCAAGCCGCCAGAGGCTCCGGTCCGGCGCCGCGGCAAGGGCGCCGGCCGTCAGCGGATCGACCGGCGTCGGCAGCGGCGGCGTGGTGCCGCGCGGCTTGTTGAACATGAAGTCCCACCACACGCGCACGCCCTGGGCCAGGCCCATGGGCGGGCGCGGCCGCGGGTTGGCGAAACGCCCGTCGCGTGCCTGCGGTGATGCGTCATAAGCCGACACGGGCTGGCTGGTGCGTACGTAGGACAGGGTGCAGGCACTCACGGCAACGACTCCGAGGGCAATGGTCGACAGGGCCAGCGCCCGGCGGACCCTGCCGGGGCGTCGCGACGGGCCTGCAGCAGGCGGGAGGGGACGGGGCATGTCGGCGCGGGACCGGTGGCGGCGGGCAGTGCAAGATCGGGGCGCATGGTGCAATGGCAAGCGTCATGGCGTGCGACGTCCGTTCACGAGCGCGCCCCTCGCCAATGCGGCGCGGCTCGTCCCCGTGCGCACCGCGCGCCCCGCTCAGGCATCGGGCGAGCCGTATCGCAGCCACAGCGCGGCCATGCGCGCATCGTCGAACGCACGCGCATCGAGGCCGGCCGCCATTGCCGACAGCACGCAGTGCTCGACGGTGTCGAGGCCGTGCGGTTTGACGTGGGCGATCCGCAGCCCGCCCAGTCGCGGACCGACGATTCCGACCAGACGCTTCCAGTCGGCTTCCGGAATGGACGCACCGCGCAACTCGTCGATCAACAGCAGATACCGGGCGGGCTGCGCCTCGACGGCGTCCGCGATCGCCTGCCAGTAGGCCAGCGCACTGTCGAAACTGGCCGTTCCACGCACGCGCACATGCAGCAGTCCCCCGGACTGCCGGGTGACTTCAATGACCGGATCGGCGTGTGTCATCCGACGCTCCTGGTGCGCATCGCCACGCCGGACCACCGCGGGCTGGGCCGAGTATGCGCGCCGCCGGGGTTCATGGCCCGCATCGCCACTGGCCGTCGACGCGGCCTTCGCCGCCATCGCGGGGCTGCCAGACCAGCGTGGCCGGGTGCGCCGGCGACTCTCCGCCGTCGACGGGCGGTCCGGTCCGCTCGATACGGACGCTGAGCGCGTCACCGGTGAACACCGGTGCACGCGTCATCCCGTCGAAGCCGCCCGGCGCCTCGAGCCGCACCCGCCTGGCGCCCAGGCGCACGACGGCCTGCGACGGCGTGTCGCGACCGACGTCGCCGCGTGCCAGCAGCAGCAGTTCGCCGTCCGCGCGGCTGAAGCCACACGCGAGCTCGCCGTCGAGCGCCGCCGCCGCGAGGTCGTCCTCGTCCAGTCCGTCCGGCGTGGCCGCGCCGGGCATCGCGGCCGCGGGTGTGGCATCGGCCGGCACCGGGGGTCCATCGCGACCGGGCGTGCACGCGGCGAGCGCGCATGCGAACGCGATGGCGCAGGCCCACGGTTGCCAGGCCCGAGGGGTGGGAACACGGTTGCGGATCATCGCGTGGCCTCGTCGCACGGTCGCGCCCTGGCGACCCGGCCTGCGAGCGTGCGTGCGTTCGACGTCGCATCCCGTGAACGACGCACGCCCCCGCACCGGGTGAGCGATACTCACTCGCGCGGCCAGCGCCGCCGGCTCCGGGCGTTCCGGATGACCTCCACCGCACGTCGCGAGCATGCCTTGACGCCTTCCCCGCCCGCCGTTCCCGACGCACGCGACGCCCTGCGCGTCGAGATGGTCCTGGACGCAGGCGCGATCGTCGGCACCTGGTTCTGGGACGTCGCGCGCGACCGCGTCACGGTCGACGCCGCGCTCGCCGCCGCGTTCGGACTCGATCCGTCGAGCGCGGGCACCGAGCAGCCGCTGTCGGTCCTGCTGGCCTCGGTGCACCTCGACGACCTCGCCGGCCTGCAGGCGGCCATCGCCGAAACGCTTGCGCGTGCCACGCGCTTCGAGCACCGCTACCGCGTGCGCAACATCGCCGGCGTCTATCGCTGGATCGAGGCCATCGGCCGCGTCGACACCGATGCGGCGGGCGCGGTCACCGGACTGCACGGCGTGCTGGTCGACATCGAGGCGCGTCGCCGCCTGGAGACCGAACGCGACGAGGCCCGGACGCTGCTGCGCTCGTTCCTGGAGGCTGCGCCGGGCGTCGTCTACGCCAAGGACCGGCAGGGCCGCCTGCTGATCGGCAACCGTGGTGCCACCGAGCTGATCGGCCGCCCGCCGGAAGCCTACATCGGCCGGACCGATGCCGAACTGCTGTCCGATCCTGCGCAGGCCGCCGCGGTGATGGCGACCGACGAGCGCATCATGGCCAGCGGCCAGGGCGAGCAGATCGAGGAACTGGTGAGCTTTCCCGACGGTCGCCAGGCCTGGTGGCTGTCGACGAAGGCACCGCTGCGCGATGCCGACGGCACGGTCGTCGGCCTGGTCGGCACCTCGCTCGACATCACCGGCCGCAAGCAGGTCGAAGCCGAGCACCGCGAGATCGAGGAGCGCTACCAGCTCGCCGCCCGCGCAACCAACGATGCGATCTGGGACTGGCGCATCGCCGACGGGCACGTGGTCTGGAACGACGCGCTGACCACGTTGTTCGGCCACGCGGTGGTCGAAAGCGACGCGGCGTGGTGGCTCGACCACATGCATTCCGACGACCGCGCGCGGGTCGAGGCAGGCATCCACGCGGTGATCGACGGCGGCGGCACGGCGTGGTCGGACGAGTACCGCTTCCGCCGCGCGGACGGCAGTCACGCCTCGGTGCTCGACCGCGGCACCGTGCTGCGCGGCCACGACGGCACGCCGCTGCGCATGATCGGCGCGATGCTCGATTTGTCGGCGAGCAAGGCCGCCGCGGCCGCGCTGGCCGAAAGCGAGGAGCGCCTGCGCCTGGCGACCGAAGCGGGCGACCTGGGCTTCTGGGACGTCGATCTCGTCCACGACGTCCTGATCTGGCCCGCGCGCACCCGCGCGATGTTCGGCATTTCTCCCGAGGCCCCGATCTCGCTGCGCGACTTCTACGACGGCCTGCATCCCGAAGACCGCGACGCCACGGTCGCCGCGTTCCAGGCCGCGTCCGATCCGGCGCGACGCGCGCTCTACGATGTCGAGTACCGCACGGTCGGCAAGGAAGACGGCGTCGTGCGCTGGGTCGCTGCGAAGGGCCGCGGCCTGTTCGAAGGTGGCCGTTGCCTGCGCGTGCTCGGCGTGGCGATCGACGTGACCGCGCGACGCGCGGCCGATGCGCGCCTGCAGGAACTCAACGAACGGCTGGAGACTCGCGTGCGCGAGGAAGTGGCCGAGCGCACCCGCGTGGAGGAAGCGCTGCGGCAGAGCCAGAAGATGGAGGCGGTCGGCCAGCTGACCGGCGGCATCGCCCACGACTTCAACAACATGCTGGCCACGATCATCGGCCCGCTCGACCTGCTGGCCAAGCGCATCGGCGACGACGATCCCCGCGCGCGCCGCTACATCGACACCGCCATCGACGGCGCGACGCGTGCCGCGCAGCTCGTGCGACGGCTGCTCGCGTTCGCGCGCCAGCAACCGCTGCAGCCCGGCGCGGTGGACGTCAACCGCCTGGTCGTCGACATGTCCGATCTGATCGCGCGCTCGCTGACCCGGGACATCCACCTCGAGATGCGCCTCGCCGATGCACCGTGGCAGGCGCACGT
>Ga0207791_1000355_pt1 | contig 11868 bp, 12 predicted proteins | sample HigsolmetaGSP16D_FD_184844 | JGI IMG/M metagenome (GOLD analysis project Ga0207791, IMG submission 184844) | High solid enriched microbial communities from the Joint BioEnergy Institute, USA - SP1-6-D (SPAdes) | ecosystem: Engineered > Bioreactor > SSF (Solid state fermentation) > Aerobic >...
GATTGGTTCAAGCTCAGTTACATCGAGAACAGCCTGACGTCCAACCCGGTGCTCGCGCCGATGGCGACGCGCGACATGGCCGACCTCTACCTGCTGGCCGATCGCGCCGCGGGCAAGGAGGTCTCGACCAACGACCTGTCACACGCCTACAGCGGCGCCGAGGTCAACGAACTCACCGCCACGCTGCAGCGCCTGCTGCAGGTCAGCGAGATCGTCTACCGCGTCAACCAGCAGTACATCGCCAGCGCCGCGCAGGCCGACCGTTACCGCACCGAGCCGGCTTTCCGCCTACAGGGCAGCTACCGCAACATGAACAAGCTGGCCGAGAAGATCTCGCCGGTGATGAACGCCGCCGAGCTCGAACAGCTGCTCGACGATCACTACATGGGAGAGTCGCAGCTGCTGACCACGGGCGCCGAAGAGAACCTGCTCAAGCTCGCGGAACTGCGCGGCAAGCTCGACGATGCTGCGGCCACGCGCTGGGCACAGATCAAGCGCGACTTCATGCGCGACAAGGCGATGGGCGGCGAGGATGCCGACACCGGCGCGCGCGTGGTCGCGCAGCTGGCCGACATTGCCGCCGGGCTGCAGGGCATGGGGCAGGCCAACGCACCGAAGGCGGAGGTGCCCTGGGACGATGTCCTCGCCGCACTCCGCGATCTGCGCCGGCCCGCGCAGGTCGAACCGGTCCACGCGGACGACACGCAGGCACCGGCCGCCGCGGTCGCGGCCGAACTGCAGACCGTGCTGCGTGAAACCGCCGCGCCCCTGCTCGAGCGTCTGGGCCAGTCGGTTGCCGGGCAGGCCACGCTCAACGCCGCGCTGGCCGAGCTCGCGCAATGGCTGCGCACCCGCGGCGCTGCGATCGATACCGAAGCGCCGGCCAAGCGTCGTCGTGTCAGCACACCGGCCGAACGCCGGCTCGACGCCGCGCTGGATCGACTCGGCGGTGGTGACGGCACGGAGCCGGGCGCCGGATGAGCGGCGACGCGTCCACGATCGACGCGATGCCGGCCGATGTCGCCGGTATCGCGGCGTATGCCGAACCGTTGATCGCCGAGCTTGCCGCGCTCGATGTCGGCACGACGCTCGACGCGACGCCGGCCGCAGCCCTGGTTGCGCGCCTGCGCGATCTGCATACGGCGATGCGCGCGGTGTTGCCGAAGGGTGGCAAGCCACGCGCCGGATTGTTCGCACGTCTGCTCGGGCGCGACCTGGTCGACCAGCACGAGGCCGAGGCCCTGGGCGCCCGCATGGGCGTGTTGCTGATCGACGCCGACCGTGCCGCGTCGACGCTGCGCGCGGCCCTCGTCGCGCATCGTGGTCGTCTGGATGCAATGCAGCCGCTGCTCAACGGATTGCTGGAAGCCGCGGCCGCGCTGCGTGCCAGTACCGAAGACGCTGCGCATCACGACCAGCGCCTGCGCCGCGCGCAGCATCTCGAGACCGTCCACGCGACGCAGGTCATCTCGGCGCGGCAGCTGCGCTTGATCGCCGAACAGTACGACGCGCTGCTGGCGCGCTACCGCAATGTCCGCGACGTGCTGCTGCCGTTGTGGCGTCAACGCGCCGCCGCCGACCACGCCGCGCAGGGCGCCGCGCACGCGGTGACCGCAGCCGATATCGAAGCCGACGTCGGCCATGCGGTCGACGCCATGACCGCTACACTCGCCTCAGCCGCGCCCGCAGGCGTGGACAGGCCCAAGGAGACCGACGCATGACCCAGGACACCGCCTATCCCACGCACGTGCCGTCGGCGACGCCGGTGACCGACGACGCCGCGTTGCAGTCGCTGGGCCTGGTGCCCGCCGACCGCGCCGAGATCGAGGTCGTCGGTCGCAGCCTGCAGGACATCACGCCCGGCAACCTGCACGTGTTCGGTCGCGACGCGGCCAGCAAGACCGCCGCGTTTTCCAGCCAGCTGCTCGACCAGGTGCGCAACAGCGATCTCGATGCGACCGGCGACAAGCTGGGCGAAGTCGTGCGCATCGCGCGTTCGCTGGATCTGGGCAGCTTCGCCGGCCGCTCCAAGGTGCCGCTGCTCGGTCGACTGATCGACAGGATGCGTGCCGGGCGCGACGAGCTGGTGCAGAAGTTCAGCAACACCAACCAGCAGATCGAGCGCCTGATGGGCGACGTCGCACGTCAGCAGGACCTGCTGACGCGCCGGATCACCGATTTCGACCGCATGCACGCCATCGTGCTGGAAGAGCGCCGCGCGCTCGGCGTGCACGTCGTCGCCGGCCGCGAGCGTCTGGCTTCGCTGGCCGCCGAACAGACGACGCTGGCCGGCGCCGAGGATCCGCATTCGCGCACCCGCCGCGCGGAGATCGAGAACGCGATCCGCCTGCTCGACAAGCGCGTCGGCGACCTGCTGGTGATGCAGCACGCGGCCGACCAGTCGTTGCCGATGATCCGCCTGATCCAGGCCAATGCGATCCAGCTGGTCGAGAAGTTCAACACCGTCCGCAACATCACGATTCCGTCGTGGAAGCGCCAGTTCGCGATCCAGCTGTCGCTCGGCGAGCAGAAGAACGCGGTCGCGCTGTCGAACGCGATCGACGACGCGACCAATGAACTGATGCGCAGCAATGCCGACCTGCTGCGTCAGACCTCGGTCGAGACCGCCAAGGCCAACCAGCGCGCCGTCATCGACATCGCCACGCTGCGCCACGTGCACGAACAGCTGATCCAGACCGTCGAGGAAGTGCGCAGCATCCACCGCGACGGCATGCAGCAGCGCCGCGAGGCGGAAGGCGAACTGGCCCGGTTGCGTGACGACGTGCAGAAGCGGTTGGCGGCACCGACGGAAGGGGTCTGACGCAAAGCACGAACAGGTGATTCAGTCCGCTCGCGGAACCTGAGCACCTCTTCCTTTGGGAGAGATTGACGCGCGCAGCGCGTCGGGTGAGGGCAGGCGGCGCGCAGCCGTCAAAAGCGCCTTCATCCGCCCTCCGGGCACCTTCCCCCGGAGGGAGAAGGAGACACATGTCGCACTCGCAGGAATCAGCGCGCGCTGTACGCGTGCACTTCGTCGACCAGCACGCCGACGTGGTCGGGGTTCATGTCCGGCGACATGCCGTGGCCGAGGTTGAAGACGTGGCCGTCGCGCGAGCCGCCGTTGCCGTCGCGGTAGCTGTCGAGCGCGTCGCGGACCTTGGCGCGGATCGCGTCCGGTGAGCCGTACAGCGTGGCCGGATCGAGATTGCCCTGCAGCGCGACGCGGCCCTGCGTGCGGCGCGCGGCGTCGCCCAGGTCGATCAGCCAGTCGACGCCGACGCCTTCGGCGCCCGACTGCGACAGCTCGTCGAGATACGCGGCGTTGCCCTTGCCGAACAGGATCAGGGGCGTGCGATCCGCGCCTTCGCCGCGCTGCAGTTCCTGCGCGATGCGGGTCAGGTATGGCAGCGAGAATTCACGGTACATCGCCGGCGACAGCACGCCGCCCCAGGTGTCGAACACCTGCAACGCCTGCGCGCCGGCGGCGCGTTGTGCGGCCAGGTATGCGATGACCGCATCGGTGTTGACCGACAGCAGCGCGTGCAGCGCCTGCGGATCGTTGAGCGCCATCGCCTTGATGCGCGCGAAATCCTTGCTGCCGCCGCCCTCGACCATGTAGCAGGCGAGCGTCCACGGACTGCCGGAGAAACCGATCAGCGGCACGCGGCCGTCGAGCTCGCGGCGGATCACGCGCACCGCATCCATGACGTAGCGCAGCCCGGTTTCCATGTCCGGCACGCCGAGCTTCGCGATGCTGGCCGCGTCGCGCACCGGATGGCGGAACTTCGGGCCTTCGCCCTCGACGAAGTACAGCTCCAGTCCCATCGCGTCCGGGATGGTCAGGATGTCGGAAAACAGGATCGCCGCGTCGAGATCGAAACGCGCCAGCGGCTGCAGCGTGACCTCGCAGGCGAGGTCGGGGTTCTTGGCCATCGCCAGGAAACTGCCGGCGGCCTTGCGCGACGCGCGGTACTCCGGCAGGTAGCGGCCGGCCTGGCGCATCAGCCAGACGGGCGTGCGGTCGACGGGTTCGCGGCGGAGCGCGCGGAGGAAGCGGTCGTTCTTCAGGACGGCAGACATCGGGACGGAATTTCCTGTGGAGGCGGTGCGCGCGCGGTCAGGCCGGCGCGTCGCTGCCGCGGGCGAACATCAGCTGGAAGCCGCGCTTGAGCTGCGCATCGCGTGCGGTCTCGAGCGCCTTGATCGCGCTGGGCTGATCGAGGAACTGGTCTCGCCGCAAAGTGCTGCGGCCGCCGACCTGGCCGGTCTCGCGCAACAGCACCCAGCCGCCCAGCAGATCTGGCTGCAGGGTCAGCTGCACGAATCGTGGAGATTCGTGACCGTCGGGGTGCTGTTGCAGGAACAGGCGCATGGTGCCGATTGTACGGCGTGACGTGTTCAGGCCTCTTGCAGGACCGATAGAACGGACGATTCCGGCACGTCGGTCATTACCTCCGCGCGCCCGGCGCCACGCCAGACGATGAAGCGCAGGCCGCCGGCGACCGCTTTCTTGTCCAGGCGCATGTGCGCGAGCAGGCGCTCGGGATCGAGTCCGGCCGGTACGTCGACCGGCAACTGCAGGCGCACCAGCAGATCGCGCAGGCGCCGGGTGTCCGCCGCCGGTGCCAGCCCCAGCGCCTCCGACAGGCGCGCCGCGAGCACCATGCCGACTGCGACTGCCTCGCCGTGGTTGAGGCCGCCGTAGCCCTGCTCGGTTTCGATCGCGTGACCGAAGGTGTGGCCGAGATTGAGCAGGGCACGTTCGCCGTGCTCGAACGGATCGCGCGCGACGATCGCCGCCTTGTGCGCGCAACTGCGGGCGATGGCCTCGGCCAGCGCCGCGTCGTCCATCGCCAGCAGTGCGTCGGCGTGGGCATCGAGCCAGTCGAGGAAGGCCGCATCGCCGAGTGCGCCGTACTTCACCACTTCGGCCAGGCCCGCGCGCAGTTCGCGCGCCGGCAGCGTACGCAGCACGGCCGTATCGGCGATCACCGCGCGCGGCGGATGGAAGGCGCCGACGAGATTCTTGCCCTGCGGCAGGTCGACCGCGGTCTTGCCGCCCACCGAGGAATCCACCATCGCCAGCAGCGTCGTCGGCAGCTGCACGCAGTCGATGCCGCGCATCCAGCAGGCCGCGGCGAAGCCGGCGAGATCGCCGATGACGCCGCCACCGAGCGCGAACAACGTGCCGTCGCGACGCATGCGCGCATCGGCGAGTGCGGTGGTGACCTCGGCGAAGTGGGCGAGCGTTTTCGACGCCTCGCCGGGCGGCAGCACGTGGCGGTGGACGCGCAGGTCGGGGCGTGCGGCCTGCAGCGCGGCGGCGACCCGGTCGGCATACAGCGGCGCGACGTGCGCATCGCTGACCAGCATCGCGTCGCGTCCGCGCACGCTGCGGGCGAGCAGGGCGCCGTCGTCCAGCAGGCCGGGTCCGATGTGGATGGTGTAGGGGGCGTCGCCGGCGACGGCGACTTCACGAGGTGCAGGGCTCATGCGGCTCTTGTACGGGGAAAGGAATGGACCGGCGTCGCGCAGGCACACGGCTCATGGCGCGTGGAGTGTGGCGGCACCCGCGCGGTCGTCGGCAGGCCCTTCCGCGCGGGAGACGGGGGGTTGCCAGTGCACTTCGACCAGGTGCCCCAGCTGCGCGGCAGCCTCGTTGCAGGCATGCGGGCCGGTGTCGAAGCGCAGATGCGCCGCCTCGGCGTAGAGCGCGGCGCGTTCGCCCGCCAGCCGGCGCAAGACCTCGGCGCGATCGTCGCCCGCCAGCAGCGGGCGCGAGCGATCACGCGCCAGGCGCGCCAGCTGGGCATCGACATCGGCATGCATGTGCACGACGAAACCGCGCGCGCGCATCGCGGCACGGTTGTCGGCATCGAGCACCGCACCGCCGCCGGTCGCGATGACCTGCCCGCTGCCGCCGAGGATCTGCGCCAGCACCGCACGCTCGCGCGCGCGGAAGCCGGCCTCGCCCTCGCATTCGAAGATCATCGGGATCGAGGCGCCCGTGCGCACCTCGATCTCGTGGTCGACGTCGACGAAGACCGCGCCGAACCGCGCCGCGAGGCGGCGGCCGATCGAGGACTTGCCGGCGCCCATCGGTCCGACGAGCACGAGATTGGGGGCGGACTGCATGCCCGCATGCTAGCAGCGGCTTGGCGGGCGTCGACCGTTGCAGGCGCAAGTGTCGCGGCGTGCGGCGGTGTGTCGGAATCCTGGCGCACAGGCACGCCGCAGCCATGCAGATCGGCTTGCGTCACCTCCAGGGCAACGTCTTTGCCGGTGCATGGACCGGAGCGTCCCGACACCGCCGGCTTGAGTCGGCCCCGGTCCGTCGCCATCATGCCGGGATGGCCAAGCACGCCCCCCCCTGCACGGATCCGCATCACCATGTCGACGACGCCGCGAGCTTCATCCGCGCGGTGGAGCGCGCTTGCGGCGAGCGCGGCCTGCGGCTGACACCGATCCGCGCGCACGTGCTGGGCCTGATCGCCGATGCCGGTCGGCCGCTCAAGGCCTACGACCTGCTCGACCAGGTGCGCGAGGGCGACGGCCCCGGTGCCGCGGCGCCGCCGACGGTGTATCGCGCGCTGGATTTCCTGCTGGCCAACGGCTTCATCCACAAGCTGCAGTCGGTCAATGCCTTCGTCGCCTGCCATCACCCCAGCACCGCGCAGCACTCGGTGCCGTTCCTGATCTGCGACCGCTGCCACAGCGCCGTGGAGCTGGAGGACGAGGCCGTCGTGGCGTCGCTCGACGAGCGCGCACGCGCGCTGGGCTTCGTGCCGCAGGCGCAGACGCTGGAAGTCCACGGCCTGTGCGCGCAGTGCGCACACGCTGAAGCCCACTAGAGAGTCTCAGGCCGCGGCCACGGCCTTCGGCAGTCGTGCCTCGCGGATCGGCAGGTTGGCCGCGGCGGCCAGCAGCGCGAGCGCCATGTCGGCGTACCAGACCCACAGATACGAGCCCGTCTTCGCCACCGCGATGCCGCCCAGCCACGCGCCGAAGAAGGCGCCGGTCTGGTGCGACAGCAGGGTCAGGCCGAACAGCGTCGCCAAGTAGCGCGGGCCGAACAGCTTGCCGACGAGGCCGGCCGTCGGCGGCACGGTGGCCAGCCAGCTCATGCCCAGACCGATCGCGAACAGCAGGAACGTCGTCGGCGTGGGCGGCGACAGCACGTAGACCAGGATCATCAGCGCGCGGCTGGCGTAGATCGCGGTCAGCAGCCACTTCATGCGGTAGCGCTGTCCCAGCCAGCCCGCGCCGATGCTGCCGACGATGTTGAACAGGCCGATCAGCGACAGCGCCATCGCCGACACCCCGGCCGACAGGCCGCACATCGCGATCTCGGTCGGTAGATGCGTGACCAGAAACGCGATGTGGAAGCCGCAGGTGAAGAAGCCCAAGTGCAGCAGCCAGTAGCTGCGATCGCGCAGCGCGATGCGCAGTTGTGCGCGCAGGCCGATGTCGTCTTCGACCGCCGGCATTTCGACGGCCTCGACGGCGACGGGTGGCCGCTTGCGACGCCGCAACGGCCAGGCCAGGGGCAGGGTCGCGAGCGCGGTCGCGGCCATCGCCCATGCGGCCGCCGCCCAGCCGAAGGCGCCGATCATCGCGGTCGCGAACGGCGCGTAGAGGAACTGTCCGAACGAGCCGCCGGCATTGACCACGCCCGAGGCCATCGAACGCCTCTCGGCCGGAATCACCCGCGCGGTGCTGCCGATCAGGATCGAGAAACTGCCCGCGCCGGCACCCGCGGCGCTGATCAGGCCCAGCGTCAGCAGCAGGCCCCACTCGGAGGCGAAGAACGGCGCGGCCGCCATGCCGGCGAACAGCAGCACGCCGCCGAATACCAGCACGCGTCCGCTGCCGCGCTGGTCGGCGATCGCGCCGAACACCGGCTGCACCGCGCCCCAGACGAACTGGCCCACCGCCAGCGCGAAGCTGATCGCGGCGATCCCCAAGCCCGTGTCGGCGGCGATCGGCTGCACGAACAGGCCCAGTGACTGCCGGATGCCCATCGTGATCATCATCATCGCCGTCGCCGCGAGGACGAGCGGCCACCAGCGGGTCATGACCGGCGCGCTCATGCGGCGAGCGTCCGGGTCACGCGATCGAGCACCGCGTGCAGGCGGCCGACGTCGTCGATGCCCATCAGCGCTTCGACCTGCACCTGCGCGGCGCGCCACAACGGCTCGGCGACCCGGAGCACCGCATCGCCGGCGGGGAGCACCTCGACGCGACGCTGGCGCGCATCGTCGGGATCGCGCTGCAGACGCACCCAGCCTGCGGCGACCAGATGCTTGAGATCGCGGCTGAGCGTGCTGCGTTCCATGCCGAGTGTCATCGCGAGCGCGCCGACCGTGCGTGGCTGGTGCTGCGCGCGGCGCAGGATCGCGTACTGGTTGACGTTCACGCCGGCCGGCGCAAGTGCCCGGTCGTAGCGCTGGGTCATCAGGCGCGTGAGCTTTCGCAGGCGGTGGCAGCTGCAGCCGAAGGCGGGAACGCCGGGAGTCCCCTTCTGGACGTGCATTGCGTGTACCTGCATCGAGTTCTCGATGTATATACACCTGATTGGTGGGGGGGCGATCGTTCCTGGATGGAAGGGTGGCAGGTCACGAAGTTGCCGCGGCTCGTGTGGGAGCGCGCTGGCGCGCGATCCCCGTGATCGGACAGATGTCGGGACCGCCGGGAATCGCGACCAAGGTCGCTCCCCCATGAGGGCGACTGCCAGATTGGGAGCGAAACAAAACCCCACGCCCGAACGCGGCGTGGGGCGATGACGCACGCGTCACTGGAGCGGACGGATCCGGTCGGATCGACCGTCAGAAGTACACGCGGATGCCGCCGGCCACCGTGCGGCCGGGCAGCGGGGCGTAGTCGCGCAGCAGCGAGGTGTGCGGTCGGGCTTCGCGGTCGGTCAGGTTGCGGCCGTCGAGGAACAGTTCCCACTGGGTGCCGTCGGCTTCGCCCACGCGCCAGGCGACGCCGGCATTGACCAGGGTATAGCCGGGGCTCGGCGCCTCGAGTGCGGCCACGCGGTCCTGCTTCTGGTAGCGCACCGCGCCGACGTTCGCGCGCCAGCCGCCGAGGGTCCAGTTGAGATCGGCCCCGTAACGCGACGGGGCGATGCGCGGCAGGTTGCCGCCCTGGGCGATATCGACCGTGTAGTTGTGTGCGTGGTCGCCATGCGGCACCGCGAACGCGACTTCGCGGGTGCCGCTGCCGTCGAGTTCGGCGCGCACGATGTCCCCGAACACGCGCAGGTCGAAGTCGCCCGCGTCGGATTCCAGAAGGTGGAACTTGGCCTCGGCCTCGGCGCCGCGGAAGGTCGCATCGCCTTGTGTCCACAGGCGCACCGGGAAGCCCTGCTCTTGAACGCCGGTGTCTGCGAGGTAGGTGAAGCGGTCGAACTTCGTCTGGTAGACCGCGGCCTTGAATTCGACGAAACCGGTGTGCGCGTGGACGCCCACCTCCAGACGCTGGCCGCGTTCGGTGTCGAGCGCGTCATCGCCGATCTCGATCGAGCGGGTGGCGATGTGCGGGCCGGCGGCGAACAGCTCCTCGTTGGTCGGCGCGCGCTCGGAGATGTCGGCGCCCAGGCGCAGGTCGAACACGTCCGACAGGTGCCAGATCGCCGCGCCCGACAGGCTGCTGGCGTCGAACGTGCGCGACTGGCCGGCCTGCGGGTCGATCTCGACGCGCTCGTGGCGGCCGCCGAACTCCAGCTTCACCGGGCCGAACTCCTTCTCCTGCACGACGAACAGGCCCCGCGTGTCGGTCACGCTCGGCGGCACGAAGGCTTCCTCGCCGACCGCGCCGAAATCGACGTGTCCGATCTGCAGGCCGAACGCGCCGTTCCAGCCGGCGATCGGGTTCTGCACCGCCTCGATGCGCGCCTCGGTGCCCTTGTTGGTGAAGCGCGTCGCCGGCGTGTCGCCTTCGAGCTCGACGTGCTCATAATCGTTGTAGGCCGCGCGCACGTTCAATGCGCTGAGGAAGGGCAGCGGGCTGTACAAGCCGCCCTTCAGGTCGACGCGGTTCTGCACCATGTCGATGCGCACCGAGCCGTGCTCGTCGTGACCCTCTTCTTCATGGTCATGGTCGTGATCGTGGTCATGACCGCCTTCTTCGGCATGCACGTGCGCGCCGTCCGGCAGGCCGTAGTTGGTGCGGTAGGTGCTGACCGCGACGCCGAGATGACCGCGCTCGCCGAAGTAGGTCGCGCCGACGGCGCCGGCGCGCGTCCGGATCGAACTGTTGGGCAGGGTGCCGAAGGCGTTCTCTTCGTCGCCGTGTGCGTGGTCGTGATCATGGTCGTGATCGTGGTCTTCGGGCACCTGGGCAAAGCCCGGGATGTCGAAGTCGCCGGTGTTGCGGACCAGGCCGTCGACATGCAGCACCAGATTGTCACCACTCACGCCGTCGAGGCGGAACATGCCGCTGCGCTCGTCGTTGCCGCTGGCGGCGCGCAGCTCGGCGCGGCCGCTGAGTGGACGGTCCGGTACCTCGCGCGCGATGCGGCCGTCGACCACGTTGACCGCGCCGCCGATCGCGCCGCTGCCGTAGAGCAGGTTGGCCGGGCCCTTGAGCACTTCGATCTGGTCGGCGAGAAAGGGTTCGATACCGACCGCGTGGTCGGCGCTGACGGTCGAGGCGTCCATGCTGCCGATGCCGCCCGAGAGCACCTGCACGCGCGGACCTTCCTGGCCGCGGATGATCGGGCGGCCCACGCCGGTACCGAAGAATCCGCTCTGCACGCCGGGCAGCGACGAGACGGTGTCGCCCAGGTTGCCGGCCTTGCGATCCTCCAGCGCATCGCCATGCAGCACCTCCACCGGGTGGGCGAGATCTTCGGCGTCGCCGCCCAGCGGGGTCGCCGTCACCTGCACGCGGTCGAGCGTGGTCGGGTGCGCATGGGTCTGGTTCTGTGTCTGTGAATCGTTCTGGGCGAAGGCGGCGGCCGTCTGCAGCAGCAGGGCGACGGCGATGGCGAGGCGGGTCTGGACGGGGGTGAGACGGGGGGTCTGGGTCATTGCGGATGGCGTACACTGGTGAGCGAAACCGGAATGTTATAATGTTACGGAAAGCCCCGCATCCCCCAGAAGACATGCCTGCACACGATTCCACCCTGCAACGCGCCGACCGGGTCGGCCTTGCCGCATCCTTCCTGTGCGCGGTCCATTGCGCGCTGCTGCCGGTGCTGCTGGCGCTCCTGCCGGCGTTCGGCCTGAACATGGGCGGCTGGATCGACATCGACCAGGCCTTCGTGATCTTCGCCACGCTGCTCGGCGCGACCACGCTGACCCTGGGCTGGCGCCGCCATCGCGCGTTCCGCGCCTGGGCGCTGCTGCTGCCGGGCCTGGTACTGGTCTGGGCCGGTGCGTTCACCCATCTGCACGACCACACCATCACCCACGCGGTGGTGATGACCATTGGCGGCCTGCTGCTGGCCGGGGCGCATCTGCTGAACCTGCGCCTGACCCACGCCCACCGCGGCCGCTGAGCCCCATCCGCGCCGGGGCCGCGTGCTAGACTCCGCGGTCCCGTGCGCCCCGAGTTGGGCGCACGTTCGCGTCCACGCATTCAACACGCAAAAGTATCAGGAGCACATTCATGGGCAAGGGCGACCGCAGGACCCTCAAGGGCAAGCGCTACAACGCGAGCTACGGCAACAGCCGCTCGAAGGGCCTCGTCAAGGCCACCGGCACCGCGACCGCACCGGTCGTGAAGAAGGCCGCAGGCAGCAAGACCGTCGCCAAGGCGCCGGCGAAGAAGGCCGTTGCGAAGAAGGCCGTCAAGGCCGACTGACGCGACACCTGCTTCGTGTCACGAAAAGGCCCCGCGTTCGCGGGGCTTTTTCGTTGT
>Ga0207791_1000356_pt1 | contig 11824 bp, 8 predicted proteins | sample HigsolmetaGSP16D_FD_184844 | JGI IMG/M metagenome (GOLD analysis project Ga0207791, IMG submission 184844) | High solid enriched microbial communities from the Joint BioEnergy Institute, USA - SP1-6-D (SPAdes) | ecosystem: Engineered > Bioreactor > SSF (Solid state fermentation) > Aerobic >...
CACCGGCACCTTCTCCCATGACAAAGCCGTCGCGATCGCGGTCAAATGGTCTGCTTGCAGTCTGTGGGCTATCATGCCGGCTCGACATGGCCTTCATGGCAGAAAAGCCTCCAACGGAAGCGGGTGTGATGGGAGCCTCGGAGCCGCCACTGATAAAAACTTTTGCTTTCCCTAATCGAATGTAATTGAAGGCATCCATAAAAGCAGTATTGGATGTTGCGCACGCCGATACTGTTGTGTAGTTGATTCCTTTTAAACCATATTTCATCGATATCATTCCAGAAGCCATATTCACGATGAGGCGCGGAACGAAAAATGGACTGAATCGCGGTTTGTAATCTCCCGTTACGTAACCTTCTACCTCTTTTTCGAAAGTTTCCATTCCACCCTGACCAACACCCCAAATGACACCGATGTCAAAGGGATCCATGCTTTCAGGTACTAGTCCCGAATCTTCTAGTGCTTGAGCTGCACTGTATAACGCATATTGCGTGAAAAGATCACTCCTTTTGATTTCATTTCTATCTAAGTATTTTTCGGGCTGAAATTGCTTAATTTCACTTGCAATCTGTGTTCGAAATAGGGATGCATCAAAACGGCTAATCGCTGCTGTGCGGTTTTCACCGCGCAAAATGTTATTCCAGAATGTATCAATGTTTTCTCCCAGCGGATTTATGGTTCCCATGCCGGTAACTACAACTCTTTTCATCTCTTTTTATTTTAATATTTTTGTAATAATATACCGATTGGTATTTGAATTTTTAAAAAAACTAACTTTTGATTTCCCGGTTGACCATTTCTCTCATTTTTTCTAAGACAATCGCTAAATCTTTTCCTCTTCCGGTAATTTTTGAAAGCAAAATTCCGCCCTCGATCATCGCCATAAACGTAATGGCGTAATCCTCAGCAGAAACATCTTGCTTAAATTCTCCATTTTTTATTCCTTCCTCCAGAATCAAGATTAAACGCTGGCGCCAAAGGTCAAATGAACGCTTCACTTTTGGCGTTAAAAAAGGCAGTGAATCATCTGCTTCAACAGCAGCGTTCATCATTGGACATCCGCCAGAGGCTGCGATAGCTTTAAAATTCTCTTTGTAGAAATCAAAAAAAGACAAAAGCTTCTTTAACGCTGTTTTTTGCTGAATAATCTGCTGATGAACCGCATCGGAAATGTTTTTGCTCTGATAAGTATAAACATGTATGGCCAGATCGTCTTTGTCCTTAAAATTACCATAAATACTTCCTTTTGTTAAGCCTGTCGCTGTTGTGATATCTGATAGGGAAGTCGCAAAGTAACCTTTTTTATTAAAGATGGGCGCAGTTTTCTCAATAATAAATTGCCGTGTGTGTTCTGCTTTCGACATGATGAATTCTATTCTTTGCGTGCAAATATAGAAAATACTTATCGGTATATTACTAGTTTCTTAGCATTAATTCGATAGGGTAGCCTTATTTCTTTTCCATAATGCGATACGTACAACGTGGAGCGTTGTCTATTATATATTCCGTTCTGCTGATGACATAGGCCGGACCGACCAGTTGTTGAAAATTCTTCAGCCTGTTAGCTGCTATAACCTTGAGTTTTTTTCAATTGAGTCGATATCCCTTACTGCCTCGGCATATTTTTGATATATCTTAGACTCCTGGTCACTAAAAAGTAGATTTAACGCATTCCCGCCAAGCACATGTTAAATCGATTGTAACAATTGTACCGCAATTTCAGCGTGACTATCTCGAAATCTTAGCATACCTTGTGAAGACAGGATGTAGTTTTAAAACGTAAAGTATGATTAAATCGGCGCTTTTTGAGTCCGATAATCCAAATGTGCTGTCTTCGGCGTACCAACCAGTGTAAGCTAGATTGGCTGATCGATATTGCGACAAAAAAGAGCAGCTAATATCTTTTAAAAACGCCTCTCGGGCTATCTGGAGGCGTTTTTTTTAGTTGAAATATTTTGGCCTGTTTTTAAATAGATTAGCCTATTCTTGTGTTGGCAATTAATTTCAAAAAAGTAGAAGAATGTCTTTAACAATTCATTGTGGAGATATATCTTTGTTTTTTTGCGATCCGCCATTTGATTATGCGGTTTTCCGGCCTGTATTTTCTGCTGTCGACATTGATGAAGTCTAATAGCATGCTAATAGAAGTAGATTGAAGTCTTGAACCACCATAAGATATTCAGTATTACATATTATATAACCATTGGCTGAAAAGGCCCGATTTAGTTTAGTTGTTTAAATGATATAATATATTGGATTAATGATGTTTCAGTTGAAAGAGTTAATGAAGATAATGGCCTTTTTTATAGTATACTTTACTATACATGCTGCAGCTGGACAGAGTTTCCTACCATTGGATGAGAATAAATATCGAGTTGACGCGGAGAAGTTATTGCTATCGAGGTCCAATGATAGTGTGAAGGCAATGCAACATTTTTATTTGGCAGATTACTATCGATTTAGAGATACGGCGAAATTTTGGAATCATATGCGTGCGGGTGAGCGGTTGGCTAGGCCATTCAGGACCTTACAGGCCATGGGCGCATTATATAAAAGCTATTATTATGGGCAATTCCTGGATAGTAAAAACGCGAGCATTGAAGTCCAGAAATGTATCGACCTGCTTGGCAATACGCAAAAGCCTTTCCAACAAGGGCTATTGGCTAGAGCATGGTACAATCTGGGCTTGATTCGATTTCCTAAAAAGGGATTTGCTGACTTTTTGGATATTCTTAATGGGAAGTGCTTACCGTACGCTAAAGCGCACGATCCTATTATGGAAGGTAGTATAAATACTATGATCGGTATGACTTTTATGTCGTCCAATCAGCTTGCAAAAGCGGATGAATACCATCAGTTGGCGATTAAGCAGCTTGAGCAGCAACCTCCGAGTGCCGCACTTTTAGTAACTTACCTCAACGCAGTAAGCAATTATTGCTATCAGGTAAAATCCAAAGAAGCAAAAATCTTATTGGACAAAGCCAAGCAGCTATTGGACGAGTATCCAAATTCTTCTCAGCTGCCCAATTACTATTACAACGAGGCTCTTTACTTTACGACAAAGCAGCAAACGGATGAGGCGTTAAGGTTATTGGATATCGGTTTGGATTGGTCGGTCAAGATGAACAATTGGAAATTATTCCAGATGATGCGGTTCAGAAAGTTTAATGTGTATCTCCTGCAGAAAAAGTATGCCGATGCCAAACTGCAGCTGGAGGAAATTGTAAAAAATGGCCTATTGACCCGAGATCTTTATAATAGCAAAATAGTATATAGTCAACTGGCAGCCGTAAATGAGCTGATGGGTAATTATCAGGATGCACTGAAGATGTCCAATACCGCAAATAAGCTATCCGATAGCATTCTGCAGGTCCAACTGCTGGAAAAAATGAATGAGATGGAGACCAAGTATAAGACCGTTGAAAAGGAAAAGGAGATTCTGAATCTGCGTGCAGAAAAGGACCGGAACCAATTTCGAGTTTTTCTAGTTTTGGGTATTGCTATTTTGCTTTTCTTCATTGTGCTATTTACTGCTTTTTTTTACAGAAAGCAGCGGAAGCTCAATACACAGATACGGCTCAACCACGACATAGTATTGGAAAAATTGGAAAAGGAAAAGCAGTTGCAAATTTCGGAATCTATGCTCAAGGGGGAGCAGCAGGAGCGGCAGCGCATTGCTCAGGATCTGCACGACAGCATAGGCGGTATGTTGACAGGGTTAAAATTTAAGATTGCGGGCGACGTAGCGAAGAGTACAATCTTGACGGACGAAATACCGCAGAAGCTGAATGATATTTTGGGCGAAGTAAGGCGGATCTCACATAATCTAATGCCTGCATCTTTACGTCAGTTTGGGTTGATAGCAGCATTGGAGCAATTATGTCTGGCAATGAAAAATAGTCATGTTTCCATTCAGTTTGAGAATTACGAACCTGAATTGAATGTCGATTTTCAAAAAGGATTGGCCCTCTATCAAATTGTTCAAGAAGCGATTTCAAATGCACTAAAGTATGCAAATGCAGATACGATTATTGTTCAGGTAAGTAAATCGCAAGAAATATTACATATACTTGTGGAGGATAATGGTAAAGGCTTTGATTCCTCCGTATTAAATTATGGATTGGGATTAAATAATATGGTCAATAGGATTAAATGGATCAACGGATCAATTGACATTCACAGCAAGCTTGGATCCGGAACCCAAATCGAAATTGCTATAACTGTTTAAATTGGCTGAGTCATGAAGATAATTGCGGTGTTAGATGATCATCCCTTACTGTTGGAAGGAGTTGTTTCTTTTCTCAATAATCAGGACGGGTATCGGGTATATCCATTTTTGGAAGAGGTGGCAATGATTGAATTTTTGGATACAACGAGAGTTGACTTGGTTCTGATGGATATGCAGCTTTCCAACATTAGCGGCGTAGATGTATGTAGGCAGGTCAGGAAGCAATTCCCTTTGGTTCCTATAGTCGCCTTGAGCAATTTAGCCGATGGCAATCTTATTTTTCAGTTTATGCGTGCCGGCGGAAATGGCTATATTTTAAAGGATGTGTCCAACGAGGAATTTTTAGGTTGCGTACAACTGGGGATAGATGGCAAAGAATCAATTTGTGATCGTGCAAAAGAGCTATACACGGGCGCAGTTGCCACAATGAAAAGCCTTCCTAGGCTGACACAACGTGAAAAGGAGATTTTGATTTTGATTTCAAATGGACTGACAACGAATCAGATCGCAGAAAAGTTATTTTTAAGCCCAGTTACTGTAGAAACGCATCGGCGTAATCTACTGACTAAATTCAAAGTCAAAAATATGATTAAACTTGTACAGTTTGCAATGAAGCATAAGTTATTGGACCTTTAATCGAGGGCGCATCTTAGTGTTCGCCGTAACCTACATTATCTAGCTTACCTTTGAATACTCTAAATTGGATAATGAAATAGGCTATTACTAAAATGGCAGCAACTATAAACCAGCCTAAACCTACAGAGAGACCATATTCGTGTGCAGCAGTATTTTGAATCGTCAAGGACGGATTTACGTCATTCGTTGATGGTAATAATATGGGAAACATGGAAGCCACGGTTGTGGCAAAGCTCCCGAGTATAAAGAGGGATGAAAACAAGAAGCCCATACCGTCTTTCTTAAAGCTCCTGATCCAGAATTGTCCGAGCAATCCAGCTGCTGCAATTAGGGGAAATAACCATAGCCAATAATGATTTTGAAAATTGCTTAAAGAGATGGGTTTTACGTAATGCCATACATAGGCTGATAGCATAACGAGAATAAGCAAGACAACGTTGAGTTTAAAAACAATACGTTTTAATCTATCGTTTAAGGTGCTGGAGGTTTTGAGGATAATCCAGCCTGCTCCATGAATCGTCAATGTAACGACAGCGACTAAACCCAATATAACGGTAAACCAGTCAATAATGCCTTGATGCTGGGCTAAGGGGTCAAAGGTCGGGTTCCAAAGTGCAAGGAAAAAATAATGTGGCTCCTGTGTTGATACACCATTTTCGACCATACCAAGATTGACTCCACGAACGACGTTTCCCAGGGCCGCGCCAAAGAAAAGCGCAAGCAATAAACTTGCTAGTCCAAAGGCTTTGTCCCACAAAGCTTCCCAAAGGCGATGGTGTATCTGACCTCTCAACTCGAGGCTTATTGCCCTAAAAATAAGTAGCCATAACACAAGCATTAGCGGTAGGTAAAATCCACTGAAAGAGGAAGCGTAAAGCGTAGGGAAAGCAAAAAACAAGACACCTCCGGAAGCAATAAGCCACACTTCATTGGCATCCCAAAATGGTCCAATGGAATTCGTTACAGCTTTTTTCTCCTGTTCCGTCTTAGCGAAAAATAGATGGACAATTCCTGCTCCAAAATCGTACCCATCGAGTACAATATAGATTCCCAACATAAAAGTTAATACGATAAACCAAAATATTTCCATAGCTAATTAGGTTAATGCAGGGTAAGTTTCGGGACCTTTTTTAATGATTTTGAGGACTAACATCAGAAATAGTAAACCCAAAAGAATGTACAGACCAACGAATCCCAGAAAGGTGAATAAGGTGTTTCCAGAAGAGACTGTAGGGGATACACCGTCTACCATTCGCATGAGATTATACACAAGCCAAGGTTGTCTTCCAAGCTCGGCCGTGTACCAGCCTGCCGTATTGGCGATATAGGGAAAAGGGATCATAAACATGATAATCCATAATAACCATTTTGTTTGGTATAATCTGTTTCTCCAAAGCAGTAGCACTGCGAGCACCATGACTCCAATGAATATGGTACCAAGACCTACCATGATGTGATAACTATAATAAAGTCCAGGCACGTTCGTTGGGTGTAACGATTGGTCGAATTCATTTAATCCCTTAATTTCTGCATCCCAGCGTTGATAGGTAAGAAAACTGAGGACATTCGGTACGGCTATTTTATTATCCAATTTTTTATTTTCCATGTCCGGTTGACCGATCAGAACAATCTCTGATCCGCCTTTTTCTGTTTTGAAAATTCCTTCCATCCCAGCAAAGGCAGCGGGTTGGTATTTTACCACATTTTTTGCAGCCAAATCTCCGGTAGGAAAGGCAAGCATCACCGAAGAGATCGCACCAAAGATGACCCCGCTTTTAACGAATATCTTACCAAATTTGCTATGCCTGTCACTGAGCAGATAAAATGCGCCAATAGAAGCAACAAAAAAGGAACTTGTAACCAAAGATGCGGCTTGATTGTGAAGATAGGAGGGCCAGAGCCATGGATTACTGAATAATGCGCTAAAATTATTCAGTATAAATTTGCCGTTTTCAAGAATCTCATAGCCCACCGGATGTTGCATCCAAGAATGTGTGGCTATAATCAGGAAGCCACTGGCCCAGGATCCAATAAAGACCATCAGTCCTGATAGAAAATGGAGCTTATGGCCGAGCAACTTTTCTCCAAAAAGGAACATTCCTAGAAACGAAGATTCTAGGAAAAAGGAGAACATGCCCTCCATAGCTAGGGTCTGCCCAATAATCCCACCGGTAAGTTCCGAAAACTTCGCCCAGTTTGTGCCAAACTGAAACTCCATGGGGATGCCGGTGACAACGCCCATGGTAAAATTAAGGGCGAAGATTTTCATCCAAAATTTTGAAGCGTGGTTGTAATCTTCGTTTTGAGTCTGCAGAAATTTCCATTTAAAGTACACGATCATCAGCGATAAACCCATGGTCAATTGGGGGAAAAGATAATGAAATGTAATAGTAAATGCGAACTGAAGCCGATTGTAGAGAATCATATCTTCCATGGATCCGAAGTTTTGGTTAAAAGACAGCTAAATATAGCCATTTTATTTCCCGATTTAGCTTGGAGCCAATTTATTTTTTGCTAAAAATTGTTCATTTTTATCATTTTCTGAGTTAATTGTAAAATAGTAGAACGATAATCCCTCATGACTCACCATAATCCCTTATTTATCTTATCTTCGTCCGATTTAATGATGGACTAGAAAGGGAGAGAAGAACATAAAGGGAAATGAAGAAAATAATCATTTTGATGGGTGTTTTATTAATACCTGTACTTTTAATTGTCGTAAATAATATCGGTCGCGGAAGAACTGCTAAAGATAATATTGTATTTAGGAGCAAATTATCGGATTACAATCTGTTCAAAGGTAAATTGGCTGATCTTGTGCCAAACGACCAAGGGATTTCCTATGAATTAGCATCTGCCTTATTCACAGACTATGCTGATAAAAAGCGTGCAATCTTTCTTCCCAAAGGGGAAAAAATGAGTGCATCGGACGATGGACTACCCGAATTCCCCAATGGTACTATCATAGCTAAAACTTTTTTCTATTCGGCAGCAAATGTGGTAAAAGGGGCTAAATTACAGCTGCTTGAGACTAGGCTTATTATCAATAAAGATGGGCAATGGAATGCGGCTACCTATCAATGGAATGCAGCTCAAGATGAAGCTTTTCTACTCATGGACAGCGCTTCCGTTCATGTTTCGTTTCTAGACAGCAAAGGTGTCGAAAGACAGACGAATTATATCATTCCTTCGCGGGAGGATTGTATCGCATGCCACCGTCAAGGAAATCATATGCTTCCAATAGGTCCCAAAATAAGAAATATGAACCGTATTGTCCATGTCAATAAAGAACCTCTCCAGCAATTGTTATATTTGAGGGATAGGGGTATGCTTGATTTAAAATCGTTGAGTGATTTTAGCGCCCTGCCAAGTTATGATGATGTGACCCGGTCGACACCTGTGCGAGCACGTGCTTATTTGGATCTTAATTGCGCCCATTGTCATAATCCTAAAGGTACCGCTTATATGACTATGCTGGATCTCCGTTACGAAAGCCCCTTGAATGAAACTGGAATTTTGTTGAAACAGGCCAAGATGATTGGAAGAATGTCAACATTAGGAGAGATGCATATGCCCCAAAAGGGAACCACAATCTTGCATGATGACGGAATATCGTTGATCAAAACCTATTTGAAATCTTTAAAATAAAAGGTCTTTTAAAGATGAAGTTGTTAGCATCGACTGACGATCGCCACAGAAAAACAAAGCGGCACTTATTGATTTAAGTGCCGCTTTGTTTTTTTATAGAAAAATAGTTTTAAAGCAATTCAAATTCTTTTTCTTTGACATCGCGACTGTTGGGGCCAATGTACACTTTGAAATTTCCTGGCTCTGCGATATAATTCAGGCTGTTGTCAAAAAATTTCAAATCATCCACGTTAATTTTAAAGTTTACCGTTTTTTGTTCTCCTTTTTTAAGGAATATTTTCTGAAACCCTTTTAGTTCTTTTACGGGACGCGTAACTGATGCGACTACGTCTTGTATATAGAGCTGTATAGTTTCCTCAGCATCATAGTTTCCAGTATTACTGATGTCTATACTCGCTTGTAGCGTACCTTTTTCGTCGATTTTGGTACGGTCGAGACGAATGTCACTATAGGTAAAGGTCGTATAACTTAAACCATATCCAAAAGGGTAAAGTGGCGAATTACTTACATCGAGGTAATTGGATTTGAATTTTTCAAAATCACCTGAGTTTCCGTAAGGTCTACCGGTATTCTTGTGCGCGTAATAGATCGGAATCTGACCAACATTACGTGGGAAAGTTGCCGTAATTTTTCCCGATGGTACAACATCTCCAAATAAGACATCAGCCACTGCTTTTCCAGTTTCTGTCCCACCAAACCAAACATTTAATATCGCGGGCACGTGAGCATCTTCCCATGTGAGCGTCAGTGGTCGACCCGTAAATAGCACAAGAACAACTGGCTTTCCGGTAGCCAACAATGCTTTTAAAAGATTCTGTTGATTTTTTGGAATATCCAGTTCCGATCGACTGGAGCTTTCTCCAGACATTTCCGACGATTCGCCGAGCGCAGCGACGACGACATCGGACTGCTGGGCAACTTTCACGGCTTCTGCAATGATCTCTTCTTCTTTTCGGGGATCACGTGCGATTGTACGTCCAAACATAGTTGCATGTTTTTGGTAATTCGGATCCTCCAACAGATTACTGCCTAGGTGTGTCAGGATATTTACTTTGTTACCCAATACAGCTTTCATGCCCTCAACCAACGAGGCCGTTTTGTCTAGTTCAGCACTGACACTCCAGGTTCCTGGCATATTTGCTCCTGAATTGGCTAAAGGGCCAATAACAGCGACTGTGCCCGTTTTTTTCAATGGAAGCGCTTGGTTTTCATTTTTCAATAAAACAAAAGATTTTGCTGCAATTTCTCTTGCTTTCGCATGATTGGCTTCAGATCCAATCACTGTTTTCGCCCGTTTTTCATCACAATAGCGATATGGATCATCAAATAAGCCTAATTTGTACTTGGCTTCCAAAACAAAACGGCAAGCCCTGTCAATATCTGCGATTTTGACTTTTCCAGCGTCCAAAGATTTCTTTAGCGTCGTAAGAAACCCTTCACCGACCATATCCATATCAACACCCGCATTGAGACTTAAAGCAGACACCTGCTGGAGGTCACCTAGACCGTGTGCCGTTAATTCATTTACCGCTGTATAATCGGTTACGACCAATCCTTTAAAGCCCCATTGTTTGCGTAAAACATCAGTCATTAACCATTTGTTTGCTGAAGCAGGGACACCATTAATATCGTTAAAAGACGTCATAATACTTCCAGCTCCGGCGTCTATTGCTGCTTTGTAAGGAGGTAAATATTCATTGTACATCCGGTGAAGGCTCATATCCGTGCTATTATAATCACGACCGCCTTCGGCTGCACCGTATAGGGCAAAATGTTTGACGCAGGCCATCATGGTGTTGTATGCCGCGAGATTATCACCTTGGAAACCATGGACGATAGCCTCAGCAACCCTTGAGCTAAGATAGGTATCTTCACCTGCACCTTCAGAAATACGACCCCATCGTGGATCGCGAGAAATATCGACCATTGGCGAAAATGCCCAATTGATTCCATCCGCAGTAGCTTCCTCTGCCGCAATACGTGCAGATTGCTGAATTAAATTCATATCCCAAGTAGCGGCAAGTCCCAAAGGAATAGGGAATACGGTACGGTACCCATGAATGACATCCATACCAAAGATAATGGGTATTTTTAAACGGGACTGTTTAATGGCTATCTCCTGTGTTTTGCGGATCTTAGCGGGGGTACTCATGCTGAAAATACCACCGATTTGACCATTTCTAATTTTTGATTCCACATCAGTGGAGACAGTCGTTCCTGTAGTCGCCTCACCACCTGTTACTAGATTAAGTTGTCCAATCTTTTCTTCGACAGTCATCTTAGCCATCAGCTGATCAATGAACTTGTCCATTTTCTGATTGCTTTGAGCCGAACTTGTATGCCAAGCGAGAAATGCAAGAAGGAAAGCACCTACTACTTTTTTCATCTTATTATCTTTTGTTTATGTGCGCATGAATCTTCTACTCTGCGCTACTTAATATTTAGGGTAGATGTTCAATTTTAATTGTTGAACTTTTTGATACTATGCAATGTTATTTTCGTGGTAGGAACCATTTTCAACGTGTGATGGATCGAAAATGATTCCACAGACCACTATTTTAAATAGGGACTTGTAAAACCAAGTTTTTTTAGTCCCTGTTGAATTTCCGGGGCTTGCATAAAAAGATCCCAGATTTTACCAGTTCTATAGTTTTCGATCATCACTATAATAGGTCCCTGATCAATCGCCAGATACCGTTGTGGATACCAATTTGCTGTTTCGCTATACGCGTCGTAATAGCCATATTTACCCCAAATTTTGTCGCCAAGTTGTTTGTCGAGGTATTGTGCAAATTGAATGCTTTCGTGCGGTGTATAGGGAATGGATGATAATGCCGCTGTTGGCGCGATCACGCCAGGATCGTTGTCTGGGTGATGGGCATCATAACCGTTGATGGAATAACTGGCTGTCCAGCCCCATCCTTTAGAGGAACCATAACCCGTGTAGCCTTTTGGGTTTAGATCAGCATAGGCCAAATTTATTTTGGCATGGTTGCTTGTTGCTTCCCAGTAATCTGCATATTGATCTTTTAATCCCTTGGGGCTTAATCCTAAATAAGAATAATGCTCCCAGAAAAGTGGCCCCACTTCGCCTTCTTTGGCATTATGCTTAAGGACGAGTGAAATGTCATATTTTTTAGCTGCTGTTTTAATCGCACCTGATCTTGCCCAGCCCTCATGGTATACCGATGGAGCAATAGGGTAAGTAGGCGAGGAGGCTGCTAAGATATAGGTGATCAGACATTCATCATACCCTCTTACCGGGTGATTTTGTTGAAAGTTAAATTTGGGGCTCCAATGCCAATACATGAC
>Ga0207791_1000359_pt1 | contig 11789 bp, 11 predicted proteins | sample HigsolmetaGSP16D_FD_184844 | JGI IMG/M metagenome (GOLD analysis project Ga0207791, IMG submission 184844) | High solid enriched microbial communities from the Joint BioEnergy Institute, USA - SP1-6-D (SPAdes) | ecosystem: Engineered > Bioreactor > SSF (Solid state fermentation) > Aerobic >...
CGGCGGATCCTGGGCCATCACGACCGCGGCGGCGCCGCAGCAGAGCGTCGCGATCATGAGTTGGCACAGGCGGCGGGACGACGGGACGGGCACGGCCGCTCCTTGCAGGACAGGCGAAACACCAGGCGGTCGATGGTCGGCCGCAGGCGGTGAATCCGTCCTTAACTTTTCGTTGACAAGGCTGTCTGTGTTCAGTTTCAGACGGTCGCCGATGATGCCGCACGGCGCGGCGGCTGGCCACATGCGCGCAGGCTCAGGCGGCGCTGCGCTCGGCGGCTGCGTCCGTCGCCGCCAGTGCCTGTTCGACCAGTCCCCAGTCGGCCCCGGGGCGATGGGCCCCTTCGCTGAGGATCTGCCGGAACAGGCGTCCGCCGGGCTGGCCGTGGAACAGGCCGAGCACGTGCCGGACCATGTGCTTGAGGGCCACGCCCTCCGCCAGGCGGTCCTCCACGTACGGCCGCAACGCACGCAGCAGGTCCGCGCGCGCGGCCGGCGCCGCGCCGGCGAGCGATGCGTCGAGGGCGTGCAGCAGATAGGGATCGTGATATGCGGCGCGACCCAGCATCACCCCGTCCACGTGCGCCAGTTGCGCCAGCGCCAGCGACAGCGTCGCGATGCCGCCGTTGAGGACGAGCGGCAGGCGTGGCCGTTCGACCTTGAGCCGGTAGGCCCAGTCGTAGCGCAGCGGCGGGATCTCGCGGTTCTCCTTGGGCGAAAGGCCCTTGAGCCAGGCATTGCGCGCGTGCACGACGATCATTGCGGCACCCGCCGCGACGACGCCATCGACGAAGGCCGCGAACACGTCGTAGTCGGCATCGTCGTCGACGCCGAGCCGGCACTTCACCGTCACAGGCACGTCGCTGGCGGCTGCCATTGCCGCGACGCATTCGGCCACCAGGACGGGCTCGCGCATCAGGCAGGCGCCGAAGCGCCCCGCCTGGACGCGGTCGGACGGGCAGCCACAGTTGAGGTTGATCTCGTCGAAGCCGTGGTCGGCCGCGATGCGCGCGGCCTGCGCCAGCACGGCCGGCTCGCTGCCGCCCAGTTGCAGGGCCAGCGGCGCCTGCTCGGGCGTCAGCGCGAGCAGGCGTGTGCGGTCGCCGTGGATCACGGCATTCGCGTGCACCATCTCGGTGTACAGCCGCGCGCCCGGCGCGAGTACGCGGTGGAACTGGCGGCAGTGAACGTCCGTCCAGTCCATCATCGGCGCGACGGACAGGCGCAGGGACCTGGCGTACGCGTCGGCACGCGCCGCTTCGTGCGGAGGGGAATGTCCGGTCATGCGGTGTGCTGGATCGGGAACGGAGGCCGCGGCGCCGGAGTCGGACCGACCTGCCGCGTGCGGGGCGTCAGGATACACGCCACGCCTGCGCCTTCATGACGCCACCCCGTCGTGCCGGGCATGCTGCCGCGCCGATGCCTGCCGAGCCCGCCCGATGATCCTGCTGCTGCTCGTCGCGGTCCTGGCGCTGGCCTGGAGCTGCGGCGCCATCCAGCTGTGGCCGCGGGCACGCGTGCTCCACGGCCTTGCGCTGTGGTGCGCGGTCGGCTGGGCGCTCGCGGCGGTGGGCTGCATGGCCTACGGCGCGACGGGCCTGCTGCGCGAGGGGGCCTGGGCGTCGCTGTCGACCGGGCAGGCGCTGCATGGCGTACTGGGCGAGGGCAACCTGCTCATGCGGCGCCCGCAATCGCCGGCACTGGCGCGCGCCGCCGGGGTCTATCTCACGCTCGACGTCGTCTGGACGCTGCTGGCGCTGTGCCTGCTGCAGTTCCATGCCCACGTGTTCTGGGCGACCGCAGCCGAGCGCCGGCGGCGCGCGAGGCGGACGCGCGGCGGCTGAGCGAGGCGCGTCAGTCGGCGGCGCGACGGGCAGGCGCGGCGGTGACCGGCACCACCTGCAGTTCCGCCTGCGCGGCATCGAGCACCGGCGCGGCCTCGACCTGGCTGCCCTCGACCGGCACGGCGCCGTGGGGGCTGGACTGGCTGACGATGCGGACCAGCTCGGTCGAGCCGTCGGGCCAGACGACACGGAAGGTGTTGCCGGGCGGCAGCGCCAGGAACGGTGTCGCGCTCTGGGCGCGGTAGAGCGCGGCGACCTGCGCGGCCCCGAGTTGGCGCTGCTCGAGCGGCGCCGCGGTCGTCGTCTGCGCGACCTCCGCCAGACGCCGGTAGTTCTCGCCGACCGTGTCGACGACGACGCCGGCCACGGCCACCGAGTAGCCGACGAACAGCGCGGCCCAGAGCCAGAAGCGGAGCTTGCGGGGGAGCATGCGTTTCATCGTGTCACCATTCCGAGCAGGTGCCGGGATGCGGGGGCATCCTCGACCAGGGTCTTCTTCATCCGATCGATCTCCTCCATGCCCTGGCGCGGCACGGCCGCGTCACGCACGAAGGAGGAGAAATCCTGGCGGCCATCGCGCGCGCAGATGCCGCCGTTGGCGCAGTACTGGGTCATCAGCGCGCCCTGGGCGCTGCAGTCGAGCCCCAGGTCGCAGGCCGCCAGTTGCCAGGCCAGCTCGCTGGCCTGGGTGCCGGCCACCGTGTCGGCGAGGCCGACATCGCCACTCGCCGCGACGCCCATCGCGGGCGCCAGCGCGACGAAGGCCCCCGGATCGCGCGAGGCCTGCACGCGACCGACCAGGTCGCGGCGGTACTCGAGGTCGTCGTGCAGGGGCACGCCCATCGCCAGCAGCGCGGCTTCGGCGGCGAGGCTTCCGGCCTCGGCGGCGTCCTGGCGCTGCTCGACCAGTTGCACGAAGGTCGACGCATCCCCGGGCACGAACCGACCACAGCGGGCGCCGATGCGGTCGCGCGCATCGCCCAGCGCACGCGCGGCTTCGAGCTGCAGGCTGCGGATCAGCACGCTGTCACGGCCGAAGCCCACCGGATCGCGGGCGAACCCGGCGCAGTACTCGTCGACCCGGCTGAGCATCCAGCGCGCGTCGCCGTCCCCGGCGTCCGCGAGCGGCTGCAGCCGCTGCCGGAACGCGAACAGGTCCGGGGCACGTTCGAACTCGTGGTGCAGCGACCGGACCGGCGCCGCGACACCGGCGCGCGGCGCGAGCGCTGCATCGATCGCAGCGGGCATCGCCAGCGGCCCGGGAGCGCGCACCGGCGCCGCGGCAGTGTCGTCGGCAGCTGCATCCAGCACGCGTACGCCGGGCACGGCGGGGCGCCACGTCGCCAGTCCGGCGACGAGCACTCCCAGCAGCGTGATGATGGCGAACACTCGGAACGTCACGGCGGATCCTGCGACATCCGGCCACCGGGGCGGCGGCCGGCCGGCCGCGTGCGCCGCGCATGCGGCGACGGAAGGTCGGAACGCGGATTCTAGCGGACCGACCCGTCCGGCATGACCCGCCCCGCACGTTGGAGTGTGCGGCGCACCCCGCCAGACGCGCGACCGGGCGCACATCCGGGAGCCGCCGCGTCGTACCCCGTCCCGCGTCACCCTTTACGCGCCCCGGCCGGGAGACCAAGATGCCCGACCCCCTGCCCCGGACGCCCCATGCCCTTCCTCGAACTGAGCCTGCGCTGCACCGAAGCCGAGCAACCGCGCTACGCCCAGGCGCTCGAAGACGTCGGCGCGCTCGCGGTGACGATGCTCGATGCCGATGCCGACACGTCGGACGAACAGCAGATCCTCGAGCCGGGCGTGGGCGAGACACCGCTGTGGCATGCGATCGTGCTGACCGCGCTGTTCGAGGCCGACACCGACGCGCTGGCGCTGCTTGCAGCGCTCGAATCCTTCGATCCGGGACTGGACTGGAGCCGCGCGGGGTTCCGCAGCATCGAGGACCAGGACTGGGAACGCGCGTGGATGGACCAGTACGCGCCGCTGCAGTTCGGCGCGCGCACCTGGATCGTGCCGTGGAATGCGGAGCTGCCCGACGCGGCCGGCGACGAGGCGGTGGTGATCCGCCTGGATCCGGGCCTGGCCTTCGGCTCGGGCACCCATCCGACCACGTCGCTGTGCCTGCAGTGGCTCGATGCACTGGCCGCCGCGGGCGCGCTCGAGGGCGTCGACGTGCTCGACTACGGTTGCGGCAGCGGCATCCTCGCGGTGGCCGCGCTCAAGCTCGGCGCCGCGCACGCGATCGGCATCGACAACGATCCCCAGGCGCTGCTCGCCTCGCGCGACAACGCCGACCGCAACGACGTCGGCGATGCGCTGTCGGTGTTCGCACCGAACGAGGCGCCCCAGCACACGTATCCGGTGGTGGTTGCCAACATCCTGGCCACCGCACTCGATGCCCTGGCAGAAACGCTGGCCGAGCGCGTCGCACCCGGCGGGCGCATTGCGTTGTCGGGCATTCTCGACGGCCAGGAAGAGGAACTGTTGCGCCGGTATCGCCCATGGTTCGAGCAGCTCTCGGTCGCGCGCGAGGGCGACTGGGTGCGCATCGACGGCGTGCGCAAGCCGGGCTGACGCCGCGGCGTGCGGGCACGGCCGCATGCTTCAATAGCGGCATGTTCATCAACTGCAAGCACTGCGGTTCGCTGGTCGCCACCGACCCCGCGACCGACCTGCCGCCGGCGCGTTGTCCGCGCTGCAGGGGCGTGCTGCGCGGCGATGCGGAACTGTCGCCGCAGGTGTCGGTGGCGCGCCTGTTGCGGCCATCGCCACCGGACGACGATGACGGCGTGCCCGGCGCCGTTGCCGGTCCGCAACCGGTCGATCCCGCGCCGCTCGAACCGGCGCCGCAGCCGACTGCGGAGGCGGCGTCCGTCCCCGGGATGCCCGCGCCCCGGGAGCCGGACACACGCGACGACGCGCAGACGCCCGTCGAGGCGATGCCGTCGGACGCGACGCCCGCACCCGTCGACCGGACGGTCGTGGATGCGACACCCGTGCGAAGCGTCGCGCCACAGGCGACGCGAGGCTCGCCGAGCTTCGCACGCCGCGTTGCCGCCCCGCCCCTTCCTGCGCACGCGCGCCGCCAGCAACGCGTCCTCGGCGTACTGGCGGCCGCGCTCACGCTGACCCTCGTGCTGCAGATCCTGCTCGCAGATCGTGCACGCCTTGCGCGCGATCCGCAGTGGCGCGGGGCGCTGACGCAGCTGTGCGCGGCGCTGCGCTGCAGCCTGCCGCCGTGGCGCGAGCCGGACGCGTTGACCGTTCTCGCGCGCGACGTGCGGCCCGACGCCGCGGGCGCCGGTCGACTGGTGGCGAGTGCGACCTTCCGCAACGACGCACGCTGGGCGCAGGCCTGGCCGCGGATGCGCCTGACCCTGTCGGACATCGACGGCCGCGCCGTCGGCAGCCGCGTGTTCACCGTCGAGGAATATCTCGGCGCGCCGCCCGGCACCGCGACGCTCGCGCCGGGCAGCAGCGCGCAAGCACGCCTGCACCTGGTCGAGCCCGACACGCGCGCGGTGTCGTTCGCATTCGATTTCCTCTGAGCACCACCCCGGCGCGCTGGCAGGCACCCGGCCACCACGCTAGACTGCCCGGCCGCCCGTCCTCCGGCCTCGGCGCCGCGCGCCGGCGGCGACGCCGAGGCCGCCACCCGAGAGTCGACTTGAACGCAGATCGCACCGACAGCAGTTCGCGCGAAGCGCCGCGCACGCCCCTGCGCGAGCATGTCGCGACCTCGATCCAGCGCTACCTCGGCGATCTCAACGGCAACGACACCGACAACCTCTACGAAGTCGCGTTGCGCGAGCTCGAGATTCCGTTGTTCGTCGAAGTGCTGAACTTCTGCGAAGGCAACCAGAGCCGCGCGGCGGCGATGCTGGGCATCCATCGCGCGACGCTGCGCAAGAAGCTGCGCGAGTACGGCCTGACCTGAGCCGCGGCCCCGGCGTGACCCGGCAGCGTCCGTCACGCCGCCCTTATAATTGCGGGCTTCCCCGCTCCGCAGTCGACTCCCATGACCGTCTCCGTTCCGTCCGGCGCGCCCGTCGCGATCCGCCGCGCCCTGCTGTCGGTGTCCGACAAGACCGGCCTGCTCGAACTGGCCCGCGCACTCGCCGCGCGCAACGTCGAACTGCTGTCGACCGGCGGCACGGCGAAGGCGCTGCGCGATGCCGGCCTCGCGGTACGCGACGTCAGCGACGTGACCGGATTCCCGGAAATCATGGATGGCCGGGTCAAGACCCTGCACCCGAAGGTCCACGGGGGCCTGCTCGGTCGCCGCGGCACCGACGATGCGGTGATGGCCGAACACGGCATCGACGCGATCGACCTGCTGGTGCTCAACCTCTATCCCTTCGAGCGCGTGGCGTACGCGGCCGATGCGAAGTTCGACGACATCGTCGAGAACATCGACATCGGCGGTCCGGCGATGCTGCGCGCGGCGGCGAAGAACTTCGCGCACGTCGCGGTCGCGACCGATCCGGCGCAGTACGACGCACTGCTGGCCGAACTCGACGCCCACGACGGCGCGCTGTCGGCGCAGACGCGCTTCGCGCTGTCGGTCGCCGCGTTCAATCGCGTCGCCCAGTACGACGCGCGCATCAGCGACGTGCTGTCGGCGATCGCCGAGCCGACCGATGCCGGCGCGGCCGCACGCGTGCCGTTCCCGGCGCAGAGCAACGGCAACTTCGTCAAGGTCATGGACCTGCGCTACGGCGAGAACCCGCACCAGCAGGCCGCCTTCTACCGTGATCTGTACCCGGTGGCCGGCACGCTGGCCACGTTCACCCAGCTGCAGGGCAAGGAACTCTCGTACAACAACATCGCCGACAGTGATGCGGCCTGGGAATGCGTGCGCCAGTTCGACGCGCCGGCCTGCGTGATCGTCAAGCACGCCAACCCCTGCGGCGTCGCGGTCGGCGTGGCCTGTGGCGATGCCTACGAACTCGCCTACGCGACCGACCCGACGTCGGCCTTCGGCGGCATCATCGCCTTCAACCGCACGCTCGATTCGGCGACTGCGAAGGTCATCCTCGACCGCCAGTTCGTCGAGGTGCTGATCGCACCGGACTACGACGACGCGGCGCTGGACTACGCGAAGAAGAAGGCGAACGTGCGCGTGCTGCGCATTCCGCACGGCCAGGGCCGCAACAGCATCGACGTCAAGCGCGTCGGCTCGGGCCTGCTGATGCAGACGGCCGATATCCGCGAAGTCACCGCCGACGAACTCAAGGTCGTGACGAAGCTCGCGCCGACCGACGCGCAGCTGCGCGACCTGCTGTTCGCCTGGCAGGTGGCGAAGTTCGTGAAGTCGAACGCGATCGTGTACGCGAAGGACCAACGCACGATCGGCGTCGGTGCCGGGCAGATGAGCCGTGTCTACTCGGCGCGCATCGCCGGCATCAAGGCGGGCGACGCGGGCCTCGTCGTGCCGGGTTCGGTGATGGCGTCGGATGCGTTCTTCCCGTTCCGCGACGGCATCGACGCCGCGGCCGAAGCCGGCATCCAGGCGGTCATCCAGCCGGGCGGCTCGATGCGCGACAGCGAGACCATCGCCGCGGCCGACGAACACGGCATCGCGATGGTGTTCACCGGCGTGCGCCATTTCCGCCACTGACGGCGCGGTTGCTGCGCGCCATGCGCGCGTGAACGGATCGCGCGATGGCCGCTGCTAGAGTCCGGCGCATCTTCTCCGCAGGATGCGCCGATGCTGTCGTCTTCGCCGAAACCCGTGCAGTGCGTGCTCGTCGCGGGGCTGTCGTGCGTGCTGGCGGCCTGCGGCGAGACGCCTGCGCCACCTGCGGCCGCCGCCTTGCCGGCGTCCGCACCGGAGGTGCTCGCCACGCGCGAGGCCTTGCCGGCACGCGACGAGGCGCAGACGCCGGTCGGGCTTGATGGCGGCGCGGTCCGCGACTATCTCGTCAGCCAGTACGGCGATCTGGCCCAGCTGCAGGGCGACTGGCCCGGCACCCCGGTCGCCGACGGGCTCGGCCACGCCCCGGCCTCGCGCGAGGTCTGCGCGCGCGAGGCGATCGGCAGCGCCGATGCGCCGGCCGAACTGGTGGCGGTGTGCGGCGTGCCAGACGGCGCCGGCCACGTGACCACGGCGCTGACGGATTTCTTCCAGCTGCGTCTCGTCGACGGTGCGGTCGTCGCCGACGCGCGCCAGCACATGGACAGCTTCGGCAGCATCGGCGACGTCGCCGATGTCGAAGTGCGGCGCTTCGGCCCGCGCCTGTACGGCTTCGTCGTCGAGGACGGCTTCACCGGTCAGGGCATCACGGTCGGCAACGCTGCCATCGTGCTGCCCGATGGCGGCGGTTTCCATCAGGCCGCCAGCCTGCGCACCAGCCTCGACAATCTCGGCGCACTGGAAGGCTGCGCGGAGCGCGACGATTGCGCGCCCGATGCCGGCTATGACCTCGCGTTCGAACTGACCGTCGACACGCGCGACGCGACCGCGGCGGTGTGGCCGCTGCGCGTGCACGAACGCGGCGAAGCCTGCGGGCGACGCATCGATCGCACCCACCCCGTGCCGTTCGACCGGGCCGCGCGTGCGTGGATCGTGCCGCCGGCGCTGCAGCGCGATTCGGGTTGCGACTAGCGCGCGGTCGGTGCGCCACGCGTGGTCGCGAGGACCCGCACGGTCAGCGCTCGCGGGGAGCAGGGGGTTGCGTCGGCGTTCTGGTCCAGATGCTGCGATCGATCGAATCGCCCAGTTCCGGGAAATCCGCCGCATCCAGTCGCGGTGAAGGATCGCCGGCGCGCAACTTGCGATCGTAGTCACGCGTGAGCTTGATCGCGACGCCCGACAGCAGCACCACCGCCGCCAGATTGACCACCGCCATCAGCCCCATCGCCGCGTCGGCGGTCTCCCAGACGATGTCGAGCCTGGCGAAGGCGCCCCACGCCACCATGCCCAGGCAGCCGATCCGCAACAGCAGCAGGCCGGTCGCGCCGCCGCGCAGGAACAGCACCGCGCTTTCGGCATACGCATAGTTGCCCAGGATCGACGTGAGCGCGAACAGCGTCAGCGCGACCGCGACGAACACCGGCCCCCAGCTGCCGAAATGCACGGCCATCGCCTGCTGGGTCAGCACGGCGCCTTCCCCGCCCACCGGCACCACGCCCGAAAGCAGGATCATCAGCGCGGTCGCGGTGCAGACCACAAGGGTGTCGACGAACACGCCGAAGGCCTGGATCAGGCCCTGGCTGGCCGGATGATGCGGCACGGGCGTCGCCGAGGCGGCGATGTTGGGCGCGCTGCCCATGCCGGCCTCGTTGGAGAACAGGCCGCGCTTGACGCCGTTGAGCAACGCGACCGCGAGGCCGCCGAGCACGCCACCGGCCGCCTGGTCGAGACCGAAGGCGCTGCGCACGATCAGCGCCAGCAGCGCGGGCACCTCGCCCAGATGCGTCAGCACCACCCAAGCCGCCAGTGCCAGATAACCCAGGGCCATCACCGGCACCACGACCTCGGACATCCGCGCCACGCGACGCAGGCCGCCGAAGATCACCGGCGCGGCGACCAGCACCAGCGCAGCGGCCGTCCACGCGGGGCCGATACCCCAGGCCTCCGACAGCGCTCCGGAAATGGAGTTGGCCTGGACCGCGCTGAACACCAGGCCGAAGGCCAGCACCAGGCACACCGAGAAGATCGCGCCGAGCCAGGGCGCGCGCAGGCCCCGCGCCATGTAGAACGCAGGGCCACCGCGGTAGTGACCTTCCGCATCGCGCTGCTTGTAGAGCTGCGCCAATGCGCTTTCCACGTACGCGGTCGCCATGCCGAAGAACGCCACGAGCCACATCCAGAAGATCGCGCCGGGGCCACCAACCCCGAGCGCGATCGCCACGCCCACCAGATTCCCGGTGCCCACGCGCGAGGCCAGCGACGTGCACAGCGACTGCAGCGGCGAGATGCCGGCCGCATCGTCGCCCGTGCCGCGCACCAGGCCCGAGATCATTTTGGGGAAGCGCCGAAGCTGCACGAAGCCCAGCCGCAGACTGAACCAGATGCCCACCAGCGGCAGCACGCCCACCAGCAGGTAGTTCCACAACACGCCATTGATGGCGCCGACGACGGGCGACAACACGTTCTCGATCAGCTGGACCACATCCATCGGCGGTGACGACTCCGTCGCGGCGAAACGACCGAGCCTAGCACCCGTACCCGCACGGCCTGGTCGTCTGCCATCCGCTGCGCAGCGGCGCGCGTCGGCAGGCATTAAACTGCGCCTCTCCCCTGGCACCCGGTCTGTCGCGCATGAAAAAGGTCCTCGTCATCGGTTCCGGCGGTCGCGAACACGCGCTGGCGTGGAAGCTCGCGCAGTCGCCGCAGGTCGCCGAGGTCCTGGTCGCGCCGGGCAACGCGGGCACGGCGAAGGAAGCCGGTTGCCGCAACGTCGACGTGGCGGCGACCGACATCGATGCGCTGCTGGCACTCGCGCAAAGCGAAGGCGTCGCCGTGACCGTCGTCGGCCCCGAGGCGCCGCTGGTCGCCGGCGTGGTCGACCGCTTCCGCGCCGCCGGCCTGCGCATCTTCGGACCCACTGCGGCCGCCGCGCAGCTCGAAGGCAGCAAGGCCTTCGCCAAGGATTTCCTCGCCCGCCACGCGATTCCGACCGCGGGCTATTCGGTGTTCACCGACGCCGACACCGCGATCGAGTACGTGCGCCAGCACGGCGCGCCGATCGTCATCAAGGCCGACGGCCTGGCCGCGGGCAAGGGCGTGATCGTGGCGATGACGCTGGACGAGGCCGAAGCCGCGATCACCGACATGCTGTCGGGCAATGCCTTCGGCGCAGCCGGCGCACGCGTGGTGATCGAAGAGTTTCTCGACGGCGAGGAAGCCAGCTTCATCTCGATCGTCGACGGGAAGACTGCTCTGCCGATGGCGACCAGTCAGGACCACAAGCGCGTCGGCGACGGTGACACCGGCCCCAACACCGGCGGCATGGGCGCGTATTCGCCGGCGCCGGTCGTGACGCCCGAGATCCACGCGCGCGTGATGCGCGAGGTCGTCGAGCCGACCGTGCGCGGGATGATCGAAGACGGCGTGCCGTTCACCGGCTTCCTCTACGCCGGTCTGATGATCGACGCGAGTGGCGCGCCGAAGGTCATCGAGTTCAACGTCCGCTTCGGCGATCCGGAGACGCAGCCGGTGATGCTGCGCCTGCAGTCCGATCTGCTGGATCTGGTCGAAGCCGCGATCGACGGCCGGCTCGACGGCGTCGAGGCGCAGTGGGATCCCCGCCCATCGCTGGGCGTGGTGATGGCCGCCGAGCACTACCCGGACCCACCACGCACCGGCGACGTCATCAACACCTGGGACACACCGCCGCTGGCCGACACCAAGGTGTTCCACGCCGGCACGAAACTCGACGCGCACGGCCAGGCCGTGACCGCCGGCGGCCGCGTGCTGTGCGTGGCCGCGCTGGGCGAGACCGTCGCCGATGCGCAGGCGCGCGCCTACGGCGAGATCGCCGGCATTTCCTGGCCGGGCGAGTTCCACCGCCACGACATCGGCTGGCGCGCGATCGCGCGCGAGCGCGGCAACGCCTGATTCTTCGAACGCGACGAGGGCACGACCGTGATCCCAGGCAACGCCCAGCTCAGCATGACCGTGCTGATGACGCCGGACATGGCGAACTTTTCCGGCAACGTGCACGGCGGCACGCTGCTGAAGTATCTCGACGAAGTGGCCTACGCCTGCGCCAGCCGCTACGCCGGCCGCTACGTGGTGACGCTGTCGGTCGACCAGGTGACGTTCCGCGAGCCGATCCACGTCGGCGAGCTGGTGACCTTCCTCGCCTCGGTGAACTACACCGGGCGCACGTCGATGGAAGTCGGCATCAAGGTCATCACCGAGGACATCCGCAACCGCGCGGTGCGCCACACCAACAGCTGCTTCTTCACGATGGTGGCGATGGA
>Ga0207791_1000361_pt1 | contig 11764 bp, 9 predicted proteins | sample HigsolmetaGSP16D_FD_184844 | JGI IMG/M metagenome (GOLD analysis project Ga0207791, IMG submission 184844) | High solid enriched microbial communities from the Joint BioEnergy Institute, USA - SP1-6-D (SPAdes) | ecosystem: Engineered > Bioreactor > SSF (Solid state fermentation) > Aerobic >...
GCATGCCACTCCAGCAAATGGCGTCCGCTGGCGACGCGCAGGAGCGTACGCACGATGGCATGCGCATTGAGCAATGCGCGGTGTGGCGTATTGAGCAGGAGTAACGCGCTGAAAACCAGGCGGCCCAGCACACCCCGTGCGATTCCGCGCCACCCGTCGCCGCGAATCGCGTGGACGCATGCGTTGACGAGGATGTCTACGTACATCGGCCCGAACGCCACGGCGACACCGACGGCGAGGGGCATCGAATGCGATGGCAGGTCCAGCATGGCGACGGCAAGGAAGACGAACAGCGCGATGGGAGCAACGCTGTTCTTCAGCAGCTTGATCGTGACAAGCCAATCGTAGGCGCCATAATTGCCGCGTCCCGGCCGCGACAGCATGGCGGCGACGTTCTGCCAGTTGCCCCGGGTCCAGCGATGGATGCGTTCGCACAGCTTGAGGTAACTGGTGGGCGAACCCTCGACGACGATGGCATCGCCCACGAAACCGGGATGCATCCAGAAGCCTTCCATCGTGTCGTGGCTCAGGATGAACTCGTCGGGAAGCCTTCCTTCCAGCCGTGAAAGTGCCACCTGCGGCTGCACGATGCCCTTGCCGGGAAACAGGCAACGGCCGTACCAGTCGAAGGTGGTATTCCGGGCCGCGAAATCCAGGTACGACTCCGGCGTGTCGGTATCGACGATATGCGGAACCAGTATCCCGAATCCCGTGGACGGATTTGCCTGGTCGCCGATCGCAAGCGGATTCAGCGGATGCGCCATGGCAGCCACGAGACGCACCACCGTCGACGGAAGCAACCCGTTGTCGTCGTCGAGCATTACGACGTATCGCGTGCCTTTCGCGCCAGCCGCCATCGATTCGTCCGCCCAGACGAGTTCGCCCGGCAGGCCTGCGGTAGCCCGGAAGAAAGCCTCCAGCTTGCCTCGCTTCCGCTCGCGCCCGATCCAGCATCCTTCGGTGGACGACCAGGAACGTTCGCGCCAGGCGAGCGCGAAGACGGCATGGCCATCCTTCGCGGCGTGCCGCTCGTTGGCCTCCCTCACCCTGCGCGTGGCCCATTCGAGCAACTGGCGGTCGCGGGCGGAAGGATCCTTCGCATCCGCATCCTCGAAATCGGCGAGCATCACCATCAGCGGGCGTATGCCACGAGTGGTCGTGAAGTTCCGCTCCATGCGGCCCACGATCCGGTCGATGTGTGCTTCATCTATCAGCAGCGTCGGCACTGCCACGGCGACACGCTCATCGGCGACGCACCGTTCGGACATCCTGGGTAACCAGCGCCGCACGAGGCTTCGTCGGGCTACATCGTTCACGAATGCCTCGGCCGAGTCGCTTGCGAGCAACACCAGGGTGATCCAGGCGAGCACGGCCGCCACGCCGGAAAACGGCGGCATGGCCAGCGCGGCCAGGGTGACGATAGCCAATGCGACAGCCGTCGAGGCCAGCGTGTCGAGTCGAAGGCGCATGCGTAGCGATGTGCGTGAAAGTACTGGTCGCAGGTGCCACCCGACGTGTACGGCAGGCGATCCGGGATGGGCTGCCATGGACGAAGTGCAGGAGGCATGTATGCGGCGCGCGCGTTCCAGCGGCGACGTGCCCTCGCTACGTGCACCGGCTTCGAGCGATTCACGGTAACGCTGCCTGGTGGCGGCATCCATGCGCGAATAGATCGCGGCGGGATCGCTTTCGAGCCATGGCTCGTACTCGCAGCCCGACGCGATGAACGCGTCGTCGTCGGCCTGGCCGAGCATCTCAGTGGCGTCGTGCAGCCTGCTCGCGAGGTTGCCGTCAGCATCCATGGCGCCCTGGCTGGCTGACGCCGCCATCAACAGCTCGAGTTCGACCTGTTCGGCCCAGTCTCCCACGTCGTCGGCCGTGAGGCGCCCTTCGCGCAAGGCCCGGCTTATGTCGTCGCGGAAGCCTTCCAGGTCGAAAGCGCATCCATCGTGCGACATGCGTGAACGCGTGAAGGTCACCACGTTACCGACGTTTCGCCGCAGCCGCCGCCTCAGCAACCCGGGGAGCATTTGCCGTTTACGTGCAATCCTGCTTCGCAGGATCTCCGCTGGCAGGCCATCGTGGCGGTCGAGCGCCTCCGCGCCGAGCCCCGGCGTATCCGGCGCCCGCAGCGCCTCGTCCAGCCTGAGCAACGACCGATTCAAGCGCCGATACGATAACCATACTCGGAAGAACATCCATTACCCCCGCGAGCCCCAACATGACGGCCACGCACCGCCCCAAGGGCGGCGGTGGATCAGGAACTAGAGCGTGACGGCCGGGGGATCGCTCGTCCGGGCGGCCGACATGGCGGTGTAGTGAGCGGCGGGGCGGTCGCGAACATCAGGGAAATCCATAATGACTGATTTAAACCGTCGGCATAATTGCATAACAATCCCGACGCACGCAACACGTGCCGCAGGGAGTCGTTGATGATCTTCAACTCGCTCACGTTCGTGGCCTTCTTCATCATTGTGATGGTTCTTCACGGATTGCCGTTCAGTTGGGAAACAAAGAAACGCAACCTCCTCATCGCCAGCTACGTTTTCTACGCGGCATGGAATCCCGCGTTCGTCCTCCTGCTATGGTTATCCACCGTCGTCGACTGGTTCGTCGCGAGGGCGCTTTACCGAGCGACGACACCCTCAGGGCGCCGCGCCTGGCTTCTGGTATCTGTGTCTACGAGCCTTTGCATACTGGTTGCGTTCAAGTATTACGACTTCCTGGTCGACACCTCCGCATGGCTCCTGACGCTAGCAGGCGTGGCCTATCGTCCCCCGCATCTGGACATTGTGCTTCCCATCGGCATTTCGTTTTACACCTTCGCCACGATGTCCTACACGCTGGACATCTATCATCGGCGCTCGGAGCCGGCGTCGCGATTCCTCGACTATGCCTTGTTCGTCACCTTCTTCCCGCATCTCGTCGCTGGGCCGATCACCCGCGCACCGCAACTCGTTCCGCAATTCCAGAAGGAACATCGCGCATCGGGAGATGCCATCGCCTATGGTCTGGCGCTGATCGTCGCCGGCCTGTTCCTCAAGGTGGTGATCGCGGACGGATTCCTCGCCGCGACGGTAGACACGGTATACGATCACCACGCGATACCCGCGACGCTGGATGCATGGGTAGCGACGCTCGCATTCAGCGGACAGATCTTCTGCGACTTCTCCGGCTATTCCACGGCCGCAATCGGCGCGGCGTTGTGCCTCGGCTTCACCCTGCCGGAAAATTTCCGTCGGCCCTACGGAGCGATCGGCTTTTCCGACTTCTGGCGCCGTTGGCACATCACGCTGTCCACCTGGCTGCGCGATTACCTTTACATTCCCCTTGGCGGAAGCCGCCATGGGCCCTGGCGCACATCGGGTGCGCTCCTGGGGACCATGCTGCTCGGTGGACTATGGCACGGTGCCAACTGGACGTTCGTCGCGTGGGGCGCCCTGCATGGCGGATACCTCGTGGCGGAGCGGGGACTTCGGCGCGCGTTTCCTTCTTATCGTCCGGGGCCGGTCGCCATGCCCGTCCTCGCCGTGGGCACCTTCGTGCTCGTGTCGGCTGCCTGGGCTTTTTTCCGCGCCACCACGATGACACGCGCGCTGGCGATCGTCGGTGCCATGGGCGGGGTCGCGAACGGTACACGCCGCATCCTCGATAACTATGCGCTGGTGACGGCGGTGGCGCTGGTCGTCGTCATCGTCGCGACGCACTGGGCCATGCGCGAACGGAGCGTCGACTCGATCCTCGTGCGGACGCCGGCGTGGCTCATCGGTATCGCTGTGGCCGCGATGGCCTTCGCCATCGTCACCGTGCAAGACGGTGGACGAAGCTTCCTGTATTTTCAGTTCTGATGAAGACGCCACCCGGCATGCGGGACCCGGTCGATCCCGCCTATCGCATACCCGAGCGAGTTATACCGCGCGTGCGTTGGCGGCGCGCCATGCTGGTCGCCGCGCTTGCGCTGATCGCCATGCTCGGTGCCTGGGAGGGATACTGGAGGGCCTGGGGCGCCTTGCCGAGTATCCGGAACACGGATGGCTTGTGGGCAATACAGCGTCGGCGGATCGACTACGGTGAAGGCAATGGCATCGTGTTCGTGGGCGCATCGCGTATGCTGGTGGACCTCCAGCTGCCGACCTGGCGCCGGCTTTCCGGCCAACAGCCGATCCAGCTTTCGCTGGAGGGCACGTCCCCGCTTCCGGTGATGGAAGACCTTGCCGCTGATTCCCGGTTCGTCGGCACGCTCGTCGTAGGCGTCGAACCCAACCTGCTGTTCAGCGGCTACGTTTCGCGCCGGCACACGGTATCCCACTTCCACCGTGAAACGCCATCCGAACGGGTGTCGCAGTGGCTGTCGATGCGCACCGTCGAACCCTGGTTCGCCTTCGACGACCCCGATTTCTCACTACCCTCTGTGTTGAAGCGCCTTCCGTGGCCACGGCGCGATGGCGTCGCGTGGCATGCGGCGGTGCGAAAGCTCTTCATGTTCGCGCCCGACCGCAACGCATGGCTATGGGAGAAGATCTACGATCCACGGGGCACCTACCACGGGATCATCCTCGACACGTGGCGCGACCAGTTCGAACCGCGCTTAGACGACCCTGAACCACTCGACGGAGAAGCCGTGATACACACACAGATCGAGCGCACGCGCATCGCCATCGACACCATGCGGAAGCGTGGCGTAAAGGTGGTCTTCGTACGCCTGCCATCGTCCGACGCCTTTCTCGGTTTCGAGGAGGCCGTCTTTCCACGCTCGGCTACATGGGAACCCCTGTTGAAAACCACGGGCGCACCGGGCATCCATTTCATGGACGAACCGACTTTGCGAGGTGTGCTTCCCGTCGAGTGGTCTCACCTGGCCAGGCCCGATGCGGAGCGTTTCACTGCCGCCTTGTATCCGCTCGTCATGCAGGCACTCGACGACAGGACTGTTCGCCGATGAGTCGTACCGCCCGGCGCTGGCCCGATGCCATCCGGGCGTGGCTGGAGCCGCTGCGCCGCCTACGCCGGTCGTTCGGGCCGATGTGGCGTCCGTTGCGGGTGAGTCTGCTCCCGTTGTTTTGCGACGGCATCTTTCAGGCGGCGGGCCCGCTTGCGCTGCGGCAGGCGATCGATCACGTCAACCGCGGGAGTTTCGGCTCAGGCAGCCTCGCCGTCGCCGCGTGCGTTTTCGCGTTCGGTGCATCACGCTGCATGCGTGGCCTGTTACTGCACCGTTTCGACATGGCTGCGGCGCAACTGCGACGGTCGCTTGCCGAGAAAGTCTATCGGCATGTCCATGAGTTGCCTTATCGCGTCCATGCCCAACGGGCCACGGGTGAGTTCGAGCGCAAGGTCAGCGAGGGTGTCAACGGCGTACGCTCCATGGAGGCATCCATTGTCTTCGGAACGCTACCGCTGGTTTTCCAGTCGCTGATGATCACGCTGGTGCTGCTTACCATGGGCCAACTGGCTCTGCTCGGCGCGCTGGCGGTATCGATGGCCATGTATGCATGGCTTTTCTATCGTGGGGTACGTTCACAGCGGACCCCGTTCATCGATGCCGCGCAGGCAGAGTCTTCTTATTCGGGGACGGTGGTCGACTCCCTGCTCAACTACGAGACCGTCAAGCTGTTTACCGGCGAGGTCTCCGCAACGGAGCGCATTGCCAGCCGCCTGGGCGAATGCGAGACCCGCTGGCAGCGCTTGTTCCGGGTCCGGCGGGCGGCCGACCTTGCGAGTGCGGCGCTGTTCGTCGTCATCATGTCGCTGCTCCTGCTGCTCGTGCTCCAGCGTATCGCGGCAGGCGCCTTGAGCGTCGGTTCGTTCGTGCTGGTGAGCGCATACACCATTCAGCTTCTTCCTCCGATCGAGGCCTTGGGCGCGGCAATACGCGAATTCATGCAGGCCACCGGCCACGCGCTGCGGCTGGCCGACATCATGGACGAGCCGCCCGAAGATCGTGGCGGCAGCATCGCGCTGCTGCCGGGCCAGCCGATCGATGTAGTGCTACACGATCTTCATTTCTCCTATGACCACGAAAGTGCCGGCCTCAGAGGCATCGATCTCGCGATACCCGCTGGTAGCCTGGTGGCGTTCGTCGGCGCGAGCGGATCCGGGAAGACCACGCTCGTCCGCTTGCTGCTCGGTCTCCTGAAGCCACAGCGCGGCCGCATCCGCATTGGAGGGCACGACACGGCGGCGATCGCCCGCGACAGCCTGCGCCGGGCGATCGGCGTCGTAGCTCAGGATACGATCCTGTTCAACGATACCCTGCGCTACAACGTCGTATTCGGTACGCCGGAAGCCGATGACGAAGCGATAAGGTCCGCGGCGGCACTCGCGGGGCTTGACCGGATTATCGACCAGTCTCCCGAGGGCTGGAACACGATGGTCGGCGAGCGGGGGCTTCGCCTCTCGGGCGGTGAGCGGCAGCGCGTGGCGATAGCCCGGGCCATCCTGCGCTGCCCGGGCCTTTTCGTCTTCGACGAGGCGACCGCTTCGCTCGATACCACCACGGAGCGGCAGATCCAGAAAAACCTTGAACACGTGTCGCGAGGCATCACCACACTGGTAGTAGCGCATCGTCTGTCTGCTGTCCGCCATGCCGACACCATCGTCGTACTCGATGAAGGGCGCATCGTGGAACGCGGTTCACACGATGAGCTGCTGGCTCTCGGCGGAGCCTATGCCACGCTGTGGAATGCACAGCATAGACACTTTTCGGAGTGAGCCCGGCCTGTTCTGTGCCCTATTCGTCGCGCAAGGCTGCGATGGGTTCGAGCGACGCGGCCTGTCTTGCCGGATATACGGCAAACAGGATGCCGATCAATCCGCACAGGACGACCGAGGGAATCACGCTCAATGGGGTCCATGCCACGCTCCAACCGGCAAATGCCGCGATGCCGTAGGCCAGTAGTGCTCCGAAGACCAGTCCGATGAGCGATCCGGCACTGCAGACGACGACCGCTTCGCGAAGAAAGCGGGCGACGATGTCGCGCCGCCTCGCGCCTAGTGCACGCAACAGGCCGATCTCGCGCCGGCGCTCCAGTATGGTGGCGAGCATGATGTTCATGATGCCGATGCCACCGACCAGCAGGCTGACACCTGCGATCGAGCCCATGACCACGCTGAAGATACGCTGGGTGGCCTGGTTCTGGCGAAGTAGCTGTTGCGGTACGACGATGCGGAAATCGTCGATGCCGCCGTGGCGCTGCCGAAGAAGCGCCGACAGCACGCGCGAGGCCGGGCCGAGGGTATCGGGGTCGTCCAGCGCCACCATGAATCGATCCAGCTCGTCTTCGAGCACACCTATCCTGAAGCGGATGGAGCCCGTACCCAAGGGAATGAAGATGCGGTTGCTGTCCGTGGTGAGCTGCACGCCCTCGAAGCGGTCCTTGGCGAGATCCCTGTCGGCGAGTACGCCGATGACGCGCAACCAGACGTGATTCACCTTGATGGAATCGCCTACGGCGTGGCCCGCGGGAAACAGGTCACGCGCCGCCTGGTGGCCCAGCAGGGCGACCGGCGCCAGGCGCTCGTCGTCGCCATCGCGCAGGAGGCGACCCTGCTCGAGCTTGAGCGAGGTGAGGTCGAGATAAGCCGGGCTGATCGCGACGGCTTGCGCGTTGGATTCACCAAAGGCGCTATAGGCGGCGTAGGTCGCGATACGCTTTTCAGCGGCGACCGCGCGAACGCCCGGAATCACGTTTCGTGCCACCCGCATGTCGGCGATACTCAGGCCAAGGCTGCGTGCGCGCACTTCGCGCTCGCGGTCGGGATCCTCCACCCGCTCGACGATCACGTTGCGCAGCCCCATCGATTCCACGAGCCGTAGCGCCTCGCGCTGGCTGCCTTCCCCGATACCCTCCATGGCGACGATGGCACCCACGCCGAAGATCAGGCCCAACAATGTCAGCCCGGAACGAAGCCTGCGGCGCCACAGTTCGCCGAATGCCTCGCGCCATTCCAGTCGCGTCTCAGGTGACATCATCGTTGGTGATCTTCCCATCGCTCAGATAGACACGCCTCTGAGCCCTTGCGCCCACGTCGACATCGTGGGTCACCATAAGCACGGTCTGCCCGTCCCGGTGCATTTCCTCGATAAGATTCAGGATGTCCCGGGCGCTATGTTTGTCGAGGTTACCGGTGGGCTCGTCGGCCAATACGAGCGCGGGTCGCATCAGCAGCGCCCTGGCGATAGCCACACGTTGCATCTGGCCGCCCGACAGCTGGCTCGGAAGATGCGCCAGCCGGTGTCCAAGGCCAACCCGGGAAAGGAGTTTGCGCGCGCGTTCGGCGACGACGGCCGAGTCCTCGCGCGCGAACCGGTTCGGCAGCATCACGTTTTCGAGCACCGTCAACCGTGGCAGCAGGTGGAAAGACTGGAAGATGAACCCGATGCGTCTGCTCCTGACCTCGCTCGCCGCCTCGTCGTCGAGGCGTGAAACGTCCTGTCCTTCCAACAGATAACGGCCGGACGTCGGCCTGTCGAGGCAGCCCAACACGTTGAGTAGCGTGGACTTGCCAGAGCCGGAAGGACCGAGGATGGACAGGAATTGGCCGCTGGGCACGTCGAGATCGACGCCGCCCAATGCCTCGACGGCCTGTCCACCGACCTGGAAAAGCCTCGTTACGCTTTCCAGCTTCAACATGCCGGGTTCCGTGTCTCGCTCTGCATTGCGGCGGACCTCTCATGATGAGGTCGTGACGTTGACAGGTGAAGGATGGTGTTGTCAACGACCTGCCCCCCGAAAGTGGTAGCCTTCGCTTAGATGTATCCGGCGCCATTCGCGCATAACGTCGACGGATTGAAGGATCCATATGACGTGCAACGAGCCGATATTCGTCCTCGACGATGCTCGCAGCGGAACATGCGAGGTGTACGGCGCACCGGTGAGTATCATCGCGGCCAGTGAAGCCCATGAGGTTCCCGTCGCCCTCGATGCGATGCAACTGACGCTTGACAAAGGTCACCATTTGGCGGGTTACATCAGCTACGAACTGGGCTACGCCATCGAGCCCCGGCTGCGATCGCTCCTGCCGGGCCAACGAAAGCTGCCGCTGTTCTGGTTCGGCGTTCACGACGAGCCGCCAGCCACGCACGATACGGAAGGATTTCTACGAACGCACTCCCGGGCACCGGCCCGGACCACGCATCTGGCGTTCGAGTGGACACGCGCCCAGTATCGCGAGCGTTTCGCGGCGGTGCTCGAGGCCATCGCGGCCGGCGACATCTACCAGGCAAACCTCAGCATGCGTGCTCGCTTTCGTCTTCAGGGCGATCCGCTGGATCTATACCGCCGCCTGCGCGAGGCATCGTCGTCGTCCCACGCCGCCTTCGTGACGGATGGAACGCGGCACATCCTCAGCATGTCGCCCGAGCTCTTCTTCGACATCGACCCATCGGGAACGATCCGGACGCGTCCGATGAAAGGCACCGCCCCACGGGGGCGTGAGGCCGACGAGGACGACAGGTTCAAGGAAGCACTCGCGGCAAGCCAGAAAAATCGCGCCGAGAACCTGATGATCGTCGATCTCATCCGAAACGATCTCGGTAAGCTCGCACGGACCGGAAGTATCGCGGTCGAGGAGCTCTTCCATGTGGAAACCTACCCCACCGTGCACCAGATGGTGTCCACCGTCACCGGTCGCCTGCCCGAGCGGACCTCCGTGCGCTCCATCCTCGACGCTCTCTTCCCCTGCGGCTCGATCACCGGTGCACCTAAGATCCGTGCCATGGAAATCATTCGTTCGCTGGAGACCAGCGCCCGCGGCGTCTATTGCGGAGCGGTTGGATTCTTCTCCCCACAAGGCCGGGCCCGGTTCAACGTCGCAATACGCACACTGACCGTCGAGGATGGTTATGGCGAACTGGGCGTAGGCGGGGCCATCGTGAGCGACTCCGACGCGGACGCCGAGTTTGACGAGTGCCTGTTAAAGGCGCGCTATTTCGAAATGGCGCACGAGCTCGGCGAAGGAAGCTGGCGACCGGGCGTTGCCGATGAAGTTAAATGACCCCCGGCAAAGCCATGTCTCTTTATCGCTCTTTTGAGAGGACTATCCTGTAACTCCATGATTTCATACATCGCGGAGAAGGTCATGGCCGAGCATCAGGTGTGGGCGGAGCGGACGTTTGGGGCATGCGAGTTGGGGGATGCTCGTCGAACGCGACGTTTGATCGATCTGGCCGCCCGGTTGTCCAGAAAGATGGGAGCTTCGGTGGCTTGTATGTTTCAGCTCAGGCCAACGCGGTAAAGTCTAGGGGCTGTGGAAGCCGCCAGACCGGTGCGTGCAGCTTGGTTGGCGCTGGGGCGTTGGAGCCCGTCACTGAGTACAGAGCGCACGGCCACCGCGCTGGTCTTCCTCAAGCCCGAACGGTTAGGCGCGCCAACGAGCGCGCATGTACAAGCAAGGGATTCGAAGATAATGTCTGCTGCTTCCTCAGCGACGGTCGGCATCGACGTGGCCAAGGCTCACGTGGATGTCGCGGTGCTGGGCGCCGCTCGGGCGCCCCAGCGGTTCGACAACGATGCCCAAGGCCATTCGGCCCTGGCAGCGATCCTGCAGCCGCTGGGCCCGCGCCTGATGGTGATGGAGGCCACCGGCGGCTACGAGGTGGAGTTCCCAGGATTTCGTGGACACTGTAACTGAATGGCCAAAGAGCCCGAGGTGCGAAGTGTCCAGAAAGAAGGAATCCAGTGAAGTTCGCCGGAAGTACTAATTCATCAAAGCCAATCAGGGTGAGCACAACATCAGGATGATGTGCCGCCTGCTTGATGTGGCACCGAGCGGCTACTACGCGTGGCTCAAGAATCCAGTGTCAAACCGCGCTAAAGAGGATGCCCGCTTGCTGCGGTTGATCCGAGCTTCGTTTAAATCAAGTCAGGGCGTGTACGGTGCCCCGCACGTGTTCCTGGACCTGAGGGAAGCTGGGGAAACCTGCAGCAAGCATCGTGTTGCGAGGCTCATGCGGGAAAACAGCATGCGGGCGCAGGCAGGTTACCGAACGCGTCGATATGTTGCCGGCAAACCGACCGAGCTCATTCCGAACTTGGTCAAGTGAAACTTTGATGTGTCGCATCCAGACAGGATATGGGTGACAGACATCACCTATGTCCGCACCTGGGAGGGCTGGCTCTACGTGGCCGTTGTCTTGGATCTGTTCTCCAGAAAGGTCATCGGCTGGGCTGCACGTCAGACAATACATCGTGAGCTGGTCTTGGACACGATCTTGATGGCAATGCGCCAGCGAAAACCCAATCGGACGATCGTTCACTCGGATCAAGGCTCACAGTACGGCAGTGACGACTGGCGCAGATTCTGTCGAACGAACAAGCTTGAGCCCAGCATGAGCCAACCCCGGACTCTAAACCCCGCTGCTACTGAAAGCGGGGGGGACGTCGCCGGCGCGGCAACTGCTGGGACCAACGCTGTCGCCGAGTCCTTTTTCAGCAGCCTGAAGAAGGAGCGAATCAAGAAGCGAATCTACAAGAATCGTCAGCTCGCAGTCGAAGACGTTTCTGACTACATCGACGCGTTCTACAATCGGACTCGTCGGCATCAGCATCTGGGTGGTGTCATCCCGGATGAGTTTGAAGCTGCTGCGATGCAGCCCAAAGCCGATGTCCACTGACTCCTGGCAACTCCACTTCCTGCTAGAGCGTGTTATGAACTTTGAAATAGAGCGGCTGCATTTCCAAGCATCAGGATCGTGAAGACGACAAAGTGCAAACCGGCCAACGTTTCCGGCAATCGCTCATAGTCGCGCGCCAGTCGTCTGAAG
>Ga0207791_1000362_pt1 | contig 11756 bp, 10 predicted proteins | sample HigsolmetaGSP16D_FD_184844 | JGI IMG/M metagenome (GOLD analysis project Ga0207791, IMG submission 184844) | High solid enriched microbial communities from the Joint BioEnergy Institute, USA - SP1-6-D (SPAdes) | ecosystem: Engineered > Bioreactor > SSF (Solid state fermentation) > Aerobic >...
CCGCAGGTGTGCCGCGTCAAGACGGCTGCTCACGCATGACATGCCCTACATTTCGGTCACGGCATCCAGCCCATTGCGGTGCCTCCGCCGCCCTTTGACCCACATCTATAGGAGTTACCGCATGCCCCTCAAGCAGCAGCTCACTGATGATATGAAAGCTGCCATGAAGTCCAGCGACAAGCACAGCCTGGGCGTGATCCGGCTGATCAATGCCGCGATCAAGCAGAAGGAAGTAGACGAGCGCATCGAAATGGACGATGCCGCCGTGATTGCCGTACTCGACAAGATGGTCAAGCAGCGAAAAGATTCGGTCACCCAGTTCGAAACTGCCGGACGCGACGACTTGGCGCAGATCGAGCGCGAGGAAATTGGGGTGATCGAGCGCTATCTGCCTGCTAAAATGGGCGAAGCCGACATCGTGGCAGCCATCCAGGCCGCGATCACCGAAACCGGTGCCAGCAGCCCGGCCGATATCGGCAAGCTGATGGGCGCGCTCAAGCCAAAGCTGGCCGGTCGGGCCGACATGGGCCTGGTTTCGACTCTGGTCAAGCAGCATCTGGCAGGTTGATGTCGCCGCAGTGCGCTACGCCAAGGCCTGGGCACTGCGAAAAGAGCGCGTGGACGACGACCACGCTCTGCCTGCCGCGGCGGCGCCCAAGTGCGGCAGGCATGGCACCGGCTCCCCGCGCTGCCAAGCAGGCATCCAGAAGAATGCACGCAAGCACCTTGCGCGTATGCACGTCGCTCACAACACCAAGCGCACCTCGCTGCCGACGACCGGCAGACCACGCACACGGGCTGTGCCGCCCACGACGTCATCACACCGCACGTGTGCGCTTTCACCTCTCCTTCGATACGGCCCTGCTAGAACGGATGCGCCAGCGCAAACCTGGGCCAGGGTCTTTGCGCATGCCGACGCTGCTTTGATTTCATCTGCGCGCACACGGTATGCGCCAAGGGTTCTTCTGCCGGTGAAGACGCTTTTATCCGCTTCTGTGCACAAGCATCTCGGTCGTCTGCAGGGCAGTGTGCCGATGGCATTACTGAATCGATTTATCGAGATCGACGTGATGACGCAGGCTGCGTCGTTGTCATTCTACGCGCTGCTGTCCCTGGCCCCGCTATTGTTGCTGCTGTTGTGGCTGACAGCATCGCTCTATCCACCCGCGCAAGAAGCGTTGGTGCAGCAGGTCGCGCACTTGGCGGGCGACAGCGCTGCAGAAGTCGCCCAGACCATCATTGGCAATGCCACTGATCGGCCCGGCGTTGGCTCGTTGGCTGGCGTGTGGAGCACGCTGTTGTTGTTCATCGGCGCCACGGCGGTATTTGCGCAGTTGCAGAACGCCTTGAATCTGATCTTCCGTACCGACAAACAACGCCTGGACGGTCTGATGGCGTGGCTACAAAAGCGGGTGTTCTCGTTCGGGGTGATCCTGGCGCTGGGCTTTTTGCTGATTGTGTCGATGATCGCCACCACCGCGCTACAGGTAGTATTCGCACGCCTGCCTTCGCTGCTGCCGGCCGTCGGCTACGTGACCACGCTGGTCCTGTATTGGCTGGCATTCGCGCTCCTGTATCGCTATTTGCCCGACCGCACCGTCGATTGGCGCCAGGCGTTCCTGGGCGGGGTCATCACTGCGCTGTTGTTTGCATTGGGGCGTTACGCCATCGGCGTGTACATCGCCACCGCTGCGCCAGGGAGCGCCTATGGCGCGATGGGGACGCTGGTCATCCTGCTGGTGTGGATGTATTACGCCTCGGTAGTGTTCTTTGTCGGCGCGTTGATCACCGCGGTGATCGACGAGCACGTGCGCTCCCATCGCACATCACACGCAGCCGGAGTGGATCGGAACATCGGCCGGTGATCGTGCCACCTGCCGATGCAGCGGCTGGGTCTTCAGTGTCGGCGTCGGCGCCCCGCGTCTGAGGACAATTGCGACGATGTCTGCATCGCTGGCACTGTCGGCGATTGCCGGGACAGGGCGCTGGCAGATCGCTGGGATATCCTAGCCAGATGGCCCGCATCCCCGACGCGTTTATCGACGAACTGCTCGCACGCACCGACATTGTCGAGGTAGTGGGCGGGCGCGTGCCGCTCAAACGTCAGGGCAAGGAATATTCGGCGCGCTGCCCGTTCCACGACGAGCGCTCGGCATCGTTCACAGTCTCACCCACCAAGCAGTTCTATCACTGCTTCGGCTGCGGCGCGCACGGCACCGCAATCAGCTTTTTGATGAATTACGACCGACTCGAATTTCTCGATGCGGTCGAGGAGCTGGCCAAGCGCGCCGGCATGGACATCCCACGCCAGACCCAGCAACGCACGCCGCAACAGCAGGACGATAGCCGCGAGCTGTATTCGGCGCTTGAAGCAGCCACAACGTTCTTCCAGCATCAGCTTGAGGGCAGCGCACGCGCCGGTCACTATCTGAACGGACGCGGTGTGGATACCGATAACCGCGCCCGTTTCCGGATCGGCTATGCACCGGACGGTTACAGTGCGTTGAAGGACACCCTGGGCACCGACGCCCGGCGCATGAGTGTGCTCGAGCGCGCCGGGCTGTTTTCCAAGAACGATCGCGGCCACGTCTACGACAAATTCCGCGACCGGGTGATGTTCCCAATCTTCGACCGCCGCGGCCGGGTGATCGCCTTCGGCGGACGCATCATGGGCACACCGGTCGATGGCCGCGACCCGGGCCCCAAGTACCTCAATTCGCCGGAAACTGCGCTATTCCACAAGAGCCGGGAGCTGTATGGGCTATGGCAGGTGCGTCAGGCGAACCAGAAGATCGAGCGGCTGATCGTGGTGGAAGGCTACATGGACGTGGTCTCGCTGTTCCAATTCGGCGTCACCCAGGCCGTGGCCACGCTGGGCACCGCGACCACGCCCGAACATGCCGAGTTGCTGTTTCGCAACGCGCCTGATGTGTACTTCTGTTTCGATGGCGACAGCGCCGGACGCAAGGCCGGCTGGCGTGCACTCGAATCGGTGTTCCCGCGCATGAAGGATGGACGTCAGGCGTTTTTCCTGTTCCTGCCCGACGGTGAAGACCCCGACACCATCGTGCGCAAGGAAGGCGCGCAGGCTTTCGATCAGCGCCTGAAACAGGCCACGCCACTGTCGCAGTTCTTCTTCGACGAAATGTCGCGGCAGGTCAACCTGCATACGCTCGATGGTAAAGCACGCCTGGCCGAACGTGCGCGCCCGATGCTGGCACAGATTCCGGACGGCGCGTTCGGCGATCTGATGAAACAGGAACTGTCACGCTTGACGGGCGTTGGCGCGAGCACGTCCGAACAATCCGCACCCAAGCTGCGACCGCCTGTACGCATGGGCGCCCCAACGCAGAAGCGCAGCTTGGTGCGTGCGTCGATCGCCATCCTGCTGCAACGACCGTCATTGGCGATGACTCTGCAGGGCGATCATGATTTTTCCGGGTTGCGTTTACAGGGTATCGACCTGCTAATGGAATTGCTGTCACTGGTCCGGCAGCGCCCGGAAATCAGCACCGGCGCGTTGCTGGAGCACTTTGACGGGCGCGAGGAGCAGACCGCCTTGCAGAAGCTGGCAGCACAGGCACTTCCCGGGGACGAACAGAGTTGGGCGATCGAGCTGCACGACGTCGTCGCACAACTCGACAAGCAGCTGCTGCGTCAGCGTGTCGAAGAACTGCAGGCCAAACAGCGCGCGCAGGGGCTGGACGACACCGATAAATACGAGATGCGCGAGTTGCTCAAGGCACTGGCAGCGTTGTGATGCCCGTGCTGCCGACGTGATGGCAGCGCATGCAATCGTGCACAGTCGCCCTGGCGCGCATAAACGCGCAGGGTGAGGCAGCGCCATAGGCAAGGCCCCCACGCATCGTAGAATGGCGCAGACAAGGCGCGTGATCGCGCGTTACCGTTGGAGCTTGATGAAGACGTTGCTTGCGCGGTTGCGTATTGACACTTTTACCTTCGCGCTGCTGTGCACGGTCGCACTGGCGTCCTTTCTCCCGGTCTCGGGCGCCGCCGCCGCAGTGATGGACGATGTGACAGATGTCGCCATCGCCGCGCTCTTCTTCCTGCACGGCGCGCGACTGTCGCGCGACGCAGTCAAGGCCGGAGCGCTGCATTGGCGGCTGCACTTGGTCATTCTGGGGTGCACCTTCGTACTGTTCCCACTGCTCGGGCTATTGCTCAAACCACTCGCGCATCTTGCACTGACGGCGGAGTTGTATATCGGGGTGCTGTTCCTGTGCGCGCTGCCGTCCACCGTGCAATCGTCCATCGCGTTCACTTCGATGGCATGCGGCAACGTGCCGGCTGCGGTCTGCGCGGCCTCGCTTTCCAGCTTGCTGGGCGTGTTTCTCACACCACTGTTGATGACTGCGCTGGTCGGCAGCCAGGGCGCCATGGCGCATCCGACCGAGGCGATTGGCAAGATCCTGCTTCAGTTGCTGGTGCCGTTTGTAGCTGGGCATTTCATGCGTACGTGGATCGGCAGCTGGGTCGAACGTCACCGCGGCGTCCTGCGTTACACCGATCAGGGCACTATTCTGCTGGTGGTGTATACCGCCTTCAGCGCCTCGGTGAACCAAGGGCTGTGGCAAAAGACCCCATTGCCGGCCTTGCTTGCGGTACTGGGCTGCGCAATCGTCTTATTGACACTGGCGATGGTGGTGATCAGCCTGTTGTCCCGACGCCTGCACTTTAACCGCGCCGACGAAATCGCCATCGTGTTCTGTGGCTCGAAAAAGAGCCTGGCCACCGGCGTGCCAATGGCCAAGGTGATGTTCGCAAGCAGCGGACTCGGCGCTATCGTCCTTCCGATCATGCTCTATCACCAAGTGCAATTGATCGTCTGCGCGGTGGTGGCAGCCCGTTATGCACGCAGCGCGCCACGCGCGACCGTCGGTGCCAGCCACTGATACGTCCAGCAATGAGCATTGCCACAGCGGATCCGTGCGCTTGCGGTAACAGCGTTTCGCATTGATCCAAGCCCGTCGGCTGTGGACAACGCTACAACATCGGGATAGCCCGTCTGCACACGTCGTGGTGCCTGCCTGCTCGACGTTGTCCCTCCACCTCCAACCCAGGTAATCGTCCATGCCACTGTCACACCGCTCTACTTCGCGCTCCGTGACAGTCTTGCTGTTGGGACTGACCCTTCTAAGTGGCTGTGACAAGTCTGCCTCTCCACCGCCACCGCCGGGCAAACAAGCGACTGCGACCGCCGGCATCGCCTGGCACGAAGGCGATCTCCAAGCAGCCTTCGCCGAGGCCACGCAAAGCGGCAAGCCTCTACTACTGTACTGGGGCGCCGCCTGGTGCCCACCATGCAATCGTCTCAAGGCAACGCTGTTCAAAGATCCAGGCTTCATTGCCCGCACGCGCAGCTTTGTGGCAGTGCATCTGGATGGTGATTTGGAAAGCGCGCAGACCGCGGGCGAGCGCTTCGGCATCAAGGGCTATCCCACCATCATCTTGCTGCGCCCGGACCGCAGCGAGATCACCCGCCTGAGCGGCGATGCGGATATCGCGCATCTGAGCGAGGTCTTGCGGGTTGCGGCGAGCGGGAGCCGATCGACCAAGCAGTTGCTGGACACGGCAATGCACCACCCCGCAACATTGAGCGCGGACGACTGGGCCGTGCTGGCCACCCACGCCTGGAGCATGGATGACCAACTGCTCGACGCCGAGCACAGGAGCCAGGTTTTGCACAAACTCTCCGAAACGGCACCGCAGCCCGCCTTGCAGCGTAGCTTCGCGCTGCTGGCGCTGGATGCGGCGAAGACGACACCGGCAACCGACCCTTCATATCGCAAGCTGCTGGACGCCGTGCTCGCCCATCCTGCCGAGTTGCACAACAATCTTGACACCTTGAGCTCGGTCGCTGCGCGCCTGATTACGACCGCCAGTAAGGACCCGGCTGAGCGCCTGCGCTTGTCTGACCGCTTCAATACAGCGATGGACAAGGTCTACGCTGATCCAGCGTTGCCGATCGTCGATCGCCTGGAAACCGCAGAGATCCGTATCGACTTGGCGCGCCTTGCGCAGCAACAGGCGACCGAAACGCCTGCGCAAAAGCCGCCACCGCCACTCCCAGCGGAGGTGGTGAAGGTGGTGCGGCAACGAGTGCAGTGGGCGGTAGCGGCTGCCAAAACTCCGGAAGAACGCCAAGCCATCACCAGCGAGGCAGCCGGGCTGCTGGGCGAGATTGGTGACAGCAGCGAGGCCGAGCAATTGGTGATGGCCGAAGTGAGCCGTAGCCAGACGCCGTACTACTACATGCCCACGTTGGCTGCATTCGCCGAGCAGCGTGGCGATGCAAAGACGGCCTTATCCTGGTTGGAGAAAGGCTATGAAACAGCCGTAGCGCCCAGCACGCGCATCGCCTACGGAGTGCGCTACGTCAACGGCCTGCTCCGTTTGAGCCCTGAAGATGCAGGCGCAATCGAAGCGACCACCGGCCAATTGATCCAGGCACTGACCGGCCAGTCGGACGCTTACCGGGAACGCAGCCGCGAGCGATTCAACAAACTGGGTGCCGCGCTCAGGGCCTGGAGCAAGCAGCACCCGCAACAAGGCGAGCAAACGCTGAAGCGTCTGCGTCAGCAGGCGCAAGATCACTGCGACAACAACGCCGCTCAGACCTGCGACAAGTGGCTGCGTTGAGGTCTGCGCGCGATGAACTTCAGGTCGGCCAGCCAATGACCGACGCGCTCAGCGCACCCACGGCAGCAACAAATGGTCGACCATCAAGAAGGCAAACAACGCCATCAGATACACAATGGAATAACCAAACATCTTCATCGAAAACAATTCGTCCGGCGGGTCGAGCATGCGCCACGCATACCAGAGAAACACTGCGTTGAGCACCACAGCACCGCCGAGATAGAAAACCCCACTCATACCCACCGTCACCGGCAGCAAAGTGACCACTGCAAGTAACACGGTGTAGACCAGAATCTGCCGGCGCGTATGCGGCACGCCATGGGTCACCGGCAGCATCGGGATTGCCGCCTTGGCGTAATCGGCACGACGAAAAATCGCCAGGGCCCAGAAATGCGGTGGCGTCCAGATGAAGATGATCAGTACCAATAGCGAAGCGTTGATCCAGTCGGCGTTGGTCGGCAGCCCGGTTACCGCAGCCCAACCCAGCATCGGCGGCGTGGCGCCAGCCAACCCGCCGATCACGATGTTCTGCGAGGTCGCGCGTTTCAGGTAGACGGTGTAGATCACGGCATACCCGATCAGTGAGGCGAACGTCAGCACCGCAGTGATGACATTCACCCACACCACCAGGATGGTCATGGACATCACGATCAACGCACTGGCGAACACCAACACTTGCCATGGCCGAACCTTGCCGACCACCAGCGGACGCCATGAGGTGCGCGCCATCTGTGCGTCGATCTTGGCGTCGAGCAATTGATTGATCGCTGCGGCCGCCGAGGCAGCCAGCCAGATACCCAGGAAACCAAGCGCACCGGTACGCAGCTGCGGCATGGTTGGCACCTCGGGGATGGCCAAAAACATGCCGACCAAGGCAGTGAACACGATCAGTGCCACTACCTTGGGTTTGGTCAGATCCCAATAATCGCGTGCGCTGACAGCCATGCTTACTCCGGCGCGCGCAATCGCGCCAACAGCGAGACCAGCACGAACAGCAATGCTACCGCGCCGCCGTTGTGCATGACCGAGACCTCCAGCGGCAGCGCCAGCTTCACGTTGAACATGCCGAGCGTCACCTGCACAGCCACCAGCAGCGCGAGCGCCGTGGCCCACACCCGCATGCCCGGTGAACGCGACAAGCGCCACGCAAGCCACCACAGATACAGGGCTGTCACAATCGCCCATAGCCTGTGCGCCATCTGGATCGCGATACGCGCCGCACCATCCAGTACGCCGCCTTCGTAATCCACCCCGATGCGGCGCCACAGCGTGAAGCCTTCGCCGAAGTCGTGCGGCGGCCACCACTGACTGACGCAACGTGGAAAATTGTCGGCCGACCAGTTCCCGCCGCCACACGCCAGCGCGGCGTAGTTGGCGCTGACCCAGCCACCGAGCGCAATCTGCAATCCCAGCACAGCCACGCCAAGGCGCAGCAGCCACTTCAAGTACGACGCGTCCGCCAGTGTGATCGGCAGATGCGTCGCACGCCACGCCATCCACACCAGCAGCGAGAACATCAGCGTGCCGCCCAACAAGTGCCCCATCACCACGATGGGCTTGAGCAGCAGCGTCACCGTCCACATGCCCAACAGCGCCTGGAAGATCACCACTGCCAGCGTTAGCACCGCCGCACGCGCCAGATCGAGATTGCTCCAGCGCAATGCCGCCAGCAGCAGGATGGCCTCGCCCGCGCTGGCCGCGCCAAAGGCAGCGTTGTGCCAACCGGACATGTAGAGCGGGATCGACGAGGCCACCAGCACCGTTGCCAACATCACCTGCGCAATGCCCATGCGGCGGCGGCGAACCGCCAGCAACGACAACACCAGCACTTCCACGCCCAGCGCGCCAGCCAGGAAACGGTGCACCTGCTCGCGCCAGGCTTTGTGCGATTCCAGCGGGCGAATCTTGCTGGCTGCGTGCAATTTGGCTTCGTCGCTGGTCTGCGGCCAGGTCACACGACCGTAGCAGGTCGGCCAGTCCGGGCAACTCATGCCGGCATCGGACAGCCGCACGAACGACCCAAACAGGATCGTGCTTGCAGTGAACAAGGCGGCCAGCCAGGCCATGCGATGGAAGTGACGAAATAATACCGGTGGCGCTAACAGATTCATCGAAACGGGCTCACATCAGTTTCAACAGCTTGACCAGATCCGAACGCAAGCCAGCCGGGTCGAAGCCCGGAGCGTAACGTAGAATCACCAAGCCATTGGGGTCGATCACATATACCGGCACGCCGACCGCATCGTTGGAGCGCGGCAACCCTTGGCGCAGGCGTGCATCGTCGCGCAGCACGCGTAATTCCGGCATCGGTGGCAGCCCTGCCGGTGGCGCGCCGATCCACAACACCTCCACCTTGTCGGCTCGATGTCCGAGCAACCGCCACACCTTGTCCAGCTCCGCAACCAACTGCACGCACCGCTGCGTGCAGTCGGTCGGCGGGGCCACCGCAATGCGCCAGATGCGCGCGCTCGGCGCCCAGGCATATGGCTGTCCATTCGCACGGACCGGCACCAGCGCCCGCAGATCAGCGGGCGGCTTCAGCAGTTCGCCGTTGTTACGCATTGAGGACGGCTGCCATCCGGAAAATCGCAGCACACCGGCAAGCAATAGCGAGCCGAAGAACAGCAGTGCCAGGGCAATCAACATCCTGCGGCCCCGTTGGACCGACAGCTGCGTAGCGGATGTGGATAAGCTCATGCTGGCGATTTTCTCATGTCGCAGACATCATTGCCCGCGTGTGTGACCTCGCGCACGCCATGTCAGCAGCGAGGCGGTCGCCAGGACCGCAGCGGCCAGCCCGAACCATTGCACGGCGTAACCCAAGTGCCGCGCGGGTGGCAGCGTATTCGGCATTAATTCCAGATCACGCGCGTAACCAACCGGTAGGGCAGGATCCAGGCGTAAGACCTGCGACGAAAGGTCGCGCCTGCCAAGTGTTTTCCTGATCGCCTCCGCATCCAGACGCGTGGCCAACCAGGTGTACGCCGCCGGCCCTGGTACCAGCGCCGGCCCGATCGCCAGCCCCGCCGACGGCGGCGCGCTCAAGAGCCCCTGCACGGTGCGTGCACCCTTCAGTGCAGCGATGCCGGGCAACTTCCGATCTGCCGGTAATGGCAGCCAGCCCAGATCAACCAGAATGCTCCTGGACATGCCCTCTGACACCCCCAGTTGATACACGCGCACGCCCGCATGCCCGTCATGCAGTTGATTGTCCAGCAAGACCACGTGCGGCAGAAATTGTACACGCCCACGCACCCACGCCAGCTCGCGCGGCGCCGCCAGGGCCTGCAGCAATGGCAGCGTGGTATCGCGCACATGCGCCGCACGATCCAGCACGGCTTGCTTGCTATGCATGCGCTGCAACTGCCAGTGCCCAAGCGAGGCAAAACCCGCGCTCACCAGCAGCGCCAGACACCAACCGACCACCGCCGTGTGCTTGCGCGTCATGACAAGCGGCGCAAAAAGGCGTGCAATGCCCTAATCACGCCAACTGCATCCGGGGATGTTGTGACCAATTCGCTCAAGACGTTGCTGATTGTCGCTTTCCTGATTGTGATCCTGTGGAACCTGGGCGCCGGCCTCTACTATCTCATCACAGACCGGGGCCAGACCAAGCGCACCGTCAACGCATTAACGTGGCGCATTGGTCTATCGGTAGCGTTGATCGTGCTGGTGATGATCGGCATCTATACCGGCTGGATCAAGCCGCATGGCATCGACCGCTGAGGCCGATGCGAAAAAAGCGAATGGTGCTTGCCAATTCCGCTGCCCAATTTCAAATTCCAACGCTCAAAGTACATACACGAACAGAAACAGCGCCAGCCACACCACGTCCACGAAGTGCCAGTACCACGCAGCTGCTTCAAAGGCGAAGTGCTTATCGCGGGTGAAGTGTCCCTTCGCAGCGCGTAGCCACATCACCGCCAGCATGATCGTGCCCAACAGCACATGCATGCCGTGGAAACCAGTGAGCATGAAGAAGGTGGAACCGTAGATGCCCGAGCCAAGCGTGAGATTGAGCTCGGTGTAAGCATGGATGTATTCCTCTGCCTGTAGTAACAGGAACACGCAGCCAAGCAGAATGGTCAGGCTCAGCCACAACAGCAGTCCACCGCGTCGCCCGCCCTTCAGTGCATGGTGAGCGATGGTCAAGGTGACGCCGGAGCTAAGCAGGATCAGCGTGTTGATCAGGGGCAAGCCCCAGGCCGCAATCGTCTGAAACTGTCCACCAATCGTACCCGGACCATTGGTCGGCCAAGCAGCGGAATATCCATTCCACAGCAGTTCGTTGGTCATCACGCCATCGCCTTCGCCGCCCAGCCAGGGCAACGTCAGCACACGCGTATAAAACAGCGCGCCGAAGAAGGCACAGAAAAACATCACTTCGGAAAAGATGAACCACACCATCCCCATGCGGAACGAGCCATCCACCTGCCGGTTGTAATGTCCGGCACTGGATTCGCCGATGACATCGCCAAACCACATGCACACTGTCGCCAGCAGCATCGCCCCACCGGTGAAGAACGTTCCGCGACCCCATGCCGCATCGTTGAGCCAGCTGGCAACGCCGACCATCATCACCAACATCGCCATCGACCCGAGAAAAGGCCATTTGCTCTGGCTCGGGACGAAATACACTTCGGCGTCGGGGCTATGATCGGCCATGGCATTGCTTCCGTGTCGTGGTGCGTGTGGATGGAGGACTCAGGGTGCAACACGCGGCACGGCAGACGCACCGGCGCCCTGCAGTTCCGAGGTCAGCGCGTCATTGCGATAAAACGTGTAAGACAAGGTAATCGTGGTGACTTCTGGCGGGAGTGCAGGGTCAACGATGAAACGCAGCGGCATTTCGCGCGTTTCGCCAGCCTGCAAGGTCTGCGCGGTGAAGCAGAAGCATTCGGTCTTGACGAAATACCCCGACGCACGCGCAGGTGCAACCGACGGCACCGCGCTGCCCACCACCGCACGTTTACCATCGTTACGTGCAAGGTACAGCGCTTGGTTCAGTTCGCCCGGCATCACATCCATCGTCAACTGTTCGGGATGGAAGGTCCACGGCAGTTTGGAATTGACCCCGCCATCGAACTCCACGCGCA
>Ga0207791_1000363_pt1 | contig 11750 bp, 9 predicted proteins | sample HigsolmetaGSP16D_FD_184844 | JGI IMG/M metagenome (GOLD analysis project Ga0207791, IMG submission 184844) | High solid enriched microbial communities from the Joint BioEnergy Institute, USA - SP1-6-D (SPAdes) | ecosystem: Engineered > Bioreactor > SSF (Solid state fermentation) > Aerobic >...
CTTGGCGAGGTCGCGCATTTGGACGAGATGCTCAGCGCCTGTGGCGATGCCGATGTGGTGGTGCTGGGAGTGGACGCCTGTCCATTGCCTGGCTGGTTGCGACAACTGGCCGCATGTTTCGCGCGCGATGCCGCGATTGCCACGGCCACCCCCTGGAGCAATGCTGGCGAGGCCTGTAGCTGGCCGCGGCTGGGCGAACTCAATCCAATGCCCGCTGCACCCGAGCGGCTTGCGGCTGCCTGCGCCGCGATGCCGCCGCTGCACCCCGAACTCCCGTCGGCGATTGGGCATGCGGTGGTGTTGCGCGGAACCGCGCGGCGCAAGGCTGGTGGCCTGGACGCCAGCAGTTACGGCTCATGGTACGCGGCACTGGTGGACTTGAGCCTGCGCATGGGCGGGCTGGGCTGGCGTAACGTGTTGTGCGACACCGCCTTCGTCGCCTCCCCGCACGAGGGCCGCCCGGCCGAAGGCGACATGGATGCCTTGGCTGCTCGCTGGCCGGCCTGGCATGCCAGTCTGGCTAACTTCCTGATGCAGGATCCGCTGTGTGCCCAGCGCGATCAGCTGACTCGATTGCTGGCCGACTTGCCGCCATCAGACCCGCAACGCGCACTGTTCGATGCGTGAAGCAGTGCGCAAACCGCTGCGCTGACCGCTAACCCGGCGCATCTGGTGCCCGTGATCGGCAGTCGTACTGGTTCGCTGCGGTTGCTGTGCGCCATCCACGCGCACCCGGCGGTTGGGCAATGGTTCTGTTATCCGTGCTAGGCAACAGCGCGCGACGATGTGTCGGTCCGAACTACCACATCCAGTGCGTCGTGCCGCCAGGATTCGATATCCAGTTCGACCGCACGGTCATCGTCGGCAAAGCTGATCCGCTGCAGACGGAAACATTGGGTGCCGGGAGTGGAGTGCAGCAGCATCGCTTGCGCCGCATCCAAGCCGGCTGGATGCATCGACAACTGCGCGCGGCTGACGAAAAGGCCTAGCTGCTGGTTGAAAACACTCGACAGCGACCCTGTCAGATCGTGTAAGAGCAGGCTTGGCGCCCAGGCCGCGAGGACCACATTGGTTTCCAGCAGCACGGCGCGACGGTCGATCCAGCGCCGCCGTTGCAGCACGAACACTTCGTCATATTGGCTGTCCAGGCGTAATGCCGCAGCATAGGCGGCGCCTGCTACCTGCCGGGTTGCGCTCAACAATTCGGTGCGCGGTTTACGCCCTTGCGCTGCCACATACTGCATGAAACCAGCGAAGCTGGTGGGGTCGTAGCGCACCCGTGGCGCACTGACGAACCAACCGCGGCGGTTTTCGCGGTAGATGCGGCCCTCGGCCTCAAGCTGCTGCAGCGCTTCGCGCAGCGTGATGCGGGTGCATGCGAATCGCTCGGCCAAGGCACGTTCTACCGGCAGACGTTGGTCCGGGCCCCATTCGCCTGCTGCAATCTGTGCGCAGATCGCTTCGCTGATGGTGTGCTGGCGCGAAACGCTCATGCGGCGAACTGCCGATGGAGGACGCAGGGTGTAAGCGAGGCAATGAGGTGAATGGCGTGCATGTTGCGATAGTAAAGAAGAACGCGCGCGCAAACGGCGCCCAACTCAACATGCGGCGGCCAGATTCTGGTTCTGTTGGGTTTTCCAGCTGCGCCATCGGCGTAGAGCGCGGCAGTGGGGTATAGCCCCTTGCTGATGAACACGTCGACATACACGCAATCCAGTACGATCAATAACACCCAGTTGGCGTTGCGCTTGCGTGCGGCCCAAGCACTGGCAACCAGGCTGAAACTGGCCAGCCCCGCGTCCAGCCACGGCAGTGGCGCATTGGTGCGGTCCTATAGGTGCCGATTGCGCCAGCGATTGCTGCCCCAATCCCCAGCGAGAGTCAGAGTCCTACCGCTGGCATCGGCAGCGGGCGAATCCGGGTTTCCGTGGTGATTGCGCCTTGCCAGTGGCGCCATCCATGCAGCTGGACCAGTACGTAAACCCCTTGCAGCATGTTTGAGTATAGCTTCCACTGATAGAACAGCCACGCGTACAACGCCGCTGCCACGATGCCCACTGGCCAGCACCAGTCAATACGTCGCGCTGTGAGCCACACGCCAAGCAGGTTGATCACCACGGCGATGGAGTCGCGCAGTGACATGCGGTACCTGATGCGGTGAGAGGCACGGTACAGATGTATAAGACAACGTGAAGCGCTATCAAAACAACGATATGTCATCTAAGCGCAGCCAAGGGCGGCATCGTGCAATTATGCCAACGCGGCGCCGGTCGCTTGTGCATGTGCAACGTTGATGAACGGTGTCCACGACAATGCGTCGCGATAGAGGTCACGCCCGGCACCGACGCGTTGCACTTTGTACACTCAATCGCCGTGCGGTAGCACGGTGCGGCCTCGGGCGTCGTGCAGCACCTCCACCACTGGCGCACCTGCCCAGCGCAGATGTGCCATGAAGCTGTGTTGCTCACGCAGCGCCGCAACGCTGCGCACACTGTGATGGTTGCGTTTGACGATGATCGGGCCGCTTGCCGTACCCATGCAAGCCGCCGCCGAAAACGGGCGCGCGCTATGCCAGTGCACCTGAGTGAAGCGACCCAGGGCCGGGAATCTTGCAGCACGTGATGAAGCTCATCGGTGGTCAGCACTGGCCAGTCCGGCAACGCCAATTCCAGACGCATGCGATGCACCTGATGCGGCACGCTGATGGCCTGACGCCCGACGGTTGTGCAGTCGTTTTGTGAGTCGCGCTAAATGGCATAGACCATCACGCAGTCGCTACGCTGCGTCTGGATAGCAACGCATTGCAGCCGCCACCGCATCCGCCACGCAGCTCGCAGCGTCGAACTGAAGATAGCGCCGTGCCACCCTGGCACCGGATAATGGTCGCATGACTCCTGTCCAGATCGCCGCTGTCGTGGTCACCTATCAAAGCAGCAGCACCATCGATGCGTGCTTGTCGCGATTGCGTGCGGCCGAGGGCATCAGCGAGATCCGGGTTGTCGACAACGCGTCCAGCGATGATACCGCGGCAGTGATTCAGCGCCATGCCCTGGCAGATGCCAGGCTGCATTTCATCGCCAACCCCGACAACCCCGGTTTCGCCACTGCCTGCAATCAGGGGGCACGCGCCTCGCAGGCACCCTGGCTGGTCTTTATCAACCCGGACCTCATGGTAGAACGCGACACCTTGCTGCAGCTATGCGACCGCGCAGCGGGGCATCCTGCCGTGCTGCTGGGCGTAGAACAGGTGGATGAGCAAGGGCGACCGGATGCGGCAGTACGCCGCCGCGATCCGGATTTTGCCGCGATGCTGCGCGCCCCGCGTGCCGCCGCGCAACTGGCGGTGCCGGCCGACCCGTCGCGGGCATTGCAGCCGGTGGACGCCATCTCCGGTGCCTTGATGCTGATGCAGCGCAGTGTGTTCGACCGGCTGGGTGGTTGGGACGGCAACTACCGGCTACATGCAGAAGATCTGGACCTGTGCCGCCGTGCCCGCCAAGCTGGCGCACTGGTGGCGGTGGCCAACGATTTGCAGGTGTTGCATGTGCGCGGCGTCTCCAGTCGCGCGCGACCGTTCTTTGTGGAATGGCACAAGCACCGCGGTTTGTGGCGCTATTTCCGCAAGTTTGAGGCTGACCAGCGCGGGCTGTTCACCCAGCTTGGCGTGTGGATTGCGATCTGGGCCCATGCCGCGGCGCAGGTGCCGCGATTGTTGCAAAAGAAATGAGCCAGATAGCGTTAAATATGTGATAAATATGTGATGGGTGTCGGGCTGTGGTTGTGATACGTTGCACCAACAAGTGTGATCCACCCCAGCTTCCTGCCCCTTCCGGGTCCCCCCATCAGGAATCGTGTAATGCCTCCACAGAACGGTCCGCGTTCGCGGATAAGTCAGTCCTGCGCCGCCTCAGTGCAGTCCCATCCGGTCGCTTTGCCCTGCTGCCCCAATCCGGCGCTTCGTCGCATGCCATTCATACTGGCATCCGCGTTGGCATTCAGCTGCCTGTTTGTTGTGTCGCCGGGCATCGCCCTGGCCAGCGCATGGACGCAGCCGCAGGGCGACACGTTGGTGATCGCCAAGGTATTGCATAGCGATGGTACCGCCTGGTTCGACGACTCGCATCGTCGCGGCGATTTCGGCAACAATGGGCGTAGTCGCCAGGATCAGTTCAATGTTTACGTCGAGCATGGCTTCACCGATCAACTGAGTGCGATCGGCAACTTCTATTTCACCGAAGTCGGCTTCAATAAAGATGAGCAGATTAACGGTGCACCTGGCCGTGCGCGTCGTAGCACGAGTGGTTTCGCAGATCAGGAAATCGGCCTACGCTATGCGCTGCCTAGCGCGTCAGACGATGTTTGGCACAGTTCGGTGCAGGTGCTGGCCAGCATCCCTGCGTATGGCCGCAGTAAGACGTATGACCCGGATAATCCGTCGCGTAACCCAGCGCTCGGCCTCGGCGACTACGGGATGGAGCTGCGCTATAGCCGTGGTCGCGGCTATACGCTGGGCGATCACAACGGTTATGTCGATCTTGGGGGCGCGGTGCGCCTGCGTGGCAGTGCCGCCTCGGACGAAGTTCGGGTAGATGCGTCTACAGGCCTGAGCTTGACGCCAAGCTGGTTGTTGTTGGGTGAAGTCAACGTGATTCAGGGCTTGGGCAACGGGCATAAAGACGCTTTCATCAGTGGCCAAACGCCGGCCGATGCCGGCTTCGTCGCCACTGGCACCAACTACGATCTCACCAAGTTGCAGCTATCCACGTTGTACACCGCGCCGGGCGGCAGCCAGTGGCAGGTGGGGTATCAGCAGCCAGTGATGGGCCGCAATACGGGCGCTGCGGGTGGGCCCTTCGCCGCCGCCTGGTGGCGTTTCTAAGGCCGCTGCCACATGACGGTCATCTGCGAAGTGGACGCGTTGGGTCGCGCGCCCGACATCGGTCGCGAGCGCGGTCTGCTGGGTCGTGCGCTGGTTTCGGCAGGTGTCATCACCGATGAGCAGCTGCGCTCGGCGTTGGCCTTGCAGCAACGTTGGAACTCGCGTCTGGGCGATGTGATTCTGGCCCAGCGTGGCGTGCCGGCGCAGCGTTTTTACGCAATCGTTGCCGCGCACTTCGGGCTGCAGTTCATTGATCTGGTGCAGCAGCCGCCCGATCCTGCTCTGCTGACTCCCGGCGATCTGGATAGCTACGCGCAGCGCCTTGTTTTGCCGTGGCGACGCGAAGATGGCGTGTTGGTGCTTGCCGTGGCTGACCCCGATCCGGCGTTGTTTGCTTGGGCGCGTGCGCACTATGGCGAAGACGTGCGCTTTATCGGCACCGCAAAGTTCGACATTATCTGGAGCCTGCAGCGTTACGCCGACGAGCAGCTCACTGACAATGCGTTGAACCTGCTCGCAGCGCATGCGCCGACGTATTCCGCACGCCAAGTGGTCACACGCGGGCAGAAGCGCACACTGTGGGCGTTGGCAACGGTCATGCTGGTCACGCTGGTACTGTTTCCAGTGCCAGCATTGATTGCCTTCAACGTACTGGCGGCGCTGGGCTTTCTGGCCACCTTCGGTTTGAAGTTGCTGCTGGTGTGGTTTGGCTCGCGCCACCGCATCGATATCAAGGTGACCGAAGACGAAGTGGCTGCGCTGCGCGACGACGACCTGCCGGTCTATACCGTGCTGGTGCCGATGTACAAAGAGCCGGAAGTGCTGCCGATTCTTGCCAATGCGCTGCGCAAGCTGGATTACCCGATCAGCAAGCTGGACGTGAAGCTGGTCCTGGAAGCGGACGACATCGACACCATCGAAGCGGCAAAGAAGCTCGGCCTGGAAGCGTTCTTCGAAATCATCCGGGTGCCGCCATCGCATCCCAAGACCAAGCCCAAGGCCTGCAACTACGCGTTGCACTTTGCGCGCGGCGAACTGCTCACCATCTACGACGCTGAAGACAAGCCCGAGCCGGACCAGCTCAAGCGCGTCGTGGCGGCATTCCAAAAGGCCGAGAAGGATGTGGTGTGCATCCAGGCGCGGCTGAACTACTACAACGCCGACGAAAACTGGCTGACGCGGATGTTTACGTTGGAATACACGCTCTGGTTTGATTTCTATCTGCCGGCGCTGGAATATCTGCGTATCCCGATTCCGTTGGGGGGTACCTCCAATCACTTCCGTTTAGACGTGTTGCGCCAGGTGCGCGCCTGGGACCCGTACAACGTTACCGAGGACGCCGATCTGGGTGTGCGGCTGATTCAGAACGGATATCGAGTCAACGTGGTCAATTCCACCACATTTGAAGAAGCCAACGTCAGTATTCCCAACTGGATCCGGCAGCGTTCGCGCTGGCTCAAGGGGTATATGCAGACCTGGCTGGTACACATGCGCAACCCGGTGCATCTGTATCGCAGTACTGGTTTCAAGGGATTTTGGGGCTTTCAGTTCTTCATCGGTGGCGGCTTCTTCACTGCGTTGGGCGTACCGGTGCTATGGGGGCTCTACGCAGCGTGGATGCTGACCGGTACCACGATGTTCGAGCGCTTCTTCCCGCCGTGGTTGGCTGCTATTTCTCTGGTCAATCTGTTGCTGGCCAATGCGTTTTTCATTTACATCACGCTAGTTGCTGCGTTCAAGCGCGAGTACTTCAAACTGGCGCCGTACGCGTTGACTGTTCCGTTCTATTGGGCGTTGCAGTCGATCGCCGCCTACAAGGGGCTGTGGCAGTTGATTCACAATCCGTTCTATTGGGAGAAGACCACCCATGGCATCAGCAAGCATTCGGAAAACGAACGCCGTGCCGCACTCGAAGAGTGAGCTGGTCGCGCTGCGTCGCAATAGCGGGCTGCCGGCGTTCCTGATCTCGGTGGTGGCCTTGTCGCTACTGAGTCAGCCCTTGCTGGTGCAGTCGGTGGGCGCGGCGGCGCCAGCGTTAGCGCCGGGTGTCGGGTTGCCGGCGACCGGGTTGTTGATGCGTGCAGTCGATTTCACCCAGCACAACTTGAATTTGCCGGTCCAGGTGTGGACGTTCGTGGCGGTGGCTGCGAGCGCGCTGTTCCTATCCCTGCTATGGCGCGATCTGGCCAGCGTATTCGGGCGTGGCTGGGCCAGTGTGCTGACGCTGCTGGTGGGGTGCAATCCGCTGTTCCTGCTGCCAATCGCTGCTGGCGGCAGTCAGGCGGTGGGTTTGCTGGCCTTCTACGGTCTGTGCCGCACCTTGCGCAGGTTGCAGGCGCAGGTGGAAGCCTTCACGTATCTGCGCATTGCCGGCTGGTTGTGCATCCTGCTGTGCCTGGATCCGCAGACGCTGGTGTTGTCGACGATGGTTGCGCCGTGGCTGTTGTTGGTGATGCCTGCGCAGATGCTGCGCAAGGCGCCGGGTTCGTTCTATTTGGTTTGCTATCTGCCGTTCGCGTTACTGATCGGCATGTGGGCCTACGTCAATCTGATCATGCTCAATGCGCCGTGGCCGACCCTGTCTAGTATCGCGCCTGCGTCAAATCCGTTGCCACTGCCGCTGGCCGGTCATGCCGAAGACTGGTTGCCTGCGGTACGTTGGTGCGTTGTGGCAGTGGTGTGCTTCCCGGTCCTGGCGCTGGTGGCGCGTACGCGTAGTGGCGCGTTGATGCGTGGTGTCGTGGTGAGTGTCGGTACTGTGGGCTGCGCGGCGATATTGTCGTTCGCATTCGGCTGGGCTGGATTCGATGCCTTGCTGCTGCTGTGGGTGCCGGTGGCGCTGCTGTTGCGCGCGCTGCGTCCCGACCAGCGCGGCCAGGCGGCTGGGTTGCTGTTGCTGGGCATCGTCGGGGCCGTTTGGGCGCAGCCGCAGGGATGGGGCAACTGGATGCGTGGCGTAACGGGCGACGAATACTTCCTGATGCGGGGCGAGCCGGTTGTCGTGACGGCGCCAGGCACGTTTCCTGTGAGTGAATCGGTTGTTTCTGCTGAACAGGATGCTGGCGTGGTGCAGCCAGCGACGGCCGATAAAGCTGCGGCAGCGCCAGCTGCAGTGTTGGCTGTCAACAGTGCCGAGCCGGCAAAGCCGGCAGACGTCACGGTGCTGCCGCTGGATAAAAACCATGCATCCTTGCGTACGACGGCGTGTGCCCAACACGTACCGCCGCTGAATAGCGAGGTATCTGCTGCATGTTCAAGCGCGTTCTGACCATCGCAATGGTGATCAGTGTGTGCCTGCTGGCACACGGCTGCACTGCCGCCACGCCGACCTGGATGGGCGCCAACGTCAAGGTATCCGATCATGCGCCATGGCAAAGCGCGGCTGCGGCGCAGTCACTGGCCGCATTAGCCAAGACCGGCGCCAGCAAGGCGCTGTTAGTCGCGTTCGTGTGGCAGGCCACCCCGCAGTCCACCGACCCGGTGTTGGGCAGCGATAGCAGCGTGGAGGCCATGCGCACTGCGTTGCGACAGAGCATCAAGGCCGGCTTGCAGCCGACGCTCAAGGTGCATCTCTGGATTCCAGGTCACTGGGCCGGTGATGCGGCGCCCACCGACCAGACGGCGTGGTTTGCAGCGTATCAGAGCGCGCTGCTGCCGTTGGCTAAGTTGGCCCAGGATGAACACGCCCAAGCGTTGGTGATCGGCACAGAGTTACGCAAGTTACAGGACGCGCCGCAATGGCCGGTGCTGGTGGCGGCAGTACGCAAGGTCTACACCGGCAAGCTGTTGTACGTGGCAGACGGCATGGAGTACGCCGAGCGCTTTCGTTATTGGTCGCTGTTCGATGCGGTAGGGACGAGCTTGTATCCGCGCCTATCCGAAGCGACCGATGCGCGTACCGCCGAAATGAACGCTGCTGCGCAACGGCTGCAGCAGTTGGGTAAGCGCGTGGGTAAGCCAGTGTGGGTGGCTGAGCTGGGGCTGCGTTCGGCGCGCGGCAGTCTGGCAGCGCCTTGGGAAAGCCCGGAGCAACGCACAGCTGCTGTCGATACGCGCCTTCAGCTGCAGGTGTTGCAACAGTGGCGCAAGGTGTTGCAGGCGCACGGCGTGGAAGGCATCGCACTGTGGTGCTGGTACACCGACCCCAAGGCCGGTGGCCCAGGTGACAGCGATTTCACCGTACAGGGCAAGCCAGCGGAGCAGGTATTGGCTCGCTAGGTGCGGCTGAAGAAACGGTTGCGCTGAGATCACTGGCGTTCTTGGCGAGCACCGACGTGAGTCTCAGACGCAGTGCCGGCGCAGCGCCCTGACACCTGGGTCATGACGCGCGATCATCGCCGCAGCGGGCATAATTGGGCAGCATGATCATCCATTCGCTGCTCGACACCGATCTGTACAAATTCACCATGATGCAGGCGGTGCTGCACCAGCACCCTGCAGCGCAGGTGGATTACCGCTTCAAATGCCGCACCTCGGGTGTAGATCTGGCTCAATTCATCGGAGAGATCTCGCGTGAGATCGATGCGCTGTGCCGGTTGCGACTGTGCGAGGATGAAGTGGATTATCTGCGCAGCCAGCGCTTCATCAAGCCGGATTTTGCTGACTTCCTGGCGCTTTTCCATCTGGATCGCAAGTATTTGAGCCTGACCGTATCCGATACACATCCGGGCGAGATCGAGCTGACCATCCGTGGCCCGTGGCTGCACACCATCCTGTTCGAGGTGCCGCTGCTGGCGATCATCAACGAGGTTTGGTTCCGCAATACTTCCGAGCCGGATTTCGGTGAGGGCCGCAGACGCTTGCACGAGAAAGTCAGTCGCCTGCGCAGCATGCCCGTTGGTTGCAGGATCGCCGATTACGGCACGCGCCGGCGTTACGCGCGGAAGTGGCATGGCGAGTTGTTGCCGCTGCTGCGCGATGGGCTGGGCGAGCAGTTCGTCGGCACCAGCAACGTGTATTTTGCCAAGCAGTTGGGGCTGACTCCACTGGGGACGATGGCGCACGAGTATTTGCAAGCGTTCCAGGCGTTGGGCCCGCGGCTGCGCGATTCGCAGGTGGCGGCGCTGGAATCGTGGGCGCGCGAATACCGTGGAGACCTGGGCATTGCCTTGTCCGACGTGCTCGGGCTGGATGCGTTCCTGCGCGATTTCGACCTGTATTTCTGTAAGCTGTTCGATGGCATGCGCCACGATTCCGGTGATCCGTTCGTGTGGGGAGAGCGCGTCATCGCGCATCTGCAAGCGCATCGCATCGACCCGTGCACCAAAGTGCTGGTGTTCAGCGATGGCCTCAATATCGATAAGGTGATGCGGCTTTACGCCCACTTCCATACGCGCTGCCGGTTGGCCTTTGGGGTGGGCACCAGTCTGACCAACGATCTGGGTCCGACGCCGCTGCAGATCGTGATCAAGATGGTTCGCTGTAATGGCCAGCCGGTGGCCAAGCTCAGCGACTCTCCTGGTAAAAACATGTGCGACGACATCGGGTATCTGCGCTATCTGCGCGAGGTGTTCGGGCTGCCGCCCATGGCGGAGACGTAGCCGGCCTTGGTCATCACGCACGGTCGGATGAACGCAGTGTGCTGCAGCTGCCTGACGTGGCCATCGCGCTGTTCAAGGCCGGGCCGATAGCCGCGAGGCGTGCGCGAACGATACTCGGAACGGTGCTGCCGAGATGTCTCCCCGTTGCCCGCTACGGCGTTGCGCGGCCACGAAGGCTGCAAGGCCGATAGGCCAGCGACGTGCGCCAACTGATAACGTCTTGATGCCTTGCCGCTGCGCACTCACTTGGCGATGCACCAGACACTCTAAAATCCGCGCCACGTTCTTCAGGAGCATAGGCATGGTTCGCAACATTATCCGCATGGGTGACAAGCGCTTGCTGCGTGTCGCACCGCCTGTCACCAACCTGGGCAGCGCCGAATTGCACGTGCTGGTGTCCGATATGTTCGATACCATGGATGCCGCGTGTGGCGTCGGACTGGCCGCGCCACAAATCGCGGTGGATTTGCAGTTGATAGTATTCGGTTTCGACGCCAGCGAGCGCTATCCCGGCGCGCCTGCAGTGCCGCGCACGGCCCTGGCGAATGTGCAGATTGAACCGCTTTCAGAACAGAGTGAAAACGGCTGGGAGGGCTGCCTGTCGATTCCGGGCTTGCGCGCTGTCATCCCGCGCTACCGCTTCATTCGTTATCGTGGCCACGCACCCGACGGCAGTTTGATCGAGCGCGAAGCCGAAGGTTTCCATGCACGGGTGGTGCAACACGAATACGATCATTTGGTCGGTCGGCTGTATCCCTCGCGCATCGAGAATTTCGACACCTTCGGCTTTGAAGATGTGTTGTCTTACGACCTGTGATGTCTCGATCGAGTACGACGTTCGAGCGTGGGCTGCACGCATCACCTGCTTCTCTCCTTCCAAGAGAACCGAGTTCATTCAGATGAGTCGAGATGACCGCGTGTGATGGAGGTTGGGACGGCGCGTGACGACTAGCGCTTGTCGCGTAGATATGGCCTGACCTGCATTGTGTTGACTTCGCCATCTTGATGCTCCGCAGCGCCTTCGCCACCCTTCAAAAATTCGGGTATCCGGATTTGGCTGTGTTTCCTGTCTCTGGAGCTGAGGTGTCATTTTGGCGTAAAACCGGATTTTGTTGTTACTTCGCCGGTCGTGTTTGGATACCATTAAACCGGAATTGTGTGAGTGTGATTCATATTTAGTTCGCTGGAGATGAGCGCAGGCGCAAGGCGCTTGACTTCGGTAGACTTATTCGCAGGCGCTGGCGGACTGTCCGAAGGACTGCGCGAAGCCGGGTTCACGTCGCTTTACGCAAACGAGATTTCCCCGCGCTATGCGCAGACTTAGAGCGTGT